>Ga0265797_10000612_pt1 | contig 65020 bp, 46 predicted proteins | sample P2T30metagenome_FD_192433 | JGI IMG/M metagenome (GOLD analysis project Ga0265797, IMG submission 192433) | Plant litter microbial communities from East Loma Ridge, Irvine, California - P2 T30 | ecosystem: Environmental > Terrestrial > Plant litter > Unclassified | place: USA: California... | reverse complement strand
TCGATCATTTTAACCTGTCGTGCATCATCAGGCTGCAGCTGGCTTGCGTATGTATGTAGATCGACATGGAATTGACGATAGCCGAGGGATACATGTCGTGATCGATGGTGGAGACTGAAATCTCATCAGGAAAGTAACTTTTATTCAAACATCGGCCTATTCAATCGGTATTCCACTTTTGTTAGAAACGCATCACGAGCCCATCGCTCTCGCTGGCTGAGCATTTCGACTATCCGGGCGTAGACCAAGACACATGGATGTGATGAAACGATCATCCGGGCTCGTATGTTCTGAGCCATTAGCAAGGCATCTCACATACCATCAAACTGCATGTAACAGATGTCTCAAGATGTCGATTGATTCTGCGTGTTTCACGGCTTCTAGCGATAAAAGCCGGAAGGAGAAGCATGCAATAATTGCATTATTCCATTAAGCTGGCTCAACCCATTCACATACACAGGGTCTCAAGCAAATCTCATCCCCTTCACTGTAAAGTGACTTGTGAGGTCAGCCATGTTTGATCCCTTGTCCTTAACGATCAAAGCAGATCTGCAGACCTGGAATCTCCCATAAAAAGTCAACGCACCTGACGTCCGACAAGAGGAAGATTACACCAACGAGTTTCAACGCCACGGCGAATCCGACAGACAATCTTAAGGCTTATACATACTGAAAACAGATCACAGTGAACGCAAGCGTACTCTTTTGCACTCACAAACAACATGCCGGCCGTGACCAGGTCTGCAAGCAGAAAAGTGTTCGTGGCCGAGGAGAGAGAACAAGCCATCAAACCGGATGGCGACAAAGATGGAGGAGATGAAGAAGACAATAAGATTGTGGAAGGCGAGGGAGGCGGTGAAGACAAGATAGATGTTGGAAGTGGTAACGGTGCCAAAGGCGACAAAGGCGAAGAAACAGGAGAAGAACGACCAGTCCAAGAAACCTCCGTCCTCTCAATCATGGAGCGCATGACCCAAGGCAGCATCCCAAATGAAGTCCTCGAAAGGATAATCGGCTTCGTCTTACGGTCCGCCACGGGCTTCTGCGCGATCCCAGACGATGGCCCTGGGATACCAGACACCTGGGAGGCGCAGGCAATGCAAGCAAGCGGTCTGGTGTTTCCCGAAGGATTCAGCGAAACCGCTAAACAAAGAATCCGGCACATGGTCGCAGCTACCTTCCCGAAATCGGTGGTCTTGGGAATTCCAGTCAGATTCGCCGAGTTTCGACAATCGTCGACAACCGCCCGTCCCTCGTTCGTCGCCCCCCTTGTTATCTACCGGCGCGATTACGACCGCAGAAAGAGTTACGCCAAAGTCCGCCTTTCCTTCGTCGTCCCTCCCATGCTCCAAGGAATCGAACACCGGCTCCGGAACTTGGTCCTGAACGTCCCCGTGTCGAAGGAACGCATTGGATTCGAGCGCGAACTCAAGATGGCCAAGGCCGGCATGGAAAATCTAGCGCATATTTTCCCACGCCTGGAGACTTGCCTCTTCGTGGTCAACGTTGACGCGGGAAAACCAGGGCAGTTCTTTCCGTCGTACCTTCTGCAAAGGGACACAAATCCTTTCTCGTGGAAAGAGGAATTGATCGATTTTATCAAGGCTTTCGCCGAGTATGGGCCTGGGAGGCGTAGGCTGTTCCGTTTCGATCATTGCAGGGTCGTTCGGCAGGTCCTTCAAGTTGGTGTTGGCCCTACGGTAAGGGTAGATGGAGGACGCAAGCGTATGAATGATGGCAACGGCGTTGAGGGCGGGTCGCAGAACGATGAGCTTGACGAGGTGGAGAATCTGCTGCACCAGGCATACCGCCTCAAACGCCAGGTGGGCTACAAGTAGTGTGCGTGGAGGCATGTGGCGAACGAACGTGGTCGAGGCTGGACATTATGTACCATGAGTTGGATAACATGGATATGCCTAAAGAAATCAGAACAGAAAATCGACATGCGCGGCCTGGCTTCAGCGACCCGCACGCAAAGCCCCGTCAAGATGAATGATGCCGCTGATGACACCATCGACAATCCTGATTCTCTCCCCACTCTCCTCCCCCAAGTACTCAACACAAGCCTCACGAACCGTCAGATCCATACCAGCCATACCAGCACAACCAAGACAAATCGCCCTGGCACCTTTGGCGAGCAGGCGCTTGGTAGCATCTTTCATGCGCCTGTCCACCTCTGCTTTCGCCGTGCTGTGCAACTCGACCGCATTGAGAGCCGTGGTCTCAGTACCGGCGTATCTCGTCGACTCGCTGGATCCTAGTAGGTTTGCCACGGCGTCGTCCATGATGCCCTCCCACTGCTTGCCGGTGCTGACGATGCCAAATTTCTCGTCGACGTCTATGGACTGCAGACACGCGGCGACGGAGGCCTCGAAAATGCCTGTGACTACTGCGTCACGCTTCTGGCGTTCGGCTAGAGCGCGACGCAGAGCTGGCACGAGCGGGTGCTGCGAGTAGCAGGAGACGAGGAAGCCTTGGAAGGCGTCTAATGCTCCGTTGCTTGTCAGGTCTGAGATGCAATGTTGGGCGGATACAGCCGCGTCGTCTTCGTTGTTGATGGAAGGCACGCCTGCGTGGGCGGTGTAGTAGGTGACGTCCAGCTCATCCTGGTGACGAGGCGCCTGTTAGATAGCGGTTTTGTGGTTTACATTATTGATAAGGAACATGTGGAGGAGGGCGTGGTGGTTCGGAGGAATGATACCGGCTTGTAACCCAGAGAGACGACGAGGGGCTTCAGGCCTTCGGTCATAGCTTTGGTAGTGTTGGGGTTGATGACGAGGACGGAACGCTTTGTTGGTGCCATTTTTTTTTTGAGGTCGCTGCCGGTGTTCCGAAGTGTGTCTCAAACGGGGGGTCTTGGGTAGTCTTGGTATGTATCGCCGATTGATGTTTGCTGTGGCAGGCTGGAAGAGAAGTCGTCTGTTGATGGTTTTGGTATGGAGACTTTGGAATTGATTTCTGAGCTTCCTCGGATTTTTCAAGATTCCAGGGCGATGGTATTGACAGGCTGGTTGGGATGCAGATGTGGTGGGTGAAGCCCGTGTCACAGTGAGAATTGAGTTATTGCCATTCATTTCCCAGCCCCGTAAGGCTGATTCTGACCCTCTTTTTCCCCTTCCTTGGGCCAGAGGTAAAGTATGTTGAAATCATGACAGTATCGAACGCATTTGAAGTCTACAAACATAAATTCAGCTCAAAGCGTCTCGATAGTTTGTGGAGCATAAGGCTGACTGCCAGGGAGCAGGCCAAAACGGTGGACCTGAGCCGCAATAAGCGTTTGGACCGTACGCGTTGCCCTTCCTTCCTGTTGCAGCCGCCAAAAGGGCTCTTCCATACTCTATGCTCATCCATTCTCGACAAGGCCATCCTCAACTATCCATTACTACCACTGCTCGACACCAGTTCGATTTGCAGTCCCCGGCGACAACGTGTCCAACATTCAGCTGTATTGCGCGCCCAGATAAGCTCTGGAAGGGTCTGGGGTTTGAGATCGCGGCCGAGCACTGTCAACAACATCCGACTCCAATGCCTCCACACGATAGATGAAGCACACGAATTGAGCATACCCTACCCAAAGGAGCGCCATCTCCATGGCCTCTGGAAGCGACGATTCCCCGACGCACCGTCGCAACCGGACCTCGCAAGGCATACCGCTCCAGACATTACATCCCAGTGGTGTCCAAGATCCCGACGATGAGACGCACAACTTACAGCACCGGCGTACGCTCAGTGATAGAGGAAGAGCATTGTTCAGAAGTAGCCGGCAGACGTCGCCAGAGAACCAGAGACGCTATGCGCCGATAGGAGAGGATTCGCCTAGCCCGCCCGAACGGCAAGAGCGCATGCCACTCTCGCCACACCTATACGTGTCTTCGCCGTCCGGAGATCGATCGAGGATACCGAATGAGGACGATGAAGGGCCGATCTCGCCTGTGGCAGATAGAGGAGCCTTCCAGTCAGCTATAGGATTCGCAGGCCTGAGCTTCAATTCGGCCTCGCAGCCGCAGACAGATCCATACGATGATGCAGACGATGTGCAATTACCGACCGCAAGATCTTCCCGTGCGACCCGCGACAGCTTACCACGGATAAGCACGTCTCAGCAGAACGGCGACGACATGGTACCAGTCACATTGGAAGATGGGCCTGCATTCTTTTCCCCTGGAGCCGCAGACGAAGAAGACACACAACCATTGACTGACTCCTCGCATTTGCGGCCCTCAACATTAGCGGCACCCTCAACACCAGACCGTGGAATGGGCAGGCAACGGAGCCACAGCGCCACGCTTACTGTTCGCTTCCCGTCGCAGAAGAACAGAGGACGTAGCGGCAGCGATTCGCGGCTAGGTGACGATCTGCAAAATCTAGAAGCTGGTCGTGATTCCTCAAGCTCCAAGTCCGGACTGTCGCCTTCTGCCCGAAAGCGTTCGCTATCTCCAGCGTCTCTCGAATCGCCACTTGCGCGGACTGGAACGATGCTTCGGAACATGTCCCAGCGTGTTGTCAATCTGAGTCACGAACCGAAACTTGTCGAGCAAGCGATTCGGCGAAAGTCTTCCGTGAAGACGATCGATAATGAAGACGATGTTCCACCTATACCGACCATCCATCAAAGTGGTGACATGGCGAATGACGAAGAGGGCCCCGGTCGATCTCCTGCGAGCGAGAAAGCGCCCTCGCCAGTTATTCCATCTTCGGACCCTTCACATACTCATGGTCACCCTGATGTCTACGAATTGCCCGGCAGAAGTGAGCCGAACCCTTTGAGAGGAAAATCATTATCTATATTCAGCCGACACAGCAGGATCAGACGGGCCCTGCTCAGCACTCTCATCCATCCCTTGACCGAGCCTCTCATCTTGCTTCTGATTATCGTGCAGACGGTCGTCCTGGCAATTGACTCTGCAGGCAACATCAACGACCCACGACAACTGCGGCGCGACCAATGGGGTGTGCATTGGACCGACTACACACTGTTCGCAATCTTTGCCGTGTACACCGTGGAGACTATTATGAAAATCATTGTTTCGGGGTTCCTCTTCAACCCAAGTGAATACAGCACAATCGATAGAAGCATTGGCCTGGGAAAGGCTCTCAACAAGAAAGCGAACGACCTCATGAACGCACATTCGAAGCCATCAGTCCGACATTCCAAGAATCCGGTGGTGCCGCGCGAGGCTGAGCCGCCTTCGTTGATAAGAGCAATGACGATGCACACATTCGACGACGTGCCTGGAGATTCAAGGGCTGCACAAAAGAAACGCCTCGCTCATCGAGCGTATCTGCGGCACTCGTTCAACAGACTGGACTTTGTTGCGGTGATCTCGTTCTGGATATCGTTCTCGCTGAATGCAACCAACATCGAATGGGGACATCGCCTTTACGTCTTCAAGATGATGAGCTGTTTGCGAATCCTTCGTTTGCTGAACATTACAAGCGGAACGTCAGTCATTCTACGGAGTCTGAAGCGCGCCGCACCTTCGCTGCTCAACATCGGCATCCTCATTGGCTTTTTCTGGCTACTCTTCGGCATTGTTGGCGTTCAAAGCTTCAAGTCAAGTCTCAGGCGGACGTGCGTGTGGGATGGAAGTAGGGCAGATCCACCGCAAGCAAATTACACTCTTGATGAACAGTTTTGTGGTGGCTGGTGGGAGTGGAATGGAACTGACACGAACCAGATGCCCTGGGTGTTCGATAACGGTAATCCAGGAGCCAAAAAGTCAAAGGGCTACGTATGCCCTGTCGGATCTTGGTGTGTCCAGGGTGAGAACCCCTACAACAATACGGTCAGCTTCGATAATGTCGGCAACTCGATGGAGCAGGTCTTTGTCATCATGACATCGAATACCTTTACCGACATCATGTATCAGCTGGCTGATACCGATTACCTGGTTGCCGCCTTATACTACGCTTTCGGGATCGTCATCCTGTATCTATGGCTGCTCAACCTCTTGATCGCTGTCATCTCGTCTGCCTTCCAGGTCATTCGAGAGGAGAGCAGAAGCAGCGCTTTCATGGTGAGAGAGCAAGATCTCGTCGCCGAAGCAGACCAGAGTGAAACCACTAGAAAGCGTCGTAGCAGTGGACTCAGACAGACGTACGAGAAGACTCGATGGCTTTGGATTGCCGTAATTGTGTACGGACTAGTCGCGCAAAGCATGCGCCATGACACCATGGGCGAAGGAACTGCATCCATCATTGCAGTGTCTGAAACGATCGTGACCCTGGTCTTGACTGCTGAGATCATCTTTCGTATCATCAGCGATTGGCGGGACTTTCCCAAGCACCGGCAAAATTGGGTTGATCTTGGTCTCGCAGTCATCACCGTGGTCATGCAAATCCCGCCGATCCGTAACTCCGGCACCCTCTACGCCTGGCTTACGATTTTCCAGATTGTCAGGATTTATCGAGTCGTACTTGCCGTGCCCATCACGCGCGACTTGATTCTCGTGGTCTTGCGGCACGTATCCGGTGTCCTGAACTTGATTCTCTTCGTGTTCCTCTTGACATTCCTCGCGGCGATTTTCGCCACCCAACTCTTCCGTGGAGTGATCGAAGATGACGATCAGATGGTCACCTTCGGCACGATCTTTAACTCTTTCTTGGGCATGTATCAAGTCATGTCCACAGAAGACTGGACCGATATGCTGTATGCCGTGACCGAATCCAGCTCCCACTGGGGCACTGCTTGGATTGGCGCCATCTTCCTCATCCTCTGGTTCATTCTTGCCAATTTCATCACTCTGAACATGTTCATTGCGGTCATCCAAGAGAACTTCGATGTCAGCGAAGACCAAAAGCGATTGCAGCAAGTCCGGATGTTTTTACAACAGAAAGAGTTGGGAAGTTCCGCAAACAGCACCATGAGCTTGTCCAGCATCTTCAAATTCGGTCAAGCCCGTCGACAGGACCCTCTGGACTTTGGCAATGCCACCACAGAGATGTTGATGAAAGATGCTGTCGTTCGCGAGTTCTTGGATGAAGTTGACTCGGAGACGAACGACCAGAAGCCTGCGGCTGTCAAGCGCTTTTCTACTATGAATCTGGGTACCACGAAACCGGGATTCTGGACCAACATTTGGGCGAAGACGGGAGGACGCCTGTACCGCGGCGCCCCCAACCCCTTCTACTCCCGACTGCAACTGACCAGGCCGTACGAAGAGCTCGATCCGCGGAGCTTGGCCCGAGAGGTCGTCACTGCGACGGAGGTACGCAAGGTCACCCAGCGAGAATACCTGCGACAAAATCCTAGTTATAACAACACTTTGTTTGTCTTCAAGCCAGACAATCCGATCCGCAGGTTCTGCCAACGAATGGTCGGACCGGGGCGCGGCAGCGAGCGAATTGACGGTGTTGCTCCGAACCCCACCGTCTGGTACGCCTTCTCGGCGTTCATCTACTGCGCAATTGTTGCCATGGTCCTGCTCGCCTGTATCACCACCCCGCTCTACCAAAAGGAGTACTTTGCCAACCCTGACCATGAGTTCAGCGTCAAGAACTGGTTCGTGTTCACCGACATCGGATTCGCAGCACTCTTCACCGTTGAAGCGATCATCAAAGTCATCGCGGATGGCGCTCTGTTCACGCCAAACGCGTATTTCCGCAGCTCTTGGGGTTTGATCGACGGCATTGTGCTTTGCACGCTCTGGGCAAGCGTGATCACCTACCTGACCGACCCCGGCAGTGGCTCCCGAGCAGTGGGCGCCTTCAAGGCTCTCAGGGCGCTGAGACTCCTCAATGTCAGTGACAGTGCTAGAAACACGTTCCACTCACTCATTGTGCTTGGCATCTGGAAGTTGACATCGGCGGCTCTCGTCTCGCTCAGTCTGTTGATACCTTTCGCAATCTATGGACTGAACCTCTTTGCAGGACAGTTCCAGTCCTGCAATGATGAAGACGCTGGAATCACCAATCTCACGGATTGCGTGGGAGAGTTCACCGACGCGCCGTTCAATTGGGACATCCTGGTACCGCGGACTGTATCCAACGACTTCTACGACTTCGATAGCTTTGGCGGAGCGCTGTTCATTCTCTTCCAGGTCGTGTCCCAGGAGGGCTGGGTGGATGTGATGTGGAGCGGCCAGTCTGTCACTGGTGTGTTCACGCAACCGGACGAATACGCCACCCAAGGCAATGCAGTCTACTTTGTGATCTTCAACTTGCTCGGAGCAGTCTTCATTCTGACACTGTTTGTCTCTGTTTTTATGCGTAACTACTCGGAGCAGACTGGTGTTGCTTTCTTGACGGCGGAACAAAGATCGTGGCTTGAGCTGCGAAAGCTTCTGCGCCAAGTGTCCCCATCTAAACGCCCATCTCCAAACGAGAAACGAGAGTCCTGGCAGGAATGGTGCTACCGCCGCTCTGTCACGAAGAACGGACGCTGGCAGCGAGGCATCACAGCTTTGCTCGTCGTGCATCTCATTCTCCTCATGCTCGAGTTTTATCCAGAGCCTGAGGAATGGGGTACGGCAAGAGATTACGCATTCTTGCTGTTTACACTCATCTACACCGCCAACATCGTCGTGCGGATTGTTGGTTTGTCCTGGTTCCGCTTCAGAAGAAGCGCCTGGGACGTGTACTCCCTCTTCGCCGTCTCCGGGACACTCATCACCACGCTCATGCTGCTCGCCAAATTCCATGATCGCACTTTCATCCAGTTCCAGAAGCTGTTCCTGGTATCGGTGGCCTTGCTGATCATCCCGAGGAACAACCAGCTAGACCAACTATTCAAGACCGGTGCCGCTAGTCTCGGCTCGATCGTCAATCTGCTAGCGACATGGTTTGTCTTTTTCCTCGTGTACGCCATCGCTCTCACGCAAACATTCGGTCTCACACGCTTTGGCGAAGAGACGAGCAACAACATCAACTTCCGCACCGTGCCCAAGGCGCTCGTCCTGCTGTTTAGAACGAGTGTGGGCGAGGGCTGGAACGCAATGATGGAAGACTTTGCCGGGATCGAAGCTCCGTATTGTACGGTGGGCGAGCGCTACTTCGACGGCGACTGCGGCAGTGAGCAGTGGGCGCGCGCCCTCTTCATATCGTGGAACATTCTGAGCATGTACATCTTCGTCAACCTGTTCATCTCGCTGATCTACGAAAACTTCTCGTACGTCTACCAGAGGAGCAGCGGGCTCTCGATTATCAGCAGGGAGGAAATCAGGCGCTTCAAGCAGGCTTGGGCTGAGTTTGACCCGCTTGGGGTCGGTTACATCTCAAAGGAAGCTTTCCCTCGCTTTCTGGGAGAGCTGTCGGGAGTGTTCGAGATGAGGGTGTATGATGGCGACTTCACTGTTCGCGCTCTGATGGAAGAATGCCAAGTCGACAGTCCGCTGCATCGTACCAATTCATTGCCATTGGATGGTGTCACCGGGTACGAGCCTCGAGAGATCGACCTCGCCAAGCTCAACGCAAAGCTCAGCGAAATCCCCGTGGATGATATCCGCAGGCGGCGCGTCAGGATGAACACCTTTTATGAGGAGGTGCTGGTCTCTGCCGACCCGGACCGCGGCATCGAGTTCGGCGCGCTGCTCATGATCCTCGCGCACTACAAGGTCATCAACGACAACCGAAGCTTGAAACTCGAGGAGTTCCTGCGCCGTCGCGCCCGCTTGCAGCGTGTCGAAGAGGCGGTCAATCGAAACATCGTCGTCGGCTTCTTCGACACGCTCTATTGGTCGCGCCGTTTCCGCCGCGCGGTCGAGAGCAAGCGCTCCGCCCGCATGACGGCCGTGCCGAGCTTCGGCGTCCCGGAGATTTTCGTCCAAGACGAGGCCGGCGACGACGTCACGCAGGCCAAGAAATTCCCCGTCCCCTCCGTCAGCGTCACGCCCGTCGACAACACCGCCGCCGCCGCCGACCACCACCCGCAAGCGCAAGCGCAAGGCCTAGGCGTCGCCCGCGCCTCCAGCCTCTCAGGCTCCGATGCCGCCGGCCCATCCTCCTCCTGGTCGTCCCGCGGCGAAGTCCGCCACCGCAGCAACTCCATCCAAACCACCCCCACAGGCTCCCCGATCCGCGGCTCCAACCCCAGCTCTCCGGAAACGTCGCCCGCCGCGCACCGCCCCTCGCCCTCGCAGGTCAGCATCCAGCCCGAGTGGCACTTCGCCGCCGCGCTCGAAAACGCCCACACACCCCCCGGCAGCCCGAGGTTGGCGGGCGGCGATGCCGCCATCGGGCGGAGCAGAGCCAGCAGCGCCGTCAGCCAGTCTGGCATGATGATGGACACTTTCGGCACGAGCGCTTGGGGCGAGAGCATGCGGCGCAGTGTCACCACTAACAGGAGAACGAGTGGTAATGATAATAGTAACAATAACAGCGGCGGCAGTAGGCGGACGAGCAATGCCGCCGCTAGACAGCGCAGCGGGAGTCGGCCGGCTAGTGCGCAGAGAAGGCCCAGTGCTCCTAGGCAGTATAGCAGTAGTAGTCGGCCGCCGAGTCCGGGGCCTCAGCAGCGCTATTATCCTCCTCCGGCTGGGTAGTGGTGGTGACGATGGAGGTTGGTGCGGGTGCTGGTGCTGGCAGTGGCTTTTATGGGGGATTGAATGGATTCCACGATTGTCTTTTTTTTTTCTATGTTTGAGTTTTGAATAACTCCGTGGCGTTCTTGGGGAAGAGCAGGGTTTTTTGTTTCTTGTTGCGCAAAGTGATGAATAAATGAAGGAGAGGGCTTGACTTTGCTTTTGCTTTTGCTTTGCTTTGCTTTTTCTTGACTTTGCTTTGTTTTGCTTGTTGGCTTTTGCTTTGCTTTGCCTCTCTGCGAGCGACGACGATATGTATATGTCCCACTCACTGTTGTTGCATAGCGCTGGCGTTTCTTTTTATCTTTGAATGGTAGATACAAAGAGAGGGATAGAGAGAGAGAGAGAGAGAGAGAGTAATTTGATTTGATTTGAACTCTCTATACCTACCTACTGTACCTACCTACCTACCTACCTACCTAATACTTCCGAAACGATTTGAGGATTTCTTTTTTTAACTTGGAGACTACCTATTGGTTTCTTGTTGTGAGGGACTCGTAGGAATTTGAGGGATAGGGAGTTTGCGGAATACGGTAGTAGGAGCCATTCATGTTTATGCTTAAGCCTATATGTTTGCACATCCACAGCTCTTTCACCGCTGGCAGAGGTGGTGGTGGATAGAAGTGATGCTGCAGTGCATGTTTGGTTTGCAGGAGAGCCGGCGACTAGTGCAAAGGTCCCCCGATTGGCGGTCTTCGCTAGGAGATTGAAAGATGTGTTTATGTGTTGGTTTTGATATACTCGCTTGTTCTGGTTGGCTGCCGCTTAATCGTCCTCTGTACCTGGGTTAACGAGCCGAGAGGACCTCTGGGCTGTACATACACAACTCTCTTGTGAGAAAATCCCTGGACGAAGCGAGATGGGGCGCAGATGTAATGATGGCAATAGAGGGAACTCGCTCGAAACGTAGAGTATGCATGCAAAGTAAGGTACAGTACCTTTCCAGAATCTCCGCAGCACGCTGTCGGTTATGCGAGCATTTGTTTGAAAGCAGTGGGCTCACTGCTGCTTTAGCGACGCTTGCACATGCCAGACTCGAGGAAGGGTTACATTCCCATTTACAGAGAGTGGTGACATACCATGCTTCGGCTACAGTACATAACATATCGTGTGGCTTGGGAACTGCAGGGGGCGTGGTGGTCGGTTCTGCGGGTGATTAATCAGAGAGAGAGAGCGACGTTACGTGATCGCCGACGGTATGGTTGTTTCTGTTCGATGGACTTCTCGTTGATGTGGTTTTTTACTTGACGTACTTCTTGCTGGCTTTGATATGGACACCCACCTTCATCGACGTAAGCTACGAGGCTTGCCGCCCACTTTGGAATGAACGTGAAGATGGAGGGCTCGAATGTCGAATGGTGAGGAAGGGAGATGCGTTCGCTGTAGCTGAAGAGTTCCTTACCAACCCCATCCACGGCCCACCGCCCCGCGACCGCGAACCTCAGCCTCACGTGAACCAGAGCTTGCCCTGCCTAGCAAAGTAGCGAGCCTGGAAGCCTGCATTGGTTCTTGTCATGCGTGGCTCATACTGGAACACCGGTGTGCCCTCCGCCAATGCGACGTGGATTATGCAGTACAATGCAAAGCTTCAAGGGCGATTATCGGTGTAGACCACGGTACTTGGACTGCCGCACTCTTGAACAGAAGCGCCGCGGAAGCTATGCCTGCGCCTGCTGCGCTTCTACATCGTCAGGTTGTTGCGGAGACCAGTAGGGCTTCGCATGTGACATCGCGGTGTGCTATGTCTCCTCTCCCACTTCTTTGCTTGCGGGTCAGGTATCGGTAGAGGTTGCCTCGTGGGCCTCGTGGGCGCAGCTGTGCTGCTGAGTCTTGACAGTAGAAAAGCTGCGCGATGAGGTAATCCAGACGGTCTCCATGCAGAATGCATGTACTATCATTGTAGTGGCGCGATCGATTGCCTCAGATGATCCGCAGAGGCCTGTCGACAACGTGAGTAAGCCGGCACAGCCACCAAAGTGCCCTACATGTATGCATGTTCTCCAGTGCATTATATTGGTTGCCGTCTGACGGTGTGAGAAAATGAAGCAGCCTTCCGCCGTGTTTCGTCCGCTCGAATCGAGTTCATCGGTCGCAATCTGTTGATCAGACGCCAATGCTTTAGCGAGAACGGAATCTTCCCTACTGGCACCTTAGCTGTACCTTATGCGGCTGGAACTCAAGAACTCTCTACAACTCGCCAGGTACGTGCAAAGGTGCACACGCAAGACCAGCCACGGGGATAAGCAGCGGAAGCAATATCTCCTAGCTCACTCACCAGCACACCTGTAGGCATACAACAACATAAGCGAAGTAGGGTCACATCGCTCATATCGTGGGAAGAGAGAGCAGAAAAATCCCACCTTGATCCGTATTGCCTTCAAACGTTCTCGTATCTGCAGCCCTGTGTTGGAAGTCGCGGGAAACGTTTGTTTGAGGCCTGAGCAGCAATAGGACTTGCTCCCATACCACCCAAGACCAAGTCTGCACTTGCGTGGAACTACGAGCAACAGTATCGAATCCCATATCTCACAGACTCAAGCTGGACCTCCGCGGGAATACGAACAATCATTCTCGAGAGAAATTCTTCGGAGCGAGAACCCTCAGGAAACCCGCCAAAAACACCACGGTTCGATTCAATGCTGTGCAGCGCCCCCCGATCAGCGCCCGTCAAAGAGCAGAGCTCTTTCCGCTTCTTCAACACCACCAACCCCAATCAGCTTCGAGACCCGGCGGAAATGCGCGAGAACAGGAAGCACGTCATGCAAGACTACCTGCGCAAGGAGAAGTGCAAAGCTCCGGGCACGCGAGATATTAGAGCAGAGGGAGGGTCCACCACTCAAACAGAGAAACGCAGACGGCTTCTAAGTCCGGACACCAACGGGCCCAGAAAGTCAGCGAACCTCGCAGCGCCGAGCTATATTTTCGGTCCAGGAGCTTTGACACCGCAGAGCTCGTGTGATGGAACAGTAAAGTACGAAAATGAGGGCACGATGACGATCGCTGCCAGGCCAGCGTCGCAGACTCCTCGCGATACGTCTCAGACCCTCGTGTTGTTTCAGCGGTTTGTGTCAGACGAAGAAGCCGAACAATCAGCTTGTACGTGTGCCGAGAACGACCCAGAACATCTATCCGGTGCATGTGAATGCAATCGGCGGCCAGAGCATGATCTCGTCAAGGGCTCCGGCGTGCCCGACCTCTTCTCCGACATGGGCTTCCGAATGAATCCCTACCACACCTGGCTTCAGACGACAAAGACAGCAGTAGACCTGATGAGATTGAAGGTCGTGTGCGGAACGCGTCTTAGTTCGTGCAAGATGGCAAAGACTTGGACACCATGGCTGAGAAAGGCGCGCCGTTCCTTCATGAGCACGCTTTGCATCTCTATGGCTCACGATGAAGCGATGCGGAGATTAGTCTTTGGCTCCGAAAGTTTACGCGGAGCGAAGAAAGAGGTCGTGTGCGAGCAATTGGCCGTGAAGAGCGAGGTGATTTCGATGATCAATACAAGCCTGGACAACCCGCAGCAACGAACCAGTGATGCTACAATCATCGCGGTCTTGAGTATGTTGAACAGTGAGATGATCAACTGTGATACAAGCGCACTGGAAACGCATCAGCGGGGCCTCAACAGGATGATAGCTATGCGCGGAGGGCTTGGCCAACTGGGCGTCATGGGCCATCTGGCGAGGATGGTGACTGTAACGATGCTGGTGAATGCTGTGCTGCAAGAAGACCGAGCAGACGGCATGTACCTACATTTCGCGCAGATGCGGACAACGATGGCGTCCTCCGACGACATGCTGTTTCCAGAGTCGCCAGTGTACTGCGGGCGGAAGTACTCAATGGTGGCTCGGAGATTAGGAGCCTCGGAGAGCCTGACTTTACTTGAATTGCTGCGGGATATGACGTGCGAATTCCAGGCACATGATCTGTCAAACATCGAAATCATGAAGTACCTCCACGGCAAGGTCCGAGAAGTCAAGAGCGGACTGCCAGGCAGTAAGCCATCGCGACAAGACCGCGTGAATGAAGCGATACGACTGACTGGTCGAGTGTATGCCGATGCGCTGGTGCGTAATGTGAACTTCTCCCGAGCGAGTTCCGCCCAAACTCAATGTTCAACGCAACGTGCAGAGGATCCAGCTGCATTTGTTGAGATTGTACGCCACCTGAGGCACACGGACCTTGACCGAGTCTGGGGTGAACTGGCCGGCGTTCTGTTCTGGATAACTCTCGTGGCGGGAGCTGCAGCGAAGAGTGCCAGAGTCAAAGATATTAACGAAGCCGTAGACTTGGCCATTGGACGGGAGGAAAACGAAGCGCGGCAGTGGCTGGCCGCCGTAGCTGTTCGCTGCTCCATCATTCTTGGGTTTGAGCATGGCGCCGCTACGTTGGGGTGCTTGCGAAACATGTTGGATATTCAAGACAGACTGAGCCGAAGAGATGCGAAACAGCGGCCAGGACGGCAGCAGCGGGAGGTTAATGGTCCAGTAGGAGAGCCTGTGCCTACGAATGGGTTCGGTGATTTTGCTTTAGAGTTTCTTGCCGAGTCTGCATGATGGGACATGGCATCCAAGCAAGGAAAATGGAGTTAGCGGTGTGAAGGCGATCTCACCTCTTAGCTTTGCGCTTCTTGAACACGACTGGAGGAGGTGCGGTAACGGCACTTTCGTTGGGTTCCTCCTCTTTTATCAATTCACCCGTACTGCTTGTCCCGGCCTTGGGTTCTGATTTAACCTCATTGGCTGCTTCCACCGTGACATCCGCTTGGCCGACAGTCTCTTCATTGACTGGGTCGCTGCTAGATTGTGTAGGCTTCTTCGCGACGCCGCTGAGCAGGGCATCAAGATCCTCATCATTGTCCTCAGCCTTATTGCCAGGGTAGGTCTTGAGCGTGTTTCCCCAAATCTTCCGTTTAGGTGCTGCCTCTTCGTCTCTAACGTCTTCGTCGTCTTCGGCCTTTCGCTTGTGGACTCCCTTGCTCAGTGGCGCGGAGGCCGATGCGCTTTCTTCTTCCTCCTTCTTGATGTCTGCCAGGGTGCGCCCACTAGGCCTGTCAGAGTCCGCTACAGACGAAGAAAGAGTCTGCCATCCACCAACACCCGTGACCTCTCGCTTTAGCTCCTCAGGCAATTCCACACCAAGAGCAACCAGCTGCTCGGCGTGTGCTTTCCTCTGCGCGGCTGCGCTAATTTTGGGTGGTTCTGGCGCGGAAGATTTCCCAAGATTCTTCACGCCAGCTATTCCAGACTTCGTGCCTGTCGCCTGGCTGTCTTTGCCACCGACCAGGCCATTGAGTCGCGCCACCTCATCTTTGGCGCGTTGCTGGTCCCGTTGTTCGCGCTCCTGTTTCTTGTGCAGGTCTCGTAGCGATCGCTGGATGTTGTTCTGGTGCTTTCCCGTAGATTCGTGATTTTTGCGCTCGCCGGCTGTGTCGCGGACGTAGGTCTCGCAGAACTTGCACCAATAGGACGGTGTTGATTTCCAGTATTCAGACATGTTGTGGTGTTCTCCCAGTCGAGCCAGTGAGATCCGAATGTATAAGTAGGTTTGTCGGGGAAGAAGGCGAAGAAGAGTGGAGGCAGAAAGAAAGACAGTAGGTAAGTGCTCGCAGGGTAGGTAAGGTAACAAGGTTTGGCGCGTCACATGGAAGCTCGCGTCCAAGGGTCGCTGACAGGGACCTTGGAAACACCCGACCATTTCAATCACTCAAGTCTTGTCGCATCCCACTTCCTCAACGCTCCACCACCCAAAACCGACATCTGTCAACAGGATCCGCCACTCCAGAACTTCGTCCATCCGTCCATCGCGATCTGATATGCTTGCGCGCGACTATGCGCTTCACTAAGCCGGTCTGGCTGTGCCACGGAGGAGAGAAGAAGGACCACGAAGTCTACAGCTGCCATGTGTCGCCCGACGGTTCCAGGCTCGTTACCGCTGCCGGCGATGGATATGTCCGAATCTGGTCTACAGAAGCTATCTTGAACGCCTCCAATTCGGAATACACCAAGCCTAAGCAGCTGGCCTCGCTTTCTTACCACTCTGGCACCATTCACAGCGTGAGGTTCAGCCCAAACGGGAAATATTTGGCCTCTGGCGCCGACGACAAGATCGTTTGCGTATACAATCTCGACCCAACCCCACCCTCACATACAACATTCGGCAGCAAGGAGACGCCGCCTGTGGAAAACTGGAGGATATTCAGGAGATTGATAGGACATGACAATGATGTGCAGGATCTCGGATGGAGTTGCGACAGTTCGATCCTGGTCTCGGTCGGCCTGGACAGCAAGGTGGTTGTGTGGTCTGGCAGCACATTCGAAAAGCTCAAGACACTCTCTCAACACCAGTCGCACGTCAAAGGCATCACCTTCGATCCCTCCAACAAGTACTTTGCAACTGCGTCAGACGACAGGACTATCAAGATCTACCGTTTCACCCCTCCACCACCCAACGCGACCGCTTACGATCAGACTTCAAATTTCACTCTGGAGCACTCTGTAACCGCGCCTTTCGAAACCTCACCTCTCACCACATATTTCCGCCGATGCTCTTGGTCTCCTGACGGCGCACACATAGCCGCAGCAAATGCCGTGAACGGACCGGTCAGCTCGGTCGCAATCGTCAACAGAGGACAGTGGGATAGTGAGATCAACTTGATTGGACACGAGGGACCCGTCGAAGTCTGCGCATTCTCCCCTCGACTGTTCACCCGCGACCCGCCAGACGACTCTCTTTCCGGCGGCCAGCATCCGGTCACGGTGGTGGCTTGCGCGGGCCAGGACAGGACTCTAAGTGTGTGGAACACAAGCTTCGCTCGACCTTTTGTGACTACAGCGGAACTCTGCGGCAAGCCCATCAGCGACCTGTCGTGGAGCCCCGACGGCGAGACACTGTTCATGACTTCACTAGACGGTTCAGTGGCAGCTGTCATTTTCGACCAGGGCGAGCTTGGCTATCCTGCACCTCAGTCAGATAACGACAAGGCGCTTGCCAAGTATGGCGCTGGGCGGCGTGCGGGCATTGTTGAGAACGCGGACGCACTGAGATTGGAGGAAGGTAGCAGAGCGGGTGAGCTCAAGGGTGTACAAGGACGCATGGGAGAGCTGATGGGAGACGAGAACTCCCAGACTCCAGCTTTGACGAACGGCGACACGCAAGTCAACGGCACGGCCACCACAGCTGCTCCTGCCGAGCCAGTACCAACCCCAGCTCCAGTGCCTCCCAAAGACCCGCAAGCAGAAAAGATCGATAAGCTTAAGCAGCGCGTGACGATTACCAAGGACGGCAAAAAGCGCATCGCTCCACTCCTCGTATCATCAAATCAAGGTGAGGCAAATCTGCCTCGACCACAATTGCAGGCAGCAGTCAGACAAGGCGGCATTTCAGACGAGCCTGTGAAGGTGCTTGATCTTAGCAAGCCCTACGACGGCCTACCCAAGGGCGGTCTCGCAAGCTTGCTGCTCGGAAACAAGCGCAAGTTTGCGGAAATTGAAGGCGACGACGAGAGGCGGGCTGAGAAGCGCATCCATGCTGTACAGCAGACCGGCGCAACACCAATCGTCGTCAACACAGCTGACGGTCTTGTCACTGCTGGATCTGCAGCTACGCAGAAAGTGGTCGATATCCCGGATGTACTTCGACCGGCAGTGATCAACCCGAGCTTGACTGTCAGTCAGATAAGACTGGCTGTGCCGCTTGTTCGCAGCGTCATCGTACGGCCGCTTGACCCATCGAAAACGAACACCGAGGGCGATCAACCTAATGGGACCACGGATGCTTCAGATGAGTCTTCGGTGTCATTTGAAGCTCGTAATGCATCTGGAGTGGCGCGCACCGGGCGCGTCCAAGACCGGGAGCCCACACGAATCACCGTCTCCAAGCGTAGTCAAACATTGTGGCAGGACTTCTTACCGCGCGCCGCTCTACTGGTGACAGGCAATCGCAACTTCTGGTGTGTAGCATGCGAGGACGGCAGCTTACACGTCTGGACGCCCGCCGGAAGACGCCTGATGAATGCCTCCATCCTCGAATCACAGCCGATCATTCTCGACTGCAGAGGCTGGTGGTTGTTGGCAGTTACAGCCGTCGGCCAGTGCTACGTGTGGAACATCAAAGAAATGCGCGCGCCTCACCCTCCCATCAGCCTGGCGCCTGTTCTGGACATGGCTAGCCAGACCCAACAGGGTCATCTGACAGTCGCACCCTCGCTCATGTTCGCCCGCCTCAACAGCCAAGGCAAAGTAATAGTAGCCATGAGCAACGGCGACGGCTTCTCATACAACCCGTCAATGTTCGTCTGGCAACGCCTAAGCGAGAGCTGGTGGGCAGTCGGCAGTCAGTACTGGAACACAACCGACACCAGCGTCCCCGTCTCCCGCCCTGTCAAGTCGACGACGAAATCGGCCGAGAAGTCATACCTAGACGACATCAACCCCGAAAACATCTCCACCGGCATCATCCCCCTCCTGGAACGCAACACCACCTCTCAAGCGCTGGTTAAGGGCCGCGCCTACTTCCTGCAACGCCTCGTCAAACAGCTCCTCTCCGCCGAAGGCTTCGAAGGCTTCGAATCCGCCGTGTCCATCGGCCATCTCGAGAACCGTGTGGCCGCCGCGTACACCTTGGGAGCCAAAGACGAGTTCAGAGTCTACCTGATCATGTACGCCAAGCGGATCGGGGCCGAGAATCTGAAGGCCAAAGTCGAGGAGTTGCTGAGGGGGTTGATGGGTGGTTTGTTTGCTGATGAGGACGAGGACGATGATGAGGGTGATGAGAGGTCTGGTATTGAATGGGGAGAGGGCGATGAGGTGGTGGGCTGGAAGAGGGAGGATTTGCTGAAGGAAGTTGTCGTCGTGCTCGGCAAGCATAGGGATTTGCAGCGCGTTACTGTGCCTTATGCTAAGTTGCTGGGTGTGCTGGACGGTGCTGTGGATGGCGATACGGCGATGGTTACTGATGGTTGATGAGTGGGGATGGGAATACGGCTATGGCCACTAATGGCTGACGGGCGGAGGATGCTGCGGGACTGGACTGGACTGGACTGTACTTTTAATCGTTGAAGCGTTGGCGTTGCTGGTCTGGTCTCTTGATGGGGTCGTACTAAGGTACTGCTTCTGTCTGCGGGTTGATAGGCGAACTGTTTACAGATGTATACTATGGGAGTAGGGACGTGAAGGGATGTTCCTTTTGTCCCTTGCTCATTGCCTGTATTCGTGTTCTTCCTGGCTCTCACGCATCCGTTGTAGACATGCATACGTGGTATTATTGAGAGCAAACACCTACTAGGTATATCCCGAGTAATCGATTGAGAGCGATGTTTGACATGTGCTCACTAGAGGACACGGTCCAAGGACTCGGCTCTATCCTACCTCTCGATATGTCAATTTCGAGGCTCTTACCATAGACATGCTCATGTACGCGTAGCCCTTCCAAGGATACCTATACACACATTTATCGAGTCTCAAACGATGGCCGTTATGTCATCTCAATAGCATAGCGTGCCAAGAATGTCAGTGCGGTGCGGCGGGAGAATTCTGAAAGAAAGAATCAAGTGGAAGCGACAAAGTTCTGCTGCACCATCACCGACACCTTACATCTTCCCCTCCAATCATCATTCCTCACTCACACCTCTATACCCCACCACCAACGCCAATCTGTCTCTCTCTCGCTCCTCCCGTTCTCTTTTCGCTTCAGCACTCTCTTCCCTTGCACCCAAAACAACAGCAGCAGGTTCTGCACTTGTCAAAGCGACCCGCTCCACCCCTCTCAACCGCTTCGAGTGGACCAGCCGATCTTCGACTGTCAACTCAACAGTCCAGCAGACGCGCTACGCCAGTAATAAAGACAAGAAAAACAAGAACATGCCTCCCAAGAAGGTCGTCAAGGAGGAGCCGGTCCAGCTTGGCCGCCCCGGCAACAGTCTGAACGCGGGAATCGTATGTACGAACATGTACGTGCTGTGCACAGCTCTCCCGAACACGAGTCGCTAACTAACGTCCGCCGCAGGTTGGTCTCGCCAACGTAGGTAAATCGACGCTGTTCCAGGCCATTACCAAGTGCCACCTTGGTAACCCTGCCAACTTCCCCTACGCCACCATCAACCCCGAGGAGTCGCGTGTCATCGTGCCCGATGAGCGCTTCGACTGGCTGTGCGAGCAGTACAAGCCCAAGTCCAAGGTGCCCGCTCACCTCACAGTCTACGACATTGCTGGTCTGACCCGCGGCGCATCCACCGGTGCCGGTCTCGGAAACTCCTTCTTGTCCCACATCCGTGCCGTCGATGCCATCTTCCAGGTCGTCCGTTGCTTCGACGATGCCGAGATCATCCACGTCGAGGGTGACGTTGACCCCGTCCGTGATCTCGAGATCATCAACGAGGAGCTGCGCATCAAGGATATTGAATTCGCCGAGAAGTCGCTCGAGAACTACAAGAAGCAGACCCGTCGTGGTGGCCAGTCGCTCGAGATGAAGAACCTGTTGATGGAGCAGGCTACTGTCGAGAAGGTCATTGAGCACCTCAAGTCCGGCAAGGACGTGCGCAAGAACCACTGGAGTCCCAAGGAGGTACGTCTAGAATCTCTTTCTTTCACAATGCACTACAAGGATGAATCAGAGGTTTACCTCTATAATCCCAGCTCTTCGAACAGGCACCTCTATTTTAACGCTGAGGTGTCATGAGAGAACTTTTGACTCTGAGAATTGCAGCATCACCGCGCTTTGTTCGTCACATCGACATCAGACGCACCCGCTGACTTACAACCGCACAGGTCGAGACCATCAACCCCCTCTTCCTCCTCACAGCCAAGCCCGTCGTCTACCTCGTCAACCTGAGCGAGCGCGACTACATCAGGCAAAAGAACAAATACCTCCCCAAGGTCGCTGCATGGATCAAGGAGCACGCCCCCGGCGACACCATCCTCCCCATCTCTGTCGCTCTCGAGGAGCGCCTCTCTCGCTTCGAGACCGATGCCGAAGTCGAGGAGGAGTGCAAGAAGATCGAGGCCAAGTCCGCTCTGCCCAAGGTCATCGTCACCATGCGCAAGGCCCTCAACCTTGGTTCATTCTTCACAACCGGCCCCGACGAGGTGCGCCAGTGGACCATCCGTAACGGAACCAAGGCGCCTCAGGCTGCCGGTGTCATTCACGGTGACTTCGAGAAGACTTTCATCCAAGTCATCGTTTACAACTACGCCATGCTCAAGGAGCTCGGCACCGAGGCGGAGATCAAGGCCCAGGGCAAGGTCATGACCAAGGGCAAGGACTACGTCGTCGAGGATGGCGATATCGTCTTGTTCAAGGCCGGTGCTGCCAAGAGCTAGATTTCGACGTTTGTAAAAAGGATGTTTGATGCGATAACGAAAAGCGGGAGCTGTGGAAAAAGCATGGCTGGGAAGGAAATAGATACCACCTTTTTTTTTCATGCTGTGAAGAGGAGAGGAGAGGATGAAACTCGAAATGAACTCTTCTGATGGATGTTGAATCTTTTCGTTCTCATTTGGATATGAACCGCCTTGTGACGAATGAGTCTTCACCTTTGTTGTTGTTGTTGTTGTTGTTGTTGTTGTTGTTGCCTTGGTATGGTTCGCATCTCGGCCCGATTGGGGTGGCAGTGGCCAGAAGCTTGCTCGGGTGTCATCTGGTGCCTTTGTGTGTTTGAACGGCCGTCAAGTAGGACGAAGCGGCACACCTAATCTTTCTGGACAGGGACAGGTCTGAACAATGCAGAGCAGAAAGAGGAAGCTATGCAGTACCAACTACTCGTTCCTGGATCATTCACATCAACAAAGTTGCTCGTGATACACCACTGGCGACGACCCCGTTACGCTTGCTCACTGCGCTCGGCATACAACAACATGGCCTGTTCGAACGTGTCCACCCCTGTAAGATTCAACGAGTGTACATCCCTCATACTTGGGTCTTCTCAAGTTCGATGGTACTTTGAGTTGGGTAAGTAAGGCATAGGTGGTAAGGCATAGGTGATGTCAAGCCAAGGAGATCTAGTGCGTTGCCTCATATGACGCCTGTGACAAGTCAAACCGCACGAGAATTGTCGAACGAGTCTTGGAGTGATCTGTATCATTCTTGCATAACTTGTTCGCACGTAACACTCGTAAGCGACCGCTCTGACTGGGCGATATCATCAGCAAAACCTCACTCGGCCGTATGCCTACGCGGCGCAAGAAAGTTGAGGCTTTGACGGTGGGTCGGGGGCCAGATCGCTGACGCCGACTGTGACAGGCCTGAATTGTGTTCTTTCGTTTTGCAGTCGAAGGAAGTATGGCAATTGTCTTCCGAGTATACCGGGATCGAGGTGTTGATTTGTGCCATGTAAGCAGAGTAAGGTTTCTTACAGCATGCGGCGTGGTATGTGAGGGTAGCATTCTTTACTTGTCGCGGGTAGCAGTTGTGGGAACGTCCGTGCCGAGGTTCAAGTTGTTCTATTCGTCCGTGTCTTGGCAGGCTTGCGAACAAAGGACTACGGGAGAGGCTTGTCTTTGCATCGTACGTAGCGTACGGCACTCTCTTACCGACATTCGTCTCGCAGACCATGTGTCTTCGCCCGTCGGATCGTGGTGTGAACCGCACCGAGATGTGCATGCCGTAAGGTAGTCTCCCTTCTCCAGCTGACACTCTTGTCTGCCTTTATATTGAGACATTTCTCTTTTCAAAAGGTGGTACTGACACTTTCCTACCTTACCTGCACCTCACCCCACTTCGTCACCACTACCACAGCTTAGCTGTCGATCTACTAATACGCTGACTACGCATCAACACCGCCATTTATATTCGCTGGTCTTGCTACCAGGTACCTTCTAGTCCACAACCTCACAATCACCAACATCATGGCGACCATCGACACAAGGGACACCGTCCCCATCCCTCAGCCAAGAGGCTACCCTCTAGTGGGCAACATCAGCGACATCAACCCCGACCAGCCCACAGCATCTTTCATGAACCTCGCTCGCGAATATGGCGAGATTGTTTCACTCACTCTCTTCGGGAAAAAACGTGTCTTCATCAACTCCGTAGCCCTGCTGGGTGAATTGTGCGACGAGAAGCGCTTCAACAAGTCTGTCAACGCCGCTCTGGCCGAGTTGCGTGCAGGCATCCACGATGGACTCTTCACAGCCCACCACGGCGAGAAAAATTGGGAAATCGCCCATCGCGTCCTGGTACCTGCTTTTGGACCTCTTCACATGAAAGACATGTTTGACGACATGAAGGACATCTGTTCACAGCTCGTCCTCAAGTGGGCTCGCATGGGCCCCGATTACTGCATCCCGGCTGCCGACGACTTCACAAGACTGACTCTGGACACTCTTGCCCTTTGCGCCATGTCTTACCGCTTCAACTCATTTTACAAAGAGGAGATGCACCCTTTCATCGACGCCATGGTCAACTTCCTCAAGATTGGCGGTCAAAAGCCCAGACGTCCTAACGTTATGGCGCCCTTTTTCCGCGCAGACGACCAGCAATTTGAGCAGAGTATCGCTTACATGCGCAACCTCAGCGCGGATCTCGTCAAACAGCGAAGGGAGAACCCTACCGAAACGAAGGATCTGATGAATGCAATGGTCAATGGCAAGGATCCTAAGACCGGTGAATCGCTGAGCGAAGACTCCATCATCGACAACATGATCACATTCTTGATCGCTGGGCATGAGACCACGTCTGGACTCCTCAGTTTCTTGTGGTACTACATGCTCAAGTCACCCGAGGCCTACAGAAAGGCCCAGGAAGAAGTCGACACCGTCATCGGCACCCGTAGCATTCAATACGAGGACCTCAGCAAGCTTCCATACATCAATGCTATGCTGAGAGAGACCCTACGCCTGCAACCAACCGCACCGGGTTTTTCAACCACCCCCAAAGCTGACGGAGGCGAGATCATCGGTGGCAAATACCACATCAAGAAGGGAGAGGCCGTATTTGCAGCCTTGCACTGCGTGCACCGCGACCCTGCGGTCTACGGCGCAGATGCGGAAGAGTGGAAGCCCGAGCGTATGCTTGATGAGGAGTTTGAGAAGCTACCGCCAGGCGCCTGGAAGCCCTTCGGCAACGGAGCAAGAGGTTGCATCGGCCGACCGTTCGCGTGGCAGGAGGCGCAATTGGTCGTCGCCACTCTTCTTCAATACCTCAACTTCCACTTGGACGATTCGAGCTACGACCTGCAAGTCAAGGCAACGTTGACCATCAAGCCCAAGGACTTCAACATTCGCACCAGCTTGAGAGAAGGCTGGACAGCGACGAAAATTGAGCAGAACCTTTCTGGCTCCATTCGAGGTGGCCAGGCTGATCAGCATGCTGCAGAGAAGACAGCGACTGCGAATGACAATGGCATTCCCTTTACTGTTCTGTACGGCAGCAACAGCGGCACCTGCGAGGCATTTGCTCAGACACTAGCAGCTGATGCAGCCTCTCACGGCTTCAAGGCCAGCAAGGTTGTCACCCTCGACTCCTATGCCAGACAAAACGACCCTTCAAGCGAGCCCACTGTTATTGTCACGGCAAGCTACGAGGGCGAGCCCACCGACGACGCAGCCCACTTCTACAACTGGCTCTCCAACCTGCCGGAAGATAAGAAGCTGAAAACATCGCACGCTGTCTTTGGCGCTGGTCACTCGGACTGGAAAGCAACATTCCATCGCGTGCCTACCTTCATTGATGACAAACTTGTGGCCCACGGCAGCACCCGCATCTGCCAGCGTGGTGGCGCCGATGCTGCAAAGGGTGATATGATGAGTGAGTTCCAGACTTGGGAGGACCAAGTGCTGTGGCCAGCCATGAAGGAACAGTACGGCGGCGACGAAACAAACCTCGAGACGGAGGCTTCGACCGGTGCGCAAAACCTCACTGTTGAAATAAGCAGTCGTCGTGCGTCCCACCTCCGAGCCGATGTGAGCGAGGCAAAGGTCGTTTCTGCTCGCACATTGACTGCCCCGGGAGTGCCTGAGAAGAGACACATCGACATCCAGCTCCCGACAAGCATGACCTACCGTGCTGGCGACTACCTCGCTATTCTCCCTCTCAACCCCCAGGAAACCGTCCACCGCGTGGCCACCCGCTTCGGCCTTCCTTGGGACTGCATCTTGAAAATCTCCTCCAAGACCGGCACGGCTTTGCCTACGGACACCCCGATCTCCGCGCACTCGCTTTTCTCAGCCTACCTCGAACTCTCGCAACCCGCAACCAAGCGCAATATCGCCATGCTCATCTCAGTCGCTTCCGACAAGGAGACAAAGTCATCTCTCGAGTCCCTGGCTTCCGACGAGAATTTCACCAACGAAATCACCAACAAGCGCGTCTCCCTGCTCGACCTCCTCGAGCGCTTCCCAGACCTCCCCCTCCCCCTCTCAGCCTTCATCGCCTCCCTCATCACCATGCGCGTCCGCCAATACAGCGTCTCCTCCTCCCCGCTCAGCAACCCAAACATCGTCTCCCTGACCTACGCCGTCCTCGACTCCCCCTCCCTGTCAGGCCAAGGCCGCTACATCGGCGTCGCCAGCAACTACCTCTCCAAACTCCAACCAGGCGACATCGTCCACGTCGCCGTCAAGCCCTCCCACCAAGCCTTCCACCTCCCCGCAAACGCCGAGTCCGTCCCCATCATCATGGTCGCAGCCGGCACCGGCCTCGCGCCCTTCAGGGGCTTCATCCAAGAACGCGCCGCCCAGATCGGCGCGGGCCGCAAACTCGCCCCGGCGCACTTGTACGTCGGCTACCGCCACCCCGAAAAAGACGAACTGTACCGCGACGAAATGGACTGGTTCCACAAACTCGACGCCGTCACGATCCACCACGCTTACTCGCAAGCGCCCGAGCTCAGCGGCGGGCACAAGCACGTCGACGACGTGCTGAACGCCGATGCCGAGCTTTTGGGCCAGCTGTGGAAGGACGGCGCGCGGGTTTATGTGTGTGGCAGTCGCGGGGTTGGGGATGCGGTTAAGGGGATTGCGATCGAGCAGAGGAGAAGGGCGGCGAGGGAGAGGGGGGAGGATGATGGGGAGGCTGCGGCGAATAAGTGGTTTGAGGGGAATAGGAATGAGAGATTTAGTACGGATGTTTTTGATTGAGGGGTGAGATTGGGGTGGTTTGGATGTTGCATGTTCATTAATGTTTAGAGGGTTGGAATGGGTCGGAATGGGGGTTTCTGTGGGTTTAAGGCGTGCATGGGTTTCGGAAGGCATGGGAACTGTTTATTCTCGGCTACCTGGGTATGTTCGTTATTATGATGCGAGTGGCTGTCTCACCTTGTTTGTTAGATTCGTTCTAATACCGAGTAGGTTTCGAATGTGTTTTCACTGCACTGCATCTCAAGCCTCCGGCCATGACTACATGAGTACATCCTTCCAGTCCAGCTCACTTCTCCTTCCTAGGCACCCTGTAGACAGGATACTCATCCCCCACCGACACCGGCAGGACGTTCCACACCGCAAAACTGCTCTCCGCCTCGGGTTCCAACCTCACAAACGCATGCGCAGCTCTCCTCTGCCGGCTGCTCACCCAGTACGCTCCCGCCGGAAATGTCAGATTCCTCAAGCTCATCTCGGTCTCGATACCCGTCGTCTGCGCCACACCCTCGAACTTGGTCGCAGCCAGATTCGCAACCGTGACGTTCAGCGCCTCGACCTCGCCTTCGAAGCAGTCTTCCAACACCTCTACTTCCACGCCCGTAGCGCGCAGCTTCGATGCCACCTCTGACCACGCACCGCTGAAGACGTAGGCCTCTGGTCTTGCGCGAGTGAGGTTTGCGGTTGCGGGCGAATTGTTTCCGAATGTCACAGGGACCTCGAGGGTGCTGCCGTTCGCAATGCTGAGGAACGGCCACGTCATATTCGTCAACTTCGGCATCGATGTGACGATGATCTCCGCATCTGTCGTGGCATAGTCGGCCCTCGCATCTTCGATCAATGCAAGGACCTCTTCCGCATTGTCCACGGCAGTCTGCACAACCGCCTCGATAATTGTCAACCCAGCCAGCGTGCGACGTGCGAAGTGCGAGTCCGCGATGCCGATACCTCTGGTCTCGCTGAGGTAGGAGATGCCTTGAGAAAGTGCGATCTGGTCTTCACCGTTATTGTCGGTGATGAATTCGTTGAGGCGCAGTGGGCTCTGGGATGGAATGACGACGTAAGGGCCGTGCGTGAGGTTGTTGGCATCCATGGCAGCCGCAATCTCGTCGCGGAAGAGCCCCTCTGCGAGAGCGCGAATGCGAGGGTGCGTGTTCATGTTCTTGAACGCCGAGAACTGTCCGTCCTGGGCAGAGAGGAGGGTGTTGTTCACAAGCGGGCGTACTCCATACTCGTGGCAGTCAACGCTGACATGTGCGTCCCAAGCAACGTTCATGGCCTTGATGTCGAGGGTCTGTTGGCGGGCAAGTTTGACGTGATCGCGGTTGGGATCGAGGCCTGTGGCAAACCAGCGTTGGAAATAGGCGACGCCATCAGGGTTGTAGCGTGGAATTACGAGGAAGTCTGCTTTCTCGAGCACTTCCTCCGCCCAGGTGGAGTTGTTGTCGAGTTTCCCAAGGAAAGCCATGACGGCTTGATCGCCACCCGGTTCGTTGCCATGGACGGCACCATGGACGTAGATACGGAGCTTGTCAGAGCTAGTACCATTGAAGCCTTCGGTGTTGGAGAGCCAGATGTAAGGGATGGAGCGGCCTTCTTCAGAAGTGAAGTTGGGCGTGTTGTATGTCATCCAGCTGTTGCGGTCTGCAAGACCTTGAAGGAAATCTTCAAGCTTCGCCTGACTAGTAGGTCCAGCAGTTCCATTGGAAAATTCATCCGGTATAGAGTATGGATCGAGGAATGCTGGAGAGTACAGGTCCACATTGGGGTCTGGGAAGTTGGCTGCTACAGCTTCTGGCTCATCAAACAAAGGGACTGTATTCGCCGCGTAGCGATTTTGGGCATAAACACTACTGATGACCAGCGAACTGGTGATGAGGCGGTGGTAGAGATGCATGGCCGTGTTTCAAGAAAGGATGGCACGACTGAAAGACGCAGGCTACACGAGACTGCAACTGTAGTACTTTATACCTCCACTGTTAGCTGTCAAGAGTCCTCAAGCTCGGACTCCGACACCGGTCGAGCTGGAGTATACCGAGTATACCAGCCACTTTTTGCTTGATACAAGGTCATAGCCAAGGCGCGAGTGTCAGCGGGTCTTGTTGTTCTTCACGGCGATCAACGACCTTCCTAGCTTGGAGTTGACCTCGGCCTTCATCTCCAGCAGAAGGTATTCGTCCACGTTCGCCAGAGATGACTTGCGACATCCGCTGTACTTCAGCAAGACCGCGTTGCGCATCCCGAGTCGCATGCGACGCGTGCGTTGTAGGTCGAGCGATGTTCGTCGTAACCAGTAAGACGCAACGACATGGCCTGCTACAGCGACACGTGAACGAGTAGACTTGGCTCTTGGCAACGATAGGTATCTGTGGCTGGGCACAAAGACAAGATCCCTCCGACAATCGCCTACCTATCTGGTAGACAATTTTGGGAAATGCGCGAACATCTCGTACAACACACTTTCGCATCCGCATTTGAAGGATGCGCGAAAGGGTCATTGTTCAATGCTACTCGGAATCCCGAAACAAAGTCTGAAGAGTCGGGAGCATCCGAGCTGACAATGTGAAGACACTTCGCCCAGTCGTTGTATCACGCGCAACCTTTTGCGTCTGTGGTATCTTGAGTTGAGAATTGCAATTAGAAGACATGAGTGAAGGTCGTAGCCATGCTGCCATGTTTGCGGGTTGATAGGTAGTACATCAAAGGAACGGCAATCCAATGGATGTTACCGGCCGACTCTCTCCGCCGCTTTCCGCCCGCACAACAACCTTATCGCCAGTCGAAGTGTTTTTCTTTCGGAGAAAACCCGAATCGACCATGGGGTACCTGATCAAAGTACCATCGGTCCATCATCGCGTCATCCGTACCTGATGCAGTCTACGGCGAGAGACTCTCACTCGCCTCAGCTCAGCCCTATATTCGCTTGATGTTTAAGAGTCAATAACCGACTATACGCACGCGGCTACTGGGGACTGCACACGTAGCACAAGATGCATGTACGTGTAACAAATCCACCAGCCAAGGCCACTCTGCGACGCTTCTTGCTCCTGTCACAGCGATCCCGACTTCTGCAAAACTGCCACTGCTCACCTCGATTTCTCGCGGATGAAACGGACTATCATCGGCCTCCGACCGCCCTTCTGGTTTCGACGCGGCAATTCACATTTTAGGTTCCTTTTCGTCTTCTAAAGGGACTTCCGCTGAGAACGGCCGTGCGTTCAACACGTTTTTGCTGGCACCTGCATTCTCGTGGCCGACTCATGTCATGTCATCGCTCATGTCCTGCAACATCTCGTCAGACCGCCCGCGCGGATCGCTCTCGTGGATTGGTCCCCGTGGCACCTTGATGTGGTGGGATGACGGGGTATGGGGGCTCCAATTTTTCTTTCCCTTGCAGAACCGATGCTGCGATCTAAGGGAAACTGTTGTTTTATGTCTCGAGTGTTTTCTGGTTTCGTCCTTTTCTTCCTCCATCACCAAACTTCTTGACGTGCTTCCATCACGTTATACCACACATTCATTATGGAGCTTCACCGCGTACATTCGGTCAAGCAGACCTCCATGGCTGCTACCGGCCTTCCGCTTGAACTACAACAGCAGATCTTCTCCTGCCTCGACCCCAGATCATTCAATGCAGCTCGTGCTGTCTGCCGATACTGGCATTACGCTTCCCAGGACTCGGTGACTCTGGAGAAACAGCTACGAAAGCTACCCATCCTCCCACAACCGAATGCTCGGGAGTCGAGCGCAGGCGACATGTTAAAGCTCTTCGACGACGCCGCCCACACTCTCATGCTAGGAATGCACGTCAAGCGCGAGCAAGATGCACAAGGGGCACTGGACGGGCCATCCAAGCAATGGTTCCACTCTGGTCCTCATGTGTGTGCTACCACCAATGGAACGAGAACCGTCACCATCAACAACCGACAAATCGCCCTTTACGATACGACCGTCATGCCTTTCAGGCTCATCTCGAAACGACCCCTCAACGACCTCAAAGAGACGGTTGGCAGCGGCCCATGGCTGAAGATCTCACCTCTTACGAACTCGGACCTTGCGTTATCATCAGACGGCACATTGCTTGCAATCGCCCAAGACCGGACAATCCAGATCTACGATCTGCTCGCGGACCCCGACAGCTTCACCGTCAACCAGTACATCAGCTCTGCATCCGGCCACTACATCTGCGGGCTGAACTTTGAGCAAAACGATCACGTTTTGCGCGTACAACTTAGCGGCAGAGGTGTGGTCTTGTACTGTGGAGCACCGCCTTCGGAAGAAAAGAGCAGCGTCAAAGCGGATATTGAACACTGGAAGAGCAAGAGCGGGTTGAGACACACAATGCTGGACTCGCACATTTTGTCGGTGCCCGAAAACACCGCCACGACCACGTCCACGTCCACCGACCAGTCCGCCCGCCTCTCTGGTTTGCAACTACTGAAGCCCTTCCAATCCGGCTATCTCTTCGCCGCACAGCGCCATGGTGGAGGTCAAAGCAGCCACTACGTGCTCGGCCACGTCCGCGCCACTGCACCACACAACACAACTTCACCGATCGCCGAGCCAAACTCCGTCAGCATCCTCGCAAAGCTGGAATCCTTCCTCTCCGGCTGGGACTACACCCTCCACTGCCTGAAGAATGCCGAGACCGGTTTTGGCCTGTGGGAGACAACACCGTCAGCGCACGAACACCACCCTTCATTCGCCCTGGCACCCCAAGCGAACCTACTGGTCCTGGCCGAGCGCGACAAGAAGTGCGTGCGACCGTCTCCCCTCGCACAGGTGTACGCGTACCGCGTCCCCACCGAATCCCAGATGATCAAATCCATCGCGGCCCAGCAACAGCAGCGCGAGGGCAAGTGGGCGAGCCTCGCATCCTTCCTGGACAAGGTCGAGGCCTGCCAAGGCCAACGCAAACGCCGGATCTCGATGAAGCATGACGATTTCGAGGCCAGGTTGTCCCCAAAGACCGAATTCACGATCGGACGTGTGCCCATCTGCCTCGGCACCATCGAAGGAGACTTGACGAAGATGACGTTCGACGAGGCTGTCTGGGAAGCCGACGGCAGGAAGACGGTGCTCAGCGTTGAGACGGCTGATGCGAGCAAGAAGTGGGGATTGCTTGAACTGTGAGGTCGAGTTTGTCCGCCGATTTATACACCGATACAGGATGGAGCTCGATTGATGACTCCAGATATAGACTTTATAGATTTATGATACCCCCCGAGAAAGATATACATACACATAGAAAATAGACCGCTACTATCAATCAATAAACACGATACGAAACATAAGAGAAGCGCGCCAAGAAAAAAAAACCAAAAATCTCAAGTCTTCGTTGGATCAGTGGATACCTGCTGTACGCATCATTTCCCCCCTCCCCAACAGGTCCTTTCGACTACAGTACCTACTCGCCCAAGCCCGCCGGACGCCAGTGGTACCCGGTTTTATCCCCCGTCGTCCCCTGCGACTTGGACACCTCCACCACATTCCCCCCGTCCCTAACAACAAAAGGGTCCTGGCCCTGGGCACCGCGACCATCCTGTCTGCGCGCGACGCGGCCGCCCGCAGGTCCGCCCTTGGCGGCTGGACCGGACGCAGGCTTCCAGCTATACCCGACCTTGTCGCCGGTGGTGCCTTGGGATTTGGAGATGGTGACGTCGAAGTCGCCTTTTCGCACGGTGTCAGTGCCGGTTCCTTTTGCGAGCTGTCTGCGCTTGAGGCCGGCGTTGTTGTTGTTGTTTTTGTTGTTGTTGTGGAGTCCCACGGGCTCCCAGCTGTAGCCGGTGTTGTCGTGGGTCGTGCCTTGGGATTTGGAGACGGTGATGGCGTCGTTGCCTTTGATCGTTGTGGGTTGTCCCAGTTGGCGCTTTTCCCCGGCGAGGTTATCGTGGATTCTGTTGTGAGCGTGAAGGGGTTGGTGGATTTCGGTCTGGTTGGAATGTTAGTCTTGTCTGTGATTTAGGATGGGGGTAACCTGTCGATCAGTTGCTTATCGACTACCGACGACTACAAGGAAGCGTGCTTACGTTTGCATCCGCTGCAGGCAAAGCCTCTACAGCAGCGCCGAGGATGGCAAAGGCCAAGGCGAAGTGGAAACGCATGTTGATTGAAACCGTTTAATGAGCGTGGGGTAAGCGAGTGACTTGATTGTTCGATCAAGACGACTCGTAGAGTGGCAGGTAGAAAGGAAAGAGAAATCAAACCGTGAAAGAAGGACAGAAAGTAGGAGGTTTGAAGTCGGCAGGTTTGGAGCAAACAAAGAACGGTAGATTGATTGCGACAAACGTCGACGCGCGGTTGGGGGGATGGATGTCTTTCTTTTCGCGTTGTTGTCTACTGGTTGGGTAGTGATCGACATATTGCAATGATCGGCGGTAGGGGGGATGTCTTGAAAGCCCTTATGTCTGACTCTTATCCGAACGTCTTGCGCTTCGCTCATCGACAACATAAGAGATCCATGTGCTCTCGAGGTGATGACATTGTTTCGTGGTGCTGAACTCCACCTTCGAGTCTGGTGCAGTTCTGATCCGCGCTCCAGGATCTCGCGACAGACTGCCAACATCGAACCATCAGCCTTACGACGCCTTCTTCACAGTGGCAGGGATCTCGTTTTAGCTTCGTGTGACTGCAATAATGCTGCGATTGCAAGCTGAATGGTCACCAGCTGCCGCCATATGTTATGGAGAGCAGTATTGATCCACTGCCTCAATCAGACGAGTCGACAGGCACCCATCTGAACCCGACCCTATCTCCGGTCGTTCCAAGGGACCGAGAAGTTGCGATTTTGTCGTTGCCGTAGGTCTCGGCCTTGATATCTTCAGAGTCCTTGTGCCTCGATCCGCCGCCCAGAAGCGAACCTAATCCTACAGGCGAAGAAGAGGGGCTCTTCGTGGGTGCGGAGCTAAACAGCGTCGAGGAGGCCAAACTAGAGCTGGGCGACGGAGTTTGCGAAAGAATGGAAGATGTTGTGCTCCCGCTGCTAGAAGAAGAACCGTCTAGGGTAGGCGAACTGGTTGAAGAAGTCGCAAGCGCCGATGAGGAAGAAGTTGTCACCGGCGTTGTAGTCGAGGTGTCTGATGAAGCTGTGCTGGAGCTCGTTGAGACTGTGCTTGTGCCACTTGAGCCACTCGAGTGTTTGTCGAGGGCATTGTGCAAGACGTCTCCGAGGCCTCGAGCTCTGACGGCGTTGTCAATGGATTGCTCGACATTGAGCTTTGCACAATGTCGTTAGCCTTGTTCTTATGCTTACATTCCGAGGACGGATGGCTCACCCTTGAGGATTGGTCAGGCACTGTGCTCGGACGTGCCTCCACGATAGCAGCCGCGAGGGTAAGACACAATGCAACGGCGAGACGCATGGTTTAAAGAAAGAGATTGACGATCGTGTATGCAATGAGCGACTTGGGTGAGTGAGACGTAAAAGTTACTTTCACAAAGAAGACGACGAGCGAGACAACTTGAAGATGTATTTTAGAAAAGCCATCAAGAACAATGGCGTTTAGTGGTGCAAAGCCTCAAAGAGGCTACGGCATTGGATCTTGCGGTAAGGCTAGAGACGCTAAACACACGACTGAGTTACTACTGCTACTAGATCTCAATGGTGGATGGCAGTATTGGGGAGTACATATTCGACCAGCGTGAAGTTTTGTCGCGTTATTGGTCGATTGGTCGAATGTCCGTCATACCGTTATAGACAGTGGAACCCGACCGTTGAGGGAAATTAACTCGAGTGGAATATTCGTCGAAATGATCCGCGAATTCGGCACGATCAAGGAGAAGGAATGACTATCTATACTATTATTGCAAGAACGATCTAACTACGATGATGCACTACTGACTACTGCAAGGTGAAGAGAATGTCTCCCCTGAGCCCCACAGAGAACACATCTCGTTACTGTAGCATCCATATGGAAATCAGAACTTCGACAACAAGGCATGAGCAATCCCACTGACCACTTGACTTGCTGGCGCATTTCTGTAATTCAACCTCCGGTTGTGTCCAAGTCTGTTGAGCAGTAGTGAGTATACATGCACCATCATCTACCGATCGGATAACTGGAAGACGTTCGCATGGAGTGGTTCATAGTCAGCATCGACAATACGCGTCAACTACTTGAGCTTCCAAACAACCACTCCCGTGCCCGGGACATCTCCCTCCTCGCCGATAATGATATCACCATAAACATCTGGCAGGCTCTGCGTCTCCCATCCATAATTGATCGCCCAAAGCAAATCACCCCTTCTAGCCAAACGCAAAGTCGGGCCGAGATCGTTATCCGCACCAGGAACGCGACCAACAAGATCTTCAACACCAGCCTCAGCGGCGACATCTCCAAGATACGAAACCAAGAAATCAACCGGCGGGTTGAAAGCAAGGTACTGCGTGTTGTTCTCAGCGCACGCTGCGGGCTTGCCTGGTCTGTGGCGTGAGGTATACTCGACGGTTGGGTTGGAGCTGGCGTTCTGGCGCGAACACTCGATCCACTCTTCCCAGCTTGAGATATTGTACTTTGTTCCGGCGTAGGTGACGCCACTTCCGGCGTAGTCTGGTGGAGTCTCGATGCGGGTGACGCGCATGGGGAGGCGGTCTCTCACGGTGCCTGCGGATGGGTTGAGACCTGGCACGTAGGCAAAATCTGGCGTCCTGCTGCCAGTGTGCGGTCCGAAAACGACAGGCCCAGAGAAGTCGGCGAGCGCTTTGTCGAAGCTTTCGGGGATGATCGGCAAGCTAGGTACGACGATCATCTTGTATCCCTCAAGACTCTGTTCCGGTGAGATCACGTCGATGCTGAGACCGAGGCGACGAAGTGATGAGTAGAACGCGTACACCAAATCGATGTACTTGAGTGCAACATCGGCGTAGGCGGCGTCTTTTGGCGACCATGCTCCGCTGTAGGGCTCGATGGTCCAGACCCAATTGGAAGTGTAGTCGAAGACGAGAGCAACATCAGCTTGAACCTCGCCAGTCACATTTTCGGCTCTTAGTGTTGGTAGGTCTTCATTGGCAAATCGCTGAGATTCAACATATCCCTGATCTTCTGTATTGTCCGACAAGAATAGAGCTGATAGCGTCTGTTCCTGTGCAAAGGGAACCTGGCGCCAGCGGAAATAGTTGACAAGGTCTCCGGAAGCGGCAAATGTCTCATGTGTCCACAGACGAACCATGCCTTCGGCAGGCGAAACACGGTATTGATTCCAGTTGAGCACGCCAGGCTGCATCTCCATGACGCCGAACGGACCATGATTGTAACCATATCCAGCGCCCGAGACTCCACGATAAAGAGCGTGGTGGAAGGATTGAATGTCAGGCACACCCGTTCGAAGGTAATCCGACATCTCATCATCAGAGAGCGATACTGCTTCTACACCGGCGAGAGGATACTCGTCCCAGGTAGATACATCGATTCCAACCTCACGAGTGAACTTGTGATGGTCAAAGTCTGTGAAGAACATCATGAAGTTGTGCATGACTGCGTGGCTGGGAGCGAGCTCTCTGAAGATCGCGGTCTGTTCCTTGGCGAAATCGATCACCATATCACTGCTGAATCTAGCCCAGTCGAGCGTGTGCGCCTCGTTGGTGGTGTAGACCTCGAGGAACGGTGGCTGAATGGTATCGAAAGAAGCATATTGCGAGGACCAGAAAACGCGCCCCTGGGCTGCGTTCATGTTCTCGATAGTGCTGTATTTGTTTTGTAGCCAAGATCGGAACCGAGTAATCGCATCTTTGTCGTAGCTGCGTACTGTATCGTGGCATCCAAATTCATTATCGAGTTGCCAGCCGGCAACAACAGAGGAGTTGCCGTAGCGCTCAGCTAGCTTGCGTGTGATCTTCTGACTCTGCTCGCGGTAGTCGAAAGAGGAAAAGCTGTAGTGTCTGCGAGATCCGAATTGCAAGGTCTGGTTGGTACGGTCGACGAAGTCAATGTAGTATCTCTCTGTAAGCCAGTTTGGAGGTGTGGCGGTCGGCGTGCCAATGATAGCCTTGAGGCCGTACTTCTCGAAAAGTTGAATGGTTCTGTCTAGTAGTGTGAAGTTGTACTGTCCCTCGGAGGGCTCCAGTACCGACCAGTCGAACTCGTTCACTCGAACAAATGAGATGTTACTGTCTCGCATCCGAGCAACGTCGGACTCCCACATCCAGTCTGGCCATTGGGACGGGTAATAATCAACCGCAAGGTGGAGTCCACTTGGCCATCGACTTGCATCTGGGGCAAGAGAGACGTTGCTGGTCGATCTTGTCTGTAGGCTGTGGTTCGGTATCGATGTACATGCCGCTGCCTGCAACAAGGCAGCCCAGACGGTAGCGGAATGCATGGTCGTTTGAGTGTTGGGAGCTACACTTTAGTCTTCAGATGACCCTAGGCGCTGCCCTTTATGTATAAGCAAACAATGATGGTTAATAGAGTGGGTGTCCTCAGGCAACCGACACAAGCCCTCATCGCGCACGTCATGGTCAGTTGCCGCTTCGTCTTACCGTGCTTGTTTTCGAGATCTGTCGGAGAGTAGCCGATGTGGATTGAGGGCAAATGTGTTCCCCGCTCGAGAATCGTGCAGTGCGGAGTCTGTGGAGTTGAAATTGCTTTCTTCTATCAGCAGAACTTCAAAGATCTGCATTTCTCCGCTCAATGCAAGCATCACAGCATGATCGATCTCGTGTCAAGCGGGAAAATCCAAGTGGAGCCGAAAAGGCTGTCATGGATATGAGGATGCGAGAACGAATCAGTCACTGTCTTCGCGCATGTTTCCGGTCTTTGTTGTACAAGACAATCTAGAGACGATGGAACACCTTGACAAGACATTATATCGAGAGTCACTTGTGTGGAACGGGCCATTCCATCTTCGGAATCTTTGGAGATAGAGACCTGTATAGCGCTGTTGCCTTTTCACAGGATTGACATGCGCGTAAGCCTCTGACACACCTACCCTGTTGCAAATACATCACGTGGTCTCTGTCCAAAGGCTTGTATATTGTTTATCAGTACATGTCCGCTTAGAAAGAAGTCACCGCGTCCAGTAAGTCCCGCGGTGAAACATGGATCATGCTGCCATGGCTTCTTCAGGACGTCGCTGCTGCGCCCTTTGCTTTTGTCTTTCTTTCGTTCGCTGAGGGTCGTCTGCTGGGACACCAGGCATAGGCTCTTGTACCGATGTAGGGGCATCGGGCATGGCAGGCACACCGTTCGCTTCTCTTTCCATAGCCAAAAGCTCGTCCTCCACTTCGTCCTCATCTTCGTTCGACATCTTCCCGCCAAGCAACTCGTTGATTTCCTAAACACCATGATTAGCGTCGCATACCTGGGAGCATCATCTTTCCCGCTGAACCGGCTCACGTTCTGATATGCCCGAGCCTCTTCGCTTTCACTCAGTATCAAGTCCACCTGTTCCAAGCCTCCCATCTCCTTGTGAATCTCTTTCAACACCGCAGTGCCTTGCTGTAAACCAAAAACCACATCTTTCTGCACCAGAGCAAACTCCACGTCCGAAGTCAGAATTTGAAGCTGTGCAAGCTGCTGATCCGTCTTCGTAAGCAGCGACTCCTGGTATTTCTTCCGCCGCAGCGCAAGCAGCGCCTTGTCCTTGTGCCCTTGCCGGAGGCACTCTCGCGCGACTTCGGTCTCGCGGTCCGTCACGACCTTGATGCGTTTCTGGTATTGCTGCAGCTTGTCGCGCTGGACTTTCATGTCAAGGATGGCTCTGCGACATGCTCAGCAAAAGCCATGTCTGGAGCGTGTGTCCGAACCGAACCGAACCTACTTGTCCTGGACTGAGATCTTGTTCGAGCTGTTGCTGTTTCCCATGTTTGCGGCGTTGCGATGTGGGCTTCGAGCTTCGAGCTCTGGGAATAAGGGGTCGTTGAGTTGTCGGCACGGGATGTTTCTTGCCAATACAACTCAATGGTCGCGTGTTGATTGCACGATGGTGACTGGTGTCGCGCGCCTATCGCTGATGTCACGCCATACGCCTCGGCACCAGATAAGGAAAGTACGGCCCGTTGCCATGTGGCAGGGATCTTCAGAAAAGTGAAGTAGTGAAGACGACGACAACATCAAATTACTGTTGTCAAAAATCACATGTCAGACATTCTGATTGGAAGCATTATTGACGTAACGAAATGACTCTCGATGTCACTGGCGGCATGGTTTTCGTCTGTTCATATCTGTTTCTTCCTATGTAGTTGAGTGACTGGCATATGTCCAAGAGAGACTCAATTTGGGTGATGGAAATCACGCCTTAATCAAGTCACTTCAAAACGACCATGATTCCGAATGCTAATATGATCTCTGTCTACTCATATCTGTTGCTTTCGACTTATGCTACAATGGTCATCCCGCAGAGAGACTGACCCCAAAGTTATGCTTCACGCTAGCACGGGAGCAACCGTTCTTCGATTCTTCGATTTTTGTGGTCGGCATATTGAACCGCAAGTCGCTCCCGGTCTTTCAATCGTGGTGATACTATCACGCTCCAACTAATTTCCTCATGTCGAAACCAACGAGATTGCTGGGAGCGCTGGATAACGATGTGAACATAGCCGTGGGAAAATTCTTAGAAAACGGCATCTCACCGGACATCGATTCCCTTTACGCTGCTATTCTACGCTCCAATTCGAGCATCAAGAGAAAGCCGAAGAAAGTGCTGCAACAATCTTTGGAGCGCTGTCTGGATTTCCGCGGGGTGGCGGCGGCGGAAGATTCTGGGGACGACTCCGAAGCTGCCCTCGAGAGAGAAATTGCAGCTAAAGCACCCAACGCCGCAGCAGATCAAATGAATCGCAGTCTGCGCGCCAATCTCGCCGGCTCGAGGCCTCCCAGCCCTCCTCCTACCGACGATATCACCAGGAAGCGAAGAGCCGCAAACGGAGAGGCTCTTCCCAAACGCCAAAAGACAGAAAAAGTTTCCGTTGCGCCACCGGGCGATGTGAGCCTCTACGACATCGGTGGCATTGAAGATGTCCTCAACCAGCTCAAGGAGCTGCTGGTTCTACCTCTTTTGAGGCCGCGCAAATACATCGAGACAAACGTGAGCCTGCCTCGAGGCATCCTCTTGCACGGCCCGCCTGGATGCGGCAAAACCATGATTTCGCGCGCCTTCGCGGCCGCGCTCGGCGTGCCATTTGTCGAGATTCTGGGCCCTTCCATCGTATCAGGCATGAGCGGAGAGTCAGAAAAAGGCGTGCGCGAGCGCTTTGAAGAAGCGAAGAAACACGCGCCGTGCCTCATTTTCATCGACGAAATCGACGCCATCGCGCCCAAACGCGAGTCCAGCCAAAGTCAGATGGAGAAGAGGATTGTCGCACAGCTACTGGTCTCGATCGACGAGCTCGAGAGGGACAAGGAGAAGCCGGTCATTGTTTTGGCGGCTACGAACAGACCAGACTCGCTCGATCCCGCTCTCAGACGTGGAGGTCGATTCGACACGGAAATCAACATTGGCGTGCCCAACGAGCAGGTCCGCGCTGCGATTATGCGCGCACAAACACGGGGTCTCTCTCTAGCGGCAGACGTTGATTTCGCCTCACTTGCGAAGCGAACTGCTGGCTTTGTCGGTGCTGATCTGAAGGATCTGGCAGGCAAAGCAGGCTCATGGCAAATGGCACAATACCGCCAGGCGCTGGAACGACAAGCTCTGGACCTGGAACAGACTATGGACCTTGACGGCGAAAAACCAATGATGCCCCACGTAGACTCCATCATGAGGCTCATCAGTACAGCCCGAAGAAACGATATCCCCGAGCCTCCCGGCTTCGAAGAAACAGCAATCACCATGGCCGCCTTCGACGCCGTCCTACCCCTAATCGTGCCCTCAAGCAAGCGCGAAGGCTTCGCAACGATCCCAGACGTCTCATGGGAAGACATCGGCGCCCTGGCCTCCGTCCGCGAAGAGCTCCAGACCGCAATCGTCGACCCAATCCAAAACCCCGAACGCTACGCCGCGGTCGGAATCAGCGCGCCCACAGGCGTGCTCCTATGGGGCCCGCCGGGCTGTGGCAAAACGCTCCTGGCAAAGGCCGTTGCGGCAGAAAGCAAAGCCAACTTCATCTCCATCAAGGGCCCCGAGCTGCTCAACAAGTACGTCGGCGAGTCCGAGGCCGCCGTGCGCCGCGTATTCATGCGCGCGCGCTCCAGCGTTCCCTGCGTCATCTTCTTCGACGAGCTCGACGCCCTCGTACCCCGCCGAGACGACTCCCTCTCCGAGGCCTCCGGCCGCGTGGTCAACATGCTGCTCACCGAGCTCGACGGCCTGAGCGCCCGCGCCGGAATCTACGTCATCGGCGCCACAAACCGTCCGGACATCATCGACGACGCCATGATGCGGCCCGGCCGTCTCGAAACTCGCTTGTTCGTCGACTTGCCTGGCGCGACTGAGCGTGTTGAGATCCTCAGAGCGCTTATCCGCAACAAGCCCATTCCTGCAGACGTTGCTTCCATTGCGGCGTCGAGCGCTTGTGACGGCTACAGTGGTGCGGACTTGGAGAGTCTGATCAGAAAGGCTGGTCAACATGCCCTCAAGAGCAAGAAGGATAGGGTGGAGATGGAGGACTTTGAGTTTGCCGTGCATTCCATCAAGGGCAGTGTCGGGAGCATGGACAAATATTACAAGCTGCGTGATAAGTTCATGCACAGGCAGTGAGTGAGGCAGCGAGAGTGAGAGAGTAAGAGAGTGAGAGTGAGAAAGTGCCATAGATAATTTCTTACGAGTTCTTCGTAATCGAACGAACGTGTTCTGCACGCAAATTCTGCCTTCACGACTCTCTCTCCCAGTGGCAGATGATTGGTTTTCATGTGATGAAGTCGCTGATACGAGCACGGCATTTACGATCGTCTACGGAGACGGTGTTTCTTCGATTCGCCGTTCTCGGTGGCGCGTATTCGATTAACGCAGGCCAATGCCGATGATACTGGCACGAACGGTTGACTGAATGCAAGAGCCGCAGGTACACTGATCGCGTGCTCTCAATGGCATACCATCGATTCGAATGTCCTAATGCCGCTGATGCTGGCATGTGGTCTGGGTCGGCTGCAGGAGACGTAGGTACATTGATCAGGTGCTCTCAATGGAAAAAGTGATTTCGAGAAAGCCGGCGCCGATGGTATGAGCATGAAGTTTATATTTCGTCGACGAAGCTGTACGGGAAAGCAAGATAGATGATGGACAAAGGCAAAAAGATGAAACCGTACCTGACGATCACCGATTCGTTGATTGGTCGACATGTGTTTTGGGCGCTCGAGCTCGCAAATTGAATTTAGCACCTGCATGAGGGTGCAACTCAGACTCCTTGTTCTTCTGGTTCACCGGCAGATGGTCGATGTGAAACGAACTTACTGCAAGACATAGTAGTATCATCATCTCTGGCCAACCTTCGTACTGACTGACAACTTATGCAGGAATCAAAAGGTCTATGATGAACAAAAGTTCTCTTCCATGTTCCCTGGACGAAACGGCGTGCCGAGAAGCCGAGATTTCGGCTGGCGCTTGAATCAGACTAGATCCCGTCCGCAGACGAAAGGCCAATGGCATCCCTGAACAAGTCCAATCTATCAGCCTAGAAATAAACCCAGCTAAGCCCGTGAGAGTAACAAGGCAGATCGTGGAACCTTGAAGCGTCTTAGCTTCTCCGGCCGACGGAAAGAAGACTCCTGTTCCCTATCTCTCTCTCTGCTTGTCTTGCCTTGTCGTGTCTTGAGTCTTGACCCTCTCAGTAGTCTGCTGATCTTGAACATTTCTGCCCTGGACACCGCATTGCACTGCACCGCACACACGTACAACGCACAGTCTTTACCGAGTCGCCTGACTTCTTCTACCGCACGACGAATCTCTCGCGCCCAACCTCGCTTCGACAACACAAACAACACATTCTTTCGGAAACGTCCCATACCAACGACCGACCATGTCGACACAAGCTTACAACGGCCAAGGTAAGTCTTGGAACACCACCACTTGCACCTCAAACATCAAACCACAAAACCCCAACTAACACCCCATAACCAGTCGGCTGCGTGCCCAACTCCATCAGCCCCGGCACCTACATAGCCAACTTCACAAACACCTACGAGAAGCCGTCGGACCTGCTCTGCGCAATCGCCATCACCGACGAAGCGCTGATCAAGAAGATGGACAGTGCGTGCTGCAAAGGGCCCATCAAGACCGACTCCTGGGGCTGCTACCACTGGTGCCACCCGAAGGCCGACGACATCCTCGACTGGGCGGGCTGCATCGCCGACAACGTGTACACCGACACCAACTTCGGGCAGGCATGCAATAGGCCCGGCGAGCTGGCGCTCAAGTCTGCGATGGATCAGCACGAGAAAGCGCCTAAGGGTACGACGTCGGATGGTGGCAGGTTGGGAGCGGGGTGGAAGGTGGGTGTTTTGGTTGGTGTTGTTGCGCTTGTGCAGGCTATGTGCTGAAGGGGTAGTAGAGATGAGGGCGGGTGTTGGATGGGCTGCCATTAAGCTGAATTGTTCGGCGTGGCGCTCAGAGTGTCATTTTTTTCCGTCCTGTTTCTTTCTTGTATGGTGAGCCAGTCACCGGTATACCCCAGCAATGCAAGTGTTTCGTATGTTGACCGTGGGAAGGAATGTTGTGTGATTTGGGCCATGTTCCTATCCGGCGTTTTGGTCGTGGCGTTCCATGAGGAGAGGTTTCCATCTAGTACAATGGTAGTAGACTCGAGTATGCAGTAGCACCCAAAGTCGTTGATGGAGTCGGAGTATTTGTGCGACATTCTTTGAAACATGGGAATAAGATAAACAATGCGGATGTAACACAAATGCACCTCGCCGTAGCCGTAGCCGTAGCCATTGCCGCGTCTGGTGACCCGATTTCATTTCCCGCCAGCGCAGCGTGGAGTCGGCGTCATTTCACTTTCACTCGCAAGTCGGCCGCGGCTTCCAAGCTTCCGATCGATCATCGCCCAAAGTTCAATCAACCTGCAGCCTACACCGACAACCGCAGTTACACCACCGCCAAAACTAAAACACCAAAGACAAGTCCAAGAACAGGGTTATAATCCCTGAGACATCTTGGGAGACGCAACATTAGACCCCAATCCGGCTAGCCAGCACGACACACAAACCATGGCTTCCTCCGACGTAAGCCAAAACATGCACACTACCTACATCCAGTAGCAGTGGTAGCAGTACCACCAGTCTCAACACCACCCAAGCTAACCCCAACTCCAAGCCCTTCACCCTCTACGCCATCTCAACCTCCGCCTGGGGCACCCTACAATCCCTACCGCTCCTCCTAGCTCCCAAAGTGATAGTCTCCCTCTGCAGCCCAGAAGCGCGCAACATCACCGACTTCGAAGCCTACCTCTGCCGCACGCTGGCCCTGACCCTGCTAGCCCTAGCAGCCTCGAACCTGATCTTCACGGGAGTCATACCCCTAGGCCCACAGGCACCTACCTCCCCAACAGCATCATCCTCCTCATCCTCCTCCCGCAAAGATCGCAGCTCCAGCGGCGAAGACACCACCTCCCCTCCCCGCCGCCCGGGCACCGCCGCCAAAAACGACGTCGGCAAAGCCACCGCGTCAATCGCAGTCGCCTTCCAAGCGATCACGGCCTTCTACCTGTACACGCAGCTGATGGGCGGCTGGAGCTTCGCTTTCACGGCGGGCCTGGTCGGCAACGGCGCGCTGTTCTGCTTCGGCACGTGGACTCTGCTGTTTGGCGGGGATGCGGCGCGGGTGAGCAAGAGCACTGGGGCGGACAAGAGGACGAGCGGGTTCCCGTTTGGGAATAGCGAGGCTGCTAGGGAGAAGAAGAGGGAGGCTAGGGGGAAGAAGTCGAGTTTGTTGAGGGGGAGGTGATTTTTTCTTTGGGGTGTGCTGCTTTGGGTTGGGTCGGGTTGATTGATTTGATCCTTATCGAGAAAGGGATTGGAAAAAAGGAAGCGTTTTCTTCTTTTTGAAAGGAATGAACGGGCATGTTCTTGTCTAGCCTGTTGGGCATTTTACGCGGGTTGCACATAATGGTGGTGGTGGTATCCTGACACACGGGTGTGGCTTGTACCAAGTGAGGTCTTCCTACCTATCTATTCGCACAGCAAAAGACCCGAGAGGGAAAAGAAGTCATCATTATACGGCCTGTCTTCGACAAGGCTCGCCCCAAACAAAGATATCGCTAGATTTCAAATCCAGCATCGGCTATCAATACATCAACCGCGCCTCACAATCGTCCACCACTCAGTCCCATTAACGCGCCTACAGCATCCGCTTCGGAAGCAGCCTGTGCGTCTTCGGTCTTCGTCGGCGTGTCGGTGTCCCGGTCGTCGGCGGCTGGATTGGTGGCAGCCTGCTGGCGTTTTTCGTACTGCGCCATCATGCCTTCAAGGTAATTGTCGTAAGGGTCGCCCTCGCCCTCAAACCCGCCTGAAGCGCCGGTGGGAGGCGGCGATCCGATATCATCCTCGTCCTCGTCCTCGTCATCACCGGCGACTCCTGGTGTCTGCACAGCGGACTTGGTCTCGCGTTCTGCTCGAAGGCTCTTGCGCTGACGTTTCAGGGGGTTGGGCCCGTTCCAAGTAAGGCGCTGGGCAGGCTCGGTGTCTTTCTCCATGGCTTCTTCCACCCGGGCGTCGAGCTGTTGCAGCATGCCGTCTCGGCCTGCGCGCGTCAGCTCGGCAGCCATGACGGCTTCGAGGAGCACTTCCTTCATCGTCCACTCTTCCCGCTTTATCTTTTCAAGCTCGTCGGTTTCGCGCTTCAGCTGGTCTGCTTCCTTTTCCGCCCACGCTATTTGCCGTCTGAGCATGCGCATCAGGTGGTCGGCTTCCACGGCGCTCTCGAAAGTCGTGAAGTGGATGTCTGCCGGGTAGTGGATCATGAAGCCCGGCTGGCCGGTGATGGGGTGGTGTGCGGGGATGTAGGTGATGTTGTCGTTTTGGTGCGAGGGCTCGATTGGCGTGCCTTCTTCGTCGTGCGTGGGGACGCCGCTCATGTCTTGTGGTGTGGTTTTGGCGGCGCCGAGGGCATGTTTGCCTTTTTGTGCTTTCTTCATGGTTGCCGGGTCGAGGAAGAGGCTCCCTCGTGCTGGCTCGGGTTCGTGGACGGTGCGCATGTGCTTGGCCAGCGCGTCTGAGCGCGTGAAGGATTTGTCGCATTCTGCCGCGGATTGTTAGTCTGTTGTCGCGTGCGTACACAGTAGTCTCCATCATCACTTCTTACCTGGCAGCGAACAGTAGTAGGGCTTCTCTTTCGTGTGGCTGCGCATGTGCGCTTTCAGAGCATACCCGCTAGGGTGATTGCTCTGCTTGCGCTGACACTCGCCCCACTCGCACACATACTTGGTCTTCTTCGGCCCGTTGGTCGCGCAATGCAAGTTTTGCACATGGTTCACGAGCTCGTCGTTGTTCTCCGCCGGGCCCCACGTGCAATCCCTCCACTGGCACTCGGTCTGCGCATCCTCTCTGATCGCGTATTCGTCGTGCGAAGGCGAGCCCGGCGCTTCGCTCCAGCCGTCGGATGACAGTGATAGTGTGTCGTCTTCTTGCGCCTCTGGTTGGGAGGAGGGCGCGCGGTCGTAGCCGAGCAGGGAAGGGTTGGTGGGTGCTGTCTTGCGGCGTTTGGGCGGCGGCGCGAGATGGTCTGGGTCGATTTGCGATATGTCGGCGCTGCGGTGTGAGGGTAGTTCGATGGTGGTGTCATCCTGGTCGTGTTCGTAGTCTTCTGAGGGTGGGGAGGAGAGGTCAGAGCTGCCGCCGGGGGAGTCGGCCATTGCGGCGGTGGTGTTGCTATTGTCGTCGATGGTGGTGAGGTTGGTTGTGATGTGCTGATGGAATTGGTTTGGAGGTTGTTGGCCGTCGGGACTGGAGAGCTATGTAGTGGAATATGGTCTGGATGTGGTATGAGGTAGATGTAGATAGAGGCATGTGGCTGCTGCTGCCATCGTTTAGGCTGGCCGACGGCATGTTGCACGGCCCAGGCGATGTTGCGCGCTAGCCTTGGAAGAAGCACATGTCGCGCTTGACTCTCAAATCTGACTTCTCTTCCTACACGAAACAACGTCGTTCTCGCAACACCACCGATCAGGCTGCCTTGCACCACGCGAAGGCAAGGCAAGGCAAGCCTGATATTCGATTGTCCGGGTAAGCCCACACTCCCACACCTCAGTAACACCTCGCCCCTACCCTGATGACAATTAAGAGTTCTGCAATGCCAACGGTTCTCTCGGGAACCGAATGCGGATTAACTTAACACATACACTTGATCTGAACCATACCCTACTTCCACGCCTATACATGGATCTCTACTAGACGTCAGGGGGCTAAAAGCTGACTTTGTTGGCAGACCTAGCAGATTTGTAGACACTCTTGCTTGATGTGATGGTCGACCCGGCATAAGATCGCACCTACATACATGTGCATGCTGCAGGATTGCACGTGTCTCTCGCATTCACACGTCTGAAGGATACAGAGTGCTTTGGGAGACTGGGTCAATTCTAGTTCACTGCCCGTATTGCAGAGGGGTGGCCCTATTTTCCATTCTTCTGGGGTCTTCTTTTATCTTGATGGATTGATGTTCGTTGCGACGGCGGATACGACACTCAACTGGATGCGTCTGGAATCAAGAAAAAATAAAATAGACACGCAACTGATCGGATGGTTTTTCTCCACTGACAAACGAACGACAGTGCTGTTGTTCTCAAGAATTCACATGAGCTTTGATGCAAATCGCCAACATTTGAGTCCCAAGTGCTTCCACTTTCTACTGTAAGATGTAGGGTCGATGATAGCCCCGCGCTGTATTTGCACAAAATGCAGGAACATTCGGGAGATGCTATTTTCATGAGGATGTTTGACTAGTTACATGTACCTGTTCACATGTACCAAAGTAACGCGAAGCCGTAGGTATGTACGTCGTGTTCTACGACCAGGCTTCCAACTCCCCTCAACTACTGTATGTGCTCACTCCGCTGGGGTGTCGCCGAAGTTGAGCGAGTTCGCCTCCCCGTGATAGCGCTCGCCGTGAATCTCGACGCTGGCCATGATGCTGTCAATCTCCTTCAGATCGCTCTCACTGAGCTCCACATCCGTCAGGTTCTCCTTCACCCTCTCCGCGGTAGTGGCACCAGGGATGGGCACAATGACCGGGTTCCCATTACGCTCGCTCTGCGCCTTGACCCACGCAATGCCGACCTGGCCGGGAGTGCAGCCCTTGCGCTTAGCAAGGTGCTCCAGCTGATGGATGAGCTCAAGATTCTTGGGGAAGTTTTCCTCGGAGAAACGAGGAAGATGGCGTCTCATATCGTCTTCGGGGAGGTCGGAGCGGCTCTTGACTTGGCCGGTCAGGAAACCACGGCCGAGAGGGGAGTAAGCGACGATAGGGATCCCCAACTCGCCGCAAGCCTGCAAGACGCCGTTGTCTTGGATCTCCGTCGCCCAGAGCGAGTACTCGACCTCGACGGCACTGATTTTCGCCACCTTGGCCGCGCGGCGGATCGTGTCGGCGCTGCACTCGCTGAGGGAAATGCCGCCCAGCTTGCCAGACTTCACGTACTCGTCCATCGTGCGGACGGTGACTTCGATGGGGGTCTGGGGATCCACGCGAGCGCACTCGAAGAGGTCCAGTTTCTTCGTGCCGGCCAGCTGCGTTAGACACTCGTCGATACTCCTGCGGACGTTCTGGGGACTGCCGTCGGGTTTCATTCCACCCTTGACCAATCCGCCTTTGATGGAGAGGACGACTTTCTTGGCGTCGCTGGGGTGCTTTTCGAAGTACTCGCGGAGGAGGTGAAGGGAGTTGCGCTGGGGAGTACCGTAGAGCTCGCCGCCGTTCCAGAAGTTGGCGCCGCTATCCAGGGCGGCTTTCATCGCTTCGAAGGCTTGCGGTTGTGATGGGGGCTGTTGGCGCCAGGTTAGGCCCATGAGGCCGAAGCCGGTGCTGCCGACTTTCTCGCCGGCAAGGGTGTAATTCTTGCCGCTGTGGTGGCCGAGTACATCTTTGGCTTTGTCGATGATGGATGCCATTGTCGTTGGTTTGCTGGGGTATATGTGATTTGGTGACTTCAAGTGTTGGAGAGTTGTGAGTGCTGAGGAGCTTGATGTGCTTGGTGTTGACGTTCTGTGGTGATGTTTTTATATTCAGGGTTCGAACTGCAAGTGCTTATTGAAAAAGCTCTTCTGCAATGTCAGCTGTGATGTATTGCTTACTCCGAGTGTGGTGTCGAGTACACTAATTACCTTAAGATTCGTCAGTTATGGATTTGTTCTTGTAGCCGGTGATAAAGTGGCAACGACGCTCGCAAACTCCGGGTAGACCAGCTTCTAGGCGACAACTCAATAGAGACAGATCACCACCAGCATCGCACGAAGCTGTCCCAATATATCTGGGACCCACGAGTCCAGCCGAATGACGATACCATATGATGTCCGTCATGATGCACGATCTTGCAGCACACAACCAAGTCCTTAGTTATACAAACCGGGCTCTCGAAGACAGAATGGGAAGTGTAGTGCCCGGATCGAGAAGCGTAATGTCCTGATTGGGAAATGTGCCAGCACTGCACCATGTCGCTTGGCTTGCTTATTTGCAGGAGCTGTGTGCTGGTGCTGGTGCTGGCCGCAGCCTGTAGTCTAGCAAATTACCGCGGATGTAGAGAGAACATCTACCTCCGGCACCCATGCTAAGAAGGTCATGACTTGGGCAAGATTGTAATGGCTACATGTAGCAGCTCTGTGTATACCAGATTGGTGCAAGTGCATCGTGATGCCCCACCGCTACCATCAACGAGCTTTGATTGAGTTCAGCACCACTTGTAGAGTGTTCACAACAGTCAAGCTGTCATGTCGGACTCGGCGTCGTCGGCGCCCGACCTCCGAGAACGCCACAAAGTACTAAACAAAGAGACATTCGGTCAGACTAAACTGCGAAAGAGTTGCTCGGCGGGTTTGTTGGTGGCGGCGGGATGGTCAGCGGACTTGCAAGGTGCAGACAGCTTCACAGGAATTCGACTTGATCGCTGGCTGTTCTTCGCAACGAAGTTCGACTTGCCGACGCGCTGCCGCAAGCACTTGCACGACTACGACCACCATCACCATCATCCTCCATGTCGCGTCGAACCACCCACCAGCCCTTCGTACTGCCCTTTGCACTCAGCGACAAGACATTTTCAGTGAGAAACATGGTGGCTCCATCCCTCGCTTGCCGTGACCGGAGGTTCGTTTAAGCTCTCTAGCCTGCCAAGCGGTGCGCCGTCAACCTGCAAGCATCCAGATCTGCCGCAGAGCATCCCTTGATCGTGATGATCCACGGTGACCCGCGAGGCGCTCGACTTTCCCCTCTGGCCAAGGAACTATGTGGTCGTGCAACTCGTCATTGCAAGTACAATGTATACATACCAATGGGAGGATAAAGACATCGCGCCTTCCGCCGTTGGACGCGCAGCGATCTGGACAACTCCGACAAACGACGGTGCCTGGCTAGGCACTGTAGACTTCGCACATCATGTTGATGTACAACACCACTCTGGCGGCAGTAGCTCTGCTTGCCGCAACAACGGGCGCCCAGTCTAGTTCGGGCTCTGCCTCTGAGGGTTGCTCTTCGACTTTGACCGCGGATTATGCGGCACCCTCTGTCGCCAGCGGATACTCAGCCCGCCTCATTGCCACTGGCCTGACCTCGCCTCGTGGCATCAAGTTCGACACCGAAGGTAACTTACTTGTGGTTGAAGAAGGAGTCGGCATCACAGCCCTCAGATTGAGCACTGGCAGCGGATCCTGCGTCAGCGTCGCTTCGCAAGACACGATCATCTCCGATGAGTCTCTCAACCATGGCATCGAACTCTCTTTTGATGGCAGCACCCTGTACGCATCGAGTTCCAACGAGTTGTATGCCTGGGACTATTCACCTCAGGAGCGAAGGGCGACCTCGAACGCAACAGTTCTGGTTGAGAACATGGAGGGCACAGATCATACTTCGCGAACCTTGTTGCTCTCCCAGGCCGCCCCTGGTATGATGGTAATCAACCGCGGAAGTTTTGAGAATATCGACCTCGAAGCCAAAGACATCGAGTCGGGTCACGGCCAGGTCAAGGCATTCAACATCAGTGGCGTCTCTTCGCCACTTGACTTCAATAATGATGGTGTCCTCCTGGGTTGGGGCCTGCGTAACGACGTCGGCATTGCAGAAGATCCCAACACTGGAGGAGTATGGTCGGTTGAAAATAGCGGTGACCAGTTGTCGCGATCCGGTGAGGATATCCACGAAAACAACCCGGCCGAGAAATTGAATTTCCTGGGATATCTGAACGGCACCAACAGCTCCAATCAAGGCCAGAACTTTGGGTATCCAGATTGCTTTGCGGCCTGGGAGGCACATGACATCCCGGAGTTCGACGGTGTTGCTGGAGCACAGTTTGCTCCAAACACACAGAATGATACCAACAATGACAGCATCTGCGAAGACCGCATCGCTCCGCGGCTTGTTTTCCAGGCCCACATGGCTCCTCTTGATATCAAGTTCGATGCGAACGGTACGCAGGCCTGGATCAGCTTCCATGGGAGTTGGAATCGAGATGACCCTGCCGGCTACAAGGTCAGCGTGGTTGATTTTGCTGACGGCGAACCTGTCGATGCGAGCGATAGTACGACTGCCGCTACCGATATTGTTGCCAATGCTGATAACTCTGCCTGCCCTGATGATTGCTTCAGGCCTGTGGGCCTGGCTTGGGATGGGAACGGCCGGTTGTTCATGAGCTCAGATTCGACTGGAGAGATCTACGTGATTACACGTGAAGAAGGTATGTTATCCTGTGTTGTCCCGTCTCGGCGTGTTGTATGCAAGCTAAACCTGGCGCTTGACAGGCACGAACGGGTCGACGACCACGGGCACTGACGGTACCGCTGATGAATCATCCTCATCCACTGCATCTACACCAACGAATAGTGCTCAGTCAAACGACTTTGACAGTATGGGTGCTCTTGCTCTGGTGCTTTGTGCGCTGGCCTTCTTCGCTTGAGTCTGCCCGCCTGTCTTTCTCCGAATCGCCCGTAGTCGACATCGATAGCAACGCTATACAACGTGGTCTGGCGTTTCTATCATACTGTTACTGTCGCTGTCCATGTCGCCAATGGGTCTTAGCGCCGTCGTGTGCTGTTCCTCCGGAGGTTGGGGCGAGAGATCTAATGGTCAGCAGAGACGACATTTTCACATGTGTGATCGGACCAGGCAAAAATTGGTCTAGGCAACGAGCAAATATCCTAATTGCTGCTGTAGCGCATGTCTTCAGCGTGAATCGAAGTCTGACGTACTGCAGCCTCTGGATTGGCTGGCGGAGTCCTGAGAAGGATACTACCTAGGCCTTCTCTCCTCTCGAGCCCTGTACTAGTTCGGAGCGATATCACGGTGTCTCTGCGCAACGACAGCTTGTTATCAATACCCAATACTGAGCTGTTCACGTCTTACCTCGTCCATTACTTGAGCATCACGTGCAAAGACTGCCCGGAGAGGCAGCTTGCGGGCTTCACATACGCACGGAGCTCACAGCGATCTGCAATAGTAGCAGAGGCATGTCCATTGTTGCATGTGACAATAGCCTCCACAAGCGCATAAGATACGGTTTCTGTTGCCATTTCCTTTCCTTGTCCACAACCAAACCACCTTCCATAGCAAGATTTGGCAATATCCTTCTACTGTTTGTCCCTATCCAACATCAAACAAGCACAGCTCTTAGAGCAAGCACTATCCACAATGGACTCTTCCTGTGGCATCATCCAGCTCCCGATCGAGGTATGTCTAATGGCCCCCAAGCCGCAAGTCTTCAGCACTTTGTTTGGCTGTTCGCGGTGTACCTGCAGAGAGCGAGGCAGTCGCAGCCCAAGTCGCTAACCTTCTTGTCATACAGATCAGCCATAATATCGCTGTGCTGCTCAACGACAAGGACCTCGTATCCTTCCGTGCCGCTTGCAAGGCCGCTCAAGATGCCGTCGAAGGCGATGCCGGTGCTCTTTGGCGTCGTCGTTTCTTCGCCTGGTTCGAGACCCCTCAGTTTCAGCTTACAGGTCAGCGCAAAGTTGACCTTGCCAACTTCAAGGTCAAGTACCAACAGCGCAAGGCTGTTCTCCACGTCATCAAGCAGATCTTCCAGATCAGAGGCAATGCGAAGCCGACGCTGTCATTCGACACCGGAAGGCGCAGAAAGGAGCAGGCTGCTCTCAGGGTCCTGAGAGATCTCATCAATGGTGTGCAATTACCGATCAGCAATCACTTTCTAGAAGACACGGCTAATATCAAGACAGAGGCGTTCAGTGACAAGCAGGCCGGCGACATCCAGTACAACTCGAAGAACCTGAAGAGAGTCGCCGAATTCATCCAGAAGACCAACATTCTCAAGATCCTCGGCAAAGACGGCAGAGACTACTTTGCACTCAAGCCCAGCGAATTGCCGCACCACCACACCTCGCTCCTCTACACCATCCAATGTGTTCTCGCTCCGCTGCTTTTCTGCTTCGACGATTGGCACATGAAGGATCAGAGCGGCTTTCACGAGGCTCAGAAGATGGTCTACCTCGACAACATCACCGCCCCCATCCTGACCGGCCTCAACGGCCAGAGTGTCAACATGACCTGGCTTCTCAAGAATATACAATTCTGGCGCTACCACTTCCTCACCGTGGGCGAGCCGTTGTGTCCGCACTTCGAGGGTCTTGAGGACAATCAGCGTCCAGATTTCTGGGCTAGCCAGCTCAGGCAAGGCACACGCAGGCTCGGTTTCCATTGGAAGGGCAGCTACGCCTTTGTCGACCGCGCGGAGATCCAAATCATCCGTAAAGGCGAATCGGGCCAGGGCCACAACCCGCAGATTCAAGACAAGTTGAACGGCGAAGAGGACCCAGACAGCCCCTTCCAGTCCGTCGACCTCGCACTCTGCTCCACCGACGACAGCAGCACCTGGAACCGCGACTTCGAACGCCACCTCAACTCCCTCAAGACCCCCAAGACCAAGGATGCCCGCACGCGCGCCCAGAAGAGCGCCACCGGCGGCCCAAGCAACGGCGAGGTCGACTTCGCGACCTCCTCCTACCGTTTCGACGGCGACGGCAACGACTACGAAGAGGAATTTCACATGCAAGGGTGGCTCAACCCCCTGCCGCCGCAGAACGGCATACCCGGCTGGCAGCGCGTCACTATGATGAAGTACTTCGTCGACAAGTACGACAGCATCGACATGGAGGCTCTGTGGGCCTACGAGGGCATCATGTTTCCTGGCGGAATGATCATGATGGGTCGTTGGTGGTGCCCTACCGACGGCGTCGGTGAAGAGATGTACTCTGGCCCTTTCGTCCTCTGGAACGTGCCGTGCGATAACGAGTGCGTGTGCGCGGATCACAACGAGTTCGGCGACGGGATGGGTGTTTGAGAAGACCGAAAGACACAGGGCAGTCACATCGGCAGTGCAGTCAGTGCAGGCGCTGGCGGTACAATACCTGTTGTGGCTGTCCAAATACCCGAGCGTCAACAACATCACACTGCAACAACAGCTTCACCGACATCAAAAATTAGAAAAAAACCACAAAAAAAAACCCCAACGACCAAAAAAATACGACAGGCATGAGCAGGAACAACGAGCGAGAGCGGTCTGCATCGCAACTGGTCGGGTCTTCCTCCCTCCACTCAGCGGCGGCTACCGCGGCTACCTTACACCTTACGACATGATTATTCTTAGCCCTGGAAACGCGACGACACGCGACAGACGAGACCCTTACGACATGACATTTCCCTTTTTTACGAGCAGAAAAATAGCTTCCTTCCATTTCCAACGAGTCCAGCATCAATTCTACGAGCTTTTTCTCCAAAGCTTAGGCAAGGATTGATCGACCCCGGACCCGGATTTGGTTTCTTATCTTTGATTTTTTTGGATGATGGTAATGGAGCAGGAATGATTGAGGTGCTCTGGATATCGGAGAGACGGTGGTGACTGGTACCTTGATACTGGCTTGCTTACTTGCTCTGTTATGGATTGCCATAGCTTCTGATAGCGAACGAAAATGAAGGAGACAAAATCGACCACAAAGGCAGCGTATTTCGTCGCTTCTCAATTTTTCCATTTCAAACATTGTCTTGCGTCTTCTTGACGTCTTTCCACGATTGTGAGCATATCTCTGCCCCTTTAGCTGATTCCTCGCCGTGAAAGGACAACAACATTCCCGAACCGAGTCACTATACCCAGTGTCCACATGCATTTGTCGCACGCGAGAGGTAATTGCAAGCGAATCTACTACCTAGACACCACATCCAAGCGAGTGAGCGAGTGGTCAGGCTCCTATACATACACGTATACATACATTTAATTCTCCGGCTCTTAGTTACACATCTCAAACATGCAAGGCTCGTAAACAGATCGAACTTGATATGCAAAGGCTCCACTATAGTGCATTCCTCCAACCGTCGTCAGCAACGGGAGTTACGGGACCCGTTGGGCATCCATCCTTTCTACTGTACGTCTTGCGGCCCGTTGAGGGAGAAGTAGTATAGCGTAATGCAGGAGAGGAGCTGGTGTTTTAGAGATACCTAGGCAGGCCAGCAAGCAAGCAAGCTTGACGAGCAGGGTGCTAGGATCGCACACATGTATAGTCTCAATGTAACTGTGCCTGACCTTACCTGATCGCTCGGCTCGGCAGGCTGTACTGTAGGGTAAGATCGGATCTGTAGGAAGATCGGAGCGACTGGGTAGGTATTGTTTGCTGGCCAGGACACCACTTCACTACTTCTGACCGACGCCTCTTCCTTCCCTCCCGACGTAGTGTATGGATGGATGTACAATGTCGTGCAGCGCGAACAAAAGTCGCACACACTGTACATGTATGGCGTCAAGCCAACACCAACACAGCAATGCTTCTTCCATGCTTTCCTGCATTCACAACAGTACTCGCACGCTCGTTCGTCCTTCCGCCCACCTACCCGATTGGCAATGCTCTAATGCGGGTTCGGTGGGAACACGTGTACGAGTTGGGTTGTTGACCTGACTCCCCTTGTATGTAAGTGGAAGAGCCTCCTCCTGACCTGCAGGCCACACGCGCGCACACAAGATGCATGCGCACATGTATTGTACAGTATGTATGCATGCGCCGGCTACGTACAGTAGCCTGGCGGTCTAACCTGGACCATCAAACACAGCTTGCAGTCCAGCGAGCCAGTCATCGCGCGAGCAGATCATCCGTCGACTCCACACCCTGCTCTTGCCTGTTGCCGAGGCGGGGCCATTTGCTTGCGCACCTGCGTCTGTTAGCAGCTTTGCAGTCGATGCCAGTCTCTCCATCTGGCGGTGAAGGCCACTCCAACGCACTAGACTGCTGCGGACCTCTGCGGACTCCGTTGGGTGTGAAGGCTCATGGTCACTACTGCGGCCCACGAGAATAATCTTGCGTCAGGCAGCATGGTCATGACATGTTCATGCCAGTTGGCGCTTTTCGCCTGCTTGCGTAGGCGGTCGGAAAGGAAAAAAAATCTGCCATTTTTGACTGACTGACTGACTGACTGACTACCTCATATCGTACTAACTACCAGGTCATCTGTCTGCATGCTTGTCGGCTCAGCAACAGTCCAAGTACTTTGAGACTTTATAACGCTGTCGCCTCCGGTCTTCCCCTAACGAGAGAAAAGGCCCAAGACAAAGATCCGGACCCAGCCCTCCCAGCCATCCGAATACAGTACAACTGAACGGATACATCCTCTCACCACCAAAGCACAGTACTCTCCTACACCAACCCGCGAGACAGCAGCCATGAGCACAGAGGCGTAGTAGCCCGTCCGTCATATCGCAATCTCGGCACCGATTGGCCTGATACACAACAGACGAAACGCCTCCTGCCAGTCTTTGCCCTCCCAAGATTTCGCAAAAGCGGGCAAAGCGCCCGGCTTGCCTCTGCCGATCTGCATCACCCGAGCCCATCACACCCTCTCGTGTCTCTGCTTGGGATAATCGCGCCCTCCTAACGCCTGCACCTCGACCATACTGTGCTGCTGAAGTGAAGAGTCCTGGAGACCTCTCTATCATCTCTAACCATCCATCCTCTCGCTTCTCGCTCTCGCCTACCCGACCAACGCTCGAACTACCCTGCTTCGAACGCGCTTGCTCCCCGCGATTTCTCCGCCTTCGCCTTCAATGATCCCAGCCTCTTCGCACCAAATCAGTACAGGGTTCTACACCACAAATGGCAGCTACTGTCGCCTCATACACCGGCGACCGCCTTGTCACCACCCACTTGCCGCTTCAGCCGATCACCTGGCCACCGCGAAAGACTGGGCTGGATGATGAGCACGAGTGGTTGTGCGCGAGCATAGAGGCTCTCGCCGGCCTATGGAGCGATTTCAAGAATGGCAAGAACAGGACATTCAACACCCGTAGCAGGGTCACACATGGTTATGCTGGGGTTGGAGCCTCCAGTATGAAGCATACTAGGCAAGACGTCAATCAACAGACTCGTGCCATCCAACCGCTGGACCTCTTCTTTTCTCCCCCTCCTTCCTATGAAGAAAGCTCATTGGACCTACCGCCCGATTATACCGGCACCAATGCTACCGCTGTTGTCAACAGTCTCGTAGACGTGAAGATCGACCCCGGCTTCCCAGATGCTGCTGTAGCAACTCGCCGTGAATCGCAGCGACGCTCGGATGACAAACTGGACTTCAATCAGCCGTACGGCATACGCTATCATGCGAAAAAGGCCAAGAAGGCGGCCAAGGCTGCACAAAAGGAAAAATGGGCGGATGACGATGGAGAGAAAAAGGAAGAACCACCGGCTGACGACGGCGCGGGTGGAGATGCTGGTGGTGGAGACGGCGGCGGTGATGCTGGAGGAGGAGGAGACGGCGGTGAGGATCCTCCGGGTGGCGATGGAGGTGACGATCCAGAAGATATATGGGGAGCTGCTGGCGGTGGTAAGAAGAAGAAAAAGAAAAAGAAGAACGCTTGGTGAGTTTGTGAGATTTTCTTTCTTTCGCAAACGATTCTTGCGAATTTGGCAAAGTCAACATTTTTCGTCTCATGCTAACCCCTCTCCAGGGAAGAATTCGAAGAAGAAGAAGAGGAGAAAAAGAAGAAGGAAGAGGAGGAAGCTGCCGCCGCTGCTGCTGATGCTCCGGCAGATCCACCAGCTGCTGATCCGATGGAGGATGAATGGGGCAGTTTCGCCACCGCAGGCAAGAAGAAGAAAGGCAAGAAGGGCAAAGTCGCTGAGCCTGAGCCTGTGCCAGAACCCGAGCCCGAACCTGTTGCAGAGCCCGAACCGGAGCCCGCGCCTGCAGCTCCCGAGGCAGCAGCAGACGACATGTGGGGTTTCTCTACGACCAGCAAGAAGAAGAAGGGCAAGAAGGGCAAGGTCAGTCATGTCTCTTTTATTCGTGTATCTTGCGGCGAGTCTTCTCGAATCGCCGTCTCACCGCCAGATGGTGCGATTATCCGAGCCGCGCCTAGAGTAAGCGGGCAAGGTTGGGTGGCTGAACTAGTCCTCCGCATCACCCTGCATACCGCTTCCAACCCCATTGTATCGCAATGCGCTAGAGGAGCTCACGCGACCCCTCCTGTCTGCCTAGCTCATTAAATACAAAATAACATCGGTGTATCTCATGCTCTATACTAACCACCTTGCAGAATGAACCAGAGCCCGCACCCGTTGCGGACACAAACTTCGACGATGTTAACTTGAACGATGGCGCACCTCAACTCGATCTAGACCTGGGTCTAGACAACAAAGACGCCAAAACGTCTGGATTCGGCGGCGGCTGGGGTGGCGGCTGGGGCTCAGGCGGAGGTGCTACTGGCGGCTCTTCCTGGGGCTTCGGCGCCACCGAAGAGAAGCAGGACGACATGAAGGCCGACGATTCGGGATGGGGCTTTGCTGCCACGTCCAAGAAAGACAAGAAGAAGGGCGGCTTCGACTTTGGTTTGGATGAACCTGCCGCCAATGCCGGAACTGCCTTCGACGCGCCCAAGGAGGAGAAGGAAGAGGATCCATGGGGCGCCATTCCTGCTAAGAAGGATAAGAAGAAGAAGAAGGGTGCTGCCGCTGCCTTTTCCTTCGAGCCCGAACCCGAGCCTGTTGTCGAAGAACCGCCACCACCGCCCCCGGAGCCCGAGAAGCCGGCAGATGAGGACCCTTGGGGTTTCGGCACTGTCGGCAAGAAGAAGAAGGGTAAGAAGGGCAAGGCCGAGCCTGAGCCCGAACCAGAGCCTGTGGTCGTCGTGCCCGAGCCTGAACCCGAGCCCGAACCTCCTGTCGAGGAGAAGAAGGAGGATGACATGTGGGGTGGCTTTGGCATGTCGGCCAAGGACAAGAAGAAGGCAAAGAAAAAGGGCTTGGTTGTCCCAGCTTCTCCGCCACCTCCCGAGCCTGAACCTGAACCTGAGCCTGTCGTCGAACCTCCTCCACCTGAGCCTGAACCTCCCGCGGATGATGGTTGGGGTGGTTTCGGCATGTCTGCAAAGGACAAGAAAAAGGCTAAGAAAAAGGGCCTGCTTGCCCCAGAGCCGCCGCCACCACCGCCAGCTGAGCCTGAACCCGAGCCCGAACCTGAGCCTGTCGCCGAACCAGAGCCTGAGCCCGTCGTAGAAGATAGCTGGGGTGGATTCGGCATGTCGGCGAAAGACAAGAAGAAGGCGAAGAAGAAGGGCTTACTCGCACCGGAGCCTCCGCCACCTGAGCCCGAGCCTGAGCCCGTCGTCGAGCCTCCACCTCCACCTCCTGAGCCAGAGCCCGTTGTGGAAGATAGCTGGGGCGGATTTGGTATGTCCGCTAAGGACAAGAAGAAGGCGAAGAAAAAGGGTCTCGTCGTCGCAGAGGAGACCCCACCACCCCCGCCTGAGCCTGAGCCAGCGCCCGAACCAGAGCCAGCACCCGCTGATGACTTCGGTAGCGGATGGGGCGCTCCGACATCGAAGAAAGACAAGAAGAAGAAAAGTACTTTCGGCTGGGGCGCAGTTGATGAGCCCGCCGCTCCCGCTGCTCCTGAGCCAGAGCCAGTCGCCGAGTCCACTGACTGGAGCTTTGGCTGGGGCAGTTCGTCCAAGAAGAAGAAGACTCCCGAGCCCGAGCCCGAGCCCGTCCTGTCGCCCGCTGCAGTCGACGAGCCCAAGGCCGAAGAAGATCCTTGGGGAAGCTGGGCGACAGGCAAGAAAGAAAAGAAGAAGAAGGGCGATAAGAGCAAAGACGCGATTGAAGTGTCCGTCGAGCCCAGCCCTGACGCTTCCGTCGTCTTACCGGAGTCCATTCAGGAAAAGTCTGCCGAGGACGATCCTTGGGCCAGCACTAGCTGGACTACCGGGAAGAAGGACAAGAAAAAGGGCAAGAAGGGTGCCGCGGAGCCTTCGCCGCCACCGCCACCGCCTGTCGAGCCGGAGCCTGAACCCGAAGCCGCACCTTTGGTCGACTTGGCCGAACCGCCAGCCGATGATCCATGGTCATTCGGCACAACTACAAAGTCGAAGAAGGACAAGAAGGGTAAGAAGACTGACGATAGCAAGCTCGAAAAGACCAAATCGAAGGACTCCAAAGCCGAGTCTCCGGACGACATCGTCGAGATTGTGGATGAAGCTCCGCCGCCCGAAGAGCCGAAGGAAGAGAAAAAGAAGTCCTCGTCAGGATGGGGCAGCAGTCTCTGGGGCAGCAGCAAGCCTTCTGCTAAAGAGAAGGAGAAGGAGGAGAAAGAACGCAAGAAGAGGGAGAAAGAGGAGAAGGCTGCTGCTGAGGCTGCCGAAGAGGCACAGAAGCAGGCGGACGAAGAAGCGCAGAGGAAAGCCGACGAAGATGCATTTGCCGCAGCCATGGGCGACGACGCTGGTGACCTGCTGGAAGTGGCGGAAGTGCCAGAAGGGGCGCCCGCTAAAAAGTCATCGTCCAAAGACAAGAAGAAGGGCAGCGACAAAGTCAGCAAGTCGTCGAGCAAGAAGTCATCCTCCAAAAAGGAAGAACCGGCCCCACTGGTGGTTGAAGAAGAGCCAGCGCCCGAGCCCTCGGCCCCAGAGCCGTTGGAAGATGAAACGCGGGAGGAACCGCCAAAAGCCGACGGCTGGGGATTCTGGGGCGCGTCGCTTAAGTCATCCAAGAAAGCCACGCCGCCTCCCGCAAAGGAGATTGCCCAAGATGACTGGGCCAATGAGGGCGCGTTCGCAACGGCTGACGCGAAGATGCCAGAAGTCACCTTCGCTGCTGACGATGCGCCGCCCAAGTCAAAGTCCAGCAAGACCTCTAAGATACAGGATCGCATCAAGGCTCTGCAAGGTGACCCCGAACCGCCCGCCAAATCGAAAGACTCGAAGAAATCGTCCAAGTCGCCCGAACCCGATCTTCTCGGCGACCCTGAGCCTATGATTGTTGACGTTCCCCCTGTTGAAGAGAAGAAGTCATCGTCCAAAGATAAGAAGAGCAAGTCTTCCTCCAAGAAAGACAAAAAGGAAAGCTCACCTCCGCCCGTCTCGCAAGAACCTACTCCAGTTCCAGGAGGCTTCCCCGGCGACGACTACTTTGCGCCGCCTCCACCTCCGCCTCAAGAACCGGAAATGCCAGCACCTGCACCCAAGAAGTCGTCCAGCAGCAAAGACAAGAAATCTAGCAAGACATCTTCCGGCAAGTCGTCTTCCCAGAGAGACGATCCGCCACCCGCCGACGATCTCCTGGACATGGACGACGCGTCGATGCCAACGCCACCCCCGGAGAAGCCCGAGAAATCGCGCAGCAAAGACCACTCGCGTTCTCACAAAGAAAAGGACGAGTCGCGCACGAAAAAGGAACGCCCTAAGGTTGTACGCGATCAAGGTTCGCAGTCCTGGGGCTTCTGGGGCGCGCAAGCCCCGCCAGCAAAGTCCAGTTCCCGGAGCAAGCCATCATCGCCTGTCAAGGAGAGACCATCAGGTATGTCGCGCTCCAAATCTGCGCGCAAGCCCGCCGAGCGAGACCATCTGGAGAAGGCTTCCAAGTCCTCCGGATCTGAAGAAGGCAAAGGACGTCCGTCTACTTCACGCGGCATGAGCTTCTCTGGTATGTTTGGTAAAGGGGCTGCTCCCCCGCCAATGTCGCGCTCGAAGTCGACGCGTCAGCCATCTTCTAGGGATGTGCCGCGACCTTCGCGTCGTCATTCTACCGCGATTGACGACAATGGAATGATCTCGCCACCACCCGAGGAATCAGGCGCAAAGGACGTCGCTGCCAAAGCTGCCAAAGTCATGGGCTTTACTGGCAGAAGCGGCACGCTCAAGGAGAAGAAGCGCAGAGTCCCTGACCCTTATGCCATCGACAGTGATGACATGGTCATGGTCGATTCGCCGAATGTCGACGAGCCGCCTAGAGAGCGCAGAGAGCACAAGACCCGCCGCAACAAGCGCGACTCTGCGTACATGTCCGGCGCACTTGGCAATGAGGAAGCCGTCATGGTTGACGCGCCGCGAGATGAGGCAAGAGTCACTTCCGGACCTGAAGACATCGCCTTTGTTGATAGGCCATCCCCGATGAAGCGAGCCGATTCGATGAAGAAGGCCGGCATCATCGGTGGCATCCTCGGCGCGTTCGCCGGTAAAGCAAACGCGGACAAACGCCAGAGCCGTGCCTACGAAAGCGACCACGATGCTTCCCGTCGCAAACGAGGCTCGGCATACGATGACGATCCTTCAAAGCGCCTGCGCCGTGAAGACCGAAGACTGCACCGCTCTCAGAGATCTGCGGACGGTGAAACCTACCCAGACGGCGGAATGACTGATGCTGAAGACCCTGTTGCCCGCGAAGCCCGCCGCGCAGAGCGCCGTGAACGAAGAGAGCGCATACTTGCAGAGGACCCGGAACGCGCTGCGCGCCACGAGGCTCGTCGCCGTGCGGAACGTGAACGTCTTGCGCAAGAAGACGAAGAACACCGCCGGCGAGACGAGCGAAGGGCCAGGCATGCCGAGCGCGACGCACGACGCCCTGAAAGCGACCGTCTCGCTCAAGACGACGAGGCCAGGAATGAAGAGCGCAGAGAGCGACGCAGACAGCGCGACCAAATGCGCATGGATGAAGAAGCCGCCGCTGCCCGCCCCAGAGCCGAACGCCGCCGCTCGCACGCTCCAGAGGACGACGAAGCCCGCCGGGCGCGACACGAGGAGCGCCGCATGCGCCATTCCATGGCAGAGGCATCGGCCGAGAAGGAGCGTCCGCGGCACTCGCGCCGCCGCTCGGAGAGACCGGCGCCGGTCGAAGGCTACTTTGACAGACGGAATGGTGAGCAAGACGGTGCGCCTCTTCCTCCTGCCGATGGTGACGCTGACGGTGCGCCTTTCGCGGTCAAGACCGGAAAAGATAAAACCGCCTCGTGGGTGCACTCGATCAGCGACGCGCCCCCGCCCCCGATCGAAGCCACCATCATCGACGCCCCCGTGCACTTCGCCGCCGACATCGCCCCGGACCCCATGATGATGGACGAGGACCTCACCGCCAGGGAACTCCGCCATTCCCGCCGCAAAGCCAAAGACCGCCACCGCGATCTCGACGGCTACAGCACCGAAGACCCGGAGCAGCGCAGGCGCAAGAGGCAGGATGCCGCCGCTGGCCCTCGGGGCGGTGGTGGCCGTGGCGGCGGTATGGGCGGCCCGGTCAATTCCATGGGCTACGATTCGATGGACGGCGTCAAGACTTTCGACGGCAGGCCCGCTCCGCCTGTGCGCGGCGAGAGCAAGGCTGGGAGCTGGTTGAAGAAGATCACGGGGTTGTAGGTTTGGATGAGGTCTGGTCTTATGGCTGGCTAATTTGGCGAGTGCGATGCATGTATGCATTGTTCCGAGGAGCTTTTCGGTTTTGCGAGCTGTGCGTGTATGTGTGTGGAAATAGATACCCCCTCCCTCTTGTTTTGAAACGACATCTTTGCATGAACACGATATACCCTTCTCCCTATTTTGTGCTGCGCTATTCTTGTTCGTACTACCTGCTTACTGCATTGCTTAAGTACATGCAGAATATTTGTATCGTATCCCGGCACCAGTGGACATTGCATATGCATAGCAACAATCGAGTCTTTTTTTTTCTTCCTTGGTGGCACCAATTCTTCCCTTCCGCCAGACGTCAGTCAAAGTGCTTTGATAGCCTGCCTGCCTGCCTGCCACGCCCAGCTGACGATGTTCTATGTGTGTACAAGTGGAAGACGTTCTTCTGCTTCCTTCTTGGCCCTACCATTTACTTCCATGATTCGATGATCGATAAACCTATCTACATACAGCACCTATTCGTCAAGATCATTCGAAAGACCTACATAAATGTGGATTGTTATTCGTATACATGCATCCATGCATGCGACGAGTGGGAAAAGTCCGACTCATGCATTTGAACATTTGGTGCGATGATGAAACGAATTCGTTCGGTTGGCTCGTTTTCTTTTCTTTTTCTCCCTTTGTTGGTTAGAGAGTCGCGACTTGTGATGGATTGGAGCGAGGTTATATGTTTCTACATATGTAGGTAAGTAAGGTGACTGTAATGATATCGACAAAACACCGAAAACTTTTTTATTGCGTATTTCATTCATTACGAAACGGTTCAATTTGTTCTTAATCTCGCTTTTGTCGGAAGAAAAGCAACCCCAAAGAAGGAGAGTAAAGAGTACAAGAGACTTGCAAGACTTGGGAGGGGGTTTTTTTTTTCTTGTTCCCATGAGCATCGGCCAAGCGAGATTCTCTCCAACATCAATCGAATCACCCGCTCAACAAATCCCTGACACTCATTCCACCACCTCCACTGCTCCGCCTACTATCGTTGTCTCCAGCGGCTTTCGCCACGCCCACGCCCCGCCACTGCCTCCGATCATTGTTGAGCATCAACAGCGCGGCGGTGGCCTCCTGGTCCAATTCCAGTTCACTCCTGGTGGCAGCGGCAGCAGTGGTAGTGGCGTGTCGCGGCGTTGTGGAAGAACGCCGCGAAGGCTTCTCCACACGATCGGAAGACAGCTGATCGCTCGCAGACTCGGCGATTTGCCTCAGATGGTGCGCGTGTACGCCCGAATCCATGGGCTGCAGAGCGGGACTTCCTAGGCCGAATCCGGGACCGGCGTATTGCGGTATGTGGTTGATTTGGGGGCCGAAGGCGGGTGAGGCTTGGTTGGAGTGGATGTATGGGCTGTACGAGGCTTGGCTGGTGGAGGAAATGGAGTAGTGGCGGGCGCTGGCTGTGCCGGAGAAGATGGAGGGTGAGTTGGTTGTTATTTGGGACAGGGAGGGGAGGGAGATGATGGAATTTGTCTTTCGGAGTGGATTGGCGGTGTCGTATGTGGTTGTTGGTGTTGGAGGCTGCGTCTGTGGTTGGGATTGGGGTTGGTATTGAGGCTGTGATTCCTGTTCGTGGACTTCGACCATTTCGTCGTCTGAGTCGAGATCCTCTTCTGCAGCACGTGCAGCGGGAGGAGGTGGGCGTGGCGAGTTGTTGTTGTTCGCTTGTAGATCAGTCACGCATTGCTCGAGATAGCGGAGATAGTAGA
>Ga0265797_10000611_pt1 | contig 65067 bp, 58 predicted proteins | sample P2T30metagenome_FD_192433 | JGI IMG/M metagenome (GOLD analysis project Ga0265797, IMG submission 192433) | Plant litter microbial communities from East Loma Ridge, Irvine, California - P2 T30 | ecosystem: Environmental > Terrestrial > Plant litter > Unclassified | place: USA: California... | reverse complement strand
GCCGGGATTGAACACTACAGTTGCCCGCGATAATTACATGTATCTTGCAAACCACAACCTCAATACTGCTATCGACATCAGTGCCATTCTTGGAAACGACGGCGACGAGTCGATCCTCATCCCAGACTCCGCTTCTATCAACACAACCAACGGAGAGTATCTCACAAGCGGTCAGCTCGGATCCATGGCCGCTAATTGTTCGGGTAAGAGATATGCCAGGAGTCTCTGAAGGCCTCCCCACGTGCTTCCTCAATCAATGACTGACCAATCGAATAGGAGAATGGGATGCACCACCAAACTTCCTCCTCGTCGATTACTACAACTACGGAGATCCAAGTCCTGGCTCCGTCTTTGAGGTTGCTGCTCGCTGGAATAACGTCACGTACAACCGAGCCTGCTGCGGTTCTGATGCTAGTGAAGCGGCTTTCTTCTACCGTACGAGTTTCACGACGGTTTTCGCGGCCGCTGCATTCGCGACACTTCTTTTATGGCGATGAGAATAATTATAATACACGTAAATTCGTTCTCTAACTCCGGATTTGAGAAATCCCAGGTCGTAGCGTACAAGCGTTTGCGTCCCGTTCAATGAATAACGATCTCTTCCCATTCCCGGCCGGGTTCACGCATAACATCCAGCAGACTCTCGTCCATCAATCCGTCCACCACAGCGGAGGTCACATAGCGACTCGGCGACGCGGAGAATATGTGCAGGAGCTGACCGCCGGGAACAATGCATATCCTGTCTCCATGAGAGACGGACTTGGGCGAGTATCCCACACGCCCGCCTGCTGTGGCAAAAACGTGTGTGCCTCTAAAGTGGAGTCTCAACACATCCGCAACAGAACGCATAGATTTCATAATCGTCAGTGCCTCGTGGTCTGCATCGGCGTTCAGGGTTTCGAGGATTTCCTGACGAAGCTCACTTGTACAGCGCAGTGGCTGTATAACATGAAGTATAAGCGTTTTGAATGAAAGGTGTGCCATTGCCAATCGAGATGCCCCTATCAGAAGAATCAAATAAACCAACTGTTCATTGCGGAGTCCCGCGACTGTCGCAAAAAGATTCCTGAGTCGCATCTCCACGGCAGGAGGATTATCCCAAAAGCGAGACATGATGTCGAGCAAGCACTTGATCCAAATCAGTACCTCGTCAAAACTTTGTTCGAAATTTGGTTGGGGCGGCGCATTTGCTTCCCAAAACAGCGCACATGGTCCATCGCTTTGTGTTGAGATAGCATCCACCTCCAATACATTCGAGAGGATCAGCTCCTTTTCTGGTGAGAAACGAAAGGGAACGGTGTCGTCAAAATGGCTCCATGCAGCACTCGAGATTTCGAGTTTACAAGCCCGCTGGCCGACATGTGCACTCGTCTCATTGTTGAGGTCAGGAACCCATGAGGGAAGGCCAGGTGTGATATGGGGCACGGAAGCGAAGTTCTCCCACAATCCAGGTAACCCATTATAGGCAGTTGACGTCTTGATTGCTATCTCAAGGATGTTCTGGAAGACTTGTGCGTCGGTGTTTGAGTAGTTGACTTCAATGAGTTTTTGTTGATCGGAATGCATAAGACCAAGAATCGCAAAAACATGGTCTTTCGCGACTTTTGTGCGCCGCTGAGCAGTGATGACAAGCAGTGACCAGATATTCTCGCGCTCCACGAACAGCGCACCAATGTTGTCGCGTCTGTGGTTAACGTTGCCCAAGGTGGCTTGATATCTTCTTGAATCCAAGTCCAAGTTGGTGGTCAAAACACCGTTTGTCCCGACGAGTGTATTTCGCCAAAGTTGCAATGTAGTCCAAGGCACGCACACTGGTAGTGTCACAAACAGATTCAGCGAGAGTACAAGCTCTTGGTAGGTCCAGAGCCTCTTAAACCAATCGCTTTCAAAGAGCTCTATACTGGCTTGCCGGAACAAAGGGAGGTGATCCGGCACATCTGAAGAGGGGTCGACATCGACAGATCGCCCCGCCAGATCATTTTCCACATAGTGATGTATGGCTCTGATAGCCTCCCTGCTCACTTCGAAATCTTTTTGCAGCCTCAGTTCCCATGTTTGTTGTCGTGAGCGGGCAGAGTCGATGAGTTGAGCTTGACCGGTCGAAACACCGTCTTTCTGTTTTTGTAGAACAGAGATCCATGCTTCGGCGTCCGACCACTCGAATAACAAAGTCAAAAGCCACTGCGACCATAGCCATTCCCCAAGCGAGACGCAGGTCACACTGGCTCCTCTATAAATATGTTCCATGAATTGGATCTGTGTCTCAAGCTCTGTGGGATTGCTTTGGTCGATGCAAATAGCATCGATCCAGAGCCATGTGGGTTTTACGCAAAACTTTGCCAAACAATGGCCGCATCCGCGAGAGTGACATCGTTGCAACGCACTCTTCGTTTGGCGAAGGGCAATAGACAAATTGGGCTTGATGTAGTGGAAGTTTCCGTTGACGGTGATCTTGAAGTTGCATTCGCCTTCGCCGCAAACGTACGATTGTGCCATGTACTCTGGAACTGACTCAATCCCAAAGACCTCGAGAGCGCCGCTGATACTGTCGCCATCATCCAACTCAATTTTAAAGAGCCTGATTTGACCGGATCGGAGCTGAGCTTTCCAAACCGAGTCGAATGGTTCAGAGTCCGGTAAGCCATGTGTAACTTCGCTCGGGGCTTCGTTGCTGTCTGATGTGGACATCCTTAGGCTTTGAGTCTGAGGTGCGGCGGACTGTGGTAGCGTAATCTTTCCGGTTTGCCTATCGGTCAGACTGGTCTTTCCAAAGTATCCTGAGATATGGCAATAGTCTCGTGCTTTGATGTTGGTAATTGAGAAGGCTCTGTGAGGAAAGGACGCAAGACTTGTCAGCTTGCTACAGTGTGTGAGATTAAGTCATGTCGACGTTTTTGCACAGCCCTGGACTTGATAGCAGTGCACTATGTCTGAGTTCTCGGGCATATCAGCATATTGGCTGCCTGACGGGTTGCCTTCACGCAGTCAGCAGTGATGGCGTTTGCGTCCCGTTCTGGCGTCCTTCACACCAAAATCCTGTCGATTCTCGCGGGCTTTCACTTTTCCTTATAAGCACTTCATCGGGAAATACGGAGCGTGTATTGCAGCTTCAACTGCCGGGAACATCAAGGAATCTTTCGTTGCTGAGGAGTTCCGTGACGCTACCGCATCACGCTCAAAAGGTGCTTACATGTAGCTTGAAGCGTGGGCTGTGCTCTGAATGCCGCCATTGATGATGCACGGACTGTTGGCCAAGCGTGCTGCGGCCGGTACATGCGACAGCTCAATAATGCTACCAGTCTTGAACATGCTTGGCATATTTCACCCGGAGCTGCATCTTGGTGACTTCCATTCGGTACAGCATGCAATACTGGTAGGCTTAAAGGGTATCGCAGTTTCCTGCGTCTTGATTGAGAGGTCTCCGTGGTCAGGTCATGCACTAGACTTTTTCCATACAATGTCAGTACCAATGAACTAAAAAACGAGCGTTGGTATATAGGCTGATCTCATCGGAGCGTGCATTCAGTCCTAGCAGGACCGAATGATCCGTACAAAAGATCCGCACTCCTCGTTTGTACCAATGTCATGTACCGAGCATTAACCCGAATATTCGCACTCCTCGGCATCACCTTTGTTTGTGACATTCCCCATGATGACCAACTCGAATGGCTCAATGTCTACTCAATCCTCGCAGGCATAATTATGCCATCACCATCATTCGCTCCTCCAGATCATGGAGTCTCCCACATAACAACCATCGGTGGACCCGCAACCCTCTTTTTCGCGAAAGCCTTGAGACTCGCATGTGCCTCGCACTTCTCATCATAGTACTTTACATCTTCCAGCGAGGAAAAAGTCGTTTGCGCAAGGACGTTGAAGCCTTGTGTGCGAGGGTCATTGACGGGGCGCTGGGCTTCGACGGAGAGGATGTAAGGTTTGCCGTCCTGTTTTCAACGAACGTTCGCATGATCAGCCGGACGACTTTTGGAAGCTTGGGTAATTTTGGCGTTCCAATCGACCATCGCGTACCTTCTGCTGATCTCGCGCGAGAGTCTGGTATTTCTCGAGGAACTGCGGGATGTCGGCCTCGTCGGCTACTTTGAACATGGTGATTCTTTGGACGGTCATTCTCGCGGTGGTATTTGCGTGGATTTGGCGACGGATTGGGATTCTGAGGAGTGAGGGACTTGTAGGGATGCGCATTGAGTGTGTCAAGGAGACGACACGAGAGGATAGAGACATGTGTGGCATATACTTGGCCCAGAGTTTCGCGATGGTTCAGGCCTTGGTCTCGACCGTTTGGACGAGTCGTTTGGTCATCATCTACCTTAGACTATCGGAACTCCGATACCGTCGTCAAACATGGGTTTTGGTAGCCCATCTTCGTTGCACGCGTGCAAGTCTTGCTTGGAAGGGTCGTCGAATCATGATGGTAATGGAGCATTAATGGAATGGGGTCTTGTCAATCAGATGAGGTTGAAAAGGCAAGATCTTAGTCTGATCTCACTCCTGGAAGAAGTCCCGCCCCCTCAATTTCACAACCCCGGCCACCTTGATGTTTCGGAGCACGCACCCATAGCCGACCTGCCCTTCATGTCGCAGGATTCAAAAGACAACCACTCCCAGAGTCTCGACCATGAACGACAAGACCGCTGATAAGCATATGCCATAACACACGCAATAACCGCATGTGGCTCTCACACGTGCTCTCTTGCTATTGCAAGAGGAATCTATGATGCGCAGGACCAGCACACCGCCAGACGCAGACGCTCATGCCAGCTCTTAACCGCAGCCATCGACATACTACTATCGGCTATCGAGTATTGGCGCCCTTGCTGTTCTGTCAGGGTAGAGAGAACGCCACGCAACGGCAGGAGGGGGTCGTTATTGATTAATTGACAGGAACCTGGAACGTTGCTATTACAGTATCATCACTACAATATGCGTCAAGGTATGCATCAAGGTAATGATATGTCATGCATACCATGCATACAGGACTAGTATCCCCAGTCAAGAACAAATTGCTGAGAGGAGTCCAATACCCTCGTCTGCAGCTCATGCATCGTCTTGAGGGGAGGTTGACGAATGAAGTCCCGCCAACAAACTAGCCGTTCATGCAACATGGCCTCCACGTTCCCCGAGTCCGCAACCCCCGGGCCAATGCAGCAAGGCATGGGTGGCCATGCAGAGTATGCAGAGCAGAGCATTATCACCACGCACTGCCCGCCGTACTTTTCGTCCGAGGCGGCTCTTGTGCGACGGCTTGCGGCACTTCAGCGTCCAGCTCACGTTTCACCTTGGTCGTGCGCCGGCTGCCTGGCAATGGTGCAAAAGGCATCGGCGAAACCAAATCTCCATGGATCTCGAGCACGATCGCAACATCTGACCACCATGAGATTGACACCCGTCCACCATGCGCCCTAGATGCCCTCAAATCGACCACGGATCGGTAGTGGCTGCAGCGCATATAATGACGCTTGACAGCACATACCTGCGTTGCCCGCCGACCTCGTGTAACTCAGAGCACCTTCGGCTACACAGCCTGCACTTCACCATCGGGGCCTCGATCAACTGTTATTATTGCCTCTGCACTGCACGAGCTGCCCGGTAAACCCGTGCCAGGATTGCGATGACTGGTCCCAATGCCTCCTTGCTATCCGGCCTCGCCTCGACCACGCCAAAGCGGATCAGGTAATCAAACAATCGGGTACCTGGGAAAGCGTTCCAGGGTTCAAGTGTTTAATCCCTTGACGATCGGCACGACTGCATTTGACATAATCAAGTTCGGCAGTAGCCTCCGTGGCATTGAGAGCCCACCGTGCCTACTACTACAGTCTACTGTAGTACCCCTCTTGTGCTGCACCCACGCTATCGAATGCACAAACGCACCGCTGCACCGGTATCTCACCATGTACTTGCACTTGGCCTCGATTCCATCGCTTTATCCTCGCTCTGGCCACTACCTCACCTTGCTACCTCCGGCCGGCCAGCCAACGAGCAGCTCGACGCATAATGCGCTGCACAACATCCTTTCAAAACACCAAGATCCTCTACGTCTCACGTCAACGAGACGTATGCTGCAGGTGTACCTGATGCTTGCCTTTGAAGCAGCCACATGAGTTTCTCCCACTCCGCGACGCCTTCGTGTACCTTTCTGCCACGCTTGCAACCCGCATCCCCACTGGCGATCTGCGCCCAGAGATTGCGTGTGTTGCGAGTGCTGCGTCTGTCGGCCCTGTACTGCACGGACTCGCACGGCGGCGAGGCGACATGCCTACCCTCCTTGCTCTGTGCTTCGCGCCCTCGATCTTCAATCTCACTTCCAGTCGTCTGGCAAAAATGCACGCCAGCGCATCGCACCGGGGTTTGGGCTCCTGCTCCACGGGTTGAGCCTTCTGGGTCCGGACACTGCAGTGCACTCAATCAACACTGCTGGTAAGGATGTGCCCTCTGGCCCATACTGCTGGAGCTGTGATCCCAAGTGCCTTGTCCCTGGTGTCCTGTCGGGTGTTTTGGTGCTGCTTCACATCGTTACTCGATCGTCCCATGGTTTCTGCTAAAATTCAAACATATCTACCACGCTTCTCCCAGCTCCATGGCGGACATGCTCTCTTTAAAGCTGTCATAAGAACCTTCACCGCTCTACACTACCAAGCAGCCACATCGTACTATCGCCTCTCATAATAGCGGCCGGCACCCTGCCAGCTCACTACTCGACTGCTGTGAAACGACTGTCCTCGCCTCTTCCGGTATCGTCAGAAGCACTTCGCTGCTTTTAGTTCAACGGAAGGCAACTCTGTCCACGCCTCCAAACCCACTGCCAATAGCAAACGTCGTCGATCAAAGCCACCATGTTCTATTCAATGTATCTCTCAAGTAAGTGGCTCTTCACGAAGGCACATCGTCCGCTTCAGGATCTCGTTGCATTGCTCTTGCAGACTCTTGCCCATTCCTTCAACCAACCGTAAAATTTTCCACCAAAAAAAAAAGCCACACGGTCTGACGATCTAATTAACCCACAACAGGCCTCTGCGAACGCCGACACTGGTCCTCGCCACTCTACGAGCCCTACCAAACCCGACTTGGCCACTTCTGCAAAGTCCGCGTTAACAACCGCGAGTACAGCACCGACGTGCCATACAAATCAGCTGCTCTCGCCCGCGACGGCGCCGCAACGAAAGCCTTCATGATCTGCCGCAACTTCAGCGCCAACGATGGCATGTATCCCGGCCAACGGCCCGGTAGCGGCGGCGTCGTACAGGGCCTTCCGGTCGCCATTGGGGAAGGCAGAACAGCGACGACTCGAAGCTGTCGCAATTCGATGGCCGGGAGTGAAGTCAGTACCAGCGATGGCTCCGGCGGTTCGAGTGGTGGTGAGTCGCCGCGCAGCTTCGAGAGCGGCTACGCGGAGACGCAGATGAACCCGATGGGCGCCATGCCCAGGCCGGTGAGTATGGTCGGCCCTGGACCGTCGTCGTCGCAAGCAAGTGGACGCCAGAGTCGAAGGTCAGGCCCGAGGAGCTACCACCGCTCTCCTATGATTCCGAGCGCTCCCCCGTCTGCCATGATGGGCGGCGAATACGTTTGTCTCTGCCGTCGTGGTGCTGTGAGGGCTTACGGCAGGTGTGAGTGGTGTCTGAGCGAGTGCGGTTGGAACGCTTATGTGTCGTGAGAGGGGCAGTGAGCTGGTATGTAGTCAGGCATACAGTCAGGCAGAGAGCAGTGAGGCATCCTTATCGACATTGCAGCATTCATACCCTGGAAGCAATGGGGTGGAGAGGGAAGACGGTGCCGCGAGGCATGTACGAATTTTACGGATCTTACGACTAATGACGAATTCACGAATAGGGCATGAAAGGAACATGGTTGGTGCGGGTATGATTACCGATTGAGCGGATCTTTTGTTCACTGACGAATTGACGAACAACTACATTTCTCAGGCAGCAAAAATTTCATTGGTGGTTTTAATCATGGCTCTAAGCAGGCTGGTGGTTTTGATTATCACTAGTCTGAAGTGCAAGACTTTGTTCTACCCTTCGATATCCCCATCAGACCAGTCTCTCCCAACATCTGTCCAAATCAGCCCCTTCACCCACGCACCATAAACCCCATCTCACTTCTAACATCCCGACTACTAAACCCGGCATAAACCTTCGCCTCCCCATCCCCAATGACCCACTCCTGTGCCTCCACATTCCAGTAACTCAGATCCCTGCGCATGAGCGGGAAAGTCACAGTCTTCGATCCACCCGGTTGCAGGAAGACTTTCTCAAAACCGCGCAGGACTTTGACGGGAGACACGTCTTCGTTCGAGGGCGCAGGGAGACCGAGGTAGAGCTGGGGTACTGCTGAGCCGGCTGTCGAACCCGTGTTTGTGACACACGCGGAGATGGTGTAGAGGGTCTGCCAGAGGGCCGGGTTGCCTCCCGGCGGTGGAATTTGGGAAGTGGAGGACGGACATTGGGCTGAGATCGCGGAGGGAGACGCGTTGTCTGCTGCGGCGACGGAGACGTCCGATAGGTTGAAAGTGGTGTACGACAGTCCGAAGCCGAATTCATATTGCACTGGCAGGTCGTAGTAGTCGAAGTGGCGGTAGTCGATCAAGAGGCGTTCTTTGAAGTCGGATTGCCAGGCGTTGGGATTGGTGGTGTTGAGAAGTTCGCTGGAGTTTGTGATATCCGCGAATGAGTAGTCGCTTTCTTGTTTGGCGATGGTGTAGGGTAGGTGGCCTGAGGGGTTGACGGCGCCGTAGAGCACGTCGACGATGCTGTTTCCTACTTCTTGACCTCCTAGATGGGCTGCGAGGATTGCTGTGATGTTCGGGTGGTCGGCGAAACTGTGTTGCCGGGTTAGTTGATATGCTTGGCCTGGCTAGTTCAATGGTGTGGACTCACGGTAGTACGTTCAGTCCTCCACTGTGCGTGACCACTATGGTGTTGGCGCAGTTGTCAGCAACGGTATTGGCTAAAGCTGTACCGTTCCAGTCGACTTCCAGACTATCGCGATCGGCGCCTTCTGTTGCCCAGGTCTTCAGGAACACAAGACAGACCTCGGGCGCTGGGTAAATAGGATCTCTGCCTTGCTGTTAGCGTACGATGGTCAATCGATGGAATGTGATACGCACAAGTCTCCACTGGCGGTGATCGCTGTATTGTTGAGCACATATTGCACAAGTGCGTCATCCTGCTCGGCTCTACGCTTGATAGCATCTAGGGGCGTCACGACGTACGACAGCCTGCCTGTTCCAGAACCTCCGCCCGAGGCCAAGACGCCGAACTCGTAATTTGATTGAGGCAACAGACCATTCGTCAGATCACCAGCGTCGTTGCCGAAGACTCCGATGTTCTTCGGGGCTTTCAGCGGCAAAGCATTCTCGACATTCTTTAGCAAGACGATGCCAGCAGCTCCAAGTTCACGGATAAGCTTCTTGTGGTCGCCGCGAACATCGACGCTAGATTGGTTGTTGTAAGTGAAGTTGTACAGGTACGACGAAGCTGCATTCAGTTAGTACAGATCCTTGAACCATTTGAGACAGCAGAACCTACGCGGAAAGAAGTTCAAACCTCCAGAACTAGGATCGATTCCAGGATACGAGGCCCTGTTCTGGCCCAAGCGGTAGTAGGGAGTCATGATCCGCCTGACCATGTCGTCTACCCGCTCGATTGGAACACTTCCATTGTTCACTGCAGTGGTCAGATTGCCGCCGAAGTATGAGTGAGCAGTCTCGGTGAAAGCAATTCCTCCGGGCATATTCATGTCGAGACCTGCAAGAATTGGGGCGACGCCAGCATGTGTTGCCTCCCAATCAGACATCACTGTCATATATCGTCAGCTTATAACATGATCCACATCGGAGCCACTGCCATCATACCATAGCCTTGGAAACCAAGCTCCTCCTTAAGAACACCGTTCAGCAACTTGCTGTTCTGGCAGCCATACGAGCCGTTGATGCGGTTGTAAGAACACATGACCGAAGAAGCACCGGCTTTGACAGCGTTGGCAAAAGGCCATGCACTGTAAAGAGATCAGTATCGGTAGATCAAGACATATAAAGACGCAGCTTGACATACTAAACCTCATGCATCGTCCTATCGTCAATATTTGACGACACAGCCTCGATGGTCTGACCGTCGTCGTTGACGCTAGGGTTTCTCTGTGTCTCTTGTTCGTTCCCGATGTAGTCTGCAAGTCCCTGTCAGCCGATATCAAATCACAAATCACCAGACGTAGCACTTCACTCACGTTTGGCGCATGCTTGAACACCCTGCTCTTCCATTCCGATGATGGTCTCCGCGAACAGCTCACCGGTCAACCACGGGTCAGGACTGAAACCCTCCCAATTGCGACCTCCATATCCAGATCTTCCCAGCGGGCCCGCCACAGGACCAAGAGCAACGTGGGCGCCTTTGCCGACGAACTCATCGGCCATATCTTGCCCACGTACGTGAGCCAGGTCCCTATCCCACGAAGCGGCAGTGGTCAACCCAGCCGGGAACACAGACGCATAGTCAGCCTCTCGGATCGCAAGTGGACCATCTTGGAGACAAAGGCCGTTGAAACCTAGGCGCGAGACTGGTCCTATGTTGCCGACACATGGTCCCGCGGTTCCAGTAACCAGTCTGACCTTCTCCTCCAAGGTCAGTTGAGCAACGAACTCGCTCGCTTGCACGAATGCAGCTTCCCACCCTTGGCCTGTAGCATTCGCTATAGTCGAACTGAATCAGCAACGTACAATGTTGAAGAAGTGCACTACTAACGCGAAGGGTAGATTGGCGGGCTAGTCGCATAGTCCGATTGCATCCAAGCCGGTCCAGGCGTCGACGAGTTCTGTCCGTTGGCTTCAAAAGCAAAGGCAAGCACCGTGGCGCTAGTGACAACGATCGATCGTCGTGTCATTTTCGGGGAGTTATTCAGGCTGGTGAATAGACTGTACAGACTGGTCTCACTGCTATGCTTGAGCAATGGAAAGCATGGAGAGACGAAGAATCCAGCCCTTTATACGATCTTCCACGGTTAATCGACCGCCGTCAAAAAGCCCAATTACCTCGGTGGCACATGTTTTCGGCGAAGGAACCACCCATGGCGTTCTCCTTCGCTTGGAGGAAGCTGACCACCGTATCCGAAAGCGCTACAATTGATCATGAAAGGTCGAGTAGGAGTAACACTAGCAGCCTACAGGAACCGAGCAATGACGCTTCGCAGGTTTACGGTATAGATCGGCTAGACGAACAGGCAGGCGCGGGGAAATAGGCGGGGAAATCAATAGTAAAAGGCGTTCATGGCCGGCAAACACGGCTCTTTGGTATGTCTCTCGCGTGCTTCGCAACGGCAAGTAATGAGACGGGTTCTCGTATGACGGTTGCTGGATCGAGTCTTAGTGAATAGCCCAAGTGGCGCTAAGGCAACAAGGATGACTGCAAGGAGATAATACGAGTGCAATGTGAAGTGACAAGTCCGGAATTCCATGAAGCGAAACCCAGCAAAAGTCCTCGAGAAAGCCGGATGCATTCAGCCTTGAAAAGAATCAGCACCATCCAGATAGACTGACGAACCTCCGAGCAACCAAAGCAATACAATAGAGCTCGTTGATTCCACAAGAGTAGCCAAGCAACAACACAAGCATTTCTCATCGACGCCTCAGCAACCTTGCTCGTACACTTGTGGCTCGATCCACATCCCCCCACCGCATCCGAAAAACCCCGCACCGTCCCCAAAACCTAGACAATACGCTAAGCCTCGTGGCTGCAGTGACGATCGATCGTGTAATCGTGAATTGTGGAAAGAACAGCCCGGCAGATGGTTTGTAGCATCGAGGTGACATTTTTGTTGGCGTCGGCTATGATCTTAAGTTTCGAGAGCGCGGGGGGGATGAGGTGGATCAATTGAAAATCCAGGCGGCAAAAGCCGCGCATTGTTCAAAGACGCTCTCGGTGCGATTTGTAGCGAAAGCGAAAGTATCCTCAAGACTTTGAGATTGTGTAGAGATTATATAAGCAGTGTGCTTGAAGGTAAGGTCTGGTAGAACCGCGCGACATGTTCGTCCGATCTGCGACTCAGTCAATGTAATCAACGTGCGCAGGTTTGTGCTACTCTCCGGTGAACAAACGAAGCAGTTGAAAGCATGAAGTCGTGATATTTTATAGTTTGTATATCAAGAGCTCGCTTTTTCTAGAAGCTGCAATCTCCCATGGAAGAACCAGAACGCCTCGCGCTTCTTTTCGTCAAAATATTAAAGCAATGCTGGTATGTTGGAGAAAGGCTTGCACTTCGGTGAATACCGGATGAGAAGTCGATTATGCTCGAGAGTAGAGATGTTGGGACATTTGCCGAGAGGGTTGTGGATTGTGGGTGGGTTTTGCTGTTTTACATGATGATCGCCGGGGCTGTGATTGAGATATTAGCCTTTTGATCCAGAACAATCGAGAAATACGATTATGCAACTTACTGTCGACGTTCGCTTTGATGCTTTTGTGAGGGAGCACACTAGCACCATTGCAGTAGATCTCGTCGCCAATAGTCACGTCATCGCCCAAGACGGTAACGTTCTCGAGACGTGCCCACCGGCCTACTGTGCTGTTCCAACCAACAATTGTGCTCTTTACCCATGCGTGTTCCTTGATCTTGCAGTTCTTCAGCAAGACGGAGCGCTGCAGACGCACACCCTCGCCGACCTCGACGTTAGGTCCAATAACCACGTTGGGACCAATCTTGCAGTTCTTGCCAATCTTCGCCGAAGGGTCAATCATGACATTACCACCGTAGACGTAGGGTTCGCTGGAAGGGGTAAGAAGGTGGCTGGCGTGTTTGGTGAGGGAGGAGAGGTAAAGGCAAGTGCCGGAGAGGAAGTCCTTGGGTTGGCCAACGTCCATCCAGAAGCCCTCGAGGTCGAAGCTGTGAAGTTGGCCATCCTTGACGATCGCGGGGAAAGTCTCCTGCTCGATAGATGTCGGGCGCAGCTCAATGCGCTGCAGCACGGACGGGTTGAGAATGTAGATTCCTGCGTTGATGCGGTTTCCTACGAACTCGACGGGCTTCTCCACGAAGCGGTCGATGCGCGAGGGGTGATCTGGTTTGTGAACGATAACACCGTACTTGCTCGGCTCCTCGACCTTTGTGACAACGATAGTGCCCTCCTGGCCGTGAGCCTTATGGAAAGCGGCCAGGTCTTTGAAGGGGTATTCGCAAATGACATCGGAGTTGAGGACAAAGAAAGGCGCATCGTCCTTGCCGAGGATCTTTTCTGCCAGCTTGAGAGGGCCAGCGGTGCCCAATGGCTCGGTCTCGACGGAGAATTCGATGTTTACGCCGTACTGTTGCTCGTAGCGCTTAAGGGCCTCGGTCATGATCTCGGGGCGGTAGTTGACAGCGAGGACGATGTCAGTCACACCAGCAGCAGCCAGAGCCTCGATCTGGTGGACAATCATAGGTCGGTTGCCGAACTCGACGAGGGGTTTGGGGAGGGTAAGGGTGAGAGGGCGCAGACGGGTGCCGAAGCCACCAACGAGGATGAGGGCTGCATTGTGGTTAGCAGGGAGACGGACAGAGCTGGGCGTGCCGACACGACATACCCTTCATGGTGATTAGAGGGGTGTGTTGTTATGGTGGTGCTCGTGGGTGTTGGTGTGCTCTATGCGATCGAGTAGGTGGGGGACTATCGGAGGGAAGGAGCGAAAGGAGGCGATCTTGCGGTGGAGTACAAGACCAGTGGATCGATCGAGGGATCGAATGTGGTGTTGTTGTGCAGTGATGTTGTGCGGTGTTGGGTGTTGTTGTTGTGTCGAGCGAGGCCAAGGGCGGTCTGATGGTGGTGTTGGTGGCTGCGCTTTCCAACCTGTGAATCTTACGTGTCCTTCAGGGTCCTCTCCAAGGGACATGCACGACATGAACTCGAATACCTTACGCAACGCATTGGCCTCTCAACTGCCCTTAAGGGTACAGGAATAGACACATGATTCGTCACATGATGCCTCGTGTTACTCATTCCAGTACCTCTCCCGAGGCCGAGATCATTCTCTATGTATATAACCTCACGCAGCACGTGTTTGCCATCCACGCGGACATATATAGCCATGTACCGTATTCGAGTCTAAATGTCATGGCGACAATCCACTAAAAGCCTCGCCGCACGTACCCGTGTGCCTTAGTTCATGTACTCCACGGATGTGCGAGCCTGGCCAGTCCGTGAAGACTCTCTCCGCGCCTCCATGGTTCGCTACCGACAAGACACATCCATGTTCGACTAGGGATCGATGTTGTGCGAAGTGCTCTATGGGTGTAACCTCTTGTATCTCAATACACCGAGAGCAGACTCGTTCGTTGCGAAGTAAGTGTGGCAGGATACATCTACCCACGGAAATCGCGAATGCGTCATGCAGTAGAGTAAGGTAGGTGGCATCAATATTTCTTCCATAATTTTCACACTTCACATACCCTTTAATTGTTACCATATCTACCAACGCCATATCGGACGTCGGTCGTGTCTACAAAACGCTTAAGGTCTCGGTGCCCAATCCTGCACGATCTACAACTCCAAGCTGAGAGGATTCCGACGGTCATAAATTGCTAGAAAGATCAAAGGACCATCTTGACGTGTTACAACACATTATCTTCTACCATACAGCCATCCACCAACATCATCAAAATGCCAGAGACCACCACACTCTCGTCTCGAGGCCTAGCACTCGCCTCCCAACCCAGCTACCGCGCATTCGCCACCCCAGTGATCGAAAACACATATGATGCCCAAGATAATATGCAAGGAACAATCAACCTCGGAGCCGCAGAAAACTATGCAATGCTCCCAAGCGTAGCGGCCTTCACCAACAGTCACTTCAACGCAACTCCCAACCTATTCTCCTACGACCAAGGCGCCTGGGGCAGCAGCCGTCTACGAGCCGCCCTGGCAAAACACCTCAACCGCCACTTCGACCCGGTCGAAGAAGTGCAGCCGCAAAACATACTAGTCGCCAACGGCTGCATGAGTCTCTGCGAAATGTTAGGGTTCTCCCTCTTCTCTCCGGGAGACGGAATCCTGCTCTCGCGCCCCTGCTATGCGGCCTTCGAATCCGACTTTGGCACTCGAGCAGGCGTCAAATGCGTCTACGCCTCTTTCCACGGCCGAGACCAGTTCTCGCCCAAAGGCGCTGTCGAAGGGTACGAGACCGCTCTCGTCGAGGCCCAAGCGTCCGGCACCCAAATCCGAGCACTCCTTGTCTGCCACCCGCACAATCCGCTGGGCCAGAGTTATCCTCGCGAAACCCTCGTCGCCTTGATGGAATTTTGCGAAAAACACGCCATTCACCTGATTAGTGACGAGATTTACGCTTTGTCGACTTATACTATCGATAGAAGTCTTGAATCCGCAACATCAGCACCTACAGCGCTGTTCCGTAGCATTCTCAGCATCCCAAACGCCGTTGTGCATATCGACCCTTCTCGCCTGCATGTACTATACGGCATGAGCAAAGATTTGGCGGCCGGCGGTCTGCGCATAGGCATGCTTCACACACGTAACAGTGAGCTGTGGCGCTGCTTAAGCGCTATGAATCAATTCCACTGGATTCCGGGGCCAGCGGACGCAATAGCAACGGCAATGCTTGAAGACGAGGCGTGGCTAGACGCTTTCCTAGCAGAGTCGCGGGGAAAACTGGGCGAAATGAGCGCTTTGTCTAGGCGGCTTCTTCGGGAGAAAGGAATTCCTTTCTGGGAGGAGAGTAGAGCTGGTTTCTTCTTGTGGGTTGATCTACGAGCGTGGCTGGCTGGGACCGGGAAAGGCGATCTCTGGGAAGCGGAGAGAAAGGTCAACGATGGGTTCACTGAAGCTGGAGTGTTTCTGACTCCGGGTGAAGTCTCGCGTGCGGAAGAGCCGGGTTGGTTCAGGGTTGTCTTCAGCTGGGACGAGAAGACTTTGAGGGAGGGGCTGGGAAGGATGTTCAAGGCTTTGGGGGTGTAATCGCATGCGTCGTCTTATAAGAGTAGACAAGAAATGATGGTTGTTGGTTGGCAGTGATTTGTCATGCTAGTAGGAAAAGATTAAAGGAAAAGCAACTCCGAGCACAGCGTGTGCTACCATATCCGTCTCTGAATGTATTTGCGGTGGTTCTGTTTTTACAAGACACGCTTCTCGACCTGGGGAGTTTATTGTTAGTACTCATGGACTGATCGTCTTTGAGCCAATTGTGGTGTCAGACTTACCCTCCAGCCATTGGTGAACTCGAAACCAGCCGGAGCCAGGGCCTGGTCCGTCTGTCCACGCAAGTAACCCGTCAGGCGACGGTCGCGGTCCATCACTGCGAACACACATTGGTCAGCCATTTGCAGTTCATTACGCCATTGTTCGCGCGTAGCCTCCGCCATTGCAATCCCTCAACGCCCGCAGAATCCGCGGAATGTCTCTGTACAGTCCCTTTCCACTGATTCGGGTATCACATACTCTGTCTGTCCCACTGGTCCACCGAGTGCCTAGGCCTCTTGCCGCCGTTCTGCATGTTCCTGATCTTCGAGAGACCAGCACCCGAAACGCCGAAGAACTGTAGTATGTTAGATCGATTCGATAGTCATGTCGCCTGTGAAAGGTGTCGCGCGTGGAGTTGCGTGGGTGTACATACGGCAAGCTGGAAGAGTAGTGGTCAGCATTCAGTCTCTGGTCGCAAAGCTCCGGTCGGCGCAACTCACCATGATCCCATATGGGAGGAGTGCTTCGAAGGGGACACCCATGGTCGCGGTAGGGTTGTGAATGTGTTCCTGGGAGTGGAGATTGGGTTGCTGGTATCCTAATATCCTGTTCCTACAGCCTACGATGATGGAGGTGGAGGTGTCGCAGCCGCGAGCGAGCGACAGTGCGGAACCTCCCGCGCTCGCTGGCAGCAAATTAACCGAGACAGACCACCGGCAGATTCAGGCACGGCTGTTCTGTTATATCTGAGCCCCGAGCGCGGAGTCTTGAAGCTGCGACCGACGTCCCTCCCAAAAGGAGGAGGTCGGGTACCAACTGTTTACACCCCAATCCACGCAAAACTAATAACAGAAAGCTGTCGCATTGCCGCAGTCTCTTCCACAAAATCATCCCCGACCCAAATATACCCCTAGCACGATCACAAGCCCGAATCTCAGCCCGCACAGCTGAAAGCCGCGTCTACCACCGGCATCTACACGCAAACGCGACCTTTCGCGTCAGCAGCTTCGCGCGAACTATCATCATAACTCCTATCACGCGCGGTGTCGGCCCGAAAAATACGCGATCTCTAGGTGCGCAACTGAGCGAAGTCGAGACAATACACAGCCCACAAGAGCCCACAAGAAGGCCAGGTCGCGAGTCACGTGGGCCACCGCAAGAGTAACAAGTGAGCGGATGCGCCTAAACACATCATAGCGGGAGGCTGTGCCAAAGCCGGGGCTTTCCACAAACTGGCGACAATTGCGGTCTCACGCCCGGCGCCGACGCCTACCTCTCTGCGCGGGCGCGGTGTACAGTACAGTCCGCGCAGGCGCAACATGGCACATGAGCTAGACACCGAGGAGGAGCCCTCGGACCACGTGGAGACGGAGCATGGGGAGGAGGAAGATTCGGAAGCCGACGCTGAGGGCGAGGTGGAAGATGACTCCGAAGCCGATGCCGAGGGTGAGGACGACGACGAGATCGTGGGTGCCGTGAAGACAAGATCTCTGCGGCGCAATAGTAGGAGGCAAGCAGACGATGAGGATGAAGACGAGGACGCCGAAGTGGATGTACACGATGATTCAGATGAAGACTCCTCAGAATCCGGCGGTGAAAAGGACTGGGAGGCTGCTGATGAAGATGTTGGCGACGAGGTCGAGATACCCACTGCTCGGGCAAGCCATTGCACGTAAGTTGACACACATTTGCATGGAAGAGTGTTGTTCGACGCTGACTTTCCCGTGTAGATTCTGCGGCCAGGACGAAGAACACGACCCTGGCGAGGAGTTCGAAGAGTGGCTAGCATGCGCCGTCTGCGGTGACAATGGTAAGTTCCCCATCTCATATTTTGCAAGAAGCACAAATGGATGAGGAAACAAATAAATGTTTTAAATGTTTCAAAAATCCGGGGTTGCAAGCGCTGACTGACTGACGCATCTACAGCCCACCGCCAATGTGCTCGGGAGAACGACGCTCTGACTTCCGACGAAGGTACGTCAGACTGTGCATACAGCACGCCTGAACCATGCATGTGTCTTAGCATACATGCAAGGCACAAGCAAACATAAGATGATACTGACAATGGAATCACAGACGCGGCACACTGGCGTTGCAAAGACTGCGTCTCTCATGGACTGGAGGAAGAGTCAAGGGTCGACGAAGTGCGCGACCGTCGCCACTCGTCAGCCCCTAAGATGGCTCGCGACTTATTCCCAGCAGCGCGAGGAGGTATCGATCCTGAATCGCATTCGGTGTTCAATACCCTCATCCTGGACGAAGACCCCATGGACGGATCACGAGCATTACGCAAACGCAAGACACCCGACGATGACGACGACGAGCCAAGGCCAGCCATTCGCAAACGAAACAAGCCCAGCAATGAGGCGGACGAGGATGAATTAGCCATCGAAGACGAAGTCACTGTCGCAATCGCCGGCGGTGACGGCACGGATGAAGCTGGTTCGCCACGGTCGCGAACGGGAAGACCACAACGCCTACTCAAGAATCGCAGGAAAGGAATGCGTGTTGTGTCGCAAAGTGATGATCCGCAGAGTCTCGTCATTGGCATCGCAGTCACCGCTGCACAATGGGACGACGTCGTAAAGACTGTGGAAAAGAAGCAACGCCGACGCGAGCGCGATCGTCAACGCCGTGCACGTAACGCTCGAACTCGGGGCGGTACTGTCGAGGTGGAGGAACCCCAACACTTCCCTGCAGTGCAGACCTCGATGTACACCAATCCTTTTTACGCCTTCCCCGATCGCGAAACCGATGAAAACAAAGGCAAGCCTTACGGCGGCATCCTTAATGATGCCGAAGCCGACACAGCGAAGACTTACCCTCAAGATGCCGATCGCAAGGCTTTCTCGGAAGCTCGCGAGAGAGCAGAGGAGAAGTGGAAAGAGAAGATGGCACAGGTAAACGGCGAAACGCCTGCGCGGACCAAACAACAAGGCCTGCCAAGTAAGATCAAGTGTATCAACTTCGGCGGGTATGAAATCGACACATGGCATGCGGCACCGTACCCAGAGGAGTACAGCAGAAACAAACACTTGTACATCTGCGAGTTCTGCCTGAAGTACATGAGCTCCGACTTCGTCGCCTGGCGGCACAAGCTGAAGTGCTCAGCGAAGCATCCGCCCGGCGACGAGATCTACCGCGATCACATCACCAACCCGGAGACCGGTGCAAACACAACGCTCTCTTTCTGGGAGGTGGACGGTCGTCGAAATCCACTGTATTGTCAAAATCTTTGTCTTTTGGCAAAGCTATTCCTGGGCTCGAAAACGCTATACTACGATGTGGAGCCTTTCTTATTTTACATCATGACTGAGAATGACGAGTTTGGCTGTCATTTCGTCGGTTACTTCTCCAAGGAAAAACGAGGACCTGGGCCACCTCTACCGCCTGCTTTGGAAGCTGATGATAAAGAACATGAACAGCCTCAAGCCAACGGCGGTGTTGAGCAAGAAGTGCACAACATCAGCAACGACCCCGTCCTGTCAAGTCCAGGCAACAATGTGTCTTGCATTCTGGTTCTTCCAGTCCACATGCGACGAGGATTCGGCAGGGTACTGATTGAGTTCTCCTACCTGTTGACAAAGCAAGAATGCCGTACAGGTTCGCCCGAGAAACCACTGTCAGACATGGGACTGGTGTCCTATCGCTCGTACTGGCGAACTGTGCTCTGCCGATTGCTCCTACGTTACAAAGACGAAAAGGGCGGCAGTGCTCAAATTTCGATCGCGCAAATCGCGAGAGAGACCGGCATGACACCCGACGACATTATCTCAACACTGGAGTCACTTCGTTTCCTGGTCCGGGATCCTGTGACGAAGACTTATGCCATGAGACTGGATTACGAATACATGCGCGAATACGTCGATAAGCACGACAAAAAGGCCACAATCCAACTCAACCAAGACCTGTTGCTGTGGACGGCCTACGTCATGGGCAAACCGACAAACTTGTTTGCCATGGGCGAGGAAGCTACCATCAATCAGCCTATGCAGACCGTGGCGCCGCGTGTGGAGGCTGTTGAACCACCCGAGGAGCCTGAGAAGGATGCCCAACAGACGATGAACGATAACATCGAACAGCAGGCGAGATCAGAATCATCTCAACACGACAACGTCGAACTGACAACGGAAGAAGCTGTGCCAAATGGCAGTCCAGGCAAGGAGATCCGCAAAACAACACCGCCACAGGCTGCCACCGCCGAAAGCAACGGCAACATTAACTCTCCCACCCGCCGGTCGCCGCGTAAAACGCCGAACGGCATCGTGCCTATCATCACGACTTCGCGCCCCAGAAGCCAAACTCCTGACGACTCCTATGACTCCGGCTCCCAGCCTACGCCCGCCGACATGATACCACCCACGCGCTTCGAAGTCTTCCCGCCTATCCCTGGAGCACAGAGCGCGGCTAAGCGTCGACCCGGCAGGCCTACGCGAGGTGGTAGCGCCAGGAGAAGCCACCACGCGACTCCGTACCGCGCAACTCCTGCGCGAAGGAGCTCCGCAAGGCGCTCGACTCCTGCCACCGCTACTCGTGAACCCAGTGGGCGGGAAAGCCTGCGCAGGACTCGCAGCAAGCTTGGCACGATAGCCCTCGCAGCCGACGACAACGAGGCCAAGGCGGACGGCACTCATGCCAAAGACGACAACGAAGTGGCGGTGGAGGACGACGATGACGACCAGGATGCAGAGCGCGAGGCCGGCGCCACCGCCGACGCAATGCCGGATGTGGAGATGGGCGACGCCGATGCCAACGGCGAGGAGGACGAGGACGAGGACGCCCCGGGCTCCGACGACGACGAAATCAAGTACGAGTAGTCGTGGCTGCCAGCGACTCGCTCTACTGCAGTGCTGTATCACCATTACCTTACATGGATTGATTAGGCTTCAGCACATGCATGCACGTATCACAGATGGAATAATCAATTTGAGCGCGGTGTGGAAACGGAATGGTTGTATGGGTGGACAGACGGAATGTATGGGGCGGACAGAGCACCCCCGGCTGGAAATGGCGACGGATAGTGTACCAACAGAACCAAATCCTAACACTTGTACCAGAGATTCTTCAACTGCCTCCCATTGTTACGTTGATTGCATGTGTGATCTGGCGGTCAGGCTGCTAAGCAACCGTGTGAGAATGGTTTCCTTTGGTACGTCCACGATCGGAATGAACCTTGAGATCTCACCGCAAGTATCGTGTAAGGCAGTGACCCTGTTCCGTTGTTTTCGCTCACAAATCGCAGTCCCCAAATTCGGCATGGTATGGCATGGTATAGTATTCAGGCATCAAGGCACTCCTCACACATCAACACTTCTCTTTAACGGAACGCTCGGTCTTTCTCTTTCCCTGTCACTCTTTTTCTCAAATCCTTCTATCTGGGCCCTGCATCGCTCGCGCAATATAACCAATATGTATGCAATAGTGAGTACAGCTACACTCGCGCACCTACCTACTAAGCATGCAAGGAAGCCAGCCCTCCCACGTTTCGGCTCAAACCCAGTACCCACATCCCGTATGCACGCACTGTGGAAGTCAGAGAACAGTGTGAAAGTCAGCTGTGTGCCTGCATATGCGCGCAATCAACGGTTCTTCCATTTTATGACAGCATCAGCAGCGGGTTGTGGATTGAGGACAAGAAGGTGCGGAATTACTACCACCTCACCTCGTCTCGTCTCGTCATTGATCGTCTTTGAACGTGATCGCACTTTCACATGCTCTCGCGCTCTCGATCTTACGAAGATCGAGACACGTGAGCTCCGTGCCGTGTATTGATGATGGACATGCCACGACGATGCGACATTGGCAACAAACATCCCGCGCCTCGTCGGCCCTGCTCGGCTCTCTTTTGCATCGGCATCGTTTTCCCGAAATCGATTGCTCGTTCATTCGTTCGTACATCCGTTCTCTTGATCAACGAGCGCGGCACGCACGGGGAAAGATGAAGCGCCCTAGCCCACGAGCAAGCTTGACTACCCAACATCCCTACTATACCTCCGGCGATCTTAAGATCGGCGGCTGGCCTGCGACGGGCCGATGTACATGTGACGGCCCTGATCAAAGAGTCTCCGGTGGCTTGGGTCTGGATCTGCGGCTTTCGGGGACGGTAGAGTTATCGTAGTGGGAGTGGTATCATGACGGGTCAGATATGGCGCAAGAATGCTTACAGGCGTAGCAAGGGATCTCCGAGGACTTCTCGCCTGTGCTCGAACGGACTACTGGCGTGGTTGGATGACTGGTGGCAGCTCTTCTTCTTCCCTCGTCTGTGCTCCAGCATGGATGTTTCGCATCTCCGTGCGACGCTGCTGTGGCGAAGACGGATTCGACCCTGCGAGCGTACAGAGTAGTTTCCCAGCCTCGCGCTTTGAAGAAGGAGGTTTGTGACGCTCATTACGTCCTGAACGGTTCACGACTTTGACAGGTCAGGGGGTGGTCTGGATAGACTGTCTCGGTAGCATTGCATGCAGGAGGCTGTTGCAACGGCGGCTGGAGGGAGGCTGTCGCAATACATGCACGTCTGGAGATGCTGGAGCATTCGAGACTCTAGCCGTGCTCAATGCATATCGATAATAGCGAGGTCTGGCTGAATATCATTGCGGAAGCATCAGTAAGCACACCATTTCTGGATGAGATATCACCTGATGACTACAGCACTAGGGAATCGACGAACAGCCAACCGGATTCATTTGGACCTAGAACTGGAGACGGTTAGCAGGATGATCGCAAAAGCACAGCACAGCGCAAGCGATTCCGCAGTAAGTTATACCAGGAACCCCATTAAGATCGCCACAAAAACGAGATGGCAGAGGAAGCCGAAGAAGGGAGGCGTCAAGACTGAGAATCGCTGTTGTAGAGGCGTGCGTGTCCAAGCGCGCCATGCGATTTCTCCGCACGTCCGTCCGAAAAGCCACCACCACTCTTTCCATTTCACGCCATGCTCCAGTCCAGGCGCTCGAGTCAAGCCGCGACACGACATAAGGCTGATGGAGAGACAATAAGGTTCAAGGTCGCATGCCGTTGGCCAAACTCACGCCATCCGTGCCAGCAGTTTTAGCCGCGATCGCGCGCGTCCATTCATCAGACCTGCCGCGGAGAACGACCGCGCAGGATCCGACTTCAGTCTTGCAGTCTTTGAAGGCTAGGTAAGAAGACGTATACGTACCTTTCCAGGGCTTGTAAATCGTGGTATGGCGTTTGTCAACGACGCACGCAAGCATAGCATTCTACATTAGGCGGGATTTGCCTGCTACTGTCAATGTCAAGGCAGCCGTTGCCTCCCAGTATACAGCTAGAACCGACCAGAGAAGTGATATCCATCAACCAAACAACCAACAACGGCATTTTCCCTCCATCAACGCTTCATAAACGATCACAACACACCTCAAGCTGCGCCACCAATCTCGCCCGAGAACGAGAATCACCGTTGTTACCTCGCGTTGCGCTCTCAATCATCAAAACATCCATCGAGGACAATGTCCGTGACGACGACGACGACCACGATGATGATGACAATGGGATTACACGCCCATCAACGCAACGCCCACCTGTTCGCGACTCATCCACGAGTCTTGCTGCGAACGTGTCTCGCCACCCCGTGTTTCTGAGACCGAGAGATCGCATTTCCCTGCCACCAAGTTTTCAAATCGAGCATTGAAGATTGTGAGTCAACGTGGGATGGGCAGGGGTTTGGAAGGAGTAGTAGTGTGTGTGTGTGTGTGTTCAGAATCATTGATCGGCATAGTCCGGGGTGCGTGAACTACTGGCGGATTCGATGATGGAGTGAGTGATGGACATGGACTAACATTGCGCGTGCGAGCAGATGGTGGGTGCTGAATGAGGGAATGCATAGAGCTGAGGACAGAGGCGAATCGAGTGGAAAGCCTCGATTACAGCAAGTCGAAGTAGATAGACTGGCGAGATGGGTGAGCGTGTTGTTGGGAGACGATTCGGCGAGAGGCATGAGGTAATAGTAATATATATTATACAGTCCGAGGTAGTGTAATACTAATAATATGCAGGAGAACAGAAACAAGCCAGACTCTTCTAACAGCGTCGACGAAAAGTAGCGCAGCGACAGCATAGGGGATCCATTAACCCTCCTTGAATCTCATTACCCAAAATACCGATCTATACACGGCGGGATTGGCTCCTGTCAGCCCTCAAACGCACTATGCAAGTCGAAATCCGGTCAAAAGCCATACGTTCGCCGAGAGCGCCTTCGCTAAGTAGGATCGATCATGTAGAGCGTTGCCCGCCTGGGACAGGTGATCGTCTTCGATATTAGTACAAGTCGCGAATGGAGAGGAAAGCAAGTCTCTAACTAGCTCCAAGGCGGTTGCTTCGTGTGCGTAGGAGTTGGGTAAGATGCCTCATCCTGTTGATAGAAATTTTGAGGCAAACTTTCGCCGAGGAGCATGTTCGTTGCCGGAAGCGATGCGCCAGGCACGGCCGACGAGTACGGCATGTGATCTAGACTCGAGTGATGGGAATGCTGAGACTGCGATGGCGCGGTCTGATACGAGGGCGACGAGTGGACGTAGGTGGCCGGCGCGTGTGTATAGCTACCCGAGAGGGTGGAATAGTCCTGTGCTTGGTGGTGGCTTTGAACAGGTGTGTGCGCTCCAACCGACATTGGACCACTCGTCGCCGGCAAGTAGCTCGAGTCGTGTCCTGATGGGAGGGAGGCGGCAAAGTCCGTCATTGACGTCGGTGTCTGGAGGCCGAGGAGATTCGGATAGCTGTCGGAGCTCGTGCGTGATGTCGAGGCGTATTGATGTCCAGTCTGTCCTTGGTAGCTCCCGCTGTATGAACCGTAGTTCGAGGCCGTACCCGTGCTTCCGTAGTAGTTGTTCAGAGGTCTCGGGATGGAGGCTGCGTTCGATGGTCCGTGCTCGCCAATATTGCCCAGCCCTGTATTAGCAGGTAACGGCGATGGCCCGGGCTGATGTAACGGATTCGAGTATCCACTGAGGCTCGAACCTGGGGGTGGGTAGGTATTGGTGCCTCTGATGTTGTAGCCCAGTGAGCCCTGATCGTAGCCCGTGTGCATGCGATCTTGCGGGTCGGATTTGTATTGTCCAAAGCTCTGTGACATTGTGCTTCCAGCAAATCCAGCGTAGCTCGTGCGCGGCATCTGTGAGGGAGGATATGCGCTTGCATTGTCGGCAAAGTCGCTATCTGATCGTTGTCGCTTTAGAGGTCTTGCGCTGTCAACGTAACGTTCGTTTGGTGTCTGTGCATATGGATTCGGTGGCTCTTGAGGCTTTTGCGGCTGCGTCGGGCTGTACTTGGAAAGTCCACGTCTGTGTGCACTGGAATGTCTCAGTTGTATGTACTCCTACAAGTGGGATAGGCGACTTACGAAGCGATTGAGCGAGGCTCCTTTCGCAGTCTCAATCGGACTCCTTGATCAGAGAAGGCGCGAGACAGGTATGAAGACTCTTCCATACCGTGAAAGTCTTTTGCAGCCACAACTGTGTGACCGTTAGCCTACCAGCCACGCACATGGTCTGAGCTTACTTACCCTGAAATGGCTCTGAAACCACGTCCTTGATGAACGCAGCGTTTTCCGCAGCTCTGGATGACGTTAGCCTTTCGAAAACAAGTGGATGGGGATCGGCGGACTCACTTGCTAACATCGTAAAGTGCGAACCGTAGCTTGTGCCAGCCGAGTTTTCTGACCGAGAGATCGCCAAAGATGAAAAAGCCGCCGTCTGGTGCAAGAGCGGATGTCAGCGTGAGATGATCAGGGTAACCTTGTGGAGCAATAATAGACTCACCTTGGTTGTCGACGTCTTTCAGTCGATGTAGCGAGGAACAAAGCTGTCCAAGCATTGCGCCGGGTTGTCGCTGTTCGCTGTGCTCCTCGGCATGGGGGTTGTTCGGATCGTGGGACAGCAATGTTGCGTACATGAAGAAGTACGGGCTGACAAGGTAGTGCCTGAGTGAGTTAGTATCGCAACTCATGACTTTCTAATTTTGAGCAGGCGACGAACTTGTATGGGTCCATATCTGATCGAACCTTGATCTCCACGATTGGAGGAGGATCAATGGGCTTTCGTGCTGTTGGAAGGTCAGTCAAGAAGTTCAGTGCCTTCGGTGAGGGTATGTAACGCACTCTTCTCCTTGCCATCGAGAGTTACCAGAGCCGAGAGCGGCTGCTGGCGTACTTTGAGGCTCACATGTGAGCTGGAAGTCATCCTCATGTTAGTCGGGTGTTTTGAGGTTTCGTGGGCCTAATCTAGGGCTGTCGCGCAGAGCCCTTACCTATCCAACGCTTGTTGGTGACCAGATCCGTACGGGAAGGCGCCAGGATAGGATGACATGGAACGCGAGTTGTGTACTGAAAGTGGTCCGAAGGAAGTGAGAGCCGTGGGTCGCGAACGATTCGAAATTGTGCTTATTTGAAGATGCCGAACCAGAGTCGAGATTAAGTGTAGTCGAGGCAGTGGAGGGTACAGAGTGTAGTGCGAAAGGTCGATGGGAGGGAGAGCCGTGGGTGAAGGAGTTTAAGATGGTTCGGATCAGAAAGTAATGTCTCAGAAGACCACCGAGTGGCCTATGGCGTGAAGAGCGTGGTCAAGGCTCGGGTCAAGCTAGCGTACACCGTCACTGAGACTTTCCTGATCGATTGACAGATGCCCCTGTGGTAATAGCGTCCTGCGCATTGGCGACTGAAGATCTCTTGCTTTTGACGCTCTTGAAATCGGAGCCTCGTGAAAATTGTCTATGCGTAAACGGGAGAGCGAATCTTTGGCCGAATTCGACATAGAGGTATGAGATTGTTCGAAGGCACAGTCGCACTCGCACAACGGTCGCAGTCGCGATGAGTTGCGATCGCGCTGTCGTATGGCTCTTGCCGTGGGTCCGCGATGGTCGGAAGGCGTCGTCGCTCCAGTTGCAAAACCCAGTCGTGATGATTCGTCAGTTGCTTTCCAGTCGTGGTGATTCTTCGAATGGAATGGTCATCCAAACTTGCAGCTCCGCAAGATGTGTCGGTGCGGAAGAAGATTTCAACAGGGTGCAGCTGTCCTCAATGAAGTACGTCTGAGAGACGTGGTGATTGACTCGCAGCCAAAGGATGCTCCGGACGGGCCGCTCGTAGTGGTCACCTCCACGATCTGTCCCGCGGTTCCGCGCCTGGTACTCTTCCCCAGCGAGTCTCTGGAGGTAAAAGGATGCTAGGTGAACTTCAGTCGGAGGGCTGTGGGTGGAGTCTTTGTATGCCGAAAAAGAGAGGTCGTCGCCGCAGTGGAGCTGCGGTCTCGGGCGTGAGGGTCGACAAACAAATCCCGTGACTGGGAGAGGGTCTCTTGCGCTTAGTCTGAGGGTCGATATGGCAGCAGAAAGCGAAGGTCGGCACAAGGTTGGCTCCCGGACCGGTCTCGAGCGACCGATGACCGCCAGATACGGCAAAGTCGTCGTCAAAATCTGGCAATTGGAGCCCTTCCCCGCCGTAGGTCCACTCAGAGCTCTGGAGCGTGTCAGGAATAAAAGGCGTCTGCGAATTCTCATAGGTCTCTTGCTGAAGGAAGGTTAGGGCCGTACCAAATTTGCAGACGGGTGCTCGGGGGCATTCCTTGCAGGAAGCACGTAATGCGGCGGCGAGTCAAGTCAACCTTCGAGACAGTGCCGTCGGAACAAGGCGGTAGGCTCGGAGATGTCAAGTCGAGTCGTAGTCAGTGGTGATGTTGTCGTCGTCGCCGTCGTCTTGTTGTTGTTGTCGCGTCGATGCCGTTGTGTCGGTCGTGGTCTTGGCAGAGTCGGTTCCTTTCTACTACTCAAGGCGACAACGACATGACATGCACCACTAGCAATGCTAGTAGCACGATACTCGACGAGGATAGCACGCGGTACATGCGTCGACCGGCGGACGCAAGGTCACTATATGCCCATGCCAGGTCCATACCTAGCCTGACTGCCGATTCCTGCGAGGGCGCGTCTCCGAACATACTGTGCCCATACAGGACAGGACATTGCCGATAACGACTGGAGGTACTTCCAATGCTGTACTACTCCTTCAGCCGGACCACACAAGCTTGGCCATCGGGCGCCGCCGTCCGCCTCGCTTGCATCCTTGCGCCTGCACGTCAACTTTGATCTCATCAGCATTCTGCCAGCGCCGATAGCGTGCAGTGTGTGACCTCTCTGGTCACCTCGTGGGTTGTGGCGATGCCACGTGCGTACTGTGTAGACAGTATAGACTGTATAGTACGCGCCAACCGAGTAGCGCCCCCTTCCCTCGAGGCCGGCTGCTTCACCAGAACCGCCACTCCTGCTGCTGGCCATCAGACGGGAGAAGACGTGGCGGCAGTGAGAAAGGACTACAATTGCAGTCCTTATGCCTGCAGGAAGTCATGCACGCCACTGCATGCCTCGCGTGGGCGCCGGGATGTGAGTGGGCTGGTGCAGCTTGCCGCCTATCATCATTGAGACTGGCATACGAGCTGCATTTACGAACGAAGCGAGCCGCCGCCGCAAGCCCTTCTGGGCTGACAGCCGCTGGGAGTACAGCACACATGCATCCTAATGTGGACGATGTTTTCGAATAGAACGATCCGTTGCGGTTAGGACACGCTTTTGACAGCCCCTTCAGCCTTCATGATCGCCCCTGCAGCTCGACCAGCAACTGCTCGACAGCCACTACATCATACATGGCGGCGAGGAGAAACTTTCAAGCCCGGCTCGTCGTCAATGGCAGTCTCTCGAGGCTTACAAGTGGACAACGCGACTCATATCTTGTATACATGTACGCAGCTGTGAGGTCTTGGAGGTATGGCGCAACCGGGTTGCCTGACATCCCTGCATTTTCTTTCCTTTGCCGCATTGCTGCGCACGTCCTCTACACGAACATGTCATCAACAAGCTCGAGATATGTAGGTAGTCAGCTGATCCCCTGTTCATCGCTACGCGAGCGTGACAGGCCGCAGATGCATTACTTCTTCAGCTTTCTTGCACAACAGGACAGGCCCGGCCAGGCCATGACATGCGCGGTACATTGAGCGCGTAAGAGATTCTCTTCTCTCACAGTCTGCTATTCGAAGAAGCCGACTTCCATTAATCGATAAGCTTTCGACGCCGATTGGCTGGTCATGCCCACGCCAGCCGCACTCGCTCAAAGGCTGATCATCCAGAAGTCAGAACTCGACGACAATCCTGCCAGCCTCTCATGGCCATCTGAAAATTCACATGGCAGTTCTGTCACGGACAATCCTCCTTGCATAACCGATGCGCTTCGGCAGCTCTAGCCCTTGAAGCATCACGACGATGCGCACCAGGGCTCTGCGGCGCATCCCGGCTTTGCGCCCAAAAAAAGACATGCAAGTTGTGCGCAACCTGTCACACTGCACTGCGTTACTCATCTCGCTTCGATGCGAGCGGGCGACTGCCGTGGAGCTGTAACCCGACATAGGCTTCTTCTTCCACCTTAATCATATGGCAGCGTGCGGTCTAGGCTGACCGCCGCTCCGCAAGCGATCTCACCAGCCTCCGTATGCAGGCAACAAGGCATGTTTTCGTCTTCATGACTGCATTGTTCGACCGTTTGAGAGGCTGCATATCTGCAACGTCGCTGCTTGGTGTGGCGTGGCTGCACGCGATGACCATGTGGTTTGACGCTGTGCGATCCTCCATCCAGCACGACAATATACACGCAGCTGTCAACACCACGTTATTTCAACGCATAGTCGATTCCGAGGGCTGTCGTGGCTTGCCGCGCAGATGTACCTGCTTCGCTTCCATCAATTGTTAGCTCCATGTGGAGGAGCTTTTTCTCGATCGTCACATCTGAGTTCCATGCCGCATGACAAAGAAGCCACTGCCACGCAGCTTGTGCTGCAATACTCATGCAGGCTTGAAAGCGAACCCGGAATGCCCTCGTTCCCCGAGCCGCATCCTGCAGGCTGCTGGTCGCCGTCCTCGTGGCAATCCCTGATTTACAGCCATCGAGTTCTCAATGTCGACGACCACACGTCTTTCCTGTGACTCTCCGTAAGCGACATCCGTCCTGCTTGTTTGCGCGTAAGGAACCCTGCATGTCAAGATACGGTGCCGCTCTTGGATCTTCTTCACTTGGCTACGCCGCGCGCCTGTTTGCGAGGGATTGAGACGTGTGTCGTGCCATTTCGGTCGTGCGACACATCAAAAACCACGTGGACATGCTTACACAGCAGCATTTAATTATAACTCGAGTAACTCAAGGCAGGGTAAGGTGAAGCAAGGGCGAATGCATTACAAATGTGTTTCAAAACATCATTCTACTCATCCATTCGCTCATCCCGGTCATTTCTTGAACATCAACATTGAACGATCTGTTGAGTCGGTCAGAAACGTGGCTGATACCTATCACATCAGTCTAAGATCTACCTGCAAGACATCGCGATCCAGAACGGACGATCATCACAAGATGTCGAGTACAGTACTAGGCGGTAAGTCTTCGGAAAAGAAACATACTTCTTTTGCGGGGATTTACTATGTCATCAAAATACTGCAATTTTGGATGTTTATATAGCTCGCAAAAAAAATCTTTTTTTTTTTTTGAAGACGCTATATTATATCATTTTGCTTTTACTTAAATCCTGTCTATTTAGATTTTCGATACTGATTTTTTTATATAGAGAATCAAATTTTCAAAGATAGCTATTAGTTTACAAACTTTGAAGGTCTGTAAAGTTTGTAAAAATTTTACGATGTTTCAAAAATTATATCTCTATAGGAAAAATTAAAATTAAAATTAAAATTCCTAGTATACTATTACCTAGAGTCTACTCTAAAAAAGATATTCATCTCCTTAGAATTATTTTAAAAAATTGATAGCACCCTCTACCTTGGTTTCTAAACGCTATATCCTAGCTGTATAGTAAATCCCCGCAAAAGAAGTATGTTTCTTTTCCGGAGGCTTACCGACACCTACTGTATGCAGGTTTTCAAGGGTATACCCTAGTAACCCCAATACGTTTCGTAAGTGAAGGCTCTACATTGCTATCTCATGATCAGTCGCCATTTAAGTATTGTCAGAGTATGTGGGTGGTAGCACTCCCATACGTGAGCGGTGCAACCCATGTATTTTCCCATTTAACTTACTTTTCATGATCATTTCCAATTTGTCGTGGTTGTAAATTCCCACAACGCCATCACAACGTTTTATCTGTGTTGTCGGCAATTAATAAACATGTACGATGCACATGCTGTACAGCTCTATATTGTTGGCCTTTACAAGAGTATGTGAGCTCGTCATGGTATTATTGAGCTGTACAGGTGAATGAGAAACGATGCTGACCTATCTCTCTGCTCGTTTCTCATCCTCGCTTGGAGCTCCTTGTTCTAAGCACAAATAAAACCAACGGTTTTTATGTATTTGGAGACCCTGACTCATGTCTTTGCTGTCTCGTGTTCATCTACAACTCGATTCAAGCAACCGCGAATGCTCTCGTTACTTCCAAAGCATCAGACATCCAGCTCGTAATCTCTACTTGCCCATGTTCGCCTGTAGCTCCTTCTTCTGAGCAGCAATTGATGCCTCCTGCACGTCCAAAGCATCCAACTCCTGTTGCATTGCCTCCTGTCTGCGTTGATCCATCACGGCTTCGATCTCATGGAAGTGCTGGATAGACTTTGCGTAGAAGCGAGCATGCTCCTCGCGCGCTTTCTCCAAGCATTCAATGCCCTTTTCGACTTGCCGATCACACTCTTTGCTTGCATCCACGACCGCCTGGTGTATCTGAGACACAAGCAGGGAGATCTCAGTCACCGACTTGTCATTAGCGAGATGCATCTGGTGTCCACGCTGAACAAGGTCATCCATGGACTGAGTGTGATCTTGGCGCGAGATTTCTTGTTCTTTGCGAATCTCTTCGAGTAGCTGGACCACCCGAGCATCGCCGGTATGCGCAGTCGTGACATGTTGACTCAGCTTTTGTTGGGTCCTGCAAGTTTTGTCGCAGTGCTTGCATGGAAAATCATGATCCTGGTCGACCGAACGTGCTGCCAGTATAGATGCGCTGAGAGTAGTCTGATCACCATCAGCGTGGCTTCATACTGCATCCGAGTCAGTGCCAATGTGGACAATTGCATGGCCGTCGAGCTCGATTCGACTGGAAAATGTTACTTTGCACTCCGGACACTTGAGAAGTAGTTCGGTATCTCCAGCTGCACTGCGGAGTTCGTCTCCGTCTTGAGCACCGTGGCCATCTTCGGGCTTGTTCGAGACACAGCTCGCCAGGGCATCAGCCAGCTCCTTTGCCACGTCTGAAAGTGAGGGAACACTCGCTTTCGCGTGAATCTCAGGTGTCCCGACAATGCTTTGCTCCTCATTGACGCATTTAGTGTTTGCTTCGTCCGCTGCGATTGCTTTCTTCGCCGCTTCCTTCTTTGTTTCCTCCTGCTCTGCAGCCTTGTACTCGAGGAAATCTACGGTCCACATATCGCTGTCTTTCAGAAAATCTTCGTACGGCGTGTACCCTTCTTCAGACAGCCCGCCATCGTCGTCACTGTCATACTCGCCCCCTCGACCGCATCGCACGTATTCCTTGTCTTCAGGATACGGTAAAAAAGAGAGCCAAACTTTTCGGGATGCACGAATAGCAAACGCAGGCCAGGATGACTCCTTCTTCACTTCGCCTCATTTCACTTCAGCTGTCTTACGTCAGCAAGAAGCCTGCGGATGTCAAATCATGAGCTCGTAAAACTTGCCAACTGGGGAGAATTCTCAGCCAGGCCTCATCACCGCTCTATACCCACCAGACATTCGCACGAGCTCGCTCTTCTGCTCTCAAGTTCGCTCGGAGATGATTTTTACCTTGGAGACAAATAGACTCACCTTCAGCGAAGCGATCCGAAAAATGATGAGACTGACGGCGATGACATTGTTTTTACACATTAGGAAGCAGGAGATTAGCATCACCAAACCAAAACTCCCACCCCAAAAGCAAACCCGCCCACAACGACCGCCGCCGGGCCTCCCAAGCCCTCAATCAGCCATCGTCCCGCAACAGTAGAACCCAACGAAGCAGCTCCCTCGCTCGGACTAGGCGTATTAGTAGCGGTATAAACACCCGTCAAAGCCGTAGCAGAAGACGAGCTTGCGTCATCAGTCTGCAAACTCGAATCCTGCGAGGCAGAACTCAACGGACTACCTGGAATTCCTGCCAGGACGCTCGAGCGCGGCAAGGTAACGGACGAGTCGTCCTGATAGAAAATACCATTTGCGACAACGCCGCCGCCGGCCAGCATGGCTTCCGTGTCTTCGGGCGTGCAAGTGTTGTTCCAGGCGCGGATCCAGCAGGTGGCATCTGGCTGGTCTGGGGTTTCGTTCGTGTGGGTGGCGTTCTGCGGGCCTTCGGAGGCGAAAGTTGAGAGGTCAACGATGTCGCCGGTGGAGATCTCGGTGCCCTGAATGATGCGCGTGAAGACTGTGAAAGCGGTCTCGGGCTGGTAATAGGGGACCAGGTGGCCGGCGTCGTAGATGCGGGAGAAGCTGAGGTTGCCGAACTGGCGGACAGCACCGCCGACGTAGCTGGAATTGACCACAATATCTGCGTAGCCGGCCGCAGGGAAGGACTCGGCGTATGGGCTTGAGCCTGGTAGAGGAGCTGGACCTGGAGGTCCATATGGACGCACCAGCTTGGCCACTTCCAAGCTGATAGCCTGCCCTCCAAGCCAGTTACATATCCAATCGGCGTCGCCGTAAATTAGTGCCACTCGTACGCCATTGCTCAGAAGGTAAGCAATGTCGTCCAGCTGGCCACTGCGGATAGTGTCACCGGTCGAGATGAAACCCTGCTGGACGTAAGGGTTGCTTTCGGTGTAGTTGACGCGAGCGCCTATGGACGCGAGAACCGTCTCGTTGTTCAGGTACTCCTGATATGCCGCAGGAGGATCCGGGCTGGGGTTCTTTTGCCTGATGTCGTATACATTGTAGCCGCTCTGCATGTACGGCGCTGTGACGTTAAGACACTCGTACTGCGCGATTTCGCACAGCTTGTTGGTTTCAGCGACATCGCCAAAGCCGCTTGGGTCGGTCTGATCCGCGGCTGTGCGGCATGCATTTATCTTCTCAAGGCATCCCTCTGGCCCGGAAAAGGCTTGCAGAGTGTTCAGCTGGTCGGTTTGGCTGTAAGCCTCTATGGCGTACGTGTTATTGTATGCGAAGAATGGGTAGTAGTAGTCTTGGACTGCATCATCAACAAGACCGTTGATAATGCCCAAGGACTCGAGCTGGATATCGAGAGAGCTGTTTGACAGTATTTCACCATCTTTGCGCTTCTGGGTTTGTTCGTCAAAGTATCGGGCAAACGTTGGCCCGTACTTCCCACCGTAAGACTCCGTGAAGAGATGAATACCGACAGCTGCCTCAGGGACTTGCGGAGAGGTCACATTAGTCCGCACCGCAGGATTGTACTGCGGAAAGCTTGAGAGCCATGACTGCAAGAAATGCCAGGTCGCAGAGGCTGCTATCTCGGTGGTGTTGGAAGACGCAGCCCATGGCGTTTGCTCATTGGAGTTGGCAGAACCAAAAGTGCCGTCGAAGTTCAGATACAAGGGGAGGTCGCCTGGTGGTGATGCAGGTTCGTGCACTTCGTTCTTGAAAAGGTCGTAAGAGGCATTCGTAGCGGTGTCGTAAGAGAAGCCAACTTGGTTGGGTTGGTCGATGAACAGCATGTTGCTACTCCGATCCCATCCCCACATCCGTGACTGAGTGCCGTAGCTACCATCGTTCATCTGCACCACTTCACAAGGCCCCACTTCGGTGAACAAACCCACCATGCTGCTGGAGCCAGGTCCACCGTTGAGCCATATCGTCAATGGTGCGCTTTCGGGAACTTGTCTCGCTTCGATGAACCACCAGAACGTATTGATGCTATAATTTTGTTGTATCGGAGCCAATGTGTATGGAGGCAGGTTGATGTAGCCCGTGTACTGTTTTTGGGTGGGAAAAGCAGTCGTGCAGGTCCCATCATCCGGACGCTTGTAGGAGATTGTGATGTTCGGATTGATGGATGAGTTCAAAACATTATCGTAAGAAGGAAGTGGCAGGTATTGCGCTTGTGTAAATGACCTCGATGCGACGAATGCTACGACTGCGGCTGCTATTGCAGGTGGGAGCTGGAAGAACTATCATACATATATCTGTCAGCTTGTTACATCCAGACCATGCGCTCTTGAGCCTGATTGCGCGAGAAAGGATTGCCAGTGTGCACAGCAGCCGGCTCTCCGAGTGTTGGGACATCGCTGTGGACGTTCACATCGTGTAGCGAGAATCTGAGCTTCAAAACGATTTGCCGGATCCATTTTCCATGGTGCGATTAGACCATAGGCATCGCGTTGTGCTGACAGTATTCTCTCGCGCGCCACGATTGCCAAAGGGCAGCGCCCAACTGTACCACCACCATACCAGCCATTGACGCAATACCACCGTTCACATCCCCGAGATCCATCCAGATATATCACCTCTGCAAACCCCGATCGCCGAGCTCTTACAGTCATCCCCAAGGCCAGCAAGCAAAGCAAGCGTCCAGAGTTCAAGCAGGCGCGTCAAGAAGCATTTTGTCGTCCAGAATCCAGTCGCTCCAGTCGTGTACGAGCCAAAGCCAAAGCGAAAAAACGACAAGGACTCACATTCATGATATCCCCTCACAGCCTCATCCCATCAACGCGCAAGCGACTCTTCCAGAAAGCAGAGCAAAAGCTAAGTCACAGAGTGCCAGATATCCAGATCAACCCCGTGCCTAGACCTGCGCAGCACGCATTCCAGAAGCTTTGCGACGCTCCGTGTAACTGATCAATCGCTCGTCCGGCAGACAGGAAGTGACGAGTCGGCGCAAAAGAGGACGGGAGGCGTGAGAGGAGTAGGAGGATCATGTGAGGCTGAGTCGCATTTTAGATGTGTCTGACGAGTAATAGTGCATCAATAGTTGATGGTGTGAGTGAGAGTTTCACCCCACAGCTGCCAGGAACCGCTGACGCGTACCTAAGAGACATGGCATGGATGGATACATTTATTAGCAATCACGAATACTGAATGCCATTGAACTCATGCATGCATCTGTAAACATGTACATGTTGTCTACCGCTCTACCTCTCGTTGTACACACAGACGAGCATGATGGTCAACAACATCTTTACACAGTGACAAACAAAAAAGAAAGGAAACTCCTTCCGGAGAATTAAACCAACCCTTTCTTCGTTAGCGGCCTTGATAGCCTGGCCCAGCGGCTGACATGGAAGCTGGGCGAAGCTTAAATAGCGAAAAGAGAGACTCACAACTGGTCCTTTTGATGAGAGCGAGGTGGTGCATTTTGAGTAGCACGACCGGAACCCATGAGTACAGTACCTATCACATGGCGCAGAAGCTAGGGTTACACTATTACATGGATCAACGTGGTCTGGCGGAAGAAAAGAGCACTAGCCATTGTTGTTGCAGTATGCTGTGCACCCGTCGTATTTAGATATTCCAGCACACTCTCGTGGGACAAATCTGGGACACAGCACGGCCGATGTCGCCCATGTCTGTCCCAGTTCATCTGTTCTCCCGAGAGCTACTACTACCGCTTGCCGTGTATGTGGTGTAGCTTTGGGCATCGATATCTCGTTGGTCAGCTGACGGGATGGGGATTGGGAAGTCGCTCACATGTACGATCGTGCAAGCGATAGTGGCTGTGTAACAACCGGGCGTCGCTACAAATTCCCTCATTTTTCAAGTGCTCGATTAACAAGCGAATACAAGAGGGGTGCCGTTCAAGGCCGAAGAGCCTAGAAGCAGGCAGTCCCAACATTAACGAACCCTGGAAGATACACGCGCCATTGTGAAATGTCAAGCATCGGATATGGAGGAAGCAATTAGTTCGTACATAATCTCGTCATCTTCTCCAACAACGATCGGCTCAGCAATGGGTGTTATAAAGGAGTAAGACCGCACCCGCACCCTTTCGTCTAAACGCATGGCTACCCGCCAACGCCACGCCAAAGTCGAGTCTACCGTGAAAGAATGCTGTCCCCGTGTATGAAGAGAAGCCTCATTGGGATGCCGCCATGCTGTGAAATTAAGAATCGTATGAGCCGGGCAAAGCACCTGCATCGTATTCAGCTCCACCCATAGCTTGGGCCTCAGTCGCTTGCTGTTCGGTCGTCTTGCGCTCCGTAACGATGAAGTCCATGTCTGTGTGAACGGTGAAGCCAATGACTTTTTGGTTGAAGGGCTTGGCCAGACTGCAAGGTTGGAGATTGAATCGGAGGAGAGTCTGTTGAAATGACGTTAGCACATAGTCCCCTTCGCATTCACAGCGAAACTGTGAAGACCTACCTCAACAACAGCCTTGTTCAGCTCCATCGTCGCCACGCCTCTGCCCAAGCATCCGAAACGTCCAGATCCAAAGTTCAAAGTCACGGTTTCGGTCATGCGGACGATCCTTGCCTTCTCTTTCTCGCTGGCATCGCGATGTAGCCAGCGGTCAGGGCGGAAGACTTCGCAGTCAGCGCCGAAGATTTCAGGATCGTGCATCATGCCCCAGCTGTTCCACCCGATCTGAGTGCCACCTGGCGCAAACTTTTCGACACCGTCAACTTCAATCCGCGCACCACCATCCGGTACACGTTTGGCCATAAGTCCAGAGACAGGCGGGTGAATGCGAAGACCTTCCTTGATGCAGGCTTGCAGATAAGGCATTTGGCGAGCTTCCGCGTCCGTGATGACCGGCCGAGAAACTCTCCCTGCAGCGATGCCACTGTTGACCTCCGTGATAAGACGGTCGAGAATAGGCGGAGAGGTCGAGATGAAATGCAAGGTGATGCGTAATGCTGAAGCTGTGCTATCTGAACCGGCCGTGATCTGGGTGAGAGTTTCTGATTCAAGCTCGGCTTGTGTTAGACCGCGGTTGATGAACGAGTTGAGCATGTCCTGTCTGACGATGGGCTTGGAACCAAACCGTTCTTGCACTCGGTCACGCGCGAAGCCCATGACTCTCCCAAGACCTCGTTTGTCTGTAGTCTTCGGCAGGGCGCCCTTGATGAGAGGCATCTTGAGTATGTTCGTGAGCTCTGTGTAAACGCCAAACACGATGATAGCAGGAAGAAATTGTTCAAGGTTCTTGAGGTAACCGAAGGGATCATCGTCGTTGTCGAGGAAGCCGAATGTCTGGCCGAAAGCGACCTTGGAGATGACGTCGAGGGTAAAAAACGAGGTCACCCTAGAGAGGTCCATCGTTCTGAAGATGTTGTCTTCAGGACGAGCTACGTACTTACTCGCGATCAAGTCGAACATGTGCAGCAGCTTCTCGTCGATATCATACTCCATGTGTAGGTTCTCCTTGCCTGAGTAGCCAGGAGCCATGCGTGTACGTAGGTCGGCATGGATGCGTTCGTCGATGTGAGACGTGATGTTCTCACGCTCGGGATGGAGTTTCAGCGCTGCATACCATGGGCCTCTGGTGAACGGAGAGCGGACAGCGCTCATGCGTCGCAACAGATCAGGATCGGATGTAATTAGCATACGTGGACCAATGCGTGCCGTTGATCCTGTGAGAATGTTAGCTGGGTCCTTGAGGTGCCATATTCACCCGCTACGCCGCCCAATGTCGACGTCCCTCTGCAGTAACATGATTCTCATTATTGCTGATGGACAGGGATGTTTGATTCAACTCGTGTCACGAGAACGAAAGAAAGCGCCGGTCGGGCTTGCCGCGGCAAAGCGGGTCATTTTGGGATGGTGAGTGGGCGCGCGATTTACCAGCACAGTGGTAACGAGAAAAAGCCATGTCGCGTGGAGTACTCACCATGCTTGCGATTGAGTGCTGCGAAACGCTTGTGCATCTCACCGCTGCTCTGCGTCTTGAGCAGCCATAGACGCGACCATCCCGCCGACCAGTGGCCTCCGAACTGCTTGAGGGAGAGGTAGGTGCGGATGGAGCGAACGATAAATACCACGACGAGGGCGGCGGCGAGGAAGTATGCCGCTGAAGCCATGGCCAACGAGGTACTCTGTACTGTATGACTGTTGCAGCGTTCGACTCGTTAGACGCTGGGCGATTGCAGTTTTCGGCGTCGTGCTGCCGCGATCCAACGTGCTGGGTTCCAGTCGACCGACCGGTGCGGGAGGATGCAGTTGTTGGCCGCGTGCACTGATGTGGTCGTTTTTGCTTGCTTGCGTGTATGGTGGGTGCGTGCCGTGGCTAGGGTTGTTTGCGAAGGCCGGCGACGAGATTTGTTGGCTTCACTGGGTGGCAGTAGTGTTCAAATTACGTTGCACCCACGGAATACATTGAACGAACGAGAGGCTGTCGGAGAGCGAGCGAGCAAGCAAGCAAGCAAGCAAGCAAGCAAGCAAGCAAACAGACAGGCAAGCAAGCGGGCCCGCCTAAGTAATATCGGACCTTAAGACGGGCATGCATGCGAAGCACGTGGATGATGATGAAAATGTGCCGATGACACCTGGGCAGGGAGACGGGCGGCGACAGGCGACGACGGCACAGATAGCATTGGCTGCTGCTGCGTGGGCTGGCTGCTAGACTATGAAAGTAGCCAGACGCCCGCACGCCGCTATACCTCTAGAGTAGTGCTATCTAAGGCAGGTTACCTGTTCGCCATGCACGTCAAGAGGATGGAACAGACCAGTTGACGTTGACGCCCTCGCTACCGCTGTTTGGCAGTTTCCAAGGTAAGGTTCCTGTGAGACAAACAGATATCAAAGAGCACCCCGCTCGTACGCAGCTCTCCCCTCATGTTCGAAGGTGTTTTGGCATGGCGTGCCGTGTTGATAAAGAGTGACGAAGAGGGCTGCATCCTGTGGCGGGAATGGGCTGGGCGCCATTAAACATTGAGCTCGCGTGGTAATAATCAGGGCAGATATCTAGCAGGCACGCTACTTGCGTCGGGGAACGAGCGCCGCCCCGTACGCATGCAGATGGTGTGGGTGGTGGAGCGTTGGTTTGGGCATGGTTGTTCCGTGCGAGGTTGTCAACCACTGACAGTAGTAAATCCTAGAATCCTCTGTGATTGGAATAAACGCCGGTACTTACATGGACAGTAGCTTTTTGACAGCAACGTACAGTACCTTTGTATATGCGACCATCGGCATGTCCAAGACTCTGCCGGTAGTCCACGGAGAGACCGTCCCGTCTGTCTAGCATGCCGCATGGAACAATTCACCATCTCTTCCGTGAGGCAGGTGATAGCAACAGCAAAAGCAGCTCGCCGCCGCCGATGTGCCTCACGTCAAGATAGGTCATGTAGGTGCCGACTCCGAAAACAGAGTTTCACCGGCCCGGATCCACTACTACAGGCAGGGTGCTCCCACTAGTTTCCTAGTTGCAACCCAGACGGCGAGCTACACTTTCGTCCTGAACTCTGACAGTCATCATCGCTTACCTTGTTCTTATTCTTGCTCGCCTACAGCACTTTTGTCCGTGCTCGCGCTGTTCCGTTCTCATTCATCCAGTTTATCTGCCCAAAACGACGCTGCAGCCTCCGTTTCGTCTCGCCATTGGGCAAGATCTGCTTCGCCTTGCGTGAAGAAAGGGCTCGAAACCACCGGACGACAGCGACCGCATCGTGATCGGCAGACGCCTCTGCACACACTGCTATTACCGGATCACCGTTCCAAGAGCATCGTCATGTCTTCAGGACAGGAATTGCCAGAGGACCATGCTCCCGCTTCGACGACCGGGCTCGCTCCCGCGACGCAACCTCAGCCAGTCGTGAACGCCATCGACTCTGCTTTCACACACGAATCTCAAGCGGCGCCGACCGCACAAGACACGACTGGCGAACCCCTCAACCATGGGACCACATCAGACAACAATCTGCACAGCTCGTCTGCCGATGTTGGTCTGACCAGTCAACCCTCCGAAACTCAGAGCAGTTCACTTCAAGCCCCGACGGGAGATGAAGCTGGACCTGATGATGACCAATCCATGGAAAACACCACCGCCCTTTACCCCAATGGCCAGACTGCAGACGAGCAGAATCTCGAAGTCGACGTATGTTTCACTTAGTGTCTCAACATTAACCCCAGTTCGGCTAGACAAAGCAGTTACTTACTCCGCAACGATAGGACGACTTCGAAACCGATTCGGCGCTTGGAAGTGACACGTTCGCCTCTCTAACTTCCTGAAGATCTTTAGACATGAGACTGACAGGCATGGCAGACAAAGCACAACGACTTCAGTGGCCAGCTCAATATATCACTACCGCACAGAGCATGGCCGTACATATCATGGTACGTTACAGTCGATCTCGCCCGGTTTTCGTCATAACGCACAGTATTGCGAGAGACTGACTTTCCGCAGCTTACAAGGATGGCAAATACATTTTCCCGAACGATGAGGTGAGGCCCATTCCGTGACTGACATCTTTGGACAGTATACTGATAGTGTGCAGCGCGAAGCAGATAGACTGGACCTACAGCACCACGTACTGTGCCTGACCTACGCCAGCAAGCTTTACTTCGCACCTGTGGAGAATCCGAAACACGTGCTCGATGTCGGCACAGGAACAGGAATCTGGGCAATAGACTTGGGTAGGTCGCTGACGAAAGGCCGTCATGTCAACTTCCGTTCTGATGGTTATCCCAGCCGATAAATACCCTGATTGCCAAGTAATTGGCATAGATCTCAGTCCGGGCCAGCCGACGCTGTAAGTAACATCACAAGAGCGTATCTTTAATCAACAACTGACTGGTCTAGTGTCCCACCAAACCTGAAGTTCATCATAGATGACGCCGAAGACACGTGGCTGTATCAAGACAAATTTGACTTGATCCATGCTCGATTGATGTCGGGCTGTTTTGCAGACTGGCCCAGCTTTTTCCAAAAGGCCTACGAGTAAGAAGCAACGATGATTGCCCTTCTTTGTAAAGAATATTTGGCTGACCAGCTCCAAAGCAACCTCGAGCCTGGTGGCTGGCTAGAAATGCAAGACTATGGCCTACCCGTGCGCTCCTCCGACGGAACGCACGTAGGTACCAACATCCACAAATGGGGCGAACTACTGTGCGAAGCCGGACGCAAAATGGGGCGTCCCTTGGGTAACGACATCTGCGACCAGTACGAGGACCTCATGAAGCAGGCAGGCTTCGTGGACGTGCAGTTGCGCATGTTCATGTGGCCTTCGAACGGCTGGCCCAAGGATCCCTTTATGAAAGAACTTGGCCGCTGGAACCAGGTCAACTGTCTGCAGGGCCTCGAAGGCTTCTGCCTGGCTCTCTTCACCCGCGCTCTCGGCTGGAAGAAGGAGGAGGTTGATGTCTTCGTGGCGCTGGTGGCGAACGATTTCAAGAACCGTAAGATCCACGCCTATTTCCCGATGCCGGTGGTTTTCGGGCGCAAGCCTTTCGATCACGAGAAGGTGTTCCAGTGAGCGGGTGAATGCTGTTCATGGGTTGTATGCCGCATTGCTCACTGTACATCGGGTGGCCAGTTGCCATGGTTAGCAGGGAATGTTTTGCCGCGTTTTGAGCGAGGGACACGATGACGCGAAAACGCGTTCACGATATGTTAGGTAGTCCTCGTGATGGCTGCCACTTTGATGGCATTTAGGTATTCACCTTCGCTATTAGTATTCATTTTCACGGCTGTTTCACGTTCGATCTTTTCCCGGGTTGCTTGTCTCAATTAGGCCACCTGTGTTTAAGCGACTGAGTCGAATGGGCACGAGTCGTGCCTTCGCAATTCAGTGTATGATCATTGAGGCACACGTACATATACACAAATTGCTGCCATCATGTTGAAGCACACGTGGTTTAGCTTTCACTGTTGGCGGGGAAGGCGCGTCACATGCAGTCACTCCGACTTAACCTCCCACCAGTTGCATGTACCTTACCTACCGTAGATACATACATACATCACCGAATAAACACAGGCACTCTCTCACGCATACGAAGCCTACTATACTCCCGTAGACAACCAATCCGAGAACAGCCGTCTTGAACACACAGCAGACCGACCTGGCAGCCCTCCCCAAACCTCCCTCTCGAACCAAAACCCACCCCAGGCTGCAGCAATCATGAACCGCCTATTCGGAGCGAAGAACAATGCGCCCAAACCCACCCTCAACTCCGCCATATCAAATGTTAGCACACTCTTCTTCTCCCGAAAGATTCACAGCCCAAACTAACGCACCGCCTCAACAGGTAGACGCCCGAATCGAAAGCATCGACGTCAAACTCGCCAAATTGACCTCGGAACTCACAACCTACCAACAGCGCCTCACGCGCATGCGCGATGGACCCGGCAAAAACGCCATCAAGCAGAAAGCGATCAAAGTGCTGCAGCAGCGCAAGCAGTACGAAGCCCAAAAGGATCAGTTGCAGCAGCAGAGCTGGAACATGGAGCAAGCGGGCATGATGCAGGACAATCTCAAGAACACGATGGCGACGGTCGACGCGATGAAGACCACGCAGAAAGAGCTCAAGAAACAATACGGCAAGGTCGACATCGATAAGATCGAGCGCATGCAGGACGAGATGGCTGATTTGATGGATATTGGGAATGATATCCAGGAGAGCATTAGTCGGAGCTATGAGGTTCCCGAGGATGTGGATGAGGCGGAGTTGGATGCTGAGTTGGAGGCTCTGGGCGAGGAGGTTGATTTTGGGGCGGAGTTGGGTGAGGAGATGCCGAGTTATCTTAGGGATACGGCGGGTCCGCCGGAGTTTATTGATGAGGCGCCGGTAGATACGGGCAAGGCGAAGGAGGTTGCTCAATAGTGAGGTGAATGGGCGGAGAGCTGCTGTGCTCTTTGGAAGAAATCATATGAGTATACCCGCAGGTTCTCGCTGAAACGCGATTTACGTTGAACGCAATCATTGGCGAACAAGGCCGTTGGAGCATGCATTCTCTGCTGACTGGATGTTTTGCCAACTTGGATGCGACCTGCTGTACTGAGCCGGAAAGGGAGTCTGTAAACCTTGCACGCGTGGACATTTCATGGTGGTCTGCCTAAGAGGTACATGTAGGTGTAGCTTGTGTTCCGTGGCGATTCCATTCGCTCACACAACGCACCCACCACCATTACCAGCTCTGCAAAATTCTACCAAAATTGCCATGCGCCAGGTCGATGTCCTTCCACTATTTCCTAGAGGCACGAACACGTCCAGTGGATCGCTCTTATTGGCCGTGTGGTTAGCCTGCTTGCCGCGCGGCAGTGTTCGCGTAAACGCTGACTGGCAGTGGTATACATGAGCCAAAGCTGTAGGAGAACTTGCAACTCCAACCCATCCACCTCACTTGGACTCGTGGAAAGTAACAAAATAGAGAGAGAAAATCCAGTCAACATACAGCACTTTTTCCAGCCACGCAACAACACCATAAGGCACCTCTTCACCCTTTCGGACATCAAGCAGTAGTATCGACAACACGAGCCATCCAAAGGCACGGTATGCGCACACTCAAGTCACCACAATGACCGCACCACTCGCCACCAAATCCCTCTCCCTCATCATCACCGGCCCGGGCACAGACCCCAACCACCGCTCTCACTGGTCCCTCGCCCTACACTCGCCCGACTCAAACACAGGCCGAATATTCCAAGTCACGCTCCTCGACCTCTCACGCCTGATCTACGCATTCGACGTCCGAGACGGAGTCGACATTCGCGGCGCAGGATCCGAGGGCTCTTTCGAGCTGGCAACCGGGTTGGACCGGGAGGCGGCGAGACGTGTTCAGGAGAATATTGAGGTGGAGCAGGCTCCTAGGGATGGAGTTGAGAGGTGTCAGGATTGGGTGTTGAGGGTTCTTGTTGCGTTGGAGGTTGAGGGGCTGGTGCGGGATGGGACGGCGGAGTGTGTGAGTGGGTGTGTTGGGAGGAGTGCTGAGGAGGTTAGGGGGAGGGTTGGAGGGAAGTGGGTTGAAACTGGGAGTTAGGGGAGGTGGTGAGTGAGTGAGTGAGTGAGTGAGTGAGTGGTATTGGTGGTGCAGGGCGAATAAGGGCGCTGTCTTCTGAAGCCTTGATGTGGTGGTGGAAGACGGCGATCTGGAGACATGTCGCCGTGAGTGTTGGCTAGGCTAATGAATCCCAGAACTCGAAATCGACGCCCGATTGACCTCTTTGGCGTAACATCCATGAAGTGGTTTCCCTGTGCAAGGCTTCGGAGTTCTTGAGGGTGTGCTGAGTGACTCGCGTCTCCTGCTTGATGTCGAGAACACTTCTGAGTAGTGTGCACATGTAGGTATGCCCAACGCGTAGGTGTGCTGGAAGCTTGAGACTGACGTGACAGAGTATGCAGTCGAGGACCTCTGTACTACATGTACTTGTGGACATCTGCCATTGTCCACGTAGGACTGCGCCCCTGGAGTTTCCATCTTCGAGTTGGGCAACAAGAGGGAAGGCAGATCTAAGCAAATGGGAGTCCGATGCCGAAGGCCTCAAATGAAATGTGGACTCTGTTCAATTCAATCAGAGATCTAAGTGATGGAACATAGTTACATCGCTAGCGGGTTCACTCAGTGGATAGAAGAGTCCGCTTCTTCACTTCCTTCCAATAATAAAAACCTTTGACGCGATTTTCTTTCTCGCCGCCATCATCCCCACTCGCGAGTGCGAGGCGAGCATATCCGACGGTCCGCAGAGTTCGAGCCGTTGAAGAAAGATGAAGAAAGAGAAGAGAGTTCGAGTTCACATGCAGTAGTTCTTCTAGCATCTTGGGTAGCCACGGGCGAGAACGGGCGAGAACAGAGTTTGATCCGCAGTCCCGGCCGTCAACGTGTGAGGTTGAAGGCATCAATTGAGTTTTGGCGAACTGTAGAGTTATCAACTCTGGAAAAAAAGATGAAACATGCACCAATGCAACGATTTGGAAGGTTGGGTGGAGTCGAGGTGAACGAGAGGGGCAAGTGAAGTGGCACCATGTCCTCTCGATCCAGCCCAACGCAGGAGATGTCGTTCCCAATCCACCATTGCGAAGAAAGACCCACCTCGTAGAATTGAATTATTGCAAGCCGCGGTACGATGGTACGACTGACTTGGCTGTTGTTGAAGAACGGGCTGGTTGCATACGGCTTATTGCATCATGTTGGTAGTACTGCCGTCAAAGCTATACGCGTTTGCGTGTGGCTGTTTCAAAGAGGAGCACAAACATCCATACATCCATGTATCCATCATACTCATCGTCTTCATCCTCCCGCGGTATCATGGTATTTCGACGGAGATTCTTCACGGCTTCCGTAAAGAACCCATCATATAGACTCACTCTATGCTGTACTAGCGGCAACTCTGGCGGCTACGTTAGCTTTTCCAATTGGCTGACGTCGTGACAATCACGGGTAACGCGCGGTAGTCTACGGGTCCTTGCATGGCGCGACCCAGGCTTGCGGGCGCCGTTGCGCCGACGTGGAGGTTAGCCTTTGTTTCTAATGAGCCTGAGAGCGCCGCGTTTCTGCCCAATTCAAACTCCCCGGCCGCCGATAAGTCCTCCCGCGCGCAAGACAACAATCCTTTGTTTGTCTCACTTCACTCGTTGCGCAGGCGACTTGGCCCATTCCGACTCACGGCTACTGCTCACCCGACGACCGCGACGACGACCACGACGACCCACGAATTGCCTTGCCATGCCATCGTCCAGTTGAACGCGATCGCACCAGCATCTGCCGCCAAAACCCACACCGACTGCACCGAAACATCACCTGCAGCCCAAACACGGCCTCCTGCAGCCGCGAGCAAACAACCGCCCCGGTCTTCCCTGCTCATACCATCACCGTCACATCACTTCGCCTTGAGCCAATCGGCCTACCCCGATTTGCTTGCACAAACTCCCGCTCATGTACGCATAAGACTTGGCACTGCGGCACAAGGACCTCGCCGCAGCGCAGCACGCGCATTCGAAGCGTCACCATGGACTTCAAAGCGAAGAGCAGCACGCTCCGGCCAAAGCAGAGTCCAGAAGTCCTACCAGCGTCGCAATATCTGCAGGACCGCCTACAAGAGCGAAGAGCGCGAAACCCTAGGCCCAAACGCACGCGGCAGTCCGATTTCGGCCCTCGAATGCCGGCCGGACACGACGACGACCTCTTCTTCGCGGAAGGAGAGGACAGCAGGCATGCCTTTGCGAGATCGTATGATAGCTCGCCTTTAGCTCCCATGTCGAGACACGGTTCGGACAATACGAGCACTGGCAACGTTGACGTTACCCTCAGCGCCGGAGGACGTAAGCGTCGCACGCCTGGCGTGAGGGAACTGAACGAGCAAATGGACCGCTTGATGAAGCAGAACTTCGACCTCAAACTGGAACTCGACCACAGGCGAGAGAGCCAAGCGAAGCTGTATGCTGAGATTGAGAGTATGCGGCAAACAGTCGAACGCGCACAGAGATTGGAAGACGAACACGAAGAACTGATGCGGATTAATAGTCTGCTTGTCGAAGAGCTGGAAAAGCGCGACAAAGCAGTTCAGGAAGCGGCAGAGATGATTTGCGAGTTGGAGGAGAAAAACGAGGATTTAGAAGAGCGCAGAGCAACAGAGACGAGGCCTAGCACAGCTCAAGCAGACTCTGGCTATGCCGGAACGGAGACTCAGGAGCAAATGCCTCTTTCGAGTCCGCCGGACGTCATCATCAACTCTCGACCATCACCACCAAACCCGGCAGCTGCCACGTCGGCATCCAACAGATTGAACAATGCTGTCCTCACTCAGACTCCAGCAAAATCACGGAGAGAGCCCTCATTCCTCACCTCGCAGAAGTCCAGCACCGATGCCCTGCGGACTGTATACCTGGACGCCGGGAAGGATCTCCATCCGGTCAAAAGCTTCAATTCGATTCTGTCGAAGCGTGCTAGCACCATCGACGAGGGCGCCATGGTTGATGATATCCTAGCATCGCCCCGACTCAGTGCCCTGAGCGAGAGCAGTTTCCCGAGTATCTATGGAGGAAAGGGTGACACGCCGGAAAAGTACGACTGGGAAGACTTGCCCGAAAGCACGATGCCCTACGGTTCAGCACATTCACGACAAGACAGCATCTCGCGTGTCAGTCAATGGATTGAAGACCGTGAGACCATGGCTGAGACGCCATCAAAGTCAAACCACGTATCTCCAACAGTGTCGACTGCATCCATGGTGCCGACGCCGCGACTGTCGCAAAGACTTGCCGAAACGTCCACACCGTCGTTGTCTAGTGCTGCAGCCTCTGCTAGAAACGACTTGATGGACACACCAACATCGGTCAAGCCGTTTCCCGTACTCGGTGGCGGCAGAACAAAAAATGCACCTAGAACGCCGCTCGCCACTGAATTCGGAGATCCGATGCTGCCGACACCTGACAGCGCCAACACGCGCATGCTCAGGTCATCGCAATCCAGCGTCGTTGGTGAACGCAGCCTACTCGACGTCACCCCTGCGCAGGTGAAGAGCTTTGCGCCGCTCCAGCCTCGTCCCAGTGCAGCGCCAAATCACACACGGCCTGATAGTGCACGCACCGGCAGTGCAAGCCTGCGGATTGACGAACATAACAACGCGAGAGCGGCTCTCAAACGGGCAGCCATTGGCGACGCAGACAGCGATTCGGACGACGAAGAGTATTCTGCACAGTCAGATAACCTGGACTTCGATTACCCAGATGGCAATTCTATTACCAATGGCACGCCCTCGCGGTTTTTGAAGCACAACAAACAACCGTCTGTTGCTGCCAATATGTTCTTCAACAATGCAGAACTGTCTACACCGTCTAAACTTAGTCCTGCAGTACGTTCAGCGCAACGAAGGAAATCAAGCGCAGAGGTGGCCTACTCGACACCCAGCAAACCAGCTCTGTACCGCTCGGGAACAAGCCCTAACGTACAGGGCAACACGTGCCGCCGTACCAGTTCGTCCCATGGTAGACCGACGACGTCTGACAGCACTGCAAGCCCTAACTCATACTACTCAGCATCTTCGAGCATTCACCCAACTCCACGAAACCGCCACGCCCGCTCCCTATCCCCAGAGGTTCCCCATTACATGCCACAGCGCTCCACAGCAGCAAACGCGACGACACACTCACCACCGAAATTCCGACCGCAACCCTCGCCAGCGCCAGCGTCAGCGTCAGCAACCCGCTCGTCGCTCTCCCAAAAGGGAAAGTCCCTCTTCCGTCGTCTCAGCAATACTAGCTCGTCGACCACCATGAACAACGAGTTGGCGCGCCGCGAGCGAGAAAAGTCTCCCCTCCCAACTCTCACTTCTACCCCGTCTTCCGCCTATCACCCTCAGCGAGAAAGACAAGTACGCCGCCCGAGTTCGAGCCGGACACCTTCCGTCCGCGCGGCTTCGCGGGATGGCAGGCCAGCTCTCTCGCCTAGGACGATGACGGAACCAATGGTGTCGCCTGCCGACACGGCCGAGAGCCTAAGTGGTCTGAAGAGAGGCCTCTTTCGGCGAGGCGGCAGTTTTAGGCAAGCTGCTGATGTGAGCAGTGTGAGGAGCGCCAGGACGTGAGACTTTGTCCGTATTGGAATGCGTTCGTGCCAGAACGCGGACTTGTTTGCTCCCTCTTGCTTGTCGATTGTACCCTGTTTTCTTCAGCGAGCGAGCACCGGCGTTTCCTTCCCCTCTTTTTTTTTCTTGCCTCTTCCTCCTTTGCTGGTGGAAGGACAAGACCGCGAGTTGACATGGACGAGGAGGGAGGAAGAAGGAAATCAGAGGCTTCCTTGTCCTCTTGCTTCCTCCGGTTCCCTAGTCGTCGTGTTGAGACAGCAGAGCCAGCATCACCCAGTTCCAATCGGCCAAGTGGGCTGGCATTTTGGATGTTGCCTTTCTTTTTTTGGCACTGCTTTGGATTATGCTTCTGCGAGCCCATTGTTTCCTATACCCCCCTTTGAACTTTCCTGCGCAGCATCCAATTGTGCACCGCATACTTTCAAGTTGCCAACTTCCCTTCTCACTTATTTTCTGCCGAGCAACGTCACGAGCGATGTCACGAGTAAAGGAAAGAAAAGGGATCAAGTATTTTGTGATTTCGGATGGCGGCGTTGAGGAGACGGACGGGCGTTCTCACGGACGGGGAACAAAAAACAAAAAGATTAACAGCGAGCCACTTTTATGATGAAGATATATGAACTAGATGAAACACGAACGTACATGAAATGAAATGGATTTTTTTCTTGATAGCGATCGAGAGAGCCTTTTCCTTATTCTGATTGGAAACGTGCGACTACCCGCACTCCAGGCCAGCAGACAGGCAGCGAACTTCCTCCTCTCTGCATGCTATGTAAGAAGGCAAGACAGGTAGGCAGGTGGGCAGAGCAACGAGTAGAATGTATGTAAAAAGGATGGATAGGGTGGATAGTTTGATTGATAGAAGAAATAGCTGCTTTCAATTTCTCTCTCTATCTCTCTCTCTCTCTCTCTCTCTCTCTCTCTCTCTCTCGTCTTTTGACGACAACAACGAATGCTATTCTACAGTATATACAGTTCGTGCGCTGTACCAGACTGAAGCACAAGAAACATACAAATAGGGTATCTTTGAAGTAAGTAAAAGGAAAAAAAGGAATGGAGAGAACAAGGGATGTAGGTCAGTCGATCAACAAAAGGAAAAATCCGTGTAGTTAGGACAGAAAGGCGAAGGCTTATTCAAGCTTGATCGTCCACATGATCGTCACATTTGAAATCGCCTCATCACCCGATGTCCTCTTTCTTGTCCAACGATGGTGGATTGAATGTATCCAGCGTCTGCGTGAGCCGTATGTACAAGGCCGACCGGAAGAGGATGGTGGGTGGTAGAGAAATGAAGAGAGAAACAGAAAATCTGTTTGGCGTCCAAGACATCGTCATCGAAATCAGTCGTGAGTAATCCAAATCCCGTTCATGTATGTTGTTTATTTGAAATCGCTTCACCTCAAGGGCAGAGGCGAGCGAGCGCGGGCCATGCTGAGACCATCACTTACGCCTCCCAGCTCCGCCCAAGCCGCAAGAACGTCGTCGCTGGCAGACACATCAGAGCCAGCGCTGCTCACGTGCGAAGGCGTCCTTTTGAGACTGGCGCCGTTGAATACCGCGGGCTGGAGCGTGTCAAGAGCGGAAAGTCTGCTCGTGCGACGAGCTTGTGACTTTGACTGTGGCTGCGATTTGGAAACCGGCTTGCTGCTGTTTGTTGTGTGCAAGCTGGTCTGGTCCGCGCCATCATAGGCATGATGTTGATGGTGGTAACCAGTATCGTGATTCGCGATCTGAACACGGTTCCTCTCAGCGGACGCCAGAGACATGGGGAAGGTGGGAGTCAAAGGAGAAGGCTGAGAAGTGCCAATCGAGGGACTGTCGAAGCGCATGGTACTGGTGAGTGATGCACTCGTACCGGCCGACGTAGGGAAAGTCACGTCTCCACAATCAAAGTTGGCCTCGCCGAGGAACTCTGAGATTCGCTCTGTCGGGTAATTGGACATGGGAACCTTGGGCTGCTGGCGTGAATGGGGTCTATTCGCAATGGTCAGAGGGAAGCAGTGAAGGGCCTCGGAATCGGCGCGGACGTGTGTTTGCGTGGTGCGGTCAGAGGGAGGTAGCACGCTCTCTTCGTTGGAGTATTGCCTCCGGTTAGGGCTGCGAGTCGGGATAGGAGGTGTAGTGATGTCTTCCTCCCTGGTACTGGGAAGAACAGGCGCGAGGTGGCCATTTGTGCGTGGTACGCGGCGGCTCGACCGTCGGCTGCTAGGCTTGGGCGGCATTGGGAATGCCGAGCTCTCAGCAAATTCATCGCCACCCAGGAATTGGCGCATGTCCGCTTCCAATTGCGCAGACTCATCGGCATCAAATTCATCAGCACCGCTGACCGTACTTGGTGCAGGTCGCGCGGGAGAAACGTTCTTGTCCTGACTTCTCGCTGTGCCCGGCTGAGGCGTGTATGTTCTTGGCAGAAGTAGGCCTTCCGTCGGCGCATTGTCAGATGGGACACTGCTCTCACGGCTTCGTGAGGGCGGATCAGGGAAAGGATAGGCGTCTGTCGGTGACGGGGCGTCAGACGCAAGAAAGCGTTCGATCCTCAGCTTGTCGGCAACATCTTGATCGGGGCGAGAACCCGAGCCTGCAATTCGGTCGTAGTCCGGTCGCAAGTCTTGGGCCCACTCCTCTGATCTAGAATTGGCCCTGCTTTCCCGGGTTCGAAGAAGTTTTTGGGCAGTTTTTTGTGCTGCCTTTTGTTTCACCATGATCTGCTCCTGCTCACGCTTCAGCAGTTGTTGGGCGCCTTCAGATATGTTGCCCTGCTGCATGGCAGCTCTCTTTAAGCGCATCATCTCTAGCAATGCCATCTCCTCCTCTGTTACAGCCATCATGCGGGAGATATCAGAAGGCATGCTGTCGATAGTCTCGCCAGTCGCGCTGCCCTCGGACTCATATCTGGACGATGGTGCCCTGCTTTGGCGAGTGCGCTGACTGTTTTCGCGGCCGATAAGCCTGCGCAGAGCCTCGGAAGTATGATCCACCATGCTATCTCCTGTCGCTCGTCTGGGTAACGCCGGCATGGGAGACTCGTTGCTCCAGTGGATGGGTATGCTCCCCGATGTTTGCGTCGTGACGTTGGAATCTCGCGTATTAGATCGTTTGCTCAAGTACGGCCGTGGAGCAGTAGACGGGCGCTGAACGCTGACTGGTGATGCTTCGCCTACGTCTGCGGTGTATCGACTGTCCGCACCCACGCTTTCACGTGGGTTGGGTGGACGGCGATCATCGTCCGGATTGTCAGACATGGAAAGTACGCTCTCGTCGCCACGCCGTGAATGCGCAATCCTGCTATCCCTGTCGCGCTTCATCATACTATTGTAATCAGACATGCCGTCATAAGCACCAGACATGATACTCTGGGCATGTGAAAACGAGCTCGGTGCATACGAATCACGTCTGCTGCGGGAAGTCTGATGTGACTGTGACGTTTCCTTATTGGATTTCATGCGTTGTCGCGCAAGGTCAATGGCGATCGCATTCTCCTCCACATAAGTGTCGGATACGTCGCGTTGTGGATGTGCGGGACGGTTAGACTTGCGGCCTGACCTGCGACTTTCGGTGTCTGAATGCATCATTCTGTGACCAGTGGAGCTCTCGTGCCGCCCACTGCCATGCGTGCTGCTGTGTCCTGTCGGTTGACGAGACAAGTCCTGATACGGGGTGAATGTAGACAGGAGTGCTTGGCCAGCTGTCTTGTCGTCCTCGTCGGAACTAATGTCAACGCCGTCGAACCAATTCTGTATGCCCTTGGGCGGGCGGCGGACATTTAGCTTTGACGCGTCGTAGACGTCGGTCTCGAAAACCTTGGGCCTCATGGTCGGATCAGAGGTGAGGGAGCCAGACACGGCGTCTCCATGGCTGAACGAAGGCGACCTGGCGTTAGCATGTGAAGGCGAGGCAGAAGCAACCGAAAGCGAGGAGCCGTACTGGGATAGCTGCGAAGGCTGAAGGAGACTTCGGTTCGATGAGTTGTGCCTGCTGCCTGGCAGGAAGTTGGCGAATTTCGGCATACGCATGCCGCCCTCTTTCTTGCTAGCAGGCCTGGCTGTCGGCTCGGGATCATGCGATGGGCGCCTCATGGCGGACTTCAATGGCCGTCCATTGGCTTCGGTCCCGCTCTTGCTGGATGGCACACCGGACCTGACCTTGCGCAAACCCATATCACGAGCGCCTGAGGAAGAAGTCTGCTGGGCGGCCTCAAAGTGCGAATGGAGTGTAGAGTGTGACGTCTTAGTGGAGAGGTCGTTTCGTTGGGCATCGTGTGGAGAGCGCTGGGTGTGGGTAGATGGATTGAGGTTCTGGGTGTTTAGACTAGGCCAGGGTTTCAATCCTCCATTGGCACTCGGAGCGGCACTATTGTCCATAGGCTGGTATTCCTGGTCGGTAGGCTGGCTCCACAGATCGTTTCCGGCGGGCTCGGGTGCTGAAACAGCGGAGGGAGGAGGACGCTGGCGTGCGTTGTTGGGCGTGACGAGGCTCTTTAGGGCGTTTTGGTGCGGCGGTTGTGGTTGCGAGAGCGGGTGTGTGATTCCCAGAATACGCTCAGCCTTTTGCAGCTGGTCGATGTTGTTGCCGACAGGGTGGTGAGGAGTCGGGAGAGAGTCTGGGACAGGGCGATTGGTGACAAAGGGCACATCCTCGATGGGAGGGACGGCGGATGTCTTGCCGGCCTCTCGCCTGCGAAAACGCATGGCGCGTGAGGTGGATGTAGGAGAGAGGAGGGCAGAGCAGAGCAGAGCAGTGCAGAGCGGAAGAGGATCGAGTACGAGTCGATCTGAGGACAAGACCAGAAAGGTAGATCACAGGCAGGCAGACCAAACCAGACCCGACCAGACTGCTAGGCGTGACTCGTGCACCACTCACTTGTCGCCTCAGAACCCACCCAGCCGAGCTGCGCTGGAGTCGTGGTGATGGTTGTCGTTGTCGCTTTCGCTATCGTCGCCGGGCGCTTTGGGGCGACGCTCGGAAGAGAAGGATTGAAGCATTGGCGACGGGGAGTGGGAGGAGACAAGAAAAGAGTTGATGGACAGCGATGATATTATTGCGACAACAGCAATATCAAAGCTGTCTTTTTCGTCCCATCCACTCCCAGTCCCCGGCGACTATGGCCTGTGATGATCCCTGCCCTGGCCCTGTCTCGCGGATCATAGGCGGCCGGCCCATAAGGAAAGGAGAAGCACGAGCGAGAGGTACCGTAACTTAGCGGCGCAGTGCACGGCTACCATGCCATGCAACTATTCACTCACTTTGATAACGGGAAAAGACAAAACTGTGTGTATGTATGTACTATTCTCCTAGACGGAACAGTAGCACATGATCAGTCATCACGTACACAAGACAGGGTATCCATGTCATCCATAGCAGAACAACATGTCATTGTTCATGATTTCATCATCCCGATGAAGAATACAGTACATACATCATGATATGCACGAGGCTTGCTTGGTCAACTTGGCCAATTACTTGAATAGGTACATGTACATCCTCCTATCACCCCAGGAATCTTCCACTTACCGAGCCTACACGATTCAGAACACCTCGCTTCATTTCGCCATCAAACCAAATATGTCAGTCACATCTACGATCAAGCATATCGTGGCGTTTTGTATCTCTTGCGAATAACCTATGAACCTCGCATACACGCTTGACGCCCAAGATCTTGGGAAGATGCTCATCAATCCGTGACAAACCAATAAACGACCATATAACAAGCACATGCACACACATTCAGCGACATTTACCGTGCCTATCTGTTATACAACACGACGCCACGCCCAGCGACGAAATTTCGAGCGGCAAACAGTGCAAACACGCGACCGTTTGATAATCTCAGGCCACTCCTAGCCGCTCGACTGATCGTCGTAAGGGTTCCCCCTAAGAAAAGAACGTAGAGGCCGTGCGTATTCGCTCCTTCCCACCAAGCCCTAGAGGGTAGAAGATGCGCTGGCATTTACCTTTGGTTATCTGCCGGCCTGCCAGTCAGCTCATACCTAGGTATTTATCTCTCCATCTATTTATCCCGGTATATCAGGGGTTGAAGCTGGGCAAAGATCTGGAGTTTGTTGGGTCGCTCGCTTCATCTCCATCGTCTTTTTCTCACGCAATCAATCGATGTGCGCGCACACTCCAAGACTGACCAGACTAGCAATCTGTGATCTGATCAACAGGCCAGGGTTGAGCACGCAAACACTGGGATCACGGGTGGGCGGTGGCCGAGGATGTGATCTCCAAAGTGGATTCTTATGATTTCCAGTCCCTCGCCGATCAACCTGGAGTTGTTAATAAGTTGGAGTTCAGAGTAACATCCTTAGCCTTTTCAGGGCTCGCGTGGCCTGGCCGGGTTGTCACTTCCAACTTCTAAACTTCCCAACTCCTCTCTTCCTGCGACGCCCTGTTGGGCATGATCACAACCTTACCACCACACTTGCACAGTACAGCAGTGCATACATTATGCACGTACCTGCTAATGTGATTATCTTCTAGGTTCAGCCGTCCAGATCAAACCATCAATGTACAGTACTCAACAGTAGTATCAAGCAGTATCCAGCAATTATTTCAAAAACGCGGTGTTTCCGGAGCGCTTCACTTCCGCACGTCAATGACAATGACAGGTGACACTCCCGTTCTTGCCGGAACCGCTGCTGCTAGGGGATTAATATTCAGGGAGACGTTAGGCGTCCGGGTGGCCTGACTGAGCGTCTGGCACGTGGTGAAAGTCGTTTCTCAGTTACTCCAACCTCTGACATTGCTCCATCATTGTCCTCGAGTCGTGGACAATTGCGAGATCTTGGAAGATGCTCCAAACGTACCAACGGGTCTAGGTACTCGGATTGCGCCAAATGTGCATAAGGTACGCACCACCAGCTTCAAAGTGCGACTTGCAAGCCTGGCAATCTCTTTCGCTACTCCGCACCACCATCATCACCCTCCAATCTACCCACCACCACCACCACCACTACTACTTTTTTTCCCCACCTCCAAACTCAAACCCCTGCACCCACTTCCAATACCCCCTCTCATACCTCCACAACCCCAACCCAACCGCTGTCCCCTGATCGCCCTTCCAACTCCTCTCAACCTCCCCAAACGCCCTCTTCACAGCCCCCTCATCCTCAACCTTATTCATAACAGTATAATGCGCCCGATACCCTGTCCCCGAATCCTGCTCACTCAACCAACTCCTCTCATCACCCTCCTCTTCGCTCTGCCACGTCCCCAACAACTCCCCCCTCACCTCCCTCGCTCTCTTCCCACCTTTCGCCTCCGGCACCGAAATCCCAAACCCCTTCTTCATGCGGAAGGGTTGCGAGGCTTCGATGCCGAAGGGTGAGGTGGCGCTCGCTACGCGCTCGAGGGTGGGGATGATGGATGTTTGGAGCTTGCTCTCGGGCAGGGCGTGGAAGAATGTGAGGTGCGCTTCGAGTTTGTTCAGGTGCGGCGGGAAGTATCTCTTGCGGAGGTCGGTCATGCGGGCGTGGTGCGCGGCGTCGGTTTGCAGCGTTAGGATGTAGACTGTTTTTTCGGGTTGGGAGGTTCGGGGTTTGTGCGAGGGGGAGGTGGTGCGTTTTTGGGGGTGTTGGTTGTTTCGTGCGGGTTTGGAGTTGGGGTTGGGGGTTTGTTCTTGTTGTTGTGTTGCGAATGTACGTGAGCCGCCGGAGTAGTCTTTGTCTTTTGCTATTGAGGACCAGAGGGTTTGGATGCTGCTACTGTTATTGGGAGCGGCCATTGCTGTTAGGAGGCGGAGGTTCGACGATGGGATGGAAGTCTTGAGGGCGTTGGTGATGAAGAGTGAGAATGGAAGTGTGAGCATTGCCTCTCGATTAATGTTTAATTTAGTTCCCGAGTTTCCAACAGCACTCCCTTCTATGTCCTTGTGAAATGGAAGATATTACTGACATAGAGACATAGGTGTAATGATGACGGGATCCGATCCATTGAATGCTTCCTCTCGAAAATAAGTCCCGATGGTGACGTCGATTCGAATTTTAAGGTTTGTTGATCGTCAGGTACCTGCCGCGTATTGACGCGCAGGCGAAATAGGATACAGAGTGCATCGATGCATACATAACCTGCGAGAGCACTCGTAGTAGTCAGAAAACTCGGTGGAAACACGATACACAAGAAAACGAAAGAACGCAGTCAGGCCACGAAGGGTATCTATCCACAGTGTAAAGAATGAATGATCTGAGGGTCTACCTGCAGGGCTACACCACCTCTATCAAAAGTAGAAACCACGCAACACAAGCTATGCTTGCGAATGCAAACCAAACCAACGACCAGCCAAGACCCAAGATCGGTGCAATATCACATCACAACCCAAACCTCCATCTCTGATCCGCATCCCCCAACCACTCCCCATCATACACCTTCCCCTCGGCAACCTCCCTCTCCCTCTTCCGATTGAGCCTCGCATGCACAGCCCAGATAACACTCACAACGACCAGATTCCCCACCAAATACCCCAGCGCCGTTCCGTGCCCAACAACATACCTCGGAGCGCCGGCAGGCCTGTAAAGCTGCGTGCCGATCACGGCGCCGACATTGCCAATCGTGATCTGCATTGCATTCGCCGTCGCGCGTTTTGTCTGGCCGCTGACGTTCACGGCTGGCCAGGAGAGGGCGAGCGCGACGGAAGGGTAGATTCCGGCGGCGGCGAAGAAGGTTCCTAGGTAGGAGATTCCGGGTCTGGCGGCTGGTGAGGTGTTTCCGAGTAGGATGCAGTAGCCGATGATGGCAATTGTGGTCGAGAAGAGGACGAAGGGCCCGCGGCGGGAGTAGCGTTCGGAGACGACGGCGTAGACTACGGTTAGGATTGTGGCTAGGGCCTGGGAGTAAAAGAGTCAGTGGTTGATTTATCTTCAGGGGTGGGTGGTTGGGGATACGAACGTAGGGTGGGATTGTCAGGAGTTGAGCTTCTGCTGCGCTGTAGCCTAGGTCTTTGATGATGGATGGCTTGTGGATGTTGTTAGCTTTTGTCGTTTCAAGATTGGCCATCGTGAGAGGGATGTACCAAGAACATGCTCAGCGTGTAGAGCGGGAGCGAAAGTGTGTGGAAGCAGGCACCGTACAACCATACTTTGTAATCACTCATCGCAGACAGAACATTCTTCCACGATACGCTCTCGTCGGCTACGGCGTCGCTGTCCGCTTGCAGGCGAGCGGTGACTAGTTCTTTTTCTTCGGGCGTCACAAAAGTGGCCTTCGACGGCCAGTCCATTACATACCACCATGCGGCTACGGCGAGGACGACGGTCAGAATACCCTCGATTATGAAGATCCATCTATGTGGATGTCAGTATCGCGAATCGATACATGGACGGTTGTCAGTAGAGTCATACCTCCAGCCGCTCAGGCCTCCCAGTCCTCTCATGTGACCGATTCCCCATGCTAAGATGCCGCCGAATGCGCCAGCGAGAGACGCAGCCGAGAAAAAAAGAGCGACACGATACTGGCGCTCAGAACGCTTGTACCACTGTAAGTTTGCCCGTTAGCTGGGTCCTTGTCTATGACGAGGAACTAGACACTTACCATGGACAGATAAAAAACGACACCGGGGAACAATCCACCTATGGAGGACGACTGTTAATCCGTGTCTCTGTACCACATCGACGTTCAATACTCACCCTCCGTCAATCCTAAAAAGAAGCGCACCGCAAGGAATCCTGCCCTTCCCGAAGCCGCATCATTGTTGATAACGCAGCCTTGTAAAGTCGATACAACGCCCCATACAACGCCAATCAACGGCAACCAAACTCTGGGTCCCACCCTCTTTAAGATCAGATTCCACACCACCTCAAGAGCGATGTAGCCAACGAAGAAGAGAGTCAGACCGTTCAGGTAGTCGGACCCATCAGCGCTGAGCCCAAGATCGGCTTCGAGGCCTTCGAGACGTGCGTTGGCGACGTTGGCGCTTTTGATGGTTAGTAAACTATGTGTTATCAAAACGATACTGGTAACGAAGAACTCACCGATCCAAGAAGGAGAGCAGATAGAGTATCGAGACTCCGGGGACTAAATAGAGATCGAGTTTGCGGATGAGTGTTTTTTCTGAGAGATTGTATTCGGTCGCGACGGATTCGGGGGTCCGGAATTGCGTTCGTTGCGCGGCCAGAGAGGTGTGATCGTTTACAGTGTAGGACTTCTCTTCGTCGTCCGAGGACGCGGACGCGTGCTTTGTGTCTGTCATGGCTTCCTGATGTGAGATAGGCAAGGCGGGTATAGAAGAAAGACAAGGCCGAGGCGAACGATGACAACGCCACTCAAAGCTGACAGGAGATGAGACGATTCTAACCGGAAGAAATCCCAAACTGGAACCTACCTGTGAAGATGCAGTGCCGTCTCTCTTTGATAGATATCCGGTAGTAATGCACCCGCGGTATCACGCCTTTCCTACCTTGCTAGCATGCATCACCTCATCGCAGCGTGAAATCATCACGGTTAGAAAGGAGTGCGGGCATTGGCCAGACCAGATCGACAACTCGTCTCAACAGCAGCAAGATCTCCAGGTGTGAGGGAGGACTCTGCGTGGAGAGTGGGATGGCGTGAAGTGTCGTTTCCTGGGGCTTGGATTGCGTGCTTTTGTTCGAAACGATGCAACTTCTCGAAAACGCCGATCTTCCCCCTGGGTGTCTTGCGGTGTCACTGTAAGTAATTATGAGGAGCCAGTTGCGTTTGTTCTTTTACCAATACCTTACCGAGCAGAGCAGGTAAGACAATCCTCACCTTACGGCATTTGATGTCTAGCGATGCAGTGGATAGACAGTGTGCTGCAGCATGCTGTAGCCATGTGATAGTTTGGACAGCGTCCTTCGTTGGCCAACACCCATCGGCTTTCATCAAGGTCGTAATCATCTTGACAGATCGAGCTACCGAGTCGCTTATAACAAATTGGATTTATTCACCTTCGCCAAAGTTTGAGGAAGGTGCGATGCACTCAAAGGAGGAAGGCGCGATGTGTTTGTGAATGGACAACGGGAGGCACCCGTTAGCGCCGGTCATCCCGCGCACAGATCATGACGCGATGCTTCTGCCGCGATTTCTTCGAAAATGGAGCGTCTCGGAATTGTCTGCGAAGCCGTCCGGACTTTTCTTACTTGCAGGAAACGCGTCTCACAATGTTTTTGTCACTGAGTACTGCGAAGAATCATGACCAGATGTTCCACAGGGTTTCAATGTAAGCGACTCAGGATAGCCGAAGTCACTTCACTCGCTCTTTCTGTACCATCCCTCCGAGCCGAGGTCAAACTGATGGAGGACAACATGTCTCCTCCTTTCGCTTAGACTCTTGTCAGACAACATGACCTACGAAGTCAAAACCAAAAGTGATCTCAATAAACAGTTTTGAACTCCACACAAAAACAAAAAAAATGGCAGACTCCATCGACAGAATCAGACCAAACGACGACCGGGTATCGAGTCGATTCATCAGCGTCAACGGACATCAGTGGCGTACGTGTTTGCCACAGCTGAGGCGGACTGTGCTGTGCTATTCGGCTGACAGACAATCGACGATGAAGACTACCTCGAGGCTCTTCCCAAGGGCGAATCGAAGGGTACAATCGTGCTTGTTCATGGCTTCCCAGACATGTCACTTGGTTGGCGTTACCAAATCCCACACTTAGCCGAGCTGGGTTACCGAACCATCGCGATAGATTGCATGGGCTATGGGAAAACGGTACGCTCTAATGCAGAAATTCTCCAGCGTCATTACAATAGTGTGAGCTCATACAGAATTTCGTGTCCAGAGCTTCTCCCCAAACCTGCACGATTACGGGTTCAGCGCCCATGCAGACGCCGTCGCTGCCATCGCACGTCAGACCAACTCGCCCCAGATCATTCTCGGCGGCCACGACTGGGGTGGCGCCGCTGTCTATCGCATTGCACAATGGTACCCCAAGCTCGTCGCGGCTGTATTTAGCGTTGCAACGCCCTACTCCGCCACTTCGAAGATTTTCACTTCGACAGAAGCTCTGGTGAAAGGCAAGCTGCCGAATTTCGGCTACCAGCTTCAACTCGGTAGCGAGGATGGGATCATGGAGAGGGTGATCGGAGACGATCGAGAGCTTGTGGCGAAGTTCTTAAGGGGCATGTATGGTGGAAGGACGAGCAGTCGGAGGAAATTCATGACGCCCGAGAAAGGCATCAATCTGGATGTGCTCAAGAATGACGAGATTGGAAAGACTTCTTACTTCAATGAGGAGGTGAGTTTGCTCAACTGACATGTCATCGCTAACTCATCACCTGACTGACATGTCCCTGCACAGGAAATGGACGCTTATGTAACCTCCTTCCACACCAACAACCTCTCTGGTCCAATGAATTGGTACCGTACGCGACGAATCAATTACGAAGATGAATTGTCTCTGCCTTCGGCAACGAAAAACCACCTCCCGCAGCCAGTGCTGTTCGTCCAAGCGCTCAAAGACGATATCCTCATCCCGGCCATGAGTGCAGGAATGGAGAAGATGATACCGAAGTTGAGCAGAGCTGAAGTGCCTACGGGTCATTGGGCGTTGTGGCAGGCTCCTGGCCAGGTCAACGAAATCATTGGCAAGTGGCTTGCCGGGTTGGATTTGGCGGAGGGCGGACGAGGAAGTAAGCTGTGAGAGCGTATTATTTCTTCTGATGGAGAGTGCTTGCGGTTCTTAGTATATCGCTTGAAATACTACTTTGAACCGAGAAGACAAATAGCTTGGATTCCCCAAAATCAACTAAGATGGTCAAATTTCCTGCTGTCTCCATATATGCCAGAATCTGTCAAATAAATCCAGGCAGTGCCGGTCATCGCCGAAATCATCCAAAGACGAACGTACAGTAGTAATGTTCATCAACAAATTCGAACGATAGATTGACCGGCATGTCAGCTCGACGGAGCTACGCAATGCACATCGGCCGAGCCAGTCGATTGATGATGACCTACATATGCGTGCAGCTGTGGTTAGAGTGGAGCCGTGTCTTTATGAGATGTTTGGTTGTTGCTCTGACCGACCAGCTGAGATCACAACTACCAAAAACCTGTAGTCGATGCTTGTAAGGAAGAGACATCCAAGGACAAGTAGTAGGTCACAACAAGTCGAAGAAAGAATGCAGGGCGGTAAACAACAAACGAAGCCGAAGTGGATCGCCGGCGCCAATTGTCCGATAGAGTGGGGCATTTGTTGGTCGGGCTTAGTATGGAATCTCGTCGTAGCGCTTGTAAGTGAAGTTTGCCCTGTTTGTGCTATTTCGGTCACTGCAGGCATCTTCCTGGTAGGCGTCCATGTATACATGTACACATGTAGGTATTGTTGGGGATGGCCATGACGCATCCTTACATGAATAACCTTTGAACCTCTGAAGTGTGATGATGTCGAGACGACAAGACAATCTCGCCAAGAACCCCGCGATGCGACGCCGGTTGCCGCCGCCGCCGGACTGCTGTGCAATGTTACCTACACCGTCGACCGACCAAACCTTCTTAGCACACAAAGTGATACATACACTCAAAGTACTGCTAAATCTAGCATCACAAACACCGTCCACTCAGAGTACACTCGTTCATTATCCGCGCGCTGTCTGGGAGCGCGGAGCTTCATACCACACACGGACTACATCGCGGGACTGCCATAGTCACTACCACCCTAACACGTGCACAATACAGACACCTCTAGACCAACATGGCTGATCCCGAGCCAACCCAGGCAAGCGTACTGGTAGATGAGAAAGAGCAACACCAGGCCGCAGCAGTATCGTCAAGTGTGGAGCCAGTCTCTCCAGCTCCAGACTCGACAGGACCGACACCCACCAGCGCCGCATCAAACACAACCGAGCAATTCTCTCCGCCCACTTCACCACCCGACTCGCCGCCTGATGTGCGCAAGCAGTCGACCGTTGAGGAATACTACACATCGCGACCCAAGCACGACAAGCTAGGAAACTTGATCCCAGAAAGGCGAAGACCACAAGGCGCCATGTCATCGGTGTTTGGAAACTCAAAGGTCAGGCTGCCGGGAGATCTAGGTCCGAATGATCCCAGACGGCCGCGATCGCCCGCACCAAATACACTGCCAGGCGACTTGGGACCCAACGACCCTAGAAGACCTTCAAGCCGACCAGCAAGTCCAGCACCATCTGGCCACAGCCGACAAGGAAGCGATCCCTTCCAAGACCCACCAGAAGGAAAGAGGATATTGAAAGACCCCAAGCCTCCACCTGCGCCGGAGAGTGAGGCTGCAGACAGTGACGGAGAGGCAGACGCGGACAACGACACAGACAACGAGAATGACGAAAATGAGCGTGGGCGACAGAAGAAGAGGCCGGAACCCGGTCGCACAACTTCAGGCAAATCAGTCAACGTCAGAGGCGACAGCGCCGACTCCGAAGTAGTCTTCCCACAGTTCCAAGGCGAGCGCAAACCCGACCCTACAAAAGGCGAGAGCGCCATCTCCTTCAAACTCACCACGCCGCCCGAGAAGGAAAAGAAACGAAGGGTACACCCAATGAGCGCCTTCGACTCTGCACCCTCCGGAATCTCAACACCAGTAGGCTCAGACGACGAATCCCACTCGGAAATGCTGGCAGCGCAGAAACTCAGCCTGACCATGTCAGCGGTCCACAGCACACCCTCAGCCCACCGCGTCATCCGCCAGATTATCCGGGGCGACTACGCGCACTTCCAACGCGAAGCAGAAGAAGGCCGCAAGCGCCAGCGCATGTACCTAGTCGCGACCGACATCTCGCCCGAAGCCGAGTACGCCCTCGAATGGACAATCGGCACCGTGCTCCGCGACGGCGACACCCTCTTTGCCGTCTACGCCGCCGACGAAGAAGCCTCCGGAGTCGGCGGCGGCGAAGGCGGCGTGGCAATTGGCCACGGCGCAGAGAACGTCAAAGACACCGCGCGCATAATCCGCGACCTCCCCGCCACAACCAACGCAGTCCCCTCATCCGCCGGGCCCTCCCCTCTAGCCCAAAGCGCCACTCCAGGCGAACCCTCCAGCCGCAACAACAGCACTTACAGCTCCGCGGAAGCCGAGCGCCGCCGCGCCGTCGAAGACGTAACCGAACGCTGCGTGCGCCTACTGCGCAAAACCCGCCTACAAGTGCGCGTCGTCGTCGAAGTCTTTCATTGCAAATCGCCGCGCCACATGATCACGGAGCTGATCGACTTCCTGTCGCCCACACTCGTCATCATCGGCAGCCGCGGCCGCAGCGCCGTCAAGGGCGTGCTGCTCGGTAGCTTCAGCAACTACCTCGTCACCAAGAGCTCGGTGCCCGTCATGGTTGCGCGCAAAAAGCTGCGCAAGCATAGCAAGATGGTGCGCAACCGCGATGGTACCGCCGTGCCTTATAGTGGGATTACGGGGAGGGCGGGGAGGTTGAGCAATGTTATTGAGGCGCCCAAGGGGAAGGGGCTGAGGGTGCAGGGGTGGGATAAGGTGGGGATTGATTGAGGGATCGATTGATTGATTGAGGTGGTGGTGGTGGTGGTGGTGGTGGTTGGAAGAGGGGGTTTTTATGATAGAAAC
>Ga0265797_10000610_pt1 | contig 65103 bp, 61 predicted proteins | sample P2T30metagenome_FD_192433 | JGI IMG/M metagenome (GOLD analysis project Ga0265797, IMG submission 192433) | Plant litter microbial communities from East Loma Ridge, Irvine, California - P2 T30 | ecosystem: Environmental > Terrestrial > Plant litter > Unclassified | place: USA: California... | reverse complement strand
GTCGCGACAATATCAAAAGTTGGCCAAGAGGAGGAGCATGCTGTGAGGTCAGCCTTTTGGTAGCAATGCTTGCATGCGTGTATGTAATGTTTATATATATAATGGATTGTCAGACGTGTCTGAATCAATTGTTGCGCAAAATATGTGCACATTTCCTCCACAAGTTGAAAAAAAGGGACTCGTTGCCATCGTTCGCGGTCGTGCACATCCGAAGCTCACCAGCAGAGAGCTTAGCAGGGGTGAGTACGGAAGTGTCCAAAAACCTCCATCGTGAGGGGGAGTGCCCGTGTCTTCTGGCCTTTTTGGCTATCTTCAATTAACCCAGGTTGTGCATGATACTAAGGACCTACGTACTCTGTGTTCCATAGCGTTGAAAGAGCATACGATCTTAGCGTGACTTGTATTGGATCACTGCCATTCAATTAACAACTGCCTTTCCGTCATTACAAAAAAGGAGCAAATGGTATATGCGCACTTTTCTATTGGGCTCGTTATAGATAGCCATGATAAACAAAGAAGGTTATCACTAGAGAAATATGGTTTAGGAAGCTGAGGGAAAGATGAGGAATTATATCTGAAAATGAGATGGAAGACGCAGTGTAAGATTTAGAGACATGATCAACCCTTTATGCAAGATTTGTCCAGCAGAAACTGCCTTTCATCTGTCCAGCTGATAGTGTGTATATGGAACAAATCTATCCTTATGACGCTGAACTAATCGAATGTCTCAAGTGGGTCCGGCTGATGACGTCCGAGCGGGCCCGACAGCGTTCATGTTGCTGCACATCAAGCTTGCCCTAGCCCAAATTTCTGCGACTCAACACACAACCGCCCAACGCCATTGAGCACTACGATATCGGGCTCTCTAAACCTCCATCTACCTAATACACTCTTGACCACACCGACCATGGCGCCCGTGAATGCACCTGCCCCGCAGGGCCCGGGGCCTTTCCCAGTCCAGATTCCTGTCGACACTAACAACTCGCTATGGGACCGATTGTCGAATTGGGCTTCGGAGAACAAGGGCGTCGTCTACACCATTGCAGGTATAACGCTGGTCGTTGGTGCTGGTGGTGCCGTCTACTACTTCTCCAACGATTCAAGAGACAGCGCAGCAGACACAGCAGCGAATAAGCGCAAGAGGCAACGCGAGCGCAAGCGCGCGAAGGAGAGGGCCGAGAAGGACTCGGCGCCCAACAAGGCATCTGCAGACTCTGGTAGGTAGATGCATCACGACGACACAGCATAGACTGACTAGGCAGCAGAGAAGAAGGCATCCGTAGCAGAAACAACCGAAGACCAGCTTCCCGAGGTTGACGAGAACAGCGTAGGCTCTCTGTCAGACGAGGTGCGACACTCCCATGCGTCATCAACCATCTCTCAATGCTGACGACTTGCAGGACCGTAAAGACTATGCCGCAAAACTCAAGGCTGCAGGCAACAAGGCCTACGGCTCCAAGGACTATAACCGCGCCATCGACCTCTACGGCAAGGCCATCCTCTGCAAGCAAGATCCCGTCTTCTACTCGAACCGCGCCGCCTGCTACAATGCCATGTCTGAGTGGGACAAGGTCATCGAGGACACCACCGCCGCCATCAACCTCGACAACGAATACGTAAAGGCGCTTAACCGACGAGCAAACGCATACGAGCAGGTCGAGCGCAACAGCGAAGCCCTTCTTGACTACACTGCGAGCTGCATCATCGATGGCTTCCGCAACGAGAGCAGCGCACAGAGCGTCGAGCGTCTGCTGAAGAAGGTGGCCGATGCCAAGGGTAAGGCCATTCTCGCCTCCAAGGAGAAGAAGCTGCCCAGCCCGACTTTCGTCACAAACTACCTTCAGAGCTTCCGACCGAAGCCAACACCAGAAGGCCTCGAAGACGACGCTGAGCTTGATGAGGAGAGTGGAAAGGGCCAGCTGCGCAAGGGTCTCAAGGCCATGGCAACAAAGACCGGCGATGGATACACGGAAGCTGCAGCAGCCTTCGACCGCGCAGTCGAGCTTGGAGATCTCGGAGAGCACGAGGCATTCGCGTATAACATGCGCGGAACCTTCAGCTACCTCAAGGGCGACAACGAGGACGCGCTCAAGGACATGGACAAGAGCATCGAGCTTCAGCCCACACTAACACAGAGCTTCATCAAGCGCGCCAGCATGCACTTGGAGCTTGCTAACCCAGAAGCCGCCGAAGCCGACTTCGCCGCCGCCCTCGAACAGAACTCCAGCGATCCCGACATCTTCTACCACCGCGCACAACTACACTTCATCAAGTCCGAGTTTGGCGAGGCTGCAAAGGACTACCAGAAGTCGATCGATCTCGACAAGGACTTCATCTTCTCCCACATCCAACTTGGTGTCACACAATACAAGATGGGCAGCATCGCCTCGTCCATGGCCACTTTCCGCCGCTGCATGAAGAACTTCTCACAGGTACCCGACGTTTACAACTACTACGGAGAACTGCTTCTCGATCAGCAAAAGTACCAGGAGGCTATCGAGAAGTTTGACACTGCTGTCGAGATGGAGAAGACGAGCAAGCCCCTCGGAATGAACGTCCTGCCCCTCATCAACAAGGCCCTTGCGCTGTTCCAATGGAAGAACGACTTCGACGATGCCGAGAAGCTGTGCGAGAAGGCGCTCATCATCGATCCAGAGTGCGACATTGCTGTTGCCACCATGGCACAGTTGCTGTTGCAACAAGGAAAGGTCACAGAGGCGCTCAAGTACTTTGAGCGTGCTGCCGAGCTGTCGAGGACAGAAGGCGAGATCGTCAACGCACTTAGCTATGCTGAGGCAACCAGGACACAACTTGAGGTACGTCACCAAACACGCTTTTCCAAGACAATATCAACAACAAGTACTAACTCTTTCTTCAAGGTACAAGAAAAATACCCCAAGCTCGCCTCAAGACTAGGTGCTATGGGCGCCGCTGCTGGCGGTTTTGGCGCAGGTGGCATGCGATAGATGCCTATGTCCGGTTCATAATACACCTTCTTCTCCATCCTATCTACGCCACCTTGCACGCTGTTTTCTCTCTGCTCCAAGCGGCCTGCTCTTACGCTCTTCTCACCCCTTTGTTCAAAAATGTGTATTTAGTATAGGCAGTTGCGTGGACGCAGAGATTGGAAAGATGACCAAAGTTGGGGGCACGAAATGCACGATCGAGCAACAAAAGGGCGTTTTTTTGTTTGCCATACCTCTCCTGCTCCTGGTTGTGTATAGTTGTAAATGTACGCATGGTTGTTGTTCTTGTTGATGATGATTATGATGACATGACAGAAAGTGTGTGATCCAGATAGATGTATTGGGCATAATATACTACATTGGTATCAAAGCCTCTTCGTACATCTGCCTCTATACGCGATCTAAAAGTTTGCGAATCCCATGCTACGCATATCGCATTGTTTCCATGTCTCACAAAGCCCATACCAACAGCGCCAAGTCTATCCGTCTTGTAACACCATGACTACTCTCCGCTCAACTGCAGAATAAGCGTGCTAGCGACATCCAAGAAAGGAAAAGGACTAGTGACAATCTTCTCTCCTTCCTGCCGTCCAGCACCCACAAGCTCCGTCCGCTCTCGGAGAATATCTGTACCCCCCTCACGGAGCTTGTTCGCCAAATCCTCTGGCAGCGGCTCACCTTCACCCAGTCTACGCCACACACCCTGTTCGTCATCCCAACCATCTTGGTGTGGGTTTGAATGACTAGAAGATAATGTGATGGAAGGAGACGCCTTTATTTCACGGACAAGATTGGAAACGAGACGCTCGTAGCCTGCGCATTTGAAGTCTACGACGAAGAAGTCGCGGTCGATACTGTACAGCTGAATGGACATGTATATGTAGACCGCTTCGTCGGGGTCAGGGTGCCCTTCGCTAATGGAAGCGGCGCGGGAAGCTGCACGCTCAGACGGAGTCATGCCATCCACTCCGTGAATACTCGATGCGCTTGCGTTGGTCGAACTACGCCTGCGAAGACCAGAGGGATCGTTGGCGAGATCCACGCGCGACGAGTGCGTCGAAGAAGGATGTGCGACGCCAGGAGGGAACATGCCTTCTTTGCGGAAGCGGGCATTGATGACCCACGGATCTTCCGGTACATGGTAACCCCAGTCATTGGTGTGATTGTAATGCCTCTTTTGCCGACCTCTTGTCTCCTGTTCATTTGCATCTTTGTTACGTATACTAAGCGGCTCACGATGTGGCGAGTTCACTCTAGCTCCTTGATCTTCATGCGAAGAGTGCGATGATATCGAGTCTTGCGATTGACTTCGTGACTTAGGTGGTGAGCGATCGTCGGGAGTCCGAGAGGTACTGCGGCTACGAGATCCACTTCTGCCGCCTGCTCTACGTATCTTAGGTACTTCCCAGTCAGCACCCATCGCTTTGAGTGCCTTGAATATCGCAAGCATTGCCTCTGCGGGCTGGTTCCTAGATCTGATACCAAACTGCCACTTGGTCGCTCGAGGTTTCTTGGCTGGTAGACTTGTCATTGGCTCGGGTTTGTTTCTGCCTGCTTCTGGCATCGTGCGGAAGTTCGGTTTCAACCTTCTGGCTGAGATCTGCCGTTGTTCTTCAGTTTGTTCTGGGGTGGGTGGGAGACCATCATGTTCTTGGACTTTGTTCAGAGGTCGCGGATGACCTTTCATATAGGCTTTGTGGTATTCCGTGAGACTGCTAGGCAAGATAGCAACTGTGCTGACAGGACTTCGAATGTTCGCAAGCTGGCTACTGGCATTTGAGCCTTGACGTACTCGTTCGTGTTCAGAATTTGATGGCGGTATGAACTGTGGACGAGTAGCTGCATTCAGCGATTGGGGCCTGAATCTATCCATGTGACTGTCGTGAGTAGGAGGCGACATTTGATCCCACTCAGCACCTGTCAATAAAGCTGCGATAAACTGTTAGCCATGTACGTGTTTTAAGTGAGAGCTGGCTTACGATTCTTCCGCATCATCTCATTCTCTCGAACAATCAAGTAGGCATCCTTGATTGCACTTGGCTCATCCCGCGCCAACGCATCTTGCACATCATGCTTTGCATAACCCATAGTCTTGCCAAGCTTCGAGACAACATTCTCATGTAGCGCCTGTACACGGGGAGCATCTGCTGATGGCGCCAGAGCCTTGGGATCGATTGCCTTGTTCGGGTCAGCGCCGCTATCGAAGAAGTCTTGGGCAGGTGGCTCAAGATACGCAGGCAGATCTTTGGTGAACCAGGGATCCTGTCGAAGTTCAGGAATTGTGATGCGGTGTACGGGGTTGACCATCAACATCTTCCTGATCAAAGACGTGGCGCCAGGGGATAGATAGCTTGGCGTGCTGTATTGTCCGGCCGCGATCTTCTTGAACAGAGTGGGAATGTACTCGTCGTCGAAGGGTAGTCGGCCTACGAGTAGGACGTAGAGGATGACACCGCAACTCCAGACATCGACCTCTGGACCTGCATACAGCTTTCCAGATATGACTTCGGGTGCGGCGTAATTGGGACTTCCACAGCTTGTCTTGAGAAAGTTGCCGTCTGTCATGATATTGCTGAGTCCGAAGTCGGCAATCTTGACGTTGCTCTCGTCGTCGAGCAGGAGGTTCTCGGGCTTTAGATCTCGGTGTACGATCTTGTGTCTGTGGCAGTATTCAACGGCGCAGACGATCTGCTGGAAAAACTTGCGCGCCTGGGCTTCCTGCAGCTTCCCGTGGTTGACGATGTAGTCGAACAGCTCACCGCCGGCGTATTCGAGGACCATGATAATCTCAGTTGGTGTCGTTATGACTGTGTACCTGCGGGCGGTCAGTATACGAAAGCTATGAATATGCAGTCCACTCACAGCTTGATGATGTGAGGATGTCGTAGCAGCTGCAGGTACTGGATCTCGCGCTCTATCCTGCCGGCCATGTCTCGAGTGACGAGTCGCTTGCGATTTATAATCTTGAGAGCCACCTTCTGGCCGCTGACCTGGTGTGTCGCCAGTTTGACTTTACCGAACGAGCCCTCGCCTAGTGTCCTGACTATGGTGTACTGTCCGAGCCGCTGGTTCGCCTTGGAGTCCTTGCTCTTGCTCTCCTGCACAGCTGTGCCGAGCGCAGTGGGCGGCGCGACGGCATGGTCCTGGGCCTTGGTGGTGCTTGCGGCGCCAGCTCCTCGCCGTTGAGCGGGCATGGAGATGGAGAGCTCCTCCAGGTCTTCGTTGTCGATTGCGGCCGACATGGTGCGCGTGGTGTTGATGGAGCGGCGGTGATGTAGTGGGGCTTGTCGTGCCTGGGAGCACTGGCTGGAGCTTTGGCCGGGGGTGGTAGCTGGTGAGCGCCTGCGGGGACTATACATGGGGTGTTAGCAGGTATGCCGATGCAGGGCTGAGCCAGACGAGCGGGTGGCTCCAAAAGCATGTGAAGACGGACGCGGGTGCTGGCAAACAACGAGCACTTACGTCACTGCTGTCTGTTTCTTTACAGCGGGGCGCGCAAGCCGTGGTCCTGGGGCTCTGTGCTGCGAGTATACCGCGCTTGGCTCACTGCCCCGCTACTACGCTGCGAGGGCCACCATCAAACGTGTCTGGGGGCGAAGGGGAAAGGGCGTGTACAATGACTCCCTGGAGCGCGTGCTTGCAGCGGTTGCGTGCGACTGATCGGTGTGAGGCGGCCGAGTCGGTGACACGGTTTATCGATTGTCAGATCGTCGACTGCAGTGCATGGACAGCTGTGGTGGGGCGCGCTCCTGATGAGACACGGGGTGCTTTGGATGTTGGGAGCAGAGGTTGCGAGGATTTCTACGCGAGGCAAGGCGCCGGAAGCGGAGCAGGGCGAAGAAAAAGATGGAGTTATGGGGAAGCAGGCTAGGCGCAAAAAGTGACGGAGCTTGGGGTATCGTGAAGCCCCTCTTGGCTCTGCCTGCGAGTTGAACAACCGCTGCTCCGGCGTCGGTCGGCTATTGCTATCAGTCACACCTGCGACGGCAATCCCAACGACACAGGCAAACGGAACAACTAATCGGAACAACGTACTATGGTTTGTGGTACTTGTATATCTTGTCTTACAGCAGTCGCAGCAGCGCTGTCAGCCCGGGGTTGTTGACTTGCATCAGGTAGACCTGGTTCCCGCCTCCACGCGAGTGCTCCGCGTTCTCGTGACCCTCTGGCTGCCCCATGGGCAATTCCAGAAACCCATCCCAACCAATGTCTTCTCCATGACTGCCACTTTGCCAATCACCGCCTGCAGGACCATTCTCCACCCGCTCTTCATCGGAACCAAAACATTCGTCCGAGACCCCTCTGCTGGACCTCGCGCCGAGCAGCACCATCCACGTATGCAGCCTCGCCCTCGCTAGTCGAGCTTGCACTACTAACCTGCTTTCCTTTGTTGTCGCCAAACATCTTCAGTAGGACCACCATGCTTCCTGCACTGAGTATACTAGCGCACAGAATGGCAATCATGACAAAGTTGCTGTTGCGGTACTTGTGCGGACCGTCCTTGGCATCTTCGGGCCATCCAGAATAGAGTGCGTAGGTAGTCAAGATACTTCCTAGATTACCAAGTCCAGACACAAGTGCGCTAGCTGCTGCTACACCCACCTCTCCATGGCGGGGCTGGAAGATCTCGTTGGACCAGGCCATGCAAATGGGCACCGTCGGGCCCAGTCCGAAGCCGATAAGTAGCACACCACCGTAACGTGACCAATCTTTGGCGAATGTGGCGATCAACAGACCTGCAATCTGTATTACAACGGCGCCGCTGAAGAAAGCAGGACGGTGATGGTGGAAACGATCAGAGATTGGCGTCACGAGGAGAATGGCGATGAGGTCCATCTGTTGCAATTAGCTCGATTCACACAACAAGATCCAGATACTTACAATCCAGATGGGTGCGGAAAGCAGACTGAGCTGAATGCCCGTCAAGCTTGGGTTGATGCCGCGTATGATAACAGTCGCGTAAGCCTGTGTTCCGTTGCCTACTCCCACCACACCAAAGTACATGACGACAAGGGGGTAAATTCTCCAGTCGATTACGACGTGCCAGAGATCCTTCATATTCCACAGCTTGCGGCTGTAGACGCGGGTCAAATCTTCGTAATGGATGCGCGCGTCTTCGCCTTCTAGGGCCGGTTTGCCTTTCGGCAGCCATTTCGCCAATCCAGTTGGTTGACGAACTTCACCAGGAGGTAGTGGCCTATCGGGAAGCCACCAAAGTAGCGATATGCCGACGATGAAGCCGACGATACCGTACAATAGGAACATCCACTGGAATCCGACAAGACCACCTACTCCGTCCATCTTCTGGAAACCAGCTGAGACAAGACCCACGACCGCCGCAGACATCTGGGACGCTGTGAAGTAGCGTCCGATGCGCTTGCCGGTGCGAGACGGAGGGTAAAAGAGTGTCAGGTAATACGACATACCGGGCCACATGCCTGCAATGACGATACCTAATAGCAATCGGAGAAGGCTGGGTTGTTGTTAGTCTTTGAATACAACATGCAGGGAAAGTACCTACTAAAGGTTCCAGGCAGCATTCATAGCAGTCAGACACATGCCAATGATACCAACACAAGTGACGATGCGACTCATCCAAGCGTGAGGACTAACCCTTGACATGATGAGGTTGGAAGGAAGGTCGAAGATGACATAGCAGACGTAGAACAGCGCCAGACCAGTAGAGACCTGTTTCGGCGTGATGTTGAGTACGGATCCAAGATCGTGACCTTCAGCCAGGTTCATAGTTTGAGCAAGTCCAATGTTGGAGCGAATTGCCGAGCATAAGAAGTACAAGACCCAGAACGCTGGCAGAATCCGACGGTCGAGCTTGCTGAGTGGCTGTTAGCATAATCCACGATAACTCATGGCGAGGAAATGTACAACTTACGAGTAAACTCTCTCTATTCTATCAATATCGACCATTTCGGGTCCGACTTCGACATCCTGGTGCAACCCTGTCTGCTTTGCATCGCTCGTCTCCCCGACCCTCTTCTCGATGGGTGCTATCTCCACAGCGTCCGAAGCCATGATGTGGAACTGCGACAACACGAAACAGACTGGTGAGTCGAAGGGGAACAGATACTTCTCAACGAAGCACCTTCCCTACTTACTTAAGCCGATACACCGTTCGGCCATGCCTCCACCAACTGCGTGGGCACTCCCATTCGCCAATGCGAACATTTTGCATGGCTAGTGGGGTAGCGCTAGCAATGGTTTGGGGAATGATCATGGCCGGCGGTCGAGACTTGGGTTACAACTAGGTGTGATTTTCCGAGGGTCCACGCGGGACAACGGCACTATCTAGGACTCAGCGCAAATTTGTTTAAGCTATCCCGGATATGTGGTCATGGACAATCGAGGTGGCTAAGGTACTTTGTTGCGAGACTAAGACGGAAGGAGCAACGGGCGGCTTGATCTGCCGCTAGTGCGGACTCCCGAAGTCCTCGTCATTGTTAGTAATCGAGCATCTGAGCATAAGGTTTCGGCCTCATTCCCAGCAACGATAGTAAACAAGTCTCAGACCCTACGATTGTATATACTCATGTGTCCTGTATTGTATCAGATGTTTGCGAACACCTTCGTGCGTTCTGCGCGTCGTGTACGTCCTTCAGCGCAAACACTTCGTCTCAGAGGCGCGAGGAATGCTTCGACATTGCCAGAGAATCCACACATTGTATGTAACTCACGCTTTTAGGACAACACCTACTGACCCGGTTCAGTATGTACATAAAGATCCGTTCGATCCGAGCAAACGTTTGCTATCACTACTGCCCACCGAACCTCCCACACCACAACTCGCCATAGGCACATGCACTGCTCTCCCACCCACGCCCCAGAACTTCACCGAGAACCCACAGTTCCTTCCCATCCTATCCTCTGTGTTCGCCACACACGCCATCTCTGACCCATATGTACAATCGCAAGCAGCCGTCTACGCGTCACCAGGCGGCTCTAACCTTTCGCAACCGAACGATGGCGCAGGCGGCGCAAATCACCAAGGCGGCATGGGAGGAGCAGGTCATGGAGGTTGGATACATATCAGTGATCTGAGGAATCCACCAGACTATGGGCGCATTGCGTGGCCCGAGGACATCTTCGGCAGTGTGGAAGTTGACGGCAATGGTCATTTTAGTGGAGGAGACGGAGGCTGGCAGAACAGTGGGACGTACCGCGTTGTGACGAGGGAGGGCATGTGAGTATCTTTGTTGTAATCCAGAGAGTTGGGCGCGAAGCTAACAGAAGCAGTTTGGGATTGACTGACTTTATGCGAGGAAAATTGGTAGAGAAGCTACTGGATCTAGAGAGGCAGATTAAGCGGAACTCGTAGCGATACGACATGATAACGAATTATACCCCGGAAGCATCACGCGTTGTAATGAGGCTTATTAGAGTCCAACTGGAATTGTACATGCATTGTAGCCTAGGGCAGTCTATGGGGTATCTAAACGCACAACCACTCCACACTTGAAATAATATTCTACCATCCATTCGCCTCCTTTCAGCTCAGCTCTCCTTTCTCAAGCCTCTCCAAGAACACCTTGCCAAACTTCATGCACTGCTCGTACGCAGTCTTGAACCCATCATCTCCTCCATAGTACGGGTCCACAATCTCCTCGCCCCTCTCTCCACGCCTCCCCTTCCTCATTTCCCCCCCAAACTCTCCAAACAGCATAACCCTCCCAATGCCCTCGTCGCTTCCGCCCTTCTTCTTAAGCTCCCTCTGCCTCAATGCCTCTAAATCTTCTAGATTCTCATCGTCCATTGCGAGTATGTAATCGAACTTTTCGAAATCGCTGCTAGGAGAGAACTTTCGTGCCGAGTGGCGGTAGGTGGTTATCTTGTTCGCTTTGAGGGTAGCCATGGTGCGTGAGTCGGGGCTGGAACCGACATGGTAGGCGCCCGTGCCGCAAGAGTCGATTGTTGAGATCAAAGGGTGCGAGGGTGCGGTAAGAGACTGGAAGACGCCTTCAGCCATTGTTGAACGGCCTGTTGGGAGAGGTTAGTGCTGTGGTGGGATACAAAGGGTGGAGGGGTGTGTTTACAGATGTTTCCTAGGCAGACAAACAGGACGGAGACGGGTCTAGGGGATTTGGAGTCGCTCATCGTGGCGATATGGGAGGTGTCTTGGTCGTGTGTGGGTAGGTTGGGTAGGCGTGAGGTTCCTTTGCGATTGAGTGTTGTGGGAATACGAGGATGCGAGGAATCTGGGAAGATCGGAGATCATCTTGGGACGGCGTATCGTCGGGATTGGGCCTGTTAGGTCAAGCAACAGTTCAGGCGCTTCCACTTGCGATAGAGTAGGCTACCTGGATTCGCGTGATATTCTTTGGCGATCCATGTATCATACACTAATACCGCGACAACAATTACACTCTCTAGGTACGGTGAGATGTCTTGTAAGACTCGATGTGCACCGCCGCAAATGACGTGGGATCGACAGGTACTGTGCACGCACGCCAAACGTGACAACGAGCGATCACCAGTGCATTATAATCATAAGACAACGCAGGTATCATGCTGAATTGAGGGTTTGAGTTGCTTTTGCTGCTCACTCGTAGGCATACGCAGTGTAGTGTAAAGATCGACAAACACTCGAGCCATTCTCGCACTGCGGCAGCCACACGTCTACGTATGTACGAGTGACCTGTCACTTCGGCCTTGGTGGGGTTTCCGAAATCGTCCAGTTGCCAGAGCCGCATCTGCATGTGCATGCGCCTGATGACTTGCCTGATATTCAAGGAGTAAAAGTGCCATGCTGACGAGAGATGCAGGAAGGAAAAGCCATGTCGTCTAGTCAACATGTATGCTCCAATCATCTATCGATAGCGATAAAGTTCGGCCTTTTCACAGCCGTTGGTGAGCAAAGCTTTGACGGAAATAGACCTTGGGGCTTCGTAATAGTAGGGCTGTGAAGTGTGGCGCACCCCACGACGATTGCGCAGCGAGTGCTTCCTTGGCAGCTGCTCAGGTGCACTTGAATGGATGAACCCTCCAAGGAGCCAGTCTTCCACGAGCTAAACTCAGCTGCAACCACTTCATCTCTATAGGCTTTGAGGCCCCAGTCGTTGCAATCTCTGAAAGCCGGTTACTTGCGCTCTTCTTGGTGTTACATCATTTGACCGCCCATGCGTACCCGCTGGTTGCTACAGTAAACAACCCCAGAGCGCTACCGGCCCGCCAAACGCACCAAACACATCCTGAAACCCGAACATATACCAGTCGCCTGTCCCGCGACGCCTATACGATAGCACACCATAACAGTCGCACCTTTGGCTTTTCAACTGGGCAACCCCTTGTATTTGTGTTTTGGCCTGTTGATCCGCCCGTCGCATTGCCGCAGAAAGATTGAAGGCGCAGCAGCATACGCTGGAAACACACCAACATGTCATACAACAGATTAGGTGAGTAATAACTTGGCAGACTCGAGGTCGCATGGGAGAGGCCGGTCAACCTCGACACCTTCGCAAACCACCGAACAAGCCTTTTCCACCACGAGGTGCCACACTTGCCAGTCAAGCTAACCGTACTACATAGGCGCACCAGGCGGTAGCGACGACCCGTACGAGATGGATCCCCGAAGACAAGTTGGGCGCACTCCTTCGCCAGGGCAGCCTCTCCGTGGCTATCAACTAGAAGACCGCTATGCATCACCACATCAAGACCGCTATGCGTCACCACAGCCCTCGGGCATCTTGGAAATCCCAATGGGACCCAACCCAGCAGCAGCCTCCGGCGACCGCTTGCCGTTACAACCAAGTGTATGTATTGCGCCTCCAAGGAGACGACGAGCGATGCAGACAGTGCAGGCTGACACATAGAACAGTACTCAGTAGAGAATATCCCATACGCCGCTGGCAACTATCACGACGATTACGACCCACGACCACAACATCACGACTCCGATTACTCGCTCGACCCCCAAGCGCATCACGATGCATACTACAACCAGCCTTACGACCCAACTCCGCATGATGAGAGCCCGGGCGCCGGATACGGCACACAACCGACGCATTACTGGCAAGATGAGGACATGAACAGACCGATGATACACGGGGCCAATTCCTATGGCCCGGATCCCCATGACGCAGATGACATGGACCCAGAGAACCCCTTCCACGATGAGCCCGCGCCCACACCTAGCCCAGCTCCAATCAAGCGATGGAAAACAGTCAAGGAAGTCCAATTGTTCAAGGGCAATTTGGTGCTCGATTGTCCAATTCCGCCGCGGTTACTGAACCAGGTTCCACATGCACAGCCCCCGGAGCGTGACGAGTTCACTCATATGCGCTACTCGGCCGCCACATGCGACCCTGCAGACTTCGATGCAGAGCGCTTCACTTTGCGTCAGAAGCTTTTTGCAAAGCCAAGGCACACTGAGCTCTTCATTGTTATCACCATGTACAACGAGGAGGATGAATTGTTTGCGCGGACAATGATTGGTGTCATCAAGAACATTGAGTATATGAACTCGCGAACCAACAGCAAGACGTGGGGCAAGGACGCGTGGAAGAAGATCGTAGTCTGCGTCGTCAGCGATGGTCGTGCCAAGATCAACCCGAGGACCCGCGCCGTGCTAGCAGCCCTCGGTGTCTACCAGGACGGCATTGCCAAGCAGCAAGTCAACGGCAAGGATGTGACTGCCCATATCTATGAGTACACCACGCAAATGACGCTTGACATCAAGAAGGGCGTCGTCGGTGTCAAGAAGGGCAACACCCCCGTCCAAATGCTGTTCTGTTTGAAAGAAAAGAACCAGAAGAAGATCAACTCCCATCGATGGTTCTTCCAGGCTTTCGGAGCTGTTTTGGATCCCAATGTTTGCGTGCTTATCGATGCTGGTACAAAGCCTGGAAAAGACTCAGTCTACCAGCTGTGGAAGGCGTTTGATCTCGAGCCCATGTGTGCAGGTGCCTGTGGTGAGATCAAGGCTATGCTTGTGCATGGCAAAAAGCTCTTGAACCCGCTGGTTGCGACACAGAATTTTGAGTACAAGATGAGTAACATCCTGGATAAGCCTCTCGAGTCTGCGTTTGGTTTCATCTCTGTGCTTCCTGGTGCCTTCTCCGCATATCGCTACGTAGCGCTCCAAAACGACAAGACTGGACAAGGGCCACTGGAGAAGTACTTTGCTGGTGAAAAGATGCACGGTGCCAACGCTGGAATTTTCACAGCTAACATGTACCTGGCCGAGGACCGTATTCTGTGCTTCGAGCTCGTCTCCAAGAGAAATTGCCACTGGATCCTCCAGTATGTCAAATCTGCTACCGGAGAGACGGATGTACCGACCACCATGGCCGAATTCATCAGTCAACGTCGTCGTTGGTTGAACGGATCCTTCTTCGCTGCTGTCTACGCCCTGGCTCACTCTTTCGACATCTTCCGGAGTGACCACTCTTTCTTGCGCAAAACCATGTTTCTCGTTGAGTTTGTCTATCAAACTATCAGCATGATCTTTGCCTGGTTTGCTCTTGGTAACTTCTTCCTGGTTTTCCGCATCCTTACTGCCTCCTTGCAGAACGAACTCGGTACCGCGGGTAAAGTACTCTTTATCGTGTTCGAGTGGCTCTACATCGCTGTGCTGATAACATGTTTCATATTATCACTTGGTAATCGGCCACAGGGTTCCAACAAGTGGTACATGTCTATGGTCTACTTCTGGTGCATTATCATGGCTTATCTCATGTTCGCGTCCATCTTCATCACTGTTCGCTCCGTCCAGGGACAGATCGAAACTAACGGTGGCTTCAACGCGGCAGACCTGTTCAAGGATAAGATCTTTGCCACTTTGATCATATCACTACTATCAACGTATGTGATGTGGCTAGTGGTGTCCATCATCTTCCTGGATCCATGGCACATGTTCACGTCTTTCTTCCAATACCTGCTCATGACACCCACCTACATCAACATTCTCAACGTCTACGCCTTCTGCAACACCCACGATATCACTTGGGGCACTAAGGGAGACGACAAACCGGAAAAGTTGCCTTCGGTCACCACCAAGGCTGATGGTAAAGCAGATATCCAGGCGCCAACTGACGACGCCGATCTCAACACTCAGTACGAAACAGAACTCCGCGTCTTCAGCGCTAAGTGGAAGGAAGAGAAAAAGGTTCCTTCAGCCAGCGAGAAGCAAGAAGATTACTACAAGGGCTTTCGATCTGGTGTCGTGCTGTTCTGGATGTTCTGCAATTTGGGCCTGTCGGCTTTGGTTCTGCAGTCCGGTGGCCTGGAGCTCACCGTCAGTAGTCCCGATGAGGCCCAGCAGAAGCAGAACGACGCTGCCACTATTTACCTGGCAGTAGTTCTCTACAGTGTTGCTGGCTTGGCTGCGTTCAGGTTTATCGGAGCTATGTGGTTCTTGGTGGTACGAATGGTAAGTGACACACCAACGGCCTTCGGGCAACACCAAGCAGATATGAAGCAGACACTAACGATTTGCAGTTCCGTGGTGTATGATCAGACACGATCTCGACAGTCTGAGGGTTTGAAATCATTTTTGGCGTTCAGGTATTAAATGATCATGGGTGGTGCTGCGAGGGCCTCCATCCTTTTCTTTGGTGAGGTTCATGACATGATACCAGCTTCTTGGAAAAGCACGCGATCTCGGCGTGCAGGATGAGTATTTACGTATTTCATGTGCCAAATGCCAGTTCAACGTTCACAAGAGCTTCTGACTATCTGTTTCTGTTTTTTTGTCTTCCTGATATTCTCGTTGCTCCTGTTCCTTCTGTTGAAGTAGATCGTCGCTCTGCTCTCACTGTCGCCCCAAAGCGGCCATCGACGCTTTACGTTTCTTCTATATCACCACACGCATCCTCTCTTACCATACCCAGCATATCGCGTGGCATATCGCCAATGATACACCTACAGCTTCCCGATACTGATAGCGATTTACAATACTGACCTCACCTTCACCTGCGTTGTTATCGCTGGGCTTCAGCACGGGCCCTCCGCCTGTTTACCACATATCAATAGAGAAGTTGCGTCCACAACACGATTTTCAATCCCAATACCTACTTTTCAGTTCTTCCCAGCAGTCGATCGACCGACCGCAATCTACTATTCGATCGCTCTGATCATCTCTTCGGTGCTTGTTGCAGACAGGTCGCGTTACTGTCACTGAACTCCAAAAAGGTCAGTCACTCCCATCCGGTGGTTGGTTCTTCACTCCATACTACGACGACAGTCTCGGATTGTCAGCATTAACTCTTCACTTGTTGCATATGCTAACCATACTGTCGTACAGACACTTGACATCAACTCCAATCCCCCAGCCATTACCCACAGCTATGAGCTGGGATACTGGTGCAACTGCAGGTATGCGACATGCTGCGGTAGCCTCAAGCCTCTACTGACACAAAGACAGGCGGCAGCTCCTCATGGGATCCGGCTCCTGCTGGCGACAGCTGGAACGGCGATGATGCCGGTGCTGGTGCAGGTGCTGGCGATTCTTGGGGAAGCGGTGCTGACGCTGGCGGAGGCGGAGGCGATGCTAACGACGACGGTTGTCGCATGTAAGCAATGCCTCATCAACCAACTTCGTTCTATGTTGCTGACAACAAAATAGCTGCAAGCAGCCCGGTCACTTCGCCCGCGACTGCCCTGATAAGCCCGAGGGCGGTGGCGGTCTTACTGGCGAGTGCTTCAACTGCGGTCAAGTCGGTCACAACAAGGCAGATTGTACCAACGAGAGGGTAGAGCGTGCTTTCGATGGTACCTGCAAACTCTGCGATCAGCAAGGCCATCGCGCTGTCGACTGCAAGTCTCGCCGCATTGTCGACTGGTCCGGTGTGCCTGAGATGGATGCCTCGGCTGCCTGGATTGCTCTGATCGATGCTGCCAAAGAGAAGGACCTCGACGCCTTCCGCATCTGCTTGAGGGCTTACGCTCGCGCTACCATGGATGAGTTCAACCTTGCCGCCGTCGAACAGGCTCTCCGCGAGGATGACCTCGCAATCTTTCTTATCGCCAAGCAGCAGGAGATCGCCCCTAACATGACTATCGTCGACCTTATCGGTAACCCAGACTGCAAGTTTGTTTTGTCCGTCCAGCTCTCTGCGAAGCCTCGTCGCGCCAAGATGGCTCAAGGCTGGCCTGAGAGTCCTACTGAGAATCTGGAGCGCCTCACCTCCTGCGGCTACGTTCAGGATTGCGGTGTCCCGCTATGCGGTAACTGCGGTGAGCTTGGTCACGTTCGCAAGTACTGCAAGCAAGAGCAGGCTGAGCGCGAGAACACCGTGCCCGAGGCTCAGTGCGTCTACTGCCAGGAAGTTGGCCACCGTGCTCGTGACTGCCCCAAGGAGCGTGTCAACCCTTACGCCTGCAAGAACTGTAAGCAGGAAGGTCATAACTCCAAGGAGTGTCCTGAGCCTCGCTCTGCTGAGGGCGTCGAATGCCGCAAGTGCAACGAGACTGGTCACTTTTCCAAGGATGTAAGTATCGTGGGGCTGCAAATCACTCTAGCACATACTAACAGCTGACAGTGTCCCAACGTTGCCGCTCGTGCTTGCCGCAACTGCGATTCCACTGAGCACATGGCCAAGGACTGCGACCAGCCTAAGAACCCGGAAAAGACTCTTTGCCGCAACTGCGAAAAGACGGGTCACTTCTCCCGCGACTGTCCTGAACCCAAGGACTGGTCTAAGGTCAAGTGTAATAACTGTAACGAGATGGGCCACACCATCAAGGTATGTTCGATATCATTAAATGTGCAAGTGCGACAAGCTAACCTGAGCAGCGCTGCAAGCAGCCTATTGCTGAGGATGGAGGTGATGCAGGTGGTGGCTGGGGTGCGGGTGCGGGTGCGGGTGCGGGTGATGGCGATGCTGCTGCTGCCGCTGGAGGTGAGGCTTCATGGGGAGGTGACACTGGCGGCGGTGGCTGGTAGATACCTTTGACGACTTCTAACGAGAGACTACGGTCTAAATGGCCAGCAAAAGATCCATACCAACACGACACGCCTTGATAGTCGTCTGACTGCGTGGTAGCTGCGGCTGCCCAGTTTTATCTGACTACAAAATACCAAAGATGCTTTCTGTTTAGCCAAGTCCGCTCTGTTCTGTAGTGACTAACAAAAGCTGTTACAGTCAGCTATTGTTTTACTGAACTCTACTGCACGTCCTTGACGTGCTTTAAAGGCATAATACATCTTGAATTCTGCAAGTATATTACTAGGAGGTGCAGCAAGTGTTTGTAGAGTACCTTCTGTAGTGTCGGATAATCCAGAAAGCACGAGGTTCTTAGTACACAAATCTATCGAGCACGCCACCCTTGTCTTCATTGACGCGGCTTCTGTAGTTTACTTCGGTGAGTACTCCTACATGGATACTTAAAGCCGCGCATCCGCCCCTAACGACACCTCATGCATTCTTGCGATGGCTTTTTGACTTTCTACAGCCCCTTGCTCCCACTCCGGATAACGTTCATCATACCACTTCGATACGCCTTTCTTCACGTTGCCCTCGATACCTTCCCAGCCTCTCTTTTCTTCGCTCGAGATGGCTTCTGCAAGCGCCAATGCGTCTAAGATAGCGGCGTTGGCTCCGTTACCTCCCACGATAGGCTGTGCATGAATTGCATCGCCCATTAAACATACTCCATTCCTCGCAAAGAGATCCTGCAAATCCGACAGTGGTGTAGATGTTGTTCGCATCAGCCAATGCAGTATCCTGTCCCCGCGCATCTTCTTCGCATCGAATATGTCCGAGAAGGGAGATTTCAGACTTCTCAGCTCACCAATCTCTTGAAAGAGCTCATCGGGTGTCTTCTGCGCGTCCTCGTTCGGCCTATTAGGACGATGCAGTGCATCCTCGTCGCTACGTACAGGACGCGAGTATATCCAGCTGAGACTTACCTCTTCACTCGTCGTCTTGTTAACACTGACATTAAGCATCACATCCCCAGCTTTTACTTCCCAAACATTCGTTTCCCTTGGCCTCGCCACGTCGCGGAACATGTTGTCAAATTCCTCCCTCTCCATTCTCCTTTTCCCATTGAAAACGACATACGGAAGGACGTTCAGATGTGATAAAGCTGGGAGTAGAAGTTTCCGTAGGTCGGAATGTACACCATCTGCGCCTATAACAAGTTTCACACTAGACCACGATTCGCCATTACTGAAACGTATCCTAGGTCCTTTTTGAGTCCTCTGAACACCTTGAAGACTGTGTTTCCAACGTATGTCGAGACCTTCACGAAGCAGGTGTTCGAGCTTCGCTCTATTGGCGCGAAATGATGATGTTGTTGCGTATAGACCTCCATGGCTGGGTAAATCTACTTGCTCTCCGATTGTTCCAGCCCCGCCATCTTCGGCATCAACAGCGACGCGTTTCTTGAACGCAACATCATCAAGATTCAGAACTTCCAGAAGGGGCTGGTAGGCAGTCGAGTGAAGAGTGATGGCGTAATTGAAGCGTGGGTTTGAGCTTGACTTTTCGTAGATAATGGTTGGGATGCCGCGATGGAGGAGGCTGCGGCTCAGCGTTAGACCGGCGATGCCAGCGCCGATTATGGGAATTGGCTGCAGCATCTGCTTCGCTTAATTGTTGTGGGAAGACGATGATGAGATTGATTGAGAGGTTGTCATAGAGTCGATAGTAGTATCACGATGGCTAGTGGTGATCGGACCAATTAGCGGGCCGTGGAGTGTGGGTACGTGTTAGTTCGCGGCTCTATGGGTCTTTGCGCGTTGCCTGCTGCGTATTACCGTCATCAACAGCTAGGCGTAAAAGTGAACATTCAAATGTGCATTTCTATGTACTGTATTCGAGGTAGCGTATATACAATGTCTCAATGTACTACAGGTAGATGTAACAGAATGGCTCTCCATCCAGCGAACCTAGCAGATCTCCGATCGGCCTGTCTGGCATGTTGAGGAAATTCGTGCTGATGACGTCCTGCAACGTAGTATTCCTACTTGGTGGGTTGTTGAGGATAGTAATGGTACCAGCTACTGTCTTTGCCTGATTGAGATGCAACGCCTGCCACATCCACCACACACGATCTAACATGGCGTGGTGCAGGAAGAACACAGGGTCGTTCGTGCTGCTGAAGAAATCGGCGGCATCACCACCAACTTTCACGTGTCCAGCGGTATGTGTACCTAGAAATCCGTCGGAAAAACGTCCCTGAAGCTCGTTCTGGAACGTGTATACGCTCTGAGAAGCCTCGCCGAGTGTCATGTTATAGAGGTTGGTGAAGGTGTAGTCTTCGGTAGTGGGAATGAAATCGCGTCGAGCGCATCTTGGGTTCCACTCGAATGGGTCCGTTACGGCAGCGTATCCTTCCATAGCAGGGAGGACAGGACCGAGGTTGAGTTGCAGACTGACCGCTATTAGATGGATGATTCAAAACTTGAGAATACCCGACTTACTTCTTGAAAGGACCACTCTTTATACATCCGCCTCCATTTCCTGATGGCAAGAGGATCGAGCCACCACCGCTAACACTGCCATTGTGCTTAAGGAAAGCGCCATCACCACCCATACTAGTCTCGGAACCATCGAAAAGGGGAGATTTGCTCAAATCGTTTTGGTAACTAAACCAGTTCCAGTACGGCTGGTAACCCGTGTAGCCACATTCATCCCGCAGAGCCTTCTCATAGCCGTACACGAAGTACCTGTGCCAGCTCAAGAAATTGCCCGTTCCGTGGATCGACGTTGTCTGGTTGATATGTTGAGCAACGAAATCGTCGTATCGTGTTTTTGCACCGGATACAAGTCCTGCAGGTGTTTTTGATGGCGATGAAATCATACATTTCACAGCTTTGATGTAGGACTTTCGTTCCTTCTTACTCAATAAGTTCCTGTGGCAGAAGTTAGCTTCTTATCTTCTCGGGTAATCTGCTGAAATCACTTACCAATCTCGACGGACATGTGCGTTGGAGAGAGAGCAGCTCCTCTTCGCAAGTGTACTGTTTGCCTCAGCTTGCTTCAGTGCCTCCATGGCCTGATTCTGAAGATCTGTAAGCAAATCATCTCGAGGTATTACCGCGGCAGACAAAGCAACGCTGGTCAAAGCCAGCGCAATGGCAGAGATTCCACAAAATCTCATGTTATCTAGGAATCTCATCAAGAGAAGTAAGGCGCTACGTTAGGACAGAGCGACGACAGCTGCGCGCCAACAGTCCGATATATGCGCCTACGATACGATTTGGCCCCATATCAAAATTGTACACACATGCAGCGACTAGGCTTGCAAGGTTCGCTAACTTGAATCCGAGGTGGTCGCGGAGGCGAAAGATGCTCTCTGCAGTCTTCCGCATCGGAGTTACTGAATTAGGGCTTCATTTAAGGCAACCGACGTGGTTTCTGCATTGTCCCAGATGTTTATGCAGTAGCGTCGCATAAGTCCAAGATACGAGAGTCGAGATTCGTCTAATCGGTTGCAAATGCTGAATCGTAAAGACCCGATGGGATGGCTTGACCGGGTCGAGGTCGAGAAACCGATGAGCACGCTGCAGCCACGCAGGAACGGCAGATTCCTTCATGCAGGTTAAATGAAGAGCTCGCAAAACTGTGTCTTACGACCACGACGGTCGATCTCCATTATGCTGCTTTGGGTAAAGCAAACGAAAGACGTCAGCTACTACTACTACTACTACTACTACCACTTTCTTCGCGGAAGTCTCGATGGTGTTCCGTGAGACGGGACGCTGTGGAGCCAGCACCAGCACCTGGGCAGGGTTCACAGGCGCTAGTCACTAGATCCAACGCGGCCCACGGAAGATTGCCGACCGAGGAAGCAAGAGAATTGACTCTCAGAATCAATGCTGACATGTACGAAGGCATGCGTACAGAACCAGTGTATAGCCCTACTCGAGTAAGGTTTGAGAAGACCGGCATACTGGGTCTTTTGGCTTTGAGTCTCCGCAGTCTGTACGAGCCGCCGAACACGAAAGAATGGGCGTGGCGAAGGTGATGGCAGCCTCGGGCTTGTAACAAACATGGGAATCCAATGGAATGCCGTTATCTACATCGCTGTGGGCGGCGTGTTTGTGTTGCGCAAGCTAGCAATGGATGATCACTCAACACGTGAGTATGTGTAAGTTCCCAAGAAGACATATCCTCGTATCCCTAAGAGACCTCGATGCAGACAGGTTGGTGAAATGACAAAGTTGATATGTTTCATCGTCCAGAGCCGCCATGGCCTTGGACGCCATCCGATCTTGCAGCCAGCAACCAGGCCGTCTATTAGCAAACCAGTATTCTAGCGATGATTGCTTTGACACCACTGGAAAATATCTATTACGCTTTTTCTCTTAAGGTTGAGCAAGAACAACGCCTGGTTCAGGTACACATTATGGGCAATGATAACCTTCGACATGGCATTCACCCTGTTCACATTCTTCAGTTTGACGTTCCAGTATTCACCTGTATCCGGTACCTGGAGTACTACCATCAATGCCAGATGCTACTCGTTGGTTTCTTTGTCAGTACTGCATTAGCGAGCACAGGTAAATCCAACCATACCTAGGTATCCAGCAAAGAATGCTCAATCATATTAACATCAACAAGCTTGCAACATGTTCACCGATGTGGCATTCGCCACCATATCTTTACCGGTCATACGAAACCCGCAGATGCCTCGAACAACACGTTTGAACTTCATGGCGCTGCTGAGCGTAACCTGGCTGTGCGTACTTTTACTATATTTTCGAGTCTCTAATCACTCATAAGACTACAGTGCAGCTACCATAGTCATTACAAACGCTTATTACCAGTTCGGCTCTACAACAATGACCAATTTACGCTTTGTAAGCTCATTACAACAATCATCAACTCCTCAAGCTGACTATGTCTATTGATCAGAGAATGAACATTCTGAGCTCGTAAGTGATCCCCTTGAAAGTTTCTCTCTTACAAAATGATGCACTGTTAGTTAGCACTGACCTCCTTCGTTCAGCATGCAAATACACGTGGGGACTATTGCAACCTCCGGACCCGCCCTCAAATCACTATTGAGGAGGAACGCGAGATCGTTCAAAACCAGCCAGTACGACGGTCTCGAACGACACGTGTTTGGAAGTGCAGGAGAGTATGCTAAGCGTCGCAAAATCCTTCTGAAAACGAACGATACATCGACAGAAACCGAAAATCTCTAGACATCAGCTAGAAGTAGTGTATGAGAAAGCGTGATTGAGAAGTGCACGTTTCCCGACCAGGGCAAGAAGAATGTGGTTTACAGCATCACTGAGGAGCGAATTGGAAGCGTGGACAACACTGTCGACGATAAGGAGCTGCAGGACATCAGGTGCACTACAGAATACGCTGTAGGTCACACGGAAATGAAGGCCCAGAGTGAACATTGGTGCGATGGGTTCGATGGATGTGATACGACAAAGGTTCAAACAGGAATCATACCGCCAAAATGAGCAGAATATATTTACGCCAAATCATCCGCACGGAAGCCCTTTATCCGTGCATGCCAATGAGGCGTTTCTTTTTCCGAGAACCACACAATGGATAGAGTTCAAGCCAAGACTATACAAAACCCTAAGAAAAACCTCCGATGTACTCTAGCCGCCGTCAAACCAGACTTGTGCCACACCAACCACACCCGCTTTGCCAAGAGAAATACCCGCTGCCACAGCCACCAAAGTAGCACGAACCACTCCTCGATCGAGCAGCCATCCAATCAGGAGGGCTGCATTGTTTTCAGGTATCTTGGGCAAAGAAAGGGCTTACAGGACTGGGCGAGTGGTTCACGTCATGTATTGGAGCAAGGCTTTCTTGAGATCGAGTCGAAAAAGAACCGTAAGAGACATGAAGGCTTGTGAAGAGGCCGGTAGTGTTTATTGGTAGCTCATACGCCGTGCGGTTGGCAAATGAGGGCTGTCAGTATCTTAAGCTTGTTGAACTGGACGTGATAGCGCGAACAGCCTTGCGCGCCTTACTGCGGCATATACGGCGAGCTTCGCATGTTGGCTGACATGTCGTGCCACGATGTTATCGGTCGATCTAGTACGTGTCGTAAGACTTAGTCCACGTAAGCGTGTTGTGTTGGTGGAATAGCAGTTGTGATCACCTGGACTATATCACGTCTTGTTGACTTCTCGCGCGTTGACTCGCGTACTGTACCGTGAACTATTTCACGAGGAATCACGAAAGTACCAGAACAGAAAAGATAGAAGAAGTCTTTTAGAATTAGGGCAAGGTCTATACTAAGTCGGTGTACACTATGATGGCCCAATGCTGACAGCCTCGAACGCCCATGACCATGCCAATGTCCGTTTAGAAGAATTGAAACCTAGCAAAGCCGTACGAACCATGGGAAAGAAAGGGTATCGTAAGTTTAGAAGACGAAATGAAAAGTGGCAAGAAAAGAAACACATGCCCTGCTGCACACTGTCTAGATGTCTCTGGGACAAATATAGACGCGCGCGACTAATCCAACTATGGAAGGACTAAAGAAGGCATGAGGGGTAGAAGCGTTCGTAATTGACTCGAAACGAGCGTCGCAAGCTAGGCGCCTACTACTTTGGACCATAGACCCAATCTGCGAGATGTTAGTGGACCACTACAGCAGTCTAAGGGTTTCATATACACTTACATTGCGCAGCGTATTTGACCTCCCAAGAAGCTGGCATGCCCTTGCAAGTAGCAGGCTTGTTACCACCAGCAGTCTCGACACGGTAGACAGTGTCGATTCCTCCTTGAGTGATACCAGCCTTGTGCTGGAGATACAGCCACTGAACAGCAGGTAGGCCATTCTTGCCTGGGCATGCGTGTGCTGGTGCATCGACATTGCCTATCTTGGCCACTTGGGTCATGGGGAAGGGTGCGCTCAACTTGTCGAAAGCGAATGTTGGCGTGTTTGTTCCTGACACATCGGCGAAGAAGTGATGACCGGCGATATGTTCGTAGCCCTGCGACCTGAGGCTCATGTCAACAACTTGAGGTGCCCATTCGCTCAGCGAGAGTGCAAGAGGCGAAATGGAGCCAATCTTCCATTTGGCCATCTTGTCGTCGTTGAGCTTCGTGCCGATATCGTATAGGGTAGCTAGATGGCTGTTAGAGATGCCTTACTGTCGAGCTCATAATGTTCTTACCGTATGCACCAGTGGTACCAGGAGTCACGCTGTCGTCGGGCGTACTACATGTGTAGTTTTGTGTGCCGATACCGAGGACAACGTACTTCAGGTCTAGGCCGAGAGTGTCTGGGCTAGTAAGAGTACTCTGGGGAAAGAGTTTGGAGAGGCTCTTGAGGTTCCGCGCGGGAGTGTATGTTTGTGGCTTGCCAGGCAATGGTAGAGCAGCTGCAGTGGCAGTTGCGACACAGAGAAGGGCCGCAGTGACTGTGGAGAACAGCATGGTGACTGATAGCGTGTAGCTTTGCGAAAAGCGAACGCTGTTGATGATACGTTCTGTAAAGATGATTTGGGTTTGCTGAATTCGGGTTGTTCTCGTGGAAATAGTGCGCTGCAAGTCGGGTGGCGGCAGTATAAAAATCTTGCGAGGATGATCTGTGCAACGCAGGTAGACCCTGAACAATGGTGAAAGTGAATGAGTATTTGGAAAGACTGGTGTTATCAGAATAAGGACGTCGTCGTTTCGCTTCGCTAGTGCTGGTGTTAAGAACTCGAAGCTGATATCACCGTTACACTCCTTCTTAGACCAGGCGGCTCGACAGACTTATACCTTCATTTGTAACCTTCGCGCTTGGCCGTTAGACAGGCGGCCTACATGGGCATGCATGCGCCGCCATGTGTGGGTGTACGTCAACACGGGCCTTCATCTTGACCAGATTTCCTACTATTATCCTTGAAGCGATATGCACGCCAAATTGGTGAGACCTGGAGGTGGCTTTAGCGTCTCAGGGTAGTCCTCTTTCCGCATGTCACCTTGCCGCTCTCGGCAAGCTGGGTAAAAGGCTTGTGTCTGCTGTAAGCGCTGATACGTGCAATCTTGCGATCAAAGGCAGGGATTTTGAGAGCGATACGATGGGCTTTGCTTCCCTTGTAGTGAGCCGCATTCCAGTGGCGCTGTCCACTCTTCGTGTTGAGCCTCCATTCGCGCTCCCGAGCCTTTTGAACGTTGGTTTTTTGTTACATCGCCTCCACATCCATCGCAATGTCTGACAGCGAGGCATCTATTCTGCCTTAGGGAGGCGGCACAGTTGACCTGACACTCTCAGTGGTCGTCCAACGAAGGATTCTTTAGTTTCAGCATCAGGCCCTCCAGACGAACACCAAACGTCGGCAGAAGTGCACCCAATTTTGGGAATTGGGTTTGCGCTTGCTTGAACGGGAGGTTGGTTAGAAGGCTGGGGTCTCCCTGGTATTCACCCGTTGCCTGTGCGCTGCACACGCCATGCATCGGACGGCTGGTAAATGACCTGATCTGGCTGAGCAAAGTCAGTAAATGACCCGATAGTAGCATGCACGAACTATCGAAAGCCCCGCTTCAAGCCCAAATGTTGGTTAATTAACTGGGTACTCGACAGAGATTAACGGAAAATGCGGCAACTGTGAGTTCTGGAATGTGTAGGCATTCACTGGTAGCCTTGGGAGAGAAATGCGGCGAAAGTCTTGTCGGCGTCTCAGGGAGTCTGCATCCGCGGTGGCACCGATGCTACGTACGGCTGCGGTTAGGCGACTGTGAAGCTTGCCATGCTGCGAACTTGAGCATGATGCCTGTTCCGCACAAAGACTGATATCTATCATCAGGCATAAATTACATGGTTGGTTTAAACGAGGGGTGGCACTCATCAGCCAGTCCCTTCGCGTTCGTCTTCGATACCAATATGAGCGCACGGCAAGGCGTTCGCGAAAGCTGCAATCCGGTAAGAAACGTACTGAAGACATTGACTAGCAAACCCAGAACCAGGTTACCCACGAGCCGCAAAATGCGCTCTAATCGTCTGACAGAGCTTTGGTATCGCCTCATTGGCAATGAAAGAGGGGTAATGTTGGCTTATTAGCTTTCTGCAAGTCTGTCGAAGTGGCGACATTAGCCTCCTTTCTTTTTGGCTCCACAGTAAGCTCGTGACACACCCGTCTATCTAGCGAGCAAACTCGTGGTGCATTGCGGGACGACGTTGCATACGCCACTCGCGAGTAAGTCGGTTGTTTCGTTTAGACATGTGAACGACAGGTCGGCCGAAGGATCTTTCACAGTAACAAGTGTTTCGAAACCCATGAAGTTCACAGAGTGAGCTGTGTCAGAGCTCAAGCGAAGGTTTCAGCGATGATCCCGCACAACGTGCGACACTTCCCCAGCTCATGAACGTCGCTCGAACGCTTCCAGGAGTTACCCTTCATTTAGGTGAGGATACGCGTGTGCGCGGGATGTTGGGCTCCTGTCAGCATCCTGAAGTGCTTTTCAAACTCTTGACAGCTCCTGCATTGGCTGCATGGTGGCAGTCGAGACTGTGACACCTACCGCAACAGTATATGTCTCCCGCTCTACATCCGTTCAGTTGGGTTTGCTTCTGGCCGGGCCGGCGTGAGTTGATACTTGAGATGTCGGCGCATGCTGAGGGCGCATCCAATGCGGAAGCGGTGCGCCAACCTGCAGCTCGTGTTCTTCGATTCTCCTCTCTCCCAAGATTTTTCGGAGATGTCGAATCCATATCAGAGTGATTAGAAGGACACATCGGAGTATCATCGACGTGAGGACTCTAGGTCTGGGTCTGGACATGGCAAAGTATAATGACCGAAAGAGGAAAGGCTAAAGCGGGGTGCCTTACTTCATAAGCCAAGGACTACCCTTTCGTCACGATAACGCGACATCCGAATAGCTATGCTTGCTATCGCGATGCAGTAGCACAGAATAAGAGCATTCGACACAGGAAGTTAAGCTTTGTAGCTTGGTCCAGATTTTGCAATGGCAGACAAAGGCGGTCGTGATGCCCTGGGCTTCCAGTTATCGTCATCGTTACCCAGTCGCGTGCATCCAGTCGCAGCATGTGTATTATGCATCTCAGCCGTAAGTGCCCTGTCAGTATGCGAAGTGGCTCCCTTCGATGCTAATCCATCAACAAAGCTAGCGTTCGCATACGCGTTCTACAACGCGTTCCTCCATCCGCTACGCCACTACCCCGGTCCGCTGCTTTGGCGATCCTTCCGCATTCCCTATGTTATCTCGACGCACCGTGGCGAAATTCACAAGCGGTTTACTGAGTTTCACACCAAGTATGGGCCAGTTGTACGTGTAGCCCCTAACGAACTTTCCTATGCCGACAGTCGTGCATTGAAAGAGATCTATGTCACACGCCCGGGCCATCTACCCTTCGAACGTAACCGTACCTCATTCAAGAAGATGTCACCAACCGAACCTAACTCAATCGTGAACTGGCATGAGGAAGACCATACGAGGTACAGACGTGCTTTTGCAAATTCCTTCTCAGAGAAAAGCTTGAAAGAACAGGCACCAGTCATTGAAAGCTATGTTGATCTCTTCATGGAACAAGTGAAAAAGAGAAAGGCTGTCGATCTTGAGAAGTGGTTGAACTACCTGACTTTTGATATCTCTGGAGACTTCACCTATGGCGAGTCTTGGGATTGTGTTGCAAACGGCAAAGCGCATCCCTGGGTCGATATTGCCCAGGACTTTGGCAAAGGGCTTGCCTTGATCGGCTCGATCAACCATTACCCTCCTATCGATAAACTACTCCGACACATCATCCCTAAACGCATCTTGCAAAGGAGTATGGACCATCGTAAGCTGAGTATGGAACAAGCTCAGAAGAGAATAGCACTGAATGTAGAACGGCCGGACTGGGTAACTCCGACGAAGAAGTATAGTGATCAGAAGGATCACTTCACAGATGCTGAGTGGGGAATCAACTTACTCGTAATTGCGTTTGCTGGGAGCGAAACAACAGCGAGTGCTCTGACTGCGATCGTAAGAATGTTGTTGCAGCACAGAGGTGTCTTGCATCGACTCACAGCAGAGATCAGGGATAATTTCCAGAATGAGAGCGACATGACGGTAGCATCGACAAGCAACTTGCCTTATCTAAACGCGGTCATCAATGAGGGCATGCGACTTGGCCCTCCCAACGCCATCGGAGTACCTCGCATTGCTCCCAAAGGCGGAGATACTGTGTGCGACCAATGGGTTCCTGAAGGCGTAAGAGATTCATGCTCCCATACTACCTCATCCTAACTAAACTCTTCTGAATAGACCTACGTGACCTACAATCAATACTCCGCCTATAGACAACCGTACAACTTCCGCAACCCAAACTCCTTTATACCAGAGAGATTCCTACATCCAAAGCCAGAACAAGACAACATGGCTGCGTTTGCGCCTTTTATGGTGGGTAGACATAGTTGCATAGGTGCCAAGGTTGCTTACAACGAGATGCGACTGATACTTGCGAGATTGTTGTGGAGTTTCAATATCAGGTTAAAGGATGATCTGGATAGGTGGGATTGGGGAGAGCAGTGCACATATCTACTTTGGGTATGATCTATCGTACGATCGGATCCTGCGGTAACAAACGCTAACGGCGATGTAGGATAAAAAGCCATTGGAGGTCACCTTGGAACATGCTTCCAAATGAACACGTAAGGCTATCAGTAGTCAGTCAGCATGCAGGATAGGACGGTGGAATCAATCGTTTCAAGTGTTTGTTTTCGGGCAGTATAGTGATTTGATCTCAGACTGCGTTGTTTGTAGTGTCCCACCATATTCATGATTGAATTCTCCATCTGTCAAACAAGCCTGAATTTGGCAAAGTCCTGCAGCGAGAACCTCACATCTGGTGTTAGATACTGGTATTGCACAATCATACTATGACCGTTGCTTGGGTGAGCGTGCATGAGCATAATACATGAGCCTGGCGACGTTTATGCAACGGCCTTGCGCGCCTCAACGGCCTTCTCATACGCCTTGAGGTCGACATTGCCGGCATTCCAGACAGTGACGGCCTGTACAAAGACGCCCTGCTCCTTCCTGCGCTCGACATAGCCGATGACGTTGAGCCATGTGCCGATGTCTACGTCGAGATGCTTGATGCGCTCCAGTACGTGTTGGACATCGAGGTTCGCGATGACGGGCGGGCTGGATGTCGGGTAGTTGTGCTTAAGGCGCAGTGTTGCGGTCTCAGTGACGTAGTCATCGATGCTGCGATACAGTCAGTCTCTGCGACGTGATCGGGAACGACTCGGTGCACCAGCCCAGAAAGCGGACTTTGTTGCCCTGCGCGCATGCGGGCAAGTCACCCAGCAGCACCAAATTCGAGGCAACGGGACCAGACATGGTGGTGAAGGCGCCGCAGAAGGCGGTGGAAACCGGAGCCGAGATGCACGTGCCATGGTTAGCGCGGACGACATCATACCCTCGTGCATCCAGGCCCGATTCATGACCAGCCAGGCACCCTTCAGTCACTCCAACGCCGCCGCTCCAACAACACGAACCTCTGCGAACTCTCCTCACCTGCCATAACTCGGAAACCCCCCGAATTCCTACAAAGTACGTGCGAACTACGCACCGCCCCCCGCAGCCCCGCCAACCCACACTCTGATAGGCTTCGAGTCAGCTGCATCGGCTTGCGATAGCGTCAAGCGAACCAAGGTTGCTAACTGAAGACCTCCAGAACTACTTCAACATGAGCGGCTGGGGCCTGGGCTGGTTTGGCGGTGGCCAGGCGAAGAAGGAGGCGCCAAAGAAGGCCATCCTCCAGCTTCGAGGCCAACTTGAGATGCTGAACAAGCGGGAGAAGCACCTGCAAAACCAGATGGACGAGCAAGATGCGCTGGCGCGAAAACACGTTTCTACCAACAAGCAAGGCAAGTTCGCATGCATACCGCTTTCTGCTGTTGTCGCTGACGCCTGCCATAGCTGCCAAGTCGGCGTTACGGCGAAAGAAGCAGTTCGAGCACTCACTCGAGCAGACCAGTTCACAGATCATGACGCTAGAAAGGGAGATCTACTCCATCGAGACGGCCAATATCAACAAGGAGACGCTGGATGCCATGAAGAATGCAGGAACCGCCATGAAGCAGATACACGCCGGCCTGACCATCGACAAGGTCGACAATGTCATGTACGCTTTTTGCACAAGACAAGCCTCACCGAATAGTTTGCTAATCATGTGGGCAGGGAGGACCTCCGCGAGCAACACGCAATCGGCGAAGAGATTAGCGAAGCCATCACCTCGGGCGTCGCCTCCAACGGCATCGACGAAGACGAACTGGACGAGGAACTCGCAGAGCTACAACAAGAAAAGCTCGACGAGCAAATGCTCAATACTGGCAACGTGCCCATCCACGATGCCCCATCGTCACAGAAGCTACCACAGGCACCGAGTACCAACCCCAAGGCACCACAGCGGGTTGAAGAGGACGACGAAGAGGAGGAGTTGCGGAAGCTACAGGCTGAGATGGCCATGTAAGCGGCTGTGCCAGCTCAACCTATTGCTATCAAATGAGCATAGCGAATCCGAGTGGCGGGGTTTTCAGGCGTACGGCGACATCAGCAGAAGCGGCATCTTGGGCTTAAGCTTCTTCTTTTCTATATATAATCGCAGCATTTGGGCTTTGGATTTGTGTCGAGGCACCTACTCTACCTACGAGATACGCAGGCAATACCAGACTCTTTACCGTTTGGCCTTTTTTTTTTTTTACGTATAAAGCTTCATTATTTCATCAGCTACAGCTGTGTACTGTGCGCCATGTTTCCGACCGCAAAAGTACCCCATCAGGCAACAGCTTATCAGACCAGGCATCAATAAATGCTTAAATAATTGTGCTCTTGAACGCGCGTCGAGATTGAAAGAGGGTGCTTTCTCTGCTACATTGGAAACAAGTTGCCGGGCTAGGCAGCACTGTACCGTATCAACACACCACATACTACACGATCATGACCAGACACCCAAAGTTTATAGAATTGTATATCATTTTTATGGCCGATGCGATGCTACCGCTGCTTGTCGCTATCATCTATTTACTCGAAACAGTCATGTATACCATAACGCATATATCCCATATTCGACGTAAAAACCTACGCGAAATTTCACTTTTGGTAGAACCCCCAACCAAGCTACGCTGTCAAGGGTATCAATGTTGGCAAAGCCAAAATGCTTCCGCCTAAAACGCCAAACTCAAATGCTAGCTAGCTCCAAACAGGCTTGGAACGCCGAGTAGAGGGGAGAGAAACAAGTGACACGCATAGGCAGAGGCCAGGCGAGGAAGTTTTGAAAACGAGCGTATTAAGAATAGAAAAGGCGCCGTAAGAACAAAAGCTACTCAGCTTTCTTCGATGTATCTTGACTGTTCTCCGTCTTCTTGGCTTCTTCTGCGCCGGGTGCGCTGTCTGCGGTCAACTCGGTCATTGGACGTCGCAGCGGGGTGCCATTTTGAACTGCTGGCGAACCGGGCACAGGCGTGATGGGCTCGACGCTCGGACGATGTGAAGGTGCCATGGGAGGAGCTGGTGATGCACCAGTCATGTTTGGCGTAAACTTCTGCGGTTCGCTGTTCTCGCGCGTCGGTGCTGGGGATGCGGTGCCTGTCGGATTTGCAGACTGTGGTGCTGGTTGGTATTGCTGAGCCATCGTGTTTGCCGCTGCACCTGCTGCGGCGAACGCTGCCGCAGTACTCGCTTCATCTTCATCTTTGACATCAGGTGCCCTCTTGACATGTTTGTTAATGCTCTCCACGCCGCAGATGGATATAAGCAACTTTCTTTCTTGGTCCGTCAATGTCGATTCAGGTACGGTTCTGTCTACGCAAGCTCTGATAGCATTGTCCACTTTCTTCTGCTCCTCGGGGCCTGGCCTCTTGTCAAGGTAAACGTGACGGTACGCTTCGAGCTGGCGAATGAGGTCCGGATGAACTCCAATCGGGTAACGTCCAGACGGATGAGGTGCCGAAGCGTCGTTAGGAGGCCCTGGTTGTGAGGGCGTCTGAGACGGAGGCGGGCCGTAAGGCGACGCTGAAGGCTGTGGCTGCGACGCCGAAGGAGCATTCGACTGCTGGCTTTGTGGTGGATATGCTCCATAGGGACGAGGCGGACCAGGGCCATACGGGCTCGCGCCCGTGTTAGCATATGGACCACCGTATGGACTGGGTGCCGGAGGTTGGCTGTATGGCGATTGTTGTGGAGCAGCCGTAGGATAGAGAACGCCGTACTGACCACTCGAACCGGCTGCTGAGGAAGTTGGCGGAGCCTGCGAGTTAGGCTGCGGATACGGTCGTGGAGGATTGGGCGCTGGCGGACTTCCAGCAGTGTTACCACCGCCGCCCCAAGGGGACGCATAAGGCGATGGATGGGGTGCGTTCTGAGACGTGTTCGATGCAGCTGAATTACTCTCATTACGAGCCATGCTGGGTGGTAAGCGAGGTTGCGCGAGACTAGGTGGCAGTCTTGGTGGTGGTGGCTGCGGCATCGCATGAGGCATGCCCGGGTGATACGGGTATCCAGGCTGGGGATACGGCTGATATCCATTCGGCGGTTGGTAGTACTGTCGCGGAGCATTGCTAAGAGGAGGACTGGCTTGCCTCTTCCTGCGTTCCTTCTCGATCGAGACTTCGGGGTTGATTCTCCAAAGGTAGCCTTTACCCTCCTTATCACCCTTCATGAAAGCGTCGTGCTGACCAAGGTTGTGGCGCACACTAGACTGCCAACCGCTCGTAGTAGTCTTGAACTTGTACCAAGGATACTTCCGCTCAATGTAAGTATAGATGGATTGGAGGTTCATCTGGCCAGTGGGTGAAGACGAGATCGCCTCGTGGATCAGTACAACATAGTTGGCTGTGGGTCGTTGCAGCTGTTCCTCGGTGTAGTCTTCAATGCGCATCTCAGGTGAAGGCGTCCGAGGCGGTCTGATGGGCTTCGTTTGTTTCTGGAGACTGGACAAGCTACCATCGCCCTGCTCCGTTGTCTCCATAACTCCATCATCTTCGCCATCGCCAGCATTTGATTCTTTGCGTTTGGGTGCTTTCGGCTTGATAGTCGGGATCGGAATGTCAGCTGGGTCGATGCCAGCAGCTCTTGCCCTCTCAATATCCTTAGCCTGTTTAATGAGCTGCGAACGCTGGCGCTTTGACATGATGCCATCCTTGGGCGGTCTGCCTGGTCCTTTGCGCTTCTCAACGACATGACCGATAAGATTCCGTGGCAAATTGTGCTGAAGAGCCATCTCCTCCGTAATGAGCCCATCGATATCTCCGGCTTCGAGTTCGCCTTCGTGTGGCTTGCGTAGTAAAGGCGGACTATCGTTCGGTGGGGGCTTACTTGGCTGCTCGGGCTTTGGAGCCATGGGGATATCTTTGACGGGCTCCTCGACTGGCGTCTCGTCCTTGACAGGTGCCTTTGCGGGAGTCTTGGCTGGTGCTTTGCCCTTGTCTTTCGGCTCTTTGGTTTCCTTGGGTTCCTTGGGCTCTCTGGGCGGCGCAACTTCCTTCTCTTTGGGTTCCTTTGGTTCCTTGGGCTCTTTGCGCTCCTTCTGAATTTTGGGCTCCTTCGTAGATTCACGAATCGCTTCCTTGAGCTTCGCAGTGTCTTTGACTTTGAGCTTGACCTTCTTTGTTGGTGGCTCTTCAGGCGTGAGTTCGCGCTGCTGATGCTTCCTCTTGTGCGCTTTCTTGCTTTCTTTCGAGGGAGCGGGAGGCAGATTCTTGATCTTGAGCTTGAGACTGGTCTTCTGCCGCGGCTTAGGAGCAGGCTCTTCATAATCGTCCATTTCTTCATCGGCGAGTCCGTCATCGTCATCGCTGTCACTGACAGGATGGTGGTAGTAGACATGGCGCGGGTTGACGCTCTGCTGGTCTTCGCTCTCAGAACTGATATGCTCGTCACTTTCCAACTGACCGTTCCCATTTTCGAAAGAGAAACTCATAGGTCGCGATCCAGACTCCTGGCGATGGCGTTGCTGCTCTGTGAGCGCGACGTCTGGGAGGAAGAAGTGTATGTTCACAGCACCCAGCTGCAAGTGGTCGCCATGATCCAAAGGTACAGTTTCACCCTTGGGATAAAAGTCTCCCTCATGATGCAGACCATTGTTACCCAGGACATGGATACAGAAGTGACCCGCGTCAAAGTCAAAAAAGATCTTGGCATGCTCCCGTGATATGCCTTTGGGACCCAACGATCCTGTCCTGGCTACGATCTGCTGGGGATGTATAGGCACGAATGGACAGTCGTTGGGGTCTTCGGGGACGTGGCCGTCGAATTGGGCGGGTACTTCGGGGAAGGCCTGCATGATCATGTCTTGTGGCGCGCGCTCGGCAGGCTTTTCCTCACCAGATTCGCCCGTGGGGTGTGAGTTTGAGCTGAGAGAGTGCGACGCGTTGCTCTGGCGACGCTGCTGGTACTCCATGGGCATCGACTCGATGGGTGCACTGAGGATGCCGCCCTTCTCGGAGATGACGCTACGGGCGCCACCCTTTTTGTGTTTCTTCTTCTTCTTGTCCTTCTTCGCATTGGCCTCGTCCATGCCAGTCAAGTGTTCGCGAGCAGCCTGCACATGGCCCTTTGCGTGCAGTGCCTCGGCCTTGATAAGGCGCTTCATGTCTCTGTGCGCGAGATCGAGATTGCGGCCCAGGGTGATCTGATAGGTATGCATGTAGTAGGAGCCGTCATCGAAGCGCAGACGCGCAAAGGCTGTGAGGCGCTCATTGGTCGTGGGCGGCATGAAGGCATTCATGGGCGGGAAGGCGGTCGTCATGTCCATGGGCATGGCAGTCATGTCGGCGCCATTTAGGTTGTTGGACTGCGCAAAGTCGATGGATGTGTCGAGGAGCGGCAATCCGTTGGTGAGGGTTGTGTCCATCATGTTGTGGTCGGCAGATGGCTTCTCGCCGCCGAGGGCTGGCATGGCCGACGCATCGCTGGTCGCGGCTGCCATGTCGGGAATGCGCTTATCGGGGGCAGGCGAGAGAAGGGCGTCGGGAGTGTCATGTTCGGGGGTGACATGGTGTAAAAGCTCGTTAGAAGGGGCTACGGCCATCCTGCCGCCGCCATCTTCGTCGGGAAGTGCGTAGGGGAGTGCGAAAGGGAAGTCAAAGTCGAGGGAATAGTGGTCTAGGATGCCGTCCGCTGCAGGTGGTTAGCGGCGCGCTTGTTTTTCGCCCAGCAAACCGCGTCGCGGTGTCGCGCAATACATACAGGCCAGGTGAGGTCCGAAGAAGGCGGAGCTGCTCTTGCCTAAGCGGTCTTCTGTTTGCAAAGGGCCTTCGTCGTGCTGTCGCAGCGGGTTGGTGTCTTCGGAGGATGTCGGTCGACGCTGCTCATGAGAGGCTTGCGCCGGGCCTAATCCTGCTGCACGTGGGTCTTGGCCACCCATCTCCGCAACACGGTCCGGCGCCGATGAGAAAGACCAACTTGATGCTTGGGAGATGAACATCGACTGTGCATCGAAAATATCTTCCAATCTGAGCGGCCGCAAAAGCGCCTCGTTCTCTGGATCTCCATCTGTTGGATTCATCGTCAGTGCATTTGACTCTGGTGGCAGCAAGAGCAGGTTGAGAAGAAGTGACGGCGCAGGCGGGATCGCGACGTGAAAAGACTATGGGAAGAGGGTGTACACTTCTCCAAACAAGATACAGCCTCGCAGGTGAACGCGCTCTTCGGCACCCTTGGCCGCTCTTTGGTAGAAGGAGCGATCCATCCAAACTTTCACCCTCCGCACCAATCGCAGCAATACAGAACCAAGACATCTGCATTACCTGTCGGTTTGCCAGTAAGCGTCCATTACATGGCACCCAAGAAGAAGACCCAGCAAGGCGCATCTAGCCGGCCAGCGCCCTCGTCTGAACCGGCGAGACAGCCCCCCAACTGGCCCGCCTTCACTCCTCTCGTACCAGAAGAAGACCTTGCCCTGCAGGAGGTGCTTCACAAGCAGATCGTCACTATCCCCAACTTCTTCACGGCGTCACTATGCAAGACGTACGTTTCCTTCCTGTCGTCACTACCACTGACGACTACGCCCGGAAAGCCTAAGAAAGGTGATGCGGTGCGCGTGAACGACCGCTACCAGATTGATGATCCCGCATTCGCTGAACGACTGTGGAGCCAGACCGGGCTAAGAAAGCTGGTCAGCGGAGATGTTGAGGAAGGGGCGCTTGGTCTCAGTGTAGAACAGCGGAAGGACCTGTGGGGCGGCGAGGTGCTCGGCCTGAACCAGAATATTCGCATCTACAGGTACTCCAAGGGCCAGTTCTTCGATCAGCATTGTACATCATCCCTACTGAACGACTTGTTCAAAGCCATCTGACAGTCATGGACCAAATGCTAACAAAGTCAGATGATGATTCCAATAATGTAATGATCCAGCCCTCTGGTTCCCAGCCGGTACCAGCGCGTACCACCTGGACCTTGTTAATATATCTCACCTCTCCAGCAACAGGCTGCATGGGTGGAGAGACGGTGTTTTACCCAGACCTGCCAAGAAAGAAGAGTCGGGATCCGCCACCTGAGCCCCTCGTTGTCGACCTTGAAGTTGGTCTTGCGCTACTGCATCGACATGGCGCAGACTGCATGCTGCACGAAGGACGTGAGGTCACCGGCGGCGAGAAATGGGTCATCAGGAGCGACTTGTGTGTCAAGCGATGAGTCGTGCTTCTGAGAGACAACGACCCCCAACGGACTCGCCATCTTCAACGCTATCCCGGGTGGGCAGATTTGATCTTGACATTCGCAACAACAAGCCAAACTCGCGGATGTGAATACATCTCGCCACAGTCTGTTGCTGTGTGTGTTACCATGGCCATTGAGCTACGTGGTTTGCATGCCAAAGCTTAGATGCGATGGGCTACTCCTTCCTGGACCCCGCCCGACATCTGTGTCGCAAGCCTAGATTACATCTCTGGACTTACCAGTGTAGTTTGTAATCTCACGGGACCGTTGAGAGAATGCGACGGATGCGCGCAGGTAGCTGCGACACTAACCATATGTTGTGTTGCTGGGTTGACTCAGATCAGCTATCAGCACTGCGGAATCGACGAATACGATGTAGACACCCACTATGAAGTCCTACAAGACATCACATGGCTACAGCTGTCATACCGTGCGACCGGAAACTGATGCATGTTCGGGTAGTCCACCTATCGTAGTTCGGGTATGGCATATTCCGCCACACCCACAATGGCCTTCCTCAAATACCGATATATCGAAATATTCTTGCCTCTCTAGTCACAGAATCTGATCTCTCGAATTCTCCCCTCTTGCTTCCTAGCTCTTGTAGCTACCTCACACCACGCTACGCTTCACTCCAAGACCCATCATATCTTTCTTCTGTGCCTTTCGATCGCGCAAGTAATCTATCCCTCTCTGATGTAACAACTCTGGTATTGTGTTCAATTGTCATTATCAAGTCCCTTTACTTTGTCGAAGTAAGGGGACAGTAAGCCGGCAATACGCTTCAATAATATGTAAACCAACACCAACTGCATTTGACTACATACAAACATTCATGCTCGATGTTTGCATTGGGTTTCACGCTATCTTCGCTTGAGGCGGAAGACGAGATAGCTTCATACTCTTGGCGATTCATCCTCGGTTTCATCCCGGCGATCTAACGAAACTTGGCATAGCCCACGTATCGCGTATCCAGGAACCCGTTTCAGCGTTCTCAACTCACGCTTAGAACTACCCATCGAGCTGTCGCCGGCGTCTACCATGAATGGCAATGACAGCTCCGACCAGGAACCACAGCCTCAGCGTTTCGGTGTGGGCCAGCATGTTTGACGTACGAGTACATCTGTACGGAGCCCGCCGCTGCCTTTGGTTCCTCAGCTGCGCTCACTTTCGTTTTTAATATCCAAGTTTACGATTGACCTGGCGTCACCGACTTACTAATCGACATGATGGAGCCACAACACCACTACGCAGATGTACGTTCGCAGGACCATCACCATGATGACGACTCATCGACGGAGGTTGAATCTTTGGTTGGGGGAGAGAAGCAATGGGCAGCAGGCGAATATCACAGCAGAGCACCATCGTCAAGAAGAAGAATAATGTGCCCGCCGCTGGTGGCAGCGATGCGATGGATATTGGTGATAGGGTTGCAGCTCGTGATCATCGGGTTGCTGGCCAGAGATCAAGGCGTGCTCGACTCAACACGGTGGAAGGCACGTTCAACAAGCGCCAACGATGTAGGTGGCGATATCACCGGATGGTCCCCACACAGTGAGTCTTACTATTCGACCCACTGTCGTACTCAGTTTAACAGCCATGCAGTCCCAACGCAGATCACCAAGTTCGAGATAAATCAGACATTTGCACCCTACAACACATCAGAGTTCTTCAAGCCCGAAGTACTTCGAGCATGGAACGAACTCTTGCCTGGTACAACTCCCCTAACATCCGAATTCTTCAAAGGTTCCACTAACACCCCACACAGTCGGCATGGGCTTTCAGAGCATTCCTGACCCAGAGAACTACCACGACCTTCCCACTCCCATCGTCTGGCCCAACGCTACTGTCTTCACGACATCCATGACCCACCAGCTCCACTGCCTCTATGCTGTCGTCGCAGTCTATTCCGGTATGACTTCGGGTCATGAGCTTGAAGAAGACCATCACTGGCACATGATCCACTGCTTTGACTACATGCGCCAAGCTATCATGTGTAGCGCGGATATGGCTCTTGAAGGGCTGGAGACGACATTTCCCGACCACAATGGTGGCAGTGATGGTTGGGACAGTAAGCATGTCTGCAAGGATCCGAAGAAGGTTAGAGAACGCCTAGAGAGTGTGAGGGCGTATGACGACCAAGAGATCTTCTAGATAGATCATGCGTCAAAAAGGATGCTTATTTGTTTCTCCAGAGATTTCTTCTTCGATAGAAAGGTGTCGTAGACAGCGGACCATTTGACATGGTCTTCAGATTCGCGATTAATACATACTTTCTCATTCAGCTGGCAGGCCCAAGCCCAACCGTGAAGATTAACGACGCCTTCAACTCGACACCAGCGCATGACTTATGCTGCATTGAAACGAACCACACCCTGCTAACTTTTTGATGTCGATTCCTACAACAATGTCTTGCTTCTGCGTTGACAAGCTCGTCGAGCGATGCGATTGATATGCAAATCAGAAGGAAATGTTCATGGGAAAAATGAGAACAGTTGGCGACTTCCACCTGGTCAAAAAGGTATCCACAATATTCCTAAATCCCGATGGATATGCCACGGCTCGCCCTAGATGTCATCAGCTTCTAAACCAAGGGACTGTAGGTTTACACAAGCCGGTGATGCACATCACGCATGACCATCGCCTCATCACTCGAGGCTCTACATCAATCATGTATTTCCAAATACCCGTAGGACCAGTGTTTCTTCGTTTACCTATGCCTAGGTCGCACTCAGCTGGAAACATACCGAACTGTTATGATTTGGAGACTATTGGCATAAGTTATACCAAAACATCTCTACTGTTGAAGTAGACTACAGCGTTCAAGGCGGCATCTGTACCCTGACTAAAGGATACCTCCATAGTAGTCAAAGCGTCACTTTACGTGGGCGTAGGATGAGTCGACAACGTGAGTACATACACAGAAAGTAAGTGCGCAGTTTTGTAGTCCACGAAGAGTACTAGTAATTGATCAGATTCGCAGCTGTAAAAGTAGCGCTCGTTGATCAAACATGAGATTATGAACCAAGGGATGTCATCTTCACAAACTTTAAACACAACCAGGTAGTTCGAGAATCATGCTGACATTATAATGCACGATCATGTGAACTGTTATATGCATTTACAAAGACAGTTTTCCTGAGAGACAAGTTATTTTTGTAGAAGCTAAGCACTCAATGCCGTTCCTGAAACTCGCATCCATGGCTAATAACATCGTCTATTTATCTTCCTCCCTCGATAATCTGGGTCTAGAGAAGGCCTTGACAGACATACATACCTGAAATTACCGGCAGCTGAGTGGTTGCAGCTTGTACAATGCTTGAGTGAGTCCATACCAGCATAATACGTCCCGCACGGAAAATGGAACCAACCGGTTGCGGACTTATCCACACCCGAATCAAAGATTCGCGCCTCCCAGCAACGATCACATCGATTATGCTCACAATCGTTGCTAACACATGGTACATTCAGCGGATGATCATTTCCACAATAGTTGATATGGCAAGGGCCAACTGTGGGTGAAATGCCGCCGCAACTCCAACCAGGTTTGATTACCATCTTAAATTGCCTCCGAGCTGCCTTTTCTGCTTTCTTATCTTCAGCGCTTTTGAGATTTTCAAGTGTATCCGGCTTGTCAGGGGGTTCACGAGAACCGCTATGACCTTTACTTGGGAATAGTTTCTTCCCGATATTCTTCTGCGATCCATACGATGTCATTGCTAGCAATATCTCGTTTCTGCGTCTCTGGTAGATTTGGTATCAGGTACTCAGGAACCGCTATGAGAGTATTATATATCCTGTCTGCTTGCTTTCTCTAAGTCATCGGACGACAACATTTTCACACGCACATCTTCCACCAGACGTGGTCATGAGTTGGCAGTTATTTCACAATATAACGAGTTATAAGTCGACGCCTAACCTCGCCGATGTAAAATGTGTTGCTGTTAGATCTATGCTACATACGGTGATGCTCTTGCTGCTTCCGCATGTTGAAGCCTGCCTGTAATGGCATCAGATATGTATATACTAGTCTTGGGACGCAGACTCGACGTAAAATAGGGCTATGGCTTTCATGGGCGTATAAGTAAATAAAGGTTGAATCTCGAGAGGAGCCGAGAATACAATTTATATCCGGTTTGAGTTAGACCCTTCCTGAATCATGACCGATCTAAGCGCGTAGACTGCCGGACTTGCCGTAAAACAAAAGTAACGCCATTCCTCTAGTGTCGGAGCCAAAGTATAATTTGAGGCGTACTCACAGCGAAGATTACATGTTCAGGGTATTTTTTACATCCTGGTCGCAGCTGTTACAAAATGTAAGCGCCATGCTCCAGCCACAGATCATGGTCGCACTATGCTTGTCGATTTGTAGCAAACATCTAATCCTGTGGTACGACCGGGGACTGGCGCACGACAACTTGCTGGGGAAGCTTTACACAGACAGAGTCACAGAACGCAGTGTAATTGTAACAAGGTACGCCAGTGTACAACTCGAGAGCGATCCTTAAAGCAACGCTTTCTGCACGCTGCTAGGCGTCAGCGTGCCCTTTATACTAATTTCCTTCAAGAATTACCAACATGTTAGAGAAAGCCACAGAAAGAGTCAAAAGAGACTCCACGAAAGCTCCGCTTTACCTGCCAGCATGGATGCACCACCCCGTCGGCTATCCTCGATTATCTGAACGCATCTCATTCAAGCCTGAAACCGGCATTTATCGTCGATTTGACGGACTCAATGCAAGACATTTGTTGTATCTCCAGGCCGAGCTGTGTGCAATGGAAAAGAATTTGTTTTGGCTTGAGCAGCAAGACAACAAAAGCACTAGCGGCAAAAGATCTGAGTACGCGACTGATTACCAGTGCATGTTGAAGGAACCGCATGGAGAGCAGTCAGAGCAGTTCAAACTGATTATAAAGATGCACGAGAAGCTGAACCAATACAGTAAGTACGATAACATCCGGTACATGAAACCGTTGCTAATTTTGTGAAATATTAGACAAAGCGCTTATTCAGATCTCGATTCTTCACCAGCTCAAAGCGCCTGATCGTTTTGATCTTCACGATCTCCAAAGCTTTTTGGAAGGCGAAAATATGGCTCCTGAACATATGACCGGCATAGATGTAGATATTTGGGGTAAAACAGGCGATGCTGACAACCATCCTCCTGATATTGTCTGCGTCCATCCGCGTGATATTCCTGACAAGTTTTCTCGTGTGGTTTCTGAGCGCGCAATATATCTCTTCAAGTACGGCATGGGTGTCTTCACCAAGGGAGATCACCATCTTGGTCGAAAAGTGTACTACGATACTACCGTGGTAAAGATCACACTTTGGGTCACTTCCATGATCGCAGCCATGCTACCTATTGCATCTATTCTTGTGTTGATCCAGCTTGAGTCACTCAAAGCGAAGCTGTGGACGATCGCAGCCTTCAATGTGGGAATGAGCTTCTGTTTGACGTTCTTTGCCAATGCCAAGCGAGCTGAGGTATTTGCCGTGACATCCGCGTACGTATCATGAGCTTGAAGAAGTGGCAGTCGACTGACATTATCAGATTCGCTGCTGTACTGGTCGTGTTTGTGAGTACCGATCGTGGCAACCCTTCTACGTAACGATACGCTGCCATGCACTGGACGTGTCCAGTATGACAAAACGACAAGAGGAAAGAAATTGGAGATTGCAAGCGTTGTTTCGAGTCTGTGTGATCATCAGTACTGAGGTCTTCGAGTACTACAAATGCATGTGGTAGAAAGAAACCACCTATTACAGGCTTATGCTGGCTTCAGGACGCGTTGTCGAACGTCGTGAAGGGTCATGACAACGCAATGCACAACTGCGGAGACAACAGTTACAAGCGCTTCGCGATGCTGATGAGTGGCGGCCCGTAAGTGATGGTAGTGCACAGAAGAGTGTGCGGACATGAGCACCTCCTTTCGCATCCGGGCCTTCCACGCCAAGGCGCCTGTGGCGCTAAACCTCCGCGTTTCCCTTCTCATCTTGCGCGAACCCCAACCGCGTCCTTCTCGTCTACCCCAAGTCCATGTCGCGGCACCCATGCAAGCCTTCAATGTCATTGGAACAGCACTGAAGATAGTCGAGCCCAGACGTTCGACGAAGTTGTTGTTCGCGCCTTTCTCCCTAACTAGCTATCAACAATTCTTCACCAATGACACCATCTTCACGATGTGATATACTAGAGCTGTCATTTCATAGTTCCGCCGCCGGCACGCGCCCCAAACGTGCGCTTGGAAACCCCACCACATGGCTAAGAGCCTCAAGACGGCCCAAGAATAACCCCGCAAAATGGCCAACCCGCCGTTGCACGCCCAGACAGGCTGAGCACTGACTTGCTCGGTGTTTTTACTGGACATGAGATCTGCACTCATTTTCTCCTACCATCATCATTGGACGGTTCTCGGTGTTGGCATCTCGGCATGACAGTAATTCCGCGAGGTAAGGCAACGTTGGCACTTCGGGGTCAATTGGCACAAGGAGCAGTATCCTCTCCAGGCCTTTTCTCCTGGTCCAAGGCTTTTTTCTTACAGGTCCGGATCTTTTGGTAGCTTGGTACAGATCTCATTGAACCATGATCCTCGTCTATCCGACCCCTATGGATCTGTACTTGAATTACGAAATGACCATTAGGCTCGATATACGTTAGCTATACGACCGATCGAATGGAACACACGGCATGCCCAGCCACGAAGCCTCCAGACCTTTAAAGACAGCGCTCTGCTTGGAATCCGGAACTTGCCTCGGTAGGCGTCATCGTCTTATCAATATAAGTGGATGCATGACTGCCAGAATGATCTACAACTGCTCGTCTCCCTGTGACGATCTCCTCCTTTCTTTTTGATCCTTCTCGAGGAGAAACTAAACCAGTACTCCTTTGCCCACCATGAATAGCGATGACGAGTACAAACAAAACACTGTTCACAAGGAAGCGTACAGCCCGCCAGCTACAGACAGCAATGCCGCGGATTACGCTTACGATCAGATTGAAGAGAAGAGGTTGATTCGCAAAGTCGATTGGAGACTTCTACCAATCTTGGGCGCACTTTACTCTATCGCGCTGATAGATCGCACGAACGTGAGTTCAAATCCTTTTCTAGTCCCCGTGTTCAGGGAAACTTTGCTGAGAAGAGAATTGACAGATTTCCAATGCGCGTGTTGCTGGAATGGGGACAGATCTTGACCTCCAGATCGGTGATCGATATACCATCGTCTTGGTCCTCTTCTTTCCTACGTACTTCCTGCTCGAACTTCCGTCTAACATCGTCCTTCGAAAAGTTGGGAGTGCCAACTGGCTGGCCTTTATCGCTGTGTCGTGGGGCGCTGTCATGATAGGGCAGGGCTTCGTCGAGAGTTGGATATCGCTCGCCATATGCCGTGTGTTGCTCGGAGCGTTCGAGGCGGGCTTCTTCCCCGGTTGTGTATATCTCATCACTTGCTGGTACCGTCGCTATGAAACACAAAAGCGGTATGCGACCCTCATTAACCCGTATTATGGTAGCAGTAGCTTACAGGACACGCAGACTTGGTGGCTTCTATCTCTTCTCAGTCGGTATTGGTGGCCTTGCAAATATCCTTGCATACGGCCTCATGCAGATGGAAGGCGTCGGTGGTATTCGAGGCTGGAGATGGTAATATATACCCTGTACGAACTGTATGCGAGATATGTACTGACTTCACATACCCAAATTTAGGATATTCATAATCGAAGGGATCATCACCTGTCTAGTTGCAATCGCAGCCTGGTTCATCATCTTGGACTTTCCCGATAAAGCCGAGAAGAAAGGGTTTCTCACCTCCACCGAGGCCGCTGTTATCATGCAGCGTATAGAAGACGATCGTGGCGACTCAGTAGCGGATCCTCTGACCTGGGCTAAGTTCTTCCAACATCTAAAGGACCTGAGGCTTTGGGCATACGCCACGCTCTTCATGTCGACGACGATGCCCGCATACGCCTTCAGTTACTTCCTCCCCGTCATCCTCCTCGGCATGGGCTATTCTGCTGGGCAAGCCAACGCCCTTTCAGCACCTCCCAGTTTGTTCGCGATGATCACAGCGTTCGGATTCGCATGGCTAGGGGACAAGTACCGTGTGCGTGCTCCCGTCATCGCCGCTCAATCAGTCCTTGCCATAATCGGTCTCATGATAGTTGCATACGCCGAAAACAATGGGGCAAGATACTTTGGCTCATTCCTCGGGGTATGTGGCTGCCAGGGCAACGTCCCGGCTATCCTTGCGTATCAGAGCAACAATATTCGAGGCCAAAGTAAGCGGTCCGTTGGAAGCGCTCTTCAGATTGGCTTCGGTGCAATTGGCGGCATCCTCGCATCGACGACGTTCAAGCAAACGGAGGCACCCACATACATTACTGGGCTTTGGGTGACAACCGGCCTCCAAATCTACATCTTGTTAGTGCTGTGCTGCACTACTACGTATTTTGTGAAGAGAAATAAGGTGGTTGATCGACAAAGAGCGAACGGCGAGCCTATGGACGAAAATGAAGGGCAGGCTGGGTTTCGGTATACTATATAGGCCACCAAGGGTGACCAAGGCGTCTGAGCGTACTCTTTCCGCAGCGCGTCCTGATATTGCAGTCTTTTCACGGTTGCTCTGAATCGTCTCAACGCATCGCTAGCTTTCAATCATACCTTCAACAGCTATATGATCTTGGCCGATTCATGTCCAACGCGCACAGGTTACCAAAGTCGACTTTGGAAAGATGGTGAGCTTGAACATGGATCTTTGCCATATACGGATTAGGGCGGCACGTTGATGACGTTTACCGCCGGACTCTGTTTGTCGCGTCACACCCATGCTTTTGTTTCAGCTCCAGCGCTGAAGATAGTAGCGCCTCAGTCAGCAACGCAATATGCATCAGCTACTCGCCCTGCAGCTTCGTGGTTCGCACATATTCTCCCTTTTATTTTCTTCCTTTGACATCCTGTGAAGACACTGATACCCACCTTGTATAGCACGTAGTAATCGTAGTCGTTAATCGTCATCTTCAATACCTCGCAGCTGGCCTCGAAAACACCATCCTTTCTATACCGCCAGTCTTACTAGTCCGACGAGCACGAGTTCTGGTCTCCTAAACCTCGTCCTCTTTGCGTCTCGAGAAACGCGCTTCTACAATGAGCGCAAAACACAACCTACACGTGGCGCACCACATCCCACCTCACATGTCCCCCGCCTGGGTCATCGCCGCGTTGCACAACCACGAGACAGCCCTCACGCTCCAAGCCCTCACCTGCGGGCACGAGAAAGCGCCCAGCACTGCCCCCTCGACCCTCAAAGACACGTACTGGTACCCGCCCGACCAATACCCCATCACGACATACCACGTCACCGAGTGCATAACCTTGTTTCCCGGCATTGGGCAGTATGGGAAGAAGTACATCACCTTCCCAAGTTGCTTCCAGGATACGAGGCAGGGCATAAAGACGCGCGCTGATGCAGCGGCAGGCGTGATAGTTAGGGCCGAATTTAGAGTCGTCGCAAACGGCGAGGCGGGCAGCGAGGTCGAGGGCGAAGGCATGGGCGTGGGCGATGCGCAATGGGTGCTCGTAGAAGACGTCGAAGTTAGCTGCGCATGGTGGCTGATGCCGTTTGTAAAGGGCAAGATGGAGCAAGCCCACCGCGATGTCTGCAGGAAGGTCATCGAGAAAACGGACAAGCTGAGAAGCACGGGCTGGGTGGGCAGAGACCCTGTCGCATTCGGAGAGCATGGTGTTGTGAGCAGACAGGACAGCAAGGTCGAAGGCACTGAAGACGTAAACACAGGCTTTGCGCAGGAAACGAGGCAGCACTATGCGAAGCCACAACCTGTCGTATTTGGACAAACACATCAGGATATTACAGGGCCCGTCGAGGCGGATGCGATAGAGTCGCAGCGGACGGACACGGTAGCAGGGCCATTGCCGGACAAGATCACATACCGATAATATCCGCTCGCAATGCAAAGAAACTACAAACGTTGCTGCAGCTCCACTGAAGTGTAATCAAGCCATGGGTCTGAATTTTGGCATTAAACACAAAGTGGAGACAGGAAGCTCAAGGTAGTCGACGCATTGCTGCATCAGGTACGCAGTAGCTATTGATCAGACTTGGTCCAACGGCATGAGCAGTCTAAAGCCTTTCTGCAAAAAACTATCCCGCTTCGACTCGAACAGATTTCAGGCTGGATCGACTTACGTGTCATCAGACCTACGATGATGTGATGCTCTTTGGCAAACCAACTACGCTTGTGCCTCGAGCTTATACCTCCCCCTCTCTAGATCTGCTTGGTAAGTCAATACGCAGTTCTGGTGATCCTTCTCGTCGCAGCCCTTCTTACTCTCTTAGTATACCTCTCAAGTCGATCCGCCAAAAAAGAACATTGTAGCATTTTACGAAATACTCGCCATATATATCACAGGAGACGCAGCGTCAGCCCGATTTACAGAGGAGGGAATGAGATCCCCAGTTTGGCAAGAGTTTGTAATGAGGCCAAATGACATGTGTCTTAACGAATAGTCTTTCTTCATAAATTTGCGTTCTGCATTCTCTTCCTGCTCTTCCTTGATCTCTCATATATGGCCATGGGAAACGTGCTGTCTTCCGTTGTCCAAAAATCTTCATCAATAACTGGTCTTCTCCGATATGATCCCAAGCCATTCTTCACTATCTCTTCTACCTCCATCCGCTCAGCACTCTGTTTTGGCCATTTATATAACAACGCATCGAAGTCATCTCCAAATAGATATTGCACCGACCTTTCGTCTCCCAATAGCTGTCCATATGCTTCCAGAGTTAGGAATGGTGAATATACCAATGTTGAAGTATCGAGAACAATCGAGGCCTCGCCAAGCTCCGAACCGGAAGGCGTTCGAAGGATTCGGATACCCAAGTTTTCCAAGAACGACTCATCTTTCCTCGTGAATGTTGGGTCTTGGGCGTACACTTGTATCGATATGTCCAGTTTCTGCCGCAGGATGTCTCGGATTGCTAACAAGATGACGAGTTGCTTCAACCTCCTTGACTGTCCCTTAGCAACCAGAAGACTACCTAGACCAAGCGATAAAACCTTTGTGATTGGTCTCTGGGCGTTCTTCAACATCGCTGACAGCTGCCGGTGGATGGTTTGCGCTAGTTGCGAGTCTTCGTAGTGTAATTGGTATCGATCTAGCTGAATTGATAGGGATCTCGCCTCGTGACTCTGCGACTTTGGTTTCAGTTTGGAACGTATGTGAAGGTTGGGCGAGACGTCAACAACGTCGGCGATGGCGTGAGGCATCTTGAATCATCAAGATATCACTGCAGATACCTGGAAGACGGTCTTATGAAGGAGTTGTCGTGATCACAAGTGCTTATCGGAGTGGGTACTGAATATCAGAGAGTATGCGGAGGTCCGATGAATGTGCCGTGGTATCGCCATGATGGTGGGATGTCTCATATAATATATCAATTTCGTTGACTATGGTCGCCAATGCACAGTTCACTAGATTTCAAATGTGCAACACTAGGGCATCCTCAGTTCGCTGCTTCGGCGTTCGTAGTAAGCATCCGCGCACCGAGATGAGTAATGAGTAGGAAATTGCACAGTGCTGTGCACATTTGTAATGAGATATGTCTGCCGGCTGTACCAAGGAAAAAGGTCACCAGAACAAGTGACGAAATCATTGCACGACAGTATTTGAAAACGCGGTTACTGTACGTCTGGTGTAAGAAATGAACGACCGAAATAGAAGGCAGGTTGGAGACGGGGCGCTGGTCAGAGACTAATCCAAAAGCAGTAAGAACGCTAGCAGCCGCTCTCTGAATGGTCTTTACCTAGGTACGCTCGCATGATCTTACCTTTGGCCACTACACAGTGCAGCGCATTCCATCGCAGAAACTGCTTGATTGTTCTCCACGGTAGTAGCAGGCTGAAGAATCTATAAGGGCATGATCTCAGGTTTCGGTCCTGCAGGTACGATCTTCGCCTTCGTAGCATTCGAGTATCCCTCCTTGTACTAGAAGTGAGTTAGCAACAAGTACCTCTCTCGCTCGTCTATATACATACCGCTTGAAAGTCAACTGTCTTCTTGAAAGCACCGTAGTTTGTCGCTTCACTCTCATCCCAGTACAACCTGCGCAGCCAATCGTGGAGCTGCGGGTATTCATACCGGATCATCTTTAGGTTGCATTTGAAGATTGTGAAGTATGCAACATCGAATCTGATGAGTGTGGGATACAACCTGATATCTGCCTCAGTGATGTGATCGCCGAACAAATACGGCCCGTGGCCTGATTGGCAAAGGTGTTCCTCCAAACGATCGAGAGACTCGAAAACGGGGTAGACGTGCTCTTCGTATGCCTCCTGACTCTGCGCAAAACCAGTCTTATATACCTAATGTAGATTCATGATTTCAGTGTATGTTTCACATGCAGTTCGTACAGGGATTCTGCTTACGCCATTGTTAATCGTATCGTACACCCACTCGTTCATGGCGTCGATATCCTTGCGCAAGTGGTCTGGCAAGATAGCTTTGTCGCCCTTACTAGACTCTCGGAGATGTTCTGGGATGAGCGCATCGAACTCGGTATAAAACATCCGGATGATCTCACTAGACTCGTTGTTTACAATTGTTTCTGCAAGCAAGTCAGTGCATATTGATCTTGCGTCGGAACCCTTGAATCTCACGTCTTTTCTTATCCCACAGCGTTGGGACGAGGTAACGCCCTTCGTAGTCCGGATTGGCCCTTTCGTACAGCTGCCTCAAGTTCGTATAACCATAGAGTGGCTCTTTCTCGAACCCGGGTTTGCCGGACATACCCCATCCCTTCTTCTCATGTACCAGGGAGGTATCCCACACAATCAACTGCACAACCTGCTCAAGTCCTTTCAAACTGCGCACCAAGTTCGTGCGATGCGCCCAAGGACAGCCCATGTGGATGTAAAGGGCATATCGATCTTTCTCTGCTGGGAACTCCGAGTTTGGATCAGAAGAGATGAGGCTGCGGAACGCTGAGGGTTTCCGACGAAATTGGCCGTCTTTCTCAGCAAAATCATGGCTGGTGCTCTTGCAAGTGTTAGCGGTCAGGGCTAGTCTAGTACAATCCCTGGGGTCGTCATGGTAACTGCAATGCTTAGAGACGGGAACTCAATCTTACAGATGGAGACATCTTCGCGATCTTCTTGAGGGAGTATCTTGATGCCAGGAGTTGCCTCCTACACGTTGATGGAGAAGTCAGACTGCCGACAACGATGACGCTGACGGACGGCACGGGGATAAAAGACGGAATTTTGTCCGGCACCTGAAGCGCGACGCCCAAACGTGCTTCGTAATCAACGCTCCTGCATATTGAGAACATCGCGTATCTTCTAGAGTGACACTCATAGATGGCTTTGTTTTGTCTTCAAGCGTTCAGCAATCATATAGAGTTAAATTGTGGATACTACATACAGTACGTTCGTAGCTTTGTCTCTTAGACAGAACTGAAATACATGAAAGTATAACTCGGTTTGCAGAGCGATTATATAGCGTAAAACCAAGCCCTGCAACATTAAACACTGGTTTGCCCAATCAACCCATCAGGGGCTCGACACCAGCTTCAAGCTTTGCAAGATACGTGCTACAAAGACTGCCTTCCCGCCAAACACCGCGGATATTTAGAGTCGCATCAATGTCTTCAAGTGGGTTTCCTTCTACCAGTAACAAATCTGCGTTCAGCCCCTCAGCCAGGCGACCACGATCCGTGAATTTGAAGCGTTTGGCGATCAGGCTTGTGGCCGAGCGCAAAGCCTCGGCAGGTGTCATGTCAACCTTGTTTACGAGAAGGTACAATTCGTGATGCATCGACAGGCCAAATGCCGTCCCTACTGCAGGACCTGCGGAATCACTTCCACTAAATCTTGTGAGCAATTTGAACTTCTGGGTATAAAAGTATCACTTACCACACAATGTCGACCCCCGCTTCTCTCAATCTTTTCACGCCTTGATATGCGATCTCCACTTTCCCTTTCCCAGCAGCAAAGCCCATGCACCTGCACATGTTGCCTACACGATCTTCGTTGATCAATCCTTCTACCCTGGGATCATGTGCAAATCGATGCTGCAGCTCTTTCCCCTCCGTCGTCAGACTGCCTATCGCAGCAAGTGTCGGGTTGACCCATGCGTTGTTTCTTTTGTATGCATCTACTAGCTCTTGGGTCGGCAGCTGGTCGAGGAACGTATGTGTGAGACCGTCGACACCTGCATTGAGAACATCGAGTGTATCTTGCATGGATAGAGCATGTGCAACGGTCAAGTATCCCCGCTTTTTGGCCTCTGAAATGATCGTACTTTGCAGTTCGACCGAAGGATAACTAAAGTTCTGACCCATGGCAGTTCCGCTCTCGTGCATGAGTTTGATGTAATCTGGTTGCATCTCCCTCCCAGTCCATTCTAGATACTCCACCACACTATCCCGGTCCGTCAGTTTTGGCCATTTCGCAATCGCCGCTGCGGTCTCTGGAGTCTTGTCATGGGCTGTGATGACAGGTATAGGCCAGCCATTCTCAATAGTAGCAGCCTGGCCTGCCGTCTTGTACGAAGCGGTGTCGGGTTCCATGGTCTGCTTCTTCAGCTTTTGTACGTTCTCTAACTCGTTGTGCATGTCGCACACGGTAGTCACACCAAAGCGTAGAGCTTGAGGCAGGGCTTCTGGATCGGCCTTGTCTGCATGGATGTGACAGTCAATCAACCCTGGAAGAACAGTATGTCCTGGTTTGGAGTAGGTTTTTACTGGATCGAGCGGCGCATCACTCATCCGACCGAGGGCCTTGATCTTGCCATTTTGTACATGAACGAACCCTTCGTCGATGGTCTCTTCGCCAGTAAAGATGCGGATGTCGCGGAGGAGGAATGTAGTCATATTTTCAGGCGTCGTTGAAGTTCGAAGCGATGTCTGGACAAGGGATTACGTTGTTGCTATGCTTTGCTACTGATGCTGACCGGTCTTCATAAAAGCAGTGGTCAATACCTGCCTGGCATGGGCTGTAAGCTGATGGAGGCCTGAAGTTTTGTGGTGTTTCCTGGCCGTGAGTAAGACGGAACAATTCGCATCGCTGTATTGTACACATTGCTTATGTAAAAGATTGCGCCTAGGTCAGGCTGCTGCATGCGATGTTCGCCTGTATTGGGTCGTTGCATTAGCGTCCGGATACAGCCCGCGTACTATGGATAGAAGGGGTTTCAGGCCCGCGAGACTAGTACCGTAAAGCAGTATATCGTATCGCAGGATTCTCATGATAGCATCTTCTGATGTGTTCGGGACTGGATGAGCGCGATAGCTGTGTCGTCATTACTTGTTATCGCAGACTCCCGATTCGGCCAGCACCGTGGAGAGCCGAAGCCGAGCCACCGCAGCCTGAGGGGCTGCAAGAGCTGGAACAATATTGATGCAGGCATAGCCATCAACATAAGCTGCTTCCCGGAAGAGCGTTGTGTCGCTGCGGTGGTTTGCCCACAAGCGGCCGTGGCATGCATGCATACCAGGCGGGGAATATCGAGACGCGTCGCGTTCTTCCCGGTTCGTGTCAAGGCGCTTCCCGCAGCCGGCACCATTCTTGCTTCTTTCACTCAACAATCTACTGTTACATCGCCATGCCAATGACTAGCATCCAGATCTTCTCGTTTACTTATCAGTGCAACAATATCGCACTCTCCGTGATGCCCAGCCGCCGGAGGTTAGAGCTGTATATCTTGCACTCAAGCAACGCTGAACGGATGTCTACTACGGACCACGCCCTTCGAGCTACAATTGCGGAAGATCAACAATTCAAGCGCTTGATTAACTGTCGGTAGCAGGGAGAAATCTTCTAACAGCAGATCCAGCAATGTAATACCAGGCTGCGAAATACTATGGATGCGGAACGCTAGATTGTCGTGATTGAAAAACACTCCAGTCGCTCAGGCCGTTTTGCATAGCATGCATCAAGACAGGAGAGTCTGTTGAAGAGCATGGTGTGATATCTCAGTAATCAAGCACCGAAAAAGCTAAATTACGACCTGCGATGCTAATCTACATCAGACCGAAACTACACTGACTCGTCTAAGTCGGGAAATCCTAAAAGCATACGAAAGCCCAAGTTTCCTTTGGATTACAAGTTCATGCGAAGACATGGAGACGCAATCCATGATGCTGTGGCCCAAATGCGGCATGATGACCGCGACCACGAGAACGAGAGAATGCCTGCGGGAAGGACAGTGACCGTCCAACCCTAGAAAGGTAGACGGTGGATTGAAGCCACATCGAGGGCCTCGGAGCGTGGTTTTTTGGCTATGACGCAACGCAAGGTTCGTCGGTAGTTGAAACGAACGACCCACTCCCACAGACCAACAGCAAGTCCCAGTCGTGAAACACACGACATTGATACCAGGGTCGGAGTGAGCTTGCGCGAGAATTTCCACCTCTGAGACGATGCGTGACTGTGTAAAAACGCTCCACATATACACGAACTCAACCAATGCATCGGGGATTTACTAAATATTCCGAGCTCGAGTTTCGAAGAATGGTCTGAGGGCTCAAAGTCTGGTCGGATGCAATGCACCGATGTTCGAGGGTACGATGGATTTCGTATGACAGGAACAAGAGGCCTGTCTACCAACTCCACCTCTACCAGTTTTGAGAATTGTTTTAAGACCATAAAAGGTTGGATATGTGTAAGCTTCAAGGGCGATCACTCTCTTGCTATCTGTACCACCACACCACTAAGCAATACTTTCACAACACACGATACGTCACTCGCTACAAATAACAAATCAAGATGCCATCTTCACGCCAAATTCTCTCCGTCCTCACCACTGCTGTGCTCACATCTTCGGTGAACGCGGCATTCGGACCAGCCTTTAGCACCGGCCCTGTTGGTGCTGGCTCTTGGATCCGTGAAGCCAACTCGACACTCGTACTCCCGAAGGCTCCAACTGGATCGTCAGGTGATACCGCACTATGGGTTGGAATGGGAACTTCGAATGGTGACCTAATCCAATCCATCGCGGACAATGTCAACGCAAATGACTGGGACATATACGCCTACACGCTCGTGAGCACATCTGAGACCACTCAAATGCCGATTCAGGCGAAAGGAGAGAGGGCACAAGAGGCCGACAAGATTACCATGTACTGTGAGTAGTTAGGGTTGTTTTTCATTCTGCTTTCCAGTCACTGATGATGTATTACAGACAAGTTTGACGACGCAACCGGCAACTATACACAGATTGTTTCGGTTAATGGCCGACAAGTGTCCACACTGTCAACCGACGACGGCCAGGCTATGGGATGGGGCAGCGCTGTCGAGTGCGCTGCGGAGGATTGCGGTACCGTTGCGGCACACAAATGGATTGATACTACGATCACACTGGACAAGGCGGATCCCAACTACGACCAGACCATGGGAAAAGCTCAGGGTGTCACTGGCGAGATGTCGACAAATGATGGTGGCTTGACATGGACAATCACAGACATCGAAATTCCCGAATTCACCTTCGGCTCGTCCTAGAGTTAAAAAAAAAAAAAAGTTCCAATTTAGAGCTCAAGTGGTTTTATATGAACATATTGCCCATTCACGGTTGCTTTGCATCTCATGAAGCCCTGTAAGGCTCGTCACTGATTTTTTTTTCCAGCGCGCCAGCACCGCTTTGCGTAAAATCTTGAACATCCGTGAGCAAATAACAACACCTGGTGGTGATGGACTCGTGATTATGAGGTACCACAGTTGCGAGCGTCACGATGAGGGAAAGACGCGTAGCTGTGGAACGGAAGCAAAGCCGCGCAACGCCAAGCGCCCCACCAACGCGACGGAGCGTGTCTCCAGTTCGTCATGACTCCGGCATCGCTCTATCCATCAACACTCTCATTTTTGAACATACAAGCCTTGTGTGGCTTCGATGCTGCACACTCGTTCTGCGGCTGCCCACGATGGTGGTTTTAGTTGATCTGGACGACGATGAACCGACCTCATTAGAGAATCCCCACCCGTCCTCTGGCCGGTTTAACGTTAAGCCGTTGTATCACTCTCTTGATGCGCCGACAGAAGGGAGCGTGACGGCGGGCTACGAGAGGCCGAACCCGAATATCAATGGATTCAGCCAGGCACTGAGCTGCTATCCGTTCGTGAGCTCCAGCCATAGCATGGACTTGACTCCACGCCTTGATGTATGCTAACCACATTAACCACACAGAATAGTCAGCCAGCTCGCCGCTCAGCTCGACCTCAACACGCTGCATGACCTCTCGCGCACTTGCAGGCAGTTCCGCGCCAACCTACTCGAGTATCGCAGCCAACTTGTCAAGCACACACTTCATTGCGAGAATGAAGACGGCGAACTCGGCGAGAAGCTGGAGTCGCGACTGCAAGAGGGGCGACACGGTATGGTCCTGGAGAATAGACTGACGACTGGTCGTGTCGGGAAGTGCGCACGCGATATGGTGGGCGACTGTCAGCGGTGTGGAGATATCGTGTGCCGAGTATGACGCTCGAACATACAGGGAGAGGCTTGAAGCTAACGGGCCTCGTAGAACTGCACCATGAAACCTCCACCAACACCCACACTTCGCGCGCGCCATCGTCGACTATGCCGGACATGCGCCAAAGCGCCCCTCCCACTGCTGATGGCTGCACAAAAGCAGCGCACGTCGTCAATGTCGTCGTCGTCGCCACCTGGGTCCCCCGACACACATCCAGTGCTCTTTGACGGTGACAAGCCGAGAGCCTTCACAGCCCCAGCTTTCGAACGTACGCCCTGCAATTGCGACAATGTGGTCTGGCTTTGCGCGCCATGTGGCAAGGACCTGCGAAATGCAGACACCCACTATGTCCGCGGTTGGAGCTACCGCACGACGTACACTCGCATGCTGGGCGGCTTAGGCGTTGGGTTTGGCGAGGGTATTGAGGGCGTAGAGTGCGGGCGAGGCAGTGCGTGCTTGGGTTCACGTATTGTCGAGCACGAGACCTGCGAGCAGAACCTCTTGGACACTATCGAGAGATCGCAAACTCCAGAGTCGCCCGAACGCTGGAGGGGTTCTTGCTACCTCACTCAGGAGATTGAAGGCATTGGCGGGGTACTAAAAGTCAAACACAAGAAACAGGTGCGCGTTGGAGAGTGTGTCAAGCTATACGAAGATGAGAAGACCAAGTCGATCCAATATCTCGAGCGCGAGGTCAAAGGTGAGCTCAGAAGCTGGTGCTCCTGGTGTGAGCGTGTCGTCCGGAGCAAGAAGGACGAGGCCGAGGTTGCTGGCAACAGACCCACGTCAAGTGGCTCAAGCTCATCTTCGTCTAGCAAGCGAAAATCCTCGTACTAGGTAATGATATGTGTTTTTTGTAGCCACATGAAACTTCCTAGGAACTGGTAAATTTCATCAACCTGCTGCAATTATGCTTGCTTCGTCAATCCCATATACTCTAGTGATCCTGCGTCGACAGATGGGACCCTCGCTCGTGGCATAAAGAAACGTGATTTCTTCTTCCTTCGCGAGGCACCCCGTTGACGTGGGGAAAATATGATTGGGTCTCACCCTTCGCCAGTGATCGTTGGTGTTGTGCTTACAGTTGAAGTCGTTCATGTATAGGCGAATGTGAGCCACCCATTCGATGTGATCGACAATTTTGGTGTGGCGACGGGGAAGACGCTTAATTCCAAAGTTGATGCCTGTGGAAGAGCTGTACAGCCAGTGCTGTGGTTAGTTGTAATCGAATGTAAGGTTATGCATAGACTTGGTAGAACTTCAGGTGTAGATAATTTCGAATGATGAACCGTTGGTGGAAGTTATACAGCGTATTCCACCGATGAACGCACACACATGTTATTCAATGAACGGTGTATTCTTGGAGTGCCGCAACAGCTTGAGACGAGCTTTCACCAATCGAACTCATATGCTGAAGCCTGATCCCAAAGCATCTGCCCAATCCCACAGCAAGCCCTGATCAAGATCCATTGTAAGGTCCATGTTGTACTGAGATGTCTCCAAATCAGCGAACAAATGATCCTGTCCTTCCAGGGTGGATGGTGTATGAAGCGACATTTCCACGAGTTCTGGTAGTGGTCCAACGGGCACATCAGCGGTCTGAGACGTAGAATGCGCTGTATCGTCCCTGACATTAGAAGTAGAGCCCGCAATCTCGCTGACCAAATTGTCCTCATCCGAATTCTCTTCGCTAGGTACTATACGTGCGCGGAAGTCCACCTCATTTGACGCCTTCTGAGCTGGGAGCGGTACATTCGGCTCGTCAATGCTACGAAGCATATTACGGATGTCTTTGACGTATATAGCATACCTTGGGAAGTAAGAGAGTAGACTTTGCAATGTCGCGATGAATGCGACTAGGTATCGCCGTGCGGTTTCGGCTTTCATGACATAAGCAGGACTGTCACGGTGGCATGCGTAGAGTATAGCACACGAGGCCTGATACAAGATAACGAAGCAAGATGTATCGCTAACATAAGGACTGATCTCCACCAGACCGTAGGTTGATGCAACGATCTCGCCTATGGAGATTGCGTGCTCGAGGCATTTCGACTGCGCGTATGCAACGAGTTCGGGTGAACTGGAGTAGATAACCGATTGCGGAAGAGCCTCGCGGTATCCTGGATTGAGCAACCGATAAAGTTCGCAATGACAGTGGTGGAAGTAAAGATGTAAAATAGTAAAAGTCGTGCGCTCGGGAGAGAACGTCCGGAGTTGATAGGCACGTGTGCTGAACACAAGCTCTGCGGGCAAAGACTCGTGTATCTCCCTAAGCTCTCCTTCAAGCATTTGGAATTGTGCTAGAGAAGTCTCCGGGCTAAGCGAAGCGTCCAGGAGTTGTTTCGTATACCTGCCATGTTAGTGAAATCTCGACACAGGGCCATAGTCGGGTAGCTTTACTGGAGTACATGGTTGCGGGCGTTGAAGATACGCAGCAAAAACGCCGCGGGTGTAAGCTTGGAGTTGTCCGCTTGGGTTTCATGGATGTGTGGTGTCGCGACAGGAGTGTCGATTTGGAAAAAGTGTTCTGGGCACGGAAGTTGTACATGTACTGAGGTCGCGGGCAGAAGGATGTATTCCTGCTATCAAATCAACACTGATTCAGCATCAAGTGAGCGAAGTCATGCAAAATCCGCCAACCTCTCTTTATAGAAGAGTTTCAAGCGGATAACGCTGAAGATTGACGTCTTGGGCGTGGACTTACTGGAACACCACCAGCATGGAGTCTATCCAATGCAAACATGCACCACAGGAGCCTTCGTCGAGATTCCTGTTCAACAAATGGCAGCTGGCTGTTCTCTTTGTGTAGCTTGAGTAAGTAAGCCATCCTGACTGCCAATGATATATAAGTGAAACTTTTGCCGTTCTGGTGATTATACATGCAATGCAGCTCAAGGAGCATTAACGCCTGAACATCAGCAACATTCATTTTTCCCATATTCTGGAATATGATCGTCTCAGCCTGCTCGATCCATGATTTGATCATGCCGGCTCGTTCCCTAGGAGATGGCAGGAAGCGCGATGACACACCACATACGGCAAGAAGCAGCGCTGGTGAAACAATGCCAGCCGTGTACTGTCCCAAGAATTCTGCTCGATGCAAGAAGCTGAAAATTGGAACTGGATAGATGTAGTCGTAATAAGCGTCAATATGTTGCCGGATGACGGCTCGATCGCACCCAAGAATTCTGGGTTCATTAGCTATAATAGTCTCAATTGAGTGAGTTCATGTACTTGTCAATATGTTCAGTGGCAGAAGTATCTGGACTCGCTGTGACCTCACTCCCGGTTGTCGGCGTGCCGTGCGTTGCCCTGCCGACATCATCCCCTCCCGATTGGTTAATAATTTGTTCGACAGAAACCAGACTTCTTTTGTGACGTTCTCCAGCGCGGTATTGGCGAACCGAAAGCGTATAGTTGCATGGAATGTTGAGCTCTCGACAGCGGCGACAGCTAGGAGTTTCACCTGTGCATCGCGATCTCTGAGAACGACATGCATCACATGCTCGCGTGCCTCGCTTTCGAGATGCCACCGGTAGGTTGCCAACGTCGGCGATTGGGGTGGTAGCAAGGCCCAAGGAGCATTGAAACCCCAGTCGCTTACATGCATCGCAACTAACTGGGCCGCCTTCACATCGAACCTGTAACCTGAGGTAAGCATTTACTGTATAGACAGTCGAGGATCATTACCTTTCTTTGCCTACACTGAGCACAGGCTACCATTTTGGACGTTCTTTGCAGCCAGAACAGGTTTGCTAGGTGGGACCAGGTCTTTCGTTATCATCAAATTTCCGAGCGAGTTGTCGCCGCCAAAGAACCCAGCCACCACCACATGGTAGCAACACAGCAGTTCCGGACAGTGATCATACTCTCAAGACCATCGGTTACTGAGACCCGGTACGGGCCTATGGGTCGTGCTGGATGTGTCTAAACAGGGGGCATATGGCGAAGAGTGGATGAAGCCGAACTAGGAATTAGCGTCCGGCTGTCGGCATCTACGAGCGCCGATTGGCCACATGGCTGGAGCGGACTACACAGTCTGTAGCAAGCCCGACGACTTTGACGCCTGCAAGGTTCAATCCCATCCATTCTACCACATAGTCGACGGCCAAGCTCACCAAAATTCGTCGCCTTTTTTCCATGCACCAAGATTTGTATAGTTCTGAACGACGATTAGGGAATCATCACCCCACCACAACTGCCACTCATCAAGTGCGACCCGGACAGCTGTCAGTGGCACCAATGCTCTCAATCCTCGAGAGGCACAACCAGGGCGAGCGCGTCCATGGATCTTGGAAGTACAACCCGGGACTGTCTGCTCACTCTCAGGTTTGTCATTAATGGGGACCAATTCATGAATGCAACGATAATACTTTTCTAGTTCTAATCACCTCATGGCTGTGGACTGATATACTGCAGATGGATGCAATACTGGACTGTTACATGGACTTCATATCCTCGCGCCTGAATGTTCTCGAACTCAAGCGACTCTGCGCTCCATGATATTCTATTGGAACCTGGATGCCTCTGCTTTAAACTTCCGAGCGCTGATCTTCTCGTGAAACAGATGATCTAGGGTCTCAGGTGTCATGCCCTTTGTTTCTGGTAGCCTATAGTAGGCCCAAATCAACAGACATACGTTCAATATAGCAGCAGGAAACGCTGCCTTCCCCTTAAGATCCCACTTGCTCGGATTGAGCATGTACGGCGAGATAACGACGTTGACGATGGAAAGGAAGTAGTACATGTTACGACCAAGAGCGATTGTCTTATAGCGCAACTGTACCGCGCCGACTTCAGCGGCGATAGCATAAGGAATTGGACCAATCGTTATACCTAGCACAGCGTTAGCTCTGACAAGTATTCGAAATCAGGAGCTTATACTTACCGTAGGTGAAGAACCAAATCATCAATATGGATGATTGTGCCCATTTGATGCTGGAGTTGCTGCCTGCGTTTGGCGCGAACTCGAGAAAAGCAACAATCCACATGATCGGCAGCATGATGGCTAGACCTGCAATGTAGATGGTGCGCCGCCCCATCCGAGGCTGCAAGAACCACGACGCGCATGTGCCAACAAAAGCCATACCAAAGACGCCCATCGTAAGATTGAAAGAGTCGCTTGGAGCAAGTCCGGCGAGGGTGAAGAAGTAGGTCGTGTATCCCTGGATGATGAAGCCAGGAAGTATTTGTCCGCCCCAAGAGAGCATTGCAATCTCCGTCCGACGCAGGTTCGTGCCCTTGAAGCAGTCCAGGAAAGATCCACCAACCTTCAATTTACGCTCCAGTGCAATGGTATGCTGCATCATGGCAAGACGATGGTCGTTGTTAACTATCCCAGAAGGTGCGCTTACCAGGCGGTCCAGCGTCTTCCTTGCTTCATCGATACGCCCTTTGCGAACGAGCCACCAAGGGCTCTCTGGTGAGAACCAGGTGGCAAAAATCAACACTGGTGGCCACATCCACTGGAGCGCGAACGGGACTCTGAAAGACCACTCCGACTGCACCGGTAGCATGCCTCGTAGGACACCGGTCGCAAGGATTCGTCCGATGACCCAGCAAAGATTGACGTATGTCGTGAGGTATCCTCTTAGTGCCATAGGGACGATCTCAGCGGCGTATGTCGGTGTTGCTGCAGCAAAGAGGCCCCAGGTACACGCACTACGCTTGTTAGAGCTTTCCAGACATCATTTTTGGGTGCCATCAAATACCATAACAACTCGCCTGCAAACAGTATCTCAACGCTCTGCGCCGTAAAGATTATAGCGACAAACCCAGCCAGGAAGCAATGCGCTGCAATCATGACATATCTGGGTCCGTAGCGATCACCAAGGTATCCACTGGCAAACACGCCAAAGATGAGACCGATCAGTGATGCTAGACTTAGACCCAGCTGCCAGTCTGCATCGACCTGCCATGTATCGTTTGGCAATTGTTTACCGTACTTTCGATTAAACTGGGGAAATGCGTAGAAGGAGCTGATGAGCTGCATGTCGTAAGACTCCATGATGGTGGCCATGGCTGTTGACAATGTAAGTGGCAATTATAAGATCACAACCCCGCTTACTCACAGATAGTAATAGACCAAAACACGGCTTTTCGATAATACTTGAAGGCAGCCTTCAGAGGCATTGTCTTCTCCTGTTCTGTGCCTCGGACAGCTTCGTCTTCATACCCCGTAACGTCTTTATCTGGTTCCATAGCTTCCATCGTGGTCATGGCGTTCTTTTCCTCTTGTGAAGTATCTGGTGCCATAATATCAGAGTCTGTCAATGTACTTGGTTCTTGTCTGGGCAGGAGTGAAATATGATTTCCGTAGCGTTTGAACTGCGTTATATCTGCATGGATCACTTCTAGTCAACCTTATATACAGCACTGGGTCAAGCCTCATTGGGCCTTCTTCGGCAAGCGGGTAATGGAAGCTGGGGCAAAATCTGGGGATGCAAAGATGTCCTGCAGGATTTCATTGAGCCACCTAGGATTGTCGGCCGTTTGCAGCTCCGGTTGGTCGCGCCTAAGCAGCGATCAAGTCGTGCTTCTAGCCATAATGACGATATCCGATACCACATGAGTCGCGGTACTTTCTCAAGATCATGTGGTACGCGCCAAAGTCTTGTCGGACGAGTTCTCACATGGTTGAGCCACCGACAGGCATCGGTTACCAGATTTGGACGAGCCCGACACCCGTAGCGTGGGATCGCTCCACTCAGACCTCCGCATCGCGTGTCTCCTCAGCCCGTCTGCTCTCTTGCGCCCAAGCTACTATCAGTTTGCATTACCGATGAGACAGTGCAGGATGCATTCCCGAGTTTCTTCGAGCCAGTTGCGGCTTATGCTTGTCCGCATAACGGCTAATCACGCGTTTAAGAGACGCGTGGTGCCCTAGCATGACATCTCCCTTCTTCCACCATTCCTTTATTTATGATTATCGAAGTTATTCAAACCATCCTGACAGAGATTACGAAAGTGAGCGCGCGTTAAAAGCTTTCTCAGTATTATACCGAAGATGGCGACACAAGACCGCCCAAACATCATCTTCATGATGGCGGACGATCACGCCTCAAAGTCCATCTCCGCCTACGGCGCTGGCATCAACCACACCCCGAATCTTGACAGAATTGCCAAAGAGGGCATGCTATTCAATCATTGTTATGTAACGAACAGTATTTGTACGCCGTCGCGTGCTGCAATTTTGACAGGAACCCACAACCACGTCAATCTGGTCATGACACTCAACTCCGAGATCAATGAACGCCTTCCCAACGTGGCCAAAGCCCTGCAAGCTGGAGGCTACCAGACAGCAATGGTGGGGAAATGGCACCTTGGCGAAGGTAAGGGACACGAGCCAACAGGTTTTGACTACTGGAGTATTGTGCCTGGGCAGGGCGAGTACTACGATCCTATGTTTATCGAGCCATCAGGTACAAAGCGGGTTCCAGGATATGCAACAGATATCATTGCCGAGAAGAGCCTGGACTTTATCAAGAACAGGGACAAATCGAGACCTTTCTTCGTCATGTGCCATCACAAGGCGCCGCATCGTAGTTGGGAATGCGACCCGAAGCACAAGCATCTGTACAAAGATCCAGTTCGATTACCAGATACCTTTACAGACGACTACAAGAATAGAGCCAGGGCTGCCAAGATCGCAAAGATGCGCATTGCAGACGACATCACATATCATGACTTGGGATTGGTCCAGCCTGATGGCGGCAACGAAGTCGGTGAGAAACTGATCGATATATACTGGTGGAGTGAGCGCAGCCCATTTCTTTTCTACTTCTCGGCGTGCTGACTTTCCTACTAGATGATCGAAAGATTCCTAACCCTGAAGATGTTACCAAGATGCGCCTTCTCGATAAAGACGACGGAACCGTCTTTACTTTCAAAACCCCCGCAGAACTCGCCGAGTTCAAGTACCAACGATACATGCAACGCTATCTTCGCACCATCCAATCTATTGACGATAATACGGGCCGAATGCTAGACTACCTGGACGCAGAGGGTCTCGCGGAGAACACAATCGTAATCTACACCTCAGACCAAGGCTTCTTCCTTGGAGAGCATGGTTGGTTCGATAAGCGCTTCATGTATGAAGAGAGTTTCCAGATGCCGTTTCTGGTACGCTGGCCCAAGGAGATCAAAGCAGGATCCGTATGCGACGACATCATTTGCAACGTGGACTTCGCGCCAACGTTTCTTGATGCTGCGGGTCTGCGCATACCGAGCTATATGCAGGGCGTATCCTTCCGCAAACTGCTACAAGGCCAGACACCTTCGGATTGGCAACAAGTTGCATATCACCGGTACTGGATGCACAATGACATGATTCATGCAGCATATGCGCATTACGGTGTGAGGGACCAGCGATACAAGCTCATCTACTGGTATAATGAGGACTTTGGGATTGAGGGTGCGAGACCAGCGGATGCCAAGCATAAAGAGTGGGAGCTATTCGATTGCCAGGAAGATCCGTTGGAACTGTTCAACGTGTACGCCGATGCAGGATACAGGGATGTGGTAGAACATATGACACGGTTGCTGGAGGATAAGATGGCTGACATAGGGGATACACCAGTGCACCCAACGAGGAACAGACCTGGTGGTCTCATCAAAGGAAGGATATGAGGATGAATGTAACGCGATAATGTTATTACCAGATTACAGATGCTCTCGAAGATTCTTGCTCCTTTTGCTACAAGCCGCCGTTATAGCTTCCGCGTCTGTGTACCTTACTCAACCCAGAAGCTCTGCATAATATTCGACTCGCTTTTTCAATGTTTCACATTCGTCCATAGATTGGTTGAGCAACAATCGCAGCTGCGCCCTGTCTTCATCTTCCTCCTCATCTAGCCGTGTATATCGCAACATGTTCCCAATCTCTGTTTTGTCAATCACTTTCTCCAGGTCTCTTTTCTTCTTTTCCAAGTCTGTCAGCCGCTCAAGCAGCTTAATCTTCTCAACTCGCAACTGCACGATATCATTCATGAGTCGGACTGTTCCGCTAGTGTCTTGGGATTGGTTGATTCCATTCAAAACATCCTCGAGTGTATCTTTGCTACTCTGGAGCTCCTTGCGGAGTTCCGCTACAATGTCGTAATTCACTTCGTCCGTTGGAGGCTCA
>Ga0265797_10000609_pt1 | contig 65118 bp, 89 predicted proteins | sample P2T30metagenome_FD_192433 | JGI IMG/M metagenome (GOLD analysis project Ga0265797, IMG submission 192433) | Plant litter microbial communities from East Loma Ridge, Irvine, California - P2 T30 | ecosystem: Environmental > Terrestrial > Plant litter > Unclassified | place: USA: California... | reverse complement strand
TCCTTCGTGTATTTCTGGTCGAGGGCTGCAACGCTTTGCTGTCGGCGCTGCATGTCGTTGATGGTTTCCTGTCGCGTTTCCGCCAGGCTGGCTGCTTCGGTATATTTGCTGTGATAATGCCCGGCCACCAAACCAAACAGGACGATGCAGGCACAAAGCAGGAAACACAGCATCGACCGCCAGTTATTTGCCAGCCAGTTCATCAGCGCTCTCCGCCAGACACATTGACCGTTCCATATCGCGACGATTCATCAGCCCACGCCATTTCTGGCCACCTGCATAAATCCAGCGGCGCAACTCTTCACAGGCACCGTCCACATCACCGGCGTTGAGTTTCCGTAAAAGCGATGATTTTGAAAACGCGTTTGTGCCGACGTTATAGGTAAAGCTGTAAAGCGCAGCGCGCTGATACTCGCCCAGCGGAATTTTTACCATTGAATCGACCGACTTCTTAACCGGCTGCAGGTCATTCCAGAGCAGGCGATCGCACTCCCGGTCGGTGTACTTCTTGCCCTTAATGATGTCGGTGCCGGTGTGGCCATCACAGACTGTGGTCACTCCAGCCACATCTTTGTAAGGCTCGTATACGCGCCCTTCCACGCCATCCTTTCCACCGAGGAATACTGTGGCGATAAGCATGGCTCCGCCGCCCGCAGCAGCGATAAGCTTGTTGCGCAGGCTGTTTGACATAGCCATGGATTAACCCTCAGTAATATCTGGTGCGGTGGGCCAGCGTTGAAGCGCCTTAATCTGCGCCAGCGTGGCCTTGCGTTTGTAGTACCAGTTGATGCCAAGCGTGAACAGCGCCACCAGAATACCGGCCAGCACGCCTACAGCACTCCACTCGTCGGGGCTAAGCCGGGTCAGGAGACCATTGGCAATCGTCCCGGCAGATGCGCCATAAGCAGCGCCTGATGCCAGTTTGCTCATATCAATACTCATATCACCTCCGTGATTACGGTCGGTGCTGTCGGTAGTCGGAGAAAAAGCACGCCACCCCATACACACAGGAGGAAATCCAGAAACCCGGAGTGGCGTGAAAACGAAAAAAGGCCGCTCTGATGGCGACCTTTAATAATTGGTGGATTGCAGAAACGAAGAAGCCCCAAGTCGTTAAACCCAGGGCTTAAATTCGTTAACGAAGGCAGAAATCCCATCGTTGGAGCCAAATTACCACAGTTTCCGGAAAAGTAAATAGCCCGCGATAATTTAACGAGCTATTTACCTTTTTTATGCTGTTACTTTCGATAAGGCGTGATTTGCCCAAGCCTCTTCCATCTCTAATTTAGTTATCAGAGCATCATAGAATGGCTTAACACTCTTCTCCCAGGTTGCTACAGAGACCAGCTCTCCTTCGCAAAAAGCGGCCCGATATGCTTCAGTCGAAGGGATGCGCTCATAGCCTCTCCCTGAGCAACGCTTGCAGTCACCCATTACCGGTACGCCCTGCGCCTCTGTCTGTTTGCGATCGAGCGCACGCCCCCGGCCAGAACAGTCGTTACATGATGCTGATACTACTCCGCGACCCTCGCAGGGTTTGCAGCACACCCGCACCACTTCGCGCACGTTCCGCTTTATGCCGCCCGCCAGTGGTGACTTCATTGTGAAAACTTCAGCATCAATGAAGCCTGAGCCCGAACAGCATTCGCATGTCTTCACGCTTGCCGCGCTGCGGCAATAATCCAGATAAGCGTATGTTGCGAGCACTTGCATTACGGCTGGTTTATTATCACTTCCCAGCTTACGAAGGGCTGCAACCCTGTCGCAGGTTTTAAGTGCATGCTGAGTTAATAAGGTGATCGCCCGATCGCTGTCATGTTTACTGATTCCCATCTTGCCCAGGAACGCGCTGTATCCCATTTCAGCGCGGCTCTGAGCCATACCCATTGCCGCCATTACATCAGTACCCGTCAGGGATTCTGAGGCTGTGGCCGGGGTGGTTGCCGTGTAGTTTGGAGATTTTGGTGAGTGGAATTTAATGGCACTTTCAAGGTTCATGCTGTCTCCTGTCTTGTTTTTATCAGCTCTCTGGTCTTCTGCCGGTAATCCGCTGCCAGCCCCTGCAACTCCTCGCGCGTCCACTTTTTCAGCTCATGCGCGCCCATCAGGCGATCGAAAGCGGGCTGCCCAATCTTCGCGATAAGCTGCGGCCTGTACTCGCCGATATTCCCGGACAGGTACGAATTACAGTGCTCACACTGGAGGTGGCAGTTGGTTTCGTCGTAACGGGTTTCTTTGCTGGCACCTACCGTGCGGTAGTGACCGGCGTTCATCTTCGCGCCTGTATTGCGGCCACAGCTGATGCACGGCTGTCCGAAATCGCGGGTGCGTATGTATTCGTTGAATGCTGACTGGGCTTGTCTGTGGAAGTAACTGAGGGGCTTTACTGCTAACTTGCGGATTTTGATGCTGCGCCTTTCCTGCTGGGCTTCGTCCTTTTGCCGTCGTTCTGCTTCCTGTATAGCCCTGTGCCGGTCTTTCTCCCTTTTCGCCAGCGCTATTACAGTTCCGCAATCCGGGCTGCACCACGTTTGATTCTGGAAGCCTGGGTGAAACCATTCGCGACATGCCGGGTTCTTACACCTTCGCCTGACCTTTCTCATCGCCCCCTCCGTACATTCTGCAATCTGGCTCGGGCATCAGCTCTGCCACGCACTCGCCGCAGCAATACGTCTCGGCAGCGGTAAGGGATACTCCACAGAACACGCACACCAAAGCAGATAGCTCGCCAGCGCCAGTGGGCTGACTTGATTGGACTGTGCCGCTCGGCCTCTTCGTACATGTTGTCGAGTTCACACGGCTCACAGTTGGCTCCGTAGAAGTGTTTGTCCTCGGTTGTGAGGATGATGTGACAGCGGCAACAGCGATCAGCCCCAGACGCGACTTTCATAAGTCCTGTCCCTCCTCGGTTCGCGGTTTTCTTCGGGTAGTAGCGCGCTGACCAGCCAGAGACGAGGATCTGCCGCGAGGGTCTTTTGGGTTTGAATGTTGCGGGCGGTATAGCTGGAGATGAGGCTTGCGGCGGTTTCGGAATCAAGTGGTTCGTGAGTGAACCAGGTCATGTGCATGTGTTACTCCCAAAGCGACTTGCCCATTCTGCTGCGCGGGCTGATTCATCGCTGAACTGAACGTTATTTTCTGCGCCAAAAGCATGGATGAGCGTGATTAAATCCCTCATCTCGCAGACGCGCATTTTGCTGGTTGATTTGCCAAGGACTACAAAGCCGCCGTCGATACCGGGCACCGTTTCCTGCCTGTTCAGCGCTGCGCTGAATACGTGCTTCCACGATTCGCTGTCCAGTTTCTTTCCGTACCAGATAACCTGACTCGAAACGTCACGCAGGCACGCCCAAAGCATGCGGTTTTGCGCAAGGCTGCGGGTATCTTCCTGGATGGTTACTTGCAGAGGCTTTTCGGGGCTGGCGGGAAGTTGCTGGATGGTGGCAATGCAGTTCTGGCGAATCTTGCTGTTCCTGAGCAGGAACGTTTGTTTCTCCACTGGCTACCTCCCGGCGGCTGTCTCCGCGATTTGCTTGAGGTGATATTCAGCCTTTGCGATCACTTCGCTGATAACCAGGTGACTGTGGCCGCCTAATGTCAGAACCCGCAACAGCACAAGCGCGTCGTGTACCTGCCTGTGGTGATCGGGGCGTTTTAATGGGATTACGTTGTTCATGAATTATCCTGATTGCTGTTTAAAGTTTGATTGGCTAGTTCGTCCATGGTGGCGATCGCTTCCACGGCCAGCATTTGAATAGCGCTAAGACTTTCTGCTGATGCTTCGCGCTTTCGGGCAATGTCGATGATTGCCAGCGTCAGATTGCGCGCCTGCTTCAGCGCCGGTTCTTTGATGACCATCTGAATAACCTGCGTCATGCCGCTCCTGATTCCAGACCTGACTGCCAGAAGAAAAATGCCCGGTTCACAACCTCAGAGGCATAGCCCAGATAAGTGCGGGTCAGGTCGTGCCTGTCGCCGTACATGCTGCGGTAGAGCCGTTCAAACCGGCTGCGCTGTGCGTCACTCATGATGCCCTCCGTTTCATGCCGAACCGGCGGCGAATCTCCGCGATTTTGTCCAGCCCTTTTTCATTGCTGAGCGGGAGGTGCAGGTGCGGAATCTGCCTGCGCGGTGGAGGAATGACCTCACCCGACTCAATGCGTCGCGCCATCTTGCGCAGCTCATCGGCCAGGCGCTTACGGCACTCGGCGTCGGACAGGTTGAACGATCGCATCTGATTGAAGACCGACGTCACGATGTGAAAACAGGCCGGACTTTCCCACGGGAACTCCTCGCTGCTGTCGTAGATGCCACGGTCACGGCAGAAAAGCCGGAACATGTCATACAGCGCTTCCTCATCCGGCAGACCGGCGGCAAGGTAATCCCCCTGCCTGCACCACTCGATAAACTGTCCGGGCGATGGCAGGAACGGTGAGCCGTTGGCGCGAGCCTGTTTCATGCCAGCGGACAACTGCTGCTTGTTGGTGATGCCGTTCTCGGCGAAGGCGGCGATCCACTGACGTTTTGCTGCGGCCTCATCAGCGGGGTTTCGCCATGCGGTGCTGACCGATGCGGGAAATACCTGCTTCAGGTTGGCGAACAGCGCGTCAACCAGACGCTCAACGCCCTCATGCACTCCACGTTCAACCGGCTGCGGGCCGTCGCCTGCCATGCGGGACAGTGCGCCAGCGTCGCGGCTCTGAATTGCTGCTACAAGGTTTCTCATATGAAATCGTTCTCCCATGCTGTGCGGCTGTTCCAGTGCTCAGCGGGCTGCTGAGGCGCTGGCGTTCTGTTGCGGCCCGGCTGGCTCATCTGCGCCTTCAGCGTCTGCCACTTGGCCCGAAGCTTTGCGGGGCTGAGGATATTGGTCTGCCAGAAGTGATCGGCGTTGGCCCACCGGAAGGTTTCGCAGATATCGTGATGCGTTACCTCCAGTGAACCTCTCATCAGCCGGATGTCATTTGCCCAGGCGGGCCAGTTAGGTTGCTGAGCTGTCGGGGCGATGCCCTGCACCTTCCCGAAAATCCACTCTGCGGCTTTCAGATCATCAGCGGTTCCCCACTTGTCGCCTTTCGGGGAGTGGACGGCAGCTTCAGGACGAACAGCAGGAAGTGTCTTTGGGGGCATGTCGGAGGATTCGCCAGAATTCTCAGACGTAGTGTTTTTATTACTGTTCTTGTTCTTGTATTGGGTGGCTACCGTTTCCGGTAAGAGTTTTTCCGTTTTCGGTAACCTTTTTACCGTTTTCGGTAATTTTCTTACCGTTTCCGGTTTGTCTAAAATCCATGCAGAAAGCTCAGTATTTACGCCGACTAATTTCATCCCACCCTGCTTCTGGCTGAAGATAATTTTTCGTTCGGCGAGAGCTTTAAGGGAGTTGGAAACGTGCGTGTCGTCCAGGCCCGTAAGCTCGGCGATCACCGTATTCGTCACCCTGTCCTGTTTTTTATTCCATCCGTAGGTAAGCCATATCACCGCTTCAAAACACTGCCACTCACGCCCGGATAATCTCAGGCGTGGCTTAAGCTTCTGAATCTCGTTGGCGACCTTGGTGTACCCGTTGGACAGGTCGGCCATGTGACCTCCTGTTTGCTCGGTTTTCTTGGGGAATGTGATGACTTGGGCGAGACTCATGCGTCCTCCCCAATGCCATAGTGGGCTTTCGCTTCATTGATGATTGTGATGGCTTCCAGTGCCTGAAGATCTGTTTCAAAGTCGAGACTGACCGCGAAAGTTTCCTCCGCCAATTCCGCTTCGCAATTCTTTGCGATCAGCTCAATCAGTTTCCGCATTTTTGCGGCGCTAAACTGCGGCATAGCTGCACTGCGCGTCAGCTTCGTTTTACCAGCGGCTTTGGCCTTCTCCATCTGAACCTGCGCCACGGCTTCAGCTTTCGAGCCATGCTCACGTGAGAGCGCAACAGCCGTTGTCGGTGCCACCTCGCCAGCTCTGACCATTGCGATCAGTCCGTCACCGCATTCCAGCAGCTGAAGGTGCTGATCGACATCAGCTGCTGAGCGCTTCACCTTTTTGGCAATCTCAGCGGGCGTCCAGCCCTGATTCAGAAGGCGTTGGTAGGCTGCCGCACGCTCCAGAGGAGACAGCGCCTTACCCTGTGAGCTGGTGACCATGTAGGCGATGCGATCCGCCTCTGATCCGGCGAAGTCCTTGCACTCAAGGCGGGCGATTTCATGCCCCGCCTCAGACGCCATTTTCGCACCGTAATAGCGGTGGTGGCCGTCGATAATCTTGATGCCCTGCTCTGTCACCTGAACCGCCAGCGGCGGCACAAACTCACCGGCAATGAACGCATCGCGGAATTCAGCAACGTGCTCCTGGTCGATTTCACGGACGTTGTAGCCCGGCTCGACATACATCTCGGCAAGCGGCACCAGAAAGGTTTTCTTAACCGTTGTTTCCGTGCCGTTTTTCTCTTTTGCCTTGTAAAGCGATAATAAAGAACTCATAATTACTCCTGTACGTTAATCCAGTAAGATTCGTGCATCAGGCCTCGAAGAATTCGCCGTTCTTCGGGGCTTTTTCTTTGGTAAGTAACTGCTCAATACGCAGCAGGCTTTTCGCCACTTCTGAATCAGGCGACACCACTTCCAGATAGGCCATTGCCAGACTCATCATCTGGAAGAAGCTGTACTTCTGCATTCCTGACGGTCGCTTCATGCGACTCACTGCTGCCTCGTTAAGTCCAAGCACTTCCGCCAATTGTCCCTGTCCACGTTCAGCCAGTTTGTTCAGTAACTGACTTTCGATCTCTCTCGCTTTTTTGCGATAGCTTGCAATTTCCATGATTTAAAATTCCTGTCGTTGAATAAGTTGCGTGACATTGCAGTAAGCAAGTCACTTGGAGTTTTGGGGGCCGAAACAGCCTCCGGTCAGATTGATAAAGAGCAACGCTGCTTATGCAGCAGCGTTTTTACTGCTTGGGAAGGGGCGAAGTTCTTCTGCCTGCACGCGCCCATCAGGAAGTGTGGTTACAAAAATTTTCCGCCCTACCCGTACTGCTTTGCTGATTGCTGTCTGGTGAACACCGATTGCATCGGCGGCTTTTGCCTGTCCGTTCTCCTTGACGTAATCAGCCAGGGTTAACTTATCCATCGGTTTCCTCCGAGTGATTACCGATGAATCAATAATACTACAAGTATTAAATATATCAATACTTGCGGTATTTCAATTTTTAATAACTTGGGTATTAGAATTCAGGCATGGAAAAGAAAAAAGAACTGACTCAAGAGCAAGTTGCTGATGCTAATCGCCTGAAGGCTTTGTATGAGTCAAAGAAGAAGTCGCTGGGCATTACGCAGCAGCATATAGCCGACGCTTTGGACATTACCCAAGGAGGTGTTGGGCATTATCTAAATGGGCGAAACGCTTTGAACGTATCAGTGGCATCTGTGTTTGCGAAGATGCTTCAATGCTCCATCGCTGATTTCAGTCCGGTTCTTGCCAAAGAGGCAAGCAGTTACGCTACTTCAGCTGATGCTAACGTCTCACACCCCAAGGACTACAAGCCGACTGCGCGCTACCCGGTATTAAGTAAAGTTCAGGCCGGCGCATGGGCTGAGGCCTGTGAACCCTATACGATAAAGGATGTCGATATGTGGCTTGAATCTGACGCACATACACAGGGAGAGGCCTTCTGGTTGCAGGTGGAAGGTGACTCGATGACTGCGCCGATCGGACTCAGCATTCCTGCTGGTACGTTCGTTCTGTTTGATACAGGTCGGGAAGCAATAAACGGTAGCCTGGTTGTCGCAAAGTTGACGGACGACAATGAGGCCACATTCAAGAAGCTCATCATTGATGGCAGCCAGAAGTATCTGAAGGGTTTGAACCCTCAGTGGCCAATGATTCCGGTTAACGGGAATTGTAAGGTACTGGGTGTGGCAATCGAAACGAAGATGCGCTTAGTTTGAGGCTCAATGGCCGGAAGAGGCTTTTCTCTAATACCCCACAGGAGTAGTTATGGACGACGCAGATCTTGCTCAGGAACGTGAAGAAGCAACTATTACAGAAGCTTTGTCAGCACGCCAGCCAGGGCTAAAGAGCCCTAATGGCATGTGTATCTGGTGTAAGGATGAGCCAGTGGTGCCCGATACGGCTTTCTGTTCCGCCGATTGCGGCGAGGACTACCTCAAGCATAAGCGCGAGATGAAACAGCGCATCAATGGCGAATAATGGCAGGGAGAGACGCTTGGTTGATATAAGGTCTTAGAAGTGCGGCCTTTTTTAAACCATAAAATTTGCAAGCATTGCTTTAAAATAATGCTTGCATAGCAATCATCTTGCTGAGTATTATGCAAGCATATTCACAGCAAGAGTGCTTACATATGTCAGAACAAAAAAAAGAACCAAAGGGCAAGGCTAAAGGTGGGATAGCTCGTGCAGAATCCCTGTCTAAAGAGAAAAGAGCAGAAATAGCTAAAAAAGCAGCTGCAGCTAGGTGGAAAGACAAACCGCTTAAAGCAACCCATAAAGGTAACTTTCTAGATGAATTCGGTATAGATACTGAATGTTATGTTCTTAATGATGATGCTAAAACAGTTGTAGTGACAAAGAAAGGACTAGCTCAGCTGTTAGGTATAGGTGATGTCGGAAAAACGATTGATGAACTTCTGAAGACACAATATATGAGTGAATTCAGTGATCGTGAATTAAAGGCTAAAATAGAAAATCCGCTTATTTTTCAGTATAGTGGTCAGTCGAAAAACATCAATAATGCGCATGGTTTCGACATCACGGTAATTGTCGATATTGGAAAAGCACTTATAGACGCAAGAAATGCTGGGGCCTTGCCGCAATCTAGGATTCACTCAGCTAATTCAGCACAAAAATTAATCAATGCTTCAGCCAAGTCGGGTATAAAAGGTGTTGCTTACGCACTAGCAGGGTACAGCCCAGAAGCTCAAGAAGTCATTGATGCCTTTAAAGCCTTTGTTCGAGAAGAGGCCAGGCAATATGAAAAGGAATTTCCTGATGAGTTGTATGAAGAGTGGTATCGCCTTTACGGATTAAACCGACCTGAGAAAGGTAGGCCTATAAGGTTTGGTCAGCTTACCAATATGCAAATTTACGTACCCTTAGCTAAAAGTAAGGGGAAAATACTCGAACAGATTAGAGCGAGCCGAGATGAAAATGGCAAGCAATCTGATAAGCTTCACCTTTTCCTTTCGGAGATTGGCGTCAAAGCTCTTAGGCAACATATTGGTAAACTCCTAGGTGTTGCTGCAATGAGCGATACAAAAGAAGAATATGAAAAGGGAATTCAGAAAGTTTTTGGTAAAATGAAGCCTGAACTTTAGGTTTTTACATCAAACTCCTAACGTGCCGGATTTTCACGCGCGTCCCGATAGCCCGCCACTGAGCGGGCTTTTATGTACTTACCTTATGAGCCAAAAACTATCACTACTCTTCAAGCGAGAACGACTGAACCTTAAGCCTTGGGAGCCAACACCTCTTGAAGGCCTTCACCGAATAGCAGCTAAATGCAGGCGGGACGAACTCGCAGAGATACGCATCAGATTGCGGTATTTTCAGGCAGGAAGAGCGATGACGCCCGAATGGGATGGCGACACTCATGATGACATCTGGAAAGCCGGTAATGAACTCCGACAGATACTCAAGTTGATTACTAAAAGCTAAGAGCCCGCCTCCGAGCGGGCTTTTTTGTGCCAGCTGTTTATGCAACCCGCAGCAAAAGAAAGCTCAGCATTACCCATTTCAAATCACTCCGAAAACAGGCGTTTGGTACTTTTTAAATCAAGCAATGTGTATCGGTGCCAATACTCTAGTCTCCTGATGCTGCATGCCTGGGAATAATAAAAAAGACTACACACTGCAAGCCTTAGCCCGCATCCCTACGGACTGCGGGCTTTTTTGTGCCTGCAAAACGCCGAAAAAAATAAATTCCTTTCTAAATCAAATGACTAATATCTGAGGTATTAATTTTAATACTCAGGGTATTGCAATAAATTAATACCGCTAGTATTGTTTATCTCATCAGCAGGACGCTGGCGCAGTACGAAACGGATAGCTGTTCTTTAATAATTAGGAATGAGACTGATTCGGTCTCACCAAAGCGAAGTTGGCTTTGGGCAAGAGAGAGGTGGAGCTTACGTCGCGAGTTTACCGTCAGACCTGAGAAGCCTCTTAAATCCGGAAACGTCACGGGTTTCGGCTCTTGCACCAAAGCCAATTAACGGAGACACCATGAACAATAAGCAACGCAAGAAGCTGCAACGCGCTGTTGAGCATCACGCAGCACAACGCAGTGAACTGAGATTTGAACGCAAGATTACGGCAGCACTGTCAGGTTGCAGCTTAAACGTAGCCAGAGCAACCAGCGCTCCCTCTCTCCGGGATAAGCATGAGAGCACAAGCGTGTGTCTGCCTGAAGTAGCAAAATATTCAGCAGGTTTTCGCAAGCCAACAGAGCCAGTAACAGCGAAATGCTGATGAGTAGCTTGGTTAATAATTTTTAAGGAGGAGCCTTTAAGAAATAACGTTTTATTATTAATCTGGGGGAGTGTTTTATGTGATAGCCCATCAAAAAAAACCATACCAACCGATAAATTAAAAAATCAACTCTTTTAGATAAAGAATGACATTGCAGTTAATTTATTGCAGCTTCACGCCTCATTAAAACAATAACCTTAACTGTCCACGGAATACAAAAAAGCATAGCTAACAAAGGCAAAGCGTAATATTCATAGTCAATAAAATTATACATATCACTAAACTTATCGATAAAAAACAAGAGTAGCGTGACTATAAAACCAAGGAATATCTCTGAATGGAACAAAACCACTTTGTAATAGGGCTCATCCTCTCTATAGCTGTCATATAAGCAAACCAGCAAAATAAATATAAAGATATCCAAAAGAATAAAACCCAGAAAATTATTCAAGCCGGGGGTGTAAATTATATCTACAGACCAAGCTAAACAACAGCCGATAACCAATCCTAGAAAATACTTAATCATTTGAATCACCATCCTTAGAATTCATTTATTTAACTTTATCTAATTTGCTTGAAGGAGTCCACGATGAACTATGCCATCGCGGGCGGGGCCATCGTGGATTCCGCCCAGTTTGAAGAATCACTTCTAGACGTTATCACCCGCCGCCTCCGCACCGGCTGGCGTAACCTTCTCAACTTACTGGAGAGCCAGCCATGACCGTCACAGCAGCAGCAAAGCTCTACTCACAACAACAGAGCAACCAGCGCTCACAGGAACGTGAGCAGCAGCAAAAGGATATGCGCGCCAAGGCTGAGGGTTTCGACTTCATCAGCATGTTTCTGGAAAAGCTCAGTGAGGGCGGAAAACAATGAACCGTTTTATGCATTACGACCGCATCCAGCAGTTCCGCGATAGCGCTGAAGAGGCGCAGGTTCGCAAGGACGAGTGGATTCGTGACAAGGCAGATGAGCTGTCGAAGGATTTTCCGCAGTGCGCCATGGACTTTTACAGGCCTTCGAGTGGCCTCTCTCCATACCGTGTGGGCCTTGAATCTGATGAGGCGCAGGACGCTTACGCTGTTTTTGTTGATGCCGTCTGCCTGGCTAAAGCTAAGCGCCTTTGGGATGAGGCATATTTCATGGGCGAGGTGGCCTGATGGAACCCGGCGTTTACTTCGATATCAGTAATGAGGCGTATCACTCCGGCCCCGGCATCAGTAAGTCACAGCTGGATGATATTGCCATCAACCCGGCGATTTTTCAGTGGCGAAAGCTGGCGCCCGAGGACGACGAGAAGAAAGCCGCGCTGGACATGGGAAGTGCCCTGCACTGCGTTCTGCTGGAGCCGGAGGAGTTTGATAAGCGGTTCATCGTGGCACCTGACTTCAACCGGCGCACCACTCAGGGAAAGGCAGATGAAAAAGCCTTCATGGACGACTGCGCCGGTTGCGGCATGACGGTGATGGATGCCGAACAGGGCCGCAAGCTGAAGCTGATGCGCGCCAGTGCCCTCGCACATCCCGCCGCGCGCTGGCTGCTTGAGGCTGAGGGCCACTGCGAAGCCTCAATATTCTGGAATGACGACGAGACCGGCGAGTTGTGCCGCGTCCGGCCAGATAAATTCCTGAGCGCTCAGCCGGTGGTTGTGGACGTGAAAAAGGTAGCGGATATGTCCCGCTTTGCCCGCCACGTTGAGGAATTTCGCTATCACGTTCAGGACGCCTACTACCGCGAGGGGTTCAGCCGGCAGTTTGGTGAATACCCCCTTTTCGTCTTTATCGCCGTCAGCGAGTCAATCGACTGTGGCCGCTATCCGGTTCGCGTCTTCCAGCTTGGCGAGGATGATGTGCAGGTCGGTTATGACCTGTTCCGGCGCGACCTCAACACCTATCACGAATGTCTGGCTTCAGGTAACTGGGGCGGGATTGAAGAAATTACGCGCCCTGACTGGGCCAAAAGAAAGGACTACTCATGAGCAACGAAATTATGCACCCGCCGGTCAATGAGGCCGACACCAAAGCCGCCATCTTCAGCCCTACCGGCCTGCAGAAGCTTCAGGCGTTTGCCGAGGTTATGGCGCAGGGCAAAGCAACCGTGCCAGCCCATCTTGCCGGTAAGCCTGCTGACTGCCTGGCTATCGCATTGCAGGCCGCTCAGTGGGGAATGAACCCTTACGCCGTGGCGCAGAAAACGCATCTGGTAAATGGCGTGCTTGGCTATGAGGCGCAGCTGGTCAATGCGGTTATTACCAGCTCCACCGCCGTGCAGGGCCGGTTTAAATACGACTACGGCGGCGATTGGGGCAAATTCAAACCGGGCGTAGCCAATGCGGCCAATGAGAAAGGCCTGTTTGTTCGCGTCGGGGCCGTGCTGCGCGGTGAAACGGAAATCACTTGGGGTGAGCCGCTTTATATGGAGTTTGTCACCACCCGCAACTCCCCACTGTGGAAAACAGCTCCCAAGCAGCAGCTTGCGTATCTGGCCGTTAAATACTGGGCGCGCCTCTACTGCCCGGACGTAATTCTCGGCGTTTACTCACCGGACGAATTTGAGCAGAAAGAACGTGCTGAGCGTGACGTGACTCCGGCCCGCTCCCGGCATGACCTGAACAACCTGATTAACAGCAAGCCTGAGCAGAAGGCAGCAGAGCGCGAGCTAAACCCGGCGCAGGAAGAGAAGCCACAGCGAACTCCTGATGAGCTGCTGGCTGACTTCACCAGCGCGGCTACCGGTGCAAGCAGCGCCGCAGAGCTCGATCGCTTCTACAAGTTTGCTGCCCGGCAGCTGGCCAGCGACGCCGACCGCCTGGACATGGCCACTGACGTTTATCAGATTCGTAAATCCGAGCTGGACGAATCCGGCGCCTGATGCCGGGAGGTGACATGGCCGAGGATCATTACCAGCGGAGAGGCAATCAGTTAACCCTCGGGCGTCGCTGGACGCCTGAAGACAAAGCCTCACTGAAAGAACTCGCAGCAACCACCCCGCCAAAACTCATTGCCCGAGAGCTCGATCGCTCATGTGAATCCATTCGCCAGATGGCGACGAGGAACGGCATTCGCTTTCTGACAGAGCGCAGGCGGAACAGCTAACCATCATATGCGGTGTTAATCGCCGCAGATTATCAGACATAAACTACGGCGTTTAAGGAGAGGTAATGCTAACCGGCTTTGTTCTGCTTATCACCTCCACCATCCACGCTATGCCAGTTAGTGAGAGGATTTACCCTACTCTTGCAGCGTGTGAGGCGGTGAAGGTGCGGATACTGCAGCGGCGGCCATTTGCTGAGCTTGAGTGTGGCGAGGTAAGGAGGTAAAACTAAAGCATCACATGAAGGAGTTTGGTATGACTAAAGAACAAAAGATATTTGCAGCAATCAAAGAGGCGCGAAGCAAAGCACTTGATGGGGAAAAAACAGCGGAGCTTCATCTCCAACTTATAAAATATGCTGACGATTTAAAGCATCTAGATCGGAAGGCTATTTGCGAAGAGCTTGGAATTGAAAAATCTTACGCAGCAGAAATCGGTAAAATGCGTAACATTATTGATCGCCTGAAATCCGCTGGTTTGGACACAGCTAAAATCTGAGTTGCTTATGTCACATAATCTAGCAGCACGCAGCAGAGAAGAGCGCGACAAGGTGAAAGTGGATTTAGCCGCGTCAGGCGTCGTTTACAAGGAGCGCATGAACCAGCCGGTTATCCCCATAGAAGTGGAGATGCAGTAGCCGGAAGCGTTGAAGGAGTATTTCCGCGAGCGGTTGCAGCACTATCGGCAGGTAAGCCAGCAGTATCCGAAAGGTAATGACCCGGTTTATTTCAAAGAGGAGAATAAGTAATGTCAGTAGGAATGCCAGATAAATGCCCAAAATGTGGAGCAAGTCATCTAGAAAAAGAAAGGCACCCTAATGGAGCGCAAACCGGCGATTGGATTTGCTCCGAATGTGGAGACACAGGATGGATCGAAACCAAGCCAATTGATAACCCAAGCGATAAAAAATAACAATTTCAACCTGCTCCGGCAGGTTTTTTTACGCCCAAATTTAGGAGTAACCACCATGCATGCAGACGATATTGATAATGCTGCTGAGCTGGAGATGCTCAACATTGAAATAGCTCTGGCTAACAGGCCGCGACCAACGATGACATTTACTGGCATCTGCCAGAACGGCGATTGCGGTGAGAGGCTGGAGAAAGGATTCTTCTGCTGCCCTGAATGCAAGGATGACTATGAGCGTATTGAGCGCGCCAGGGTGATGCGGAGGGTGGCATGAGCACCTTCACTGCCTACATGGAAGAGCTAATCGACAACGGATATGGCGGCACAGACAAAAGGAGGAATGTCTGGTCAGATTTGCGGGCACAGCAGGCGGAGCAAGTCTGGAATGACTGCCTGCAGCGGAACGGAGTAACGGATAATGCAGCCTCAGATTGAAAATGCAGTCCGGGCGGTGGCGCGAAAATGCCGCGAAGCAATCATCAATGCGACCAAAGACAAGCCCCGAGCTGAGCACGACCCCATCATCACCGAAATCCTCAACTTCCATGCCAAACAAATCCAGTGCCTGCCGCCTGATACGTTCTCGCCTAAATTGTGGCTGACCTACTATGTGCGGCTGGTCGATAAGGAGTCTCGCAATGACGCAGGATGAAATCAGCAGGCTGCCAAAGGATCGGCTAATCGCCCTGGCTAAGCTCGCAGCTGAATCAGCCGGCGGCGACCACTATGGCCTGATGGTGTTGAAAGGATGCACTGAGCCCGGTGGCTTTAATCCACTCACTGACTCCGATCACGCAATGATAGTGGCCGCCCGGCTGGATATGACCATCAGCTTTGGCGATTCCGTGGTTCTGGTGACGGAACCGGACGGACTCGAATCACGCACCATCGAATACACCGCTACTGGCCGCATCGCTGCCATGCGTAAAGCTATCACCCTGCTCGCTGCCGACTCCGCGCAGTACATCTAACCAAACCCATTAACTTTAACTATCGCGCCCTGCGTGAGGAGTTGTTATGTCTGAGAAATACCGCCTCATCTATTGCGATCCGCCTTGGTCGTACAGCAACACCATTAGCAACGGCGCAGCGGCTGGCCATTACCAAACGATGCCGATCGCAGATATTAAGCGGCTGCCGGTTTGGGATATCGCTGCCGAAAATGCAGTGCTGGCGATGTGGTACACCGGCACTCATAACGCCGAAGCCGTGCAACTCGCAGAAGCCTGGGGATTTAAGGTTAGGACGATGAAGGGGTTCACCTGGGTGAAACTCAATCAGTTGGCCGAGCAACATATCAATAAGGCGCTCGCAGATGGTGAGGTGAGTGATTTCTACGATTTTCTGGCGCTGCTGAACACGCAGACGCGAATGAACGGTGGCAACTACACCAGAGCCAACACAGAGGACTTACTGATCGCAGTGCGCGGCAGCGGAATTGAAAGGGTTAACGCGTCAGTGAAGCAGGTCATATACAGCCCACTTGGAGAGCATAGCGCTAAGCCGTGGGAAGCCCGCCACCGGCTGGAATTGCTTTACGGTGACGTGCCGCGCATCGAGTTATTTAGCCGCGGCGACGCCGCTGGATGGCATCACTGGGGAAATGAAAATCCTCGCAACGATATCGAACTGCTGTCCGGAGTGGCGATCCTTCCTGAAAGGCGCACGGACAGCGCTGCATGAACACCATCCCCGGCATTACCCCGGCTGAGTTCTGGTTATGGCTCAGCCTCGTCCTTTTAATTATCACTGTATTTATCGGCGGCAGACCGCCGGAGGAGTAGCTATGGAAAACGTTGTAAGTCTCACTCCAAGCAAGTGGGTATCGGAATCAGTGCTGATGGCTATTACCGGAATGAAGAAAAACACGATTAAAACTGCACGCGAGTTGTCGTGGATGGAAGGCCGTGAATATAAACATGTATCTGCCGACGGTGCGCCGCGAGATAACAGCATGTGTTTTTATGACTGGAAAGCTATCGAAAAATGGATAGACCGACAGCCAACAGCGATCCCCCGCCGTAAATCTGCTTAAATATTGCGACGTTCAAACAGGAGAAAATGATGATCAAATACCCAACAGGCGTAGCTCCTAATAAGGGGAGCCTCCGAATATGGTTCATGTACCGAGGCGCAAGAATGTGGGAATCATTGGGGGTAGCTGACACCCCCAAAAACAGAAAAATGGCTGGCGAGTTGAGAAACAATATCGTTTATCAGATTAAAACGGGGGCTTTTGATTATAAGCAGCAGTTCCCGGAGTCGCCGACCTTTAAAAACCTCGATCATTCTCCAGGCAGAGCGATGTCTATGCGAGCAATCGCAACCACATGGCTCAACCTGAAAAAGCCAGAGTTAGCCTTTAGCACTTACAAGTCATATGAAAGGAGGATAAAGATAACAGTCGACATGCTTGGCGAAAATGTTGATGTCAGGAGTGTTAAACAGGAAGACTTGTTGAAGCTAAGAAATGAGTTGCTGACAGGATTTCATGCAAGTGGGAGAAATTATACTGTTGCAAAACAAGGAAGATCGGTGGCTTCCGTTAATGGCAGTATGCGGGATTTGCTTGCGTTATTCAGTTTTGCGCATGGTAACGGATATATTGCATCGAATCCCATGGCTAACATTAAACCGCTCAGGAAGTCATTAAAGAAGCCGGACCCAATAACAAAAGAGGAATTCCCTCGATTGATTGCCGCCTGCTCGAATCGGCAGATAGCAAATTTCTGGCAGATAGCTATTTTAACCGGCCTTCGTCATGGCGAGATGTGCGCACTGGCATGGGAGGATATCGACTTGATGGCAAAGACCATTACGGTTACCCGAAATCTGACGAGTGAGGGACTGTTTACCCCACCCAAAACAACTGCCAGCAATAACAGGATCGTCTGCCTTGTAGATGGTGCAATTAGCGCTATCCGCGATCAGATGGAATTGACCCGCCTTTGCCCTCCTTCATCCATTGATTTTCACACCCGTGAATATAAGGAAGTAATGCCTGAGAAAAAAACGTTCGTTTTTAATCCGTCAATTCATACGGTAAATGGCCGATCTGGCGCCCATTATGCTGTCGACTCGATCGGACAGTCATGGAATACCGCTTTGAAGCGTGCAGGCATGCGTCATCGTAAAGCCTATCAATCAAGGCATACATACGCTTGCTGGTCACTCGCCGCTGGCGCAAACCCCAACTATGTAGCAGCACAGATGGGGCATGCCAATGCGCAAATGGTTTTTCAGGTCTATGGTTCCTGGATGCAGGAAAACAACACTGAGCAACTCGCTCTACTCAACCAGAAGCTGAACGATTATGTGCTTCATATGTGCTACAGCAAACAGGCAGTATAGATTTATCCAATAAATTCAAACCAATAAGCTGTTACAGCTGCATATTCATGATATCGCTGTAGGCGCTGACCAGCTTGTTACGCACCTGAATGCCCATCTGCATAGAGATAGAAGACTTTTGCAGATCGACCATCACATCATTTAGCGCGATGCCCGGCTTACCTAATTCAAAATCCTGCGCCTGCTGACGTGCGCTGGTTTGTGTCTCGCTGATTTTATCCAGCGCTGAACGCATTTCTGCGGCGAAGTCGGCATGGCCTTCATTCGCTTTACTGCTCTGATTGCCCGCCTGCAGCGCGGTTTGCTGCAGCTGTTGAATCATACTTTCGATGCCCTGAATCGCCATTGTTGCCTCGGTTTGCTACGGGATATTTTTTCGATGGACGAGAAGTTAGCACATTGTCAATGAGACAAAGGCTGTAAATGACATCAAAAAGCATGGCTTATCCACCCATCGAAATTTCGGTTTAGGAAAATAATGGCACTCCATTGGGGTGGAACTTAATAAAGCCGTCGTATCAGGGAGTCAGTTTTGTCACCACTACACATTAAGTCGGGTCAACCGTCAGGCAGGAATGGGTCATGAATGCTACCGCAACACAGGATTCCGAACAAAAGAAGGGCTTAGGTGACCTGTTAGCACGTCTGCGCGCTAATCCCCGTATTCCATTGATCATCGCCGCCGCAGCTGCCATCGCAGTTGTGATCGCTATGGTGTTATGGGCTAAGTCACCTGCTTACAGCGTCCTTTATAACAACCTCTCCGATGAGGATGGCGGCGCCATTGTCACCCAGCTGACACAGATGAACATTCCTTACCGCTTTGCTGAGCAAGGCGCGCTAATGGTGCCAGAGGCAAATGTTCACGAGCTGCGTCTGCGCCTTGCGCAGCAGGGTCTGCCTAAAGGCGGATCGGTCGGCTTTGAGCTGCTGGATAAAGAGAAGTTTGGTATCAGCCAGTTCAGCGAGCAGATTAACTACCAGCGTGCGCTGGAAGGGGAACTCGCTCGTACCATCGAAACGCTGGGCCCGGTTAAGAACGTGCGCGTTCACCTGGCGATGCCAAAACCGACCCTGTTTGTGCGCGAACAGAAAGCGCCTTCAGCATCCGTGACGCTGAACCTGCAGCCGGGTCGCGCCCTGGATGAAGGCCAGATCAGCGCCATCGTTCATATGGTTTCAAGCAGCGTTGCCGGCCTGCCGCCGGGCAACGTTACCGTGGTTGATCAGACCGGTCGTCTGTTAACCCGCTCCGATTCGGAAGGCCGCGATCTGAATGATGCGCAGCTGAAGTACGCCAGCGAAGTGGAAAGCCGCTATCAGCAGCGTATCGAAGCGATTCTGAATCCGATTGTTGGCATGGGCAACGTGCATGCGCAGGTCACCGCGCAGATTAACTTCGACACCCGTGAGCAGACCGATGAGCAATATAAGCCGAACGGTTCGCCGGAAAACAGCGCCATCCGTTCACGTCAGAGCAGCAACAGCGAGCAGATTGGTAGCCCGTATCCGGGCGGCGTGCCGGGTGCACTCTCTAACCAACCGGCGCCAGCAAACAGCGCCCCACTGACCACCCCAGCGGCGAACAACGCGCAAAATGGTCAGGCGGGTCAGAACGGTAATGCAGCGAATAACGCCAACGCTAACGCCGGTACCAGTGCCAGCACCACGGCACGTGCAGCGGGCCCGTCGAATACGCGTCAGGACAACACCACTAACTACGAGCTGGACCGTACGATTCGCCACACCAAAATGAACGTCGGTGATGTGCAGCGTCTGTCGGTAGCCGTGGTGGTGAACTACCGCGCCGATGCGAAAGGCAAGGCGATTGCGCTGACCGACGCACAGCTGAAACAGATCGACGACCTGACCCGTGAAGCGATCGGTTTCTCTACCAACCGTGGCGACAGCGTTAACGTGGTGAACTCGCAGTTCAGCGCCGAAGATAACAGCATTGCTGAATTGCCGTTCTGGCAGCAGCAGGCCTTCTTCGACCAGATGATGAATGCCGGTCGCTGGCTGCTGGTGGCGTTGGTTGCCTTCATCCTCTACCGCAAGCTGGTGCGTCCGCAGCTGAAGAAGAAACAGCTGCAGGAACAGGCGGTCATCGACGCCACTGCCGCACGCAGCGAGCAGAAACAAGATGGCGAGGCCTACTCGGTCACGCTGAGCAAAGATGAGCAGGATCAGGAACGTAAATCTCAGCAGCGCATGAGCGCCGAAGTGATGAGCCAGCGTATCCGCGATATGTCTGAGAACGATCCGCGCGTTGTAGCGCTGGTTATCCGCCAATGGATGAGTAACGAACTATGAGTCTGACCGGAACCGAAAAAAGCGCCATCCTGATGATGACCGTTGGCGAAGAGCGCGCGGCTGAGGTGTTCAAGCACCTCAGCGCCCGCGAAGTCCAGCACCTCAGTGCGGCGATGGCCAACATGCAGCAGATTTCACACAAGCAGCTGACCGAAGTGTTGCGCGAGTTTGAGATCGATGCCGAGCAGTTCGCGGCGCTGAGCCTCAACTCCAACGATTACCTGCGTTCAGTGCTGGTCAAGGCGCTGGGCGAAGAGCGCGCAGCGACGCTGCTGGAAGATATCCTCGAGACGCGCGAAACCACCACCGGTATGGAAACGCTGAACTTCATGGAGCCGCAGAGCGCGGCCGACCTGATCCGCGACGAGCATCCGCAGATCATCGCCACCATTCTGGTGCACCTGAAGCGTTCTCAGGCGGCCGATATTCTGGCGCAGTTCGACGATCGCCTGCGTCACGATGTGATGCTGCGTATCGCCACCTTTGGCGGCGTCCAGCCAGCGGCGCTGGCCGAGCTGACCGAAGTGCTCAACTCGCTGCTTGATGGTCAGAACCTCAAGCGGGCAAAGATGGGCGGCGTGAGAACCGCAGCGGAGATCATCAACCTGATGAAAACCAACCAGGAAGAGGCGGTTATGCAGGCAGTGCGCGAGTTCGACGGCGAGCTGGCACAGAAAATCATCGACGAGATGTTCCTGTTCGAAAACCTGGTGGATGTCGACGACCGCAGTATCCAGCGCCTGTTGCAGGAAGTGGAATCGGAGCAGTTGCTGGTCGCCCTGAAAGGCGCCGAGCAGCCGCTGCGCGAGAAGTTCCTCAAGAACATGTCGAACCGTGCGGCCGATATTCTGCGCGACGACCTTGCCAACCGTGGTCCGGTACGTATGTCTGCGGTAGAAGGCGAACAGAAAGCGATCCTGCTGGTCGTGCGTCGCCTGGCAGAGAGTGGCGAAATGGTAATTGGTAGCAGTGAGGAAACCTATGTCTGATGCCTTTTCAGCCCGCCCATGGCAACCCTGGCTGCCGCAGGATTTAGGCCGCAGCGATGAGCCAACGTTTGAAGAGATTGTACTGCCGGAAGGCGTGCCGGAAGATCAGGTTGATGAACAGCAGCAGATGCTGGAGCGCCTGCAGATGCAGGTGCGCACCGAAGCGCAGGGCAAAGGTTACAGCGAAGGCCATCAACAGGGTCTGAGTGAAGGTCAGCGTGCAGGTTACGACGCCGGGTTTCAACAGGGTCTGCTGGAAGCCCAGCAGCAACAGGCGCCATTGCAGGCGCGCATGCAGCAGATGGTGACCGAATTCCAGCACACGCTGGAAGCGCTCGACAGCGTGATCGCCGCTCGCCTGATGCAGATGGCCTTAGCCGCCGCGCGTCAGGTGATTGGTCAGGCCACGCAGATTGATGGCTCCGCGCTGCTGAAGCAGATTCAGAACATGCTGCAGCAGGAGCCGATGTTCAGCGGTAAACCGCAGCTGCGGGTGCACCCGGACGATCTGCCGCGCATCGAGCAGACGCTGGGCGTGACGCTGGATATGCACGGCTGGCGCCTGCTGGCCGACAGCACGCTGCATCCGGGCGGATGCAAAGTCACCGCTGAAGATGGCGATCTTGACGCCAGCGTCGCCACACGCTGGCACGAACTCTGCCGCCTTGCCGCGCCAGGAGAACTGTAATGACTTCATCACGTCTTTCCCGCTGGTTGGGTGCGCTCGACGCGTTTGAAAAACGTATTCCCGAAGTGCCGAACGTGCGCCGTTATGGACGGCTGGTGCGCGCTACCGGCCTGGTGCTGGAGGCAACCGGTCTGCAGCTGCCGCTCGGCGCCACCTGCGTGATTGAACGTAATGATGGCCGCGGCGTGACCGAAGTAGAAAGCGAAGTGGTGGGTTTTAATGGCCAGCGGCTGTTTCTGATGCCGCTGGAAGAAGTGGAAGGTATTTTGCCCGGCGCGCGCGTGTTTGCTCGCGTCAGCGGTGATAACGCGCAAAGCGGCAAACAGCTGCCGCTGGGTCCGGAACTGCTGGGCCGCGTACTTGATGGCCAGGCGCGTCCGCTGGATGGTTTGCCCGCGCCCGATACCGGCTACCGCGCTCCGCTGATCACGCCACCTTTTAACCCGTTGCAGCGTACGCCGATCACCGATGTGCTTGACACCGGCGTACGGGCGATCAACGCCCTTCTCACCGTCGGTCGCGGTCAGCGTATGGGTTTGTTTGCCGGTTCCGGCGTCGGTAAAAGCGTGTTGCTCGGCATGATGGCGCGCTACACCAAAGCGGACGTCATTGTGGTCGGGCTGATTGGCGAACGTGGTCGCGAAGTAAAAGACTTTATTGAAAATATTCTCGGCACCGAAGGCCGCGCCCGCGCGGTGGTCATCGCCGCCCCGGCTGACGTCTCGCCGCTGCTGCGTATGCAGGGTGCCGCCTACGCCACGCGCATCGCCGAAGATTTTCGTGACCGTGGCCAGCACGTGCTGCTGATCATGGATTCCCTGACCCGTTATGCCATGGCACAGCGTGAAATCGCCCTCGCTATCGGCGAACCACCGGCCACCAAAGGCTATCCGCCTTCAGTATTTGCCAAGCTGCCAGCGCTGGTGGAACGCGCCGGTAACGGCATTGACGGCGGCGGTTCCATCACCGCGTTTTATACCGTATTAACCGAAGGCGATGACCAGCAGGATCCCATCGCCGACTCCGCGCGTGCCATCCTCGATGGTCACGTGGTGTTGTCGCGCCGCCTGGCGGAAGCGGGCCATTATCCGGCGATTGATATCGAAGCCTCGATTAGCCGTGCAATGACCTCGCTAATCGACGAAACACATTACGCCCGCGTGAGGCAATTTAAACAACTGCTTTCCAGCTTTCAGCGCAACCGCGATTTGGTCAGCGTCGGCGCCTATGCGCACGGCAGCGATCCGCAGCTGGATAAAGCGATAAAGCTCTACCCGGAACTTGAATCGTTCCTGCAGCAGGGCATTTTTGAACGCAGCAGCTATGACGATGCCTGCCTGCACTTGCAGGCGATCTTCGGCTGACGCCGGTTGGAGTTAAATCATGGCATCAGGTAGTGCAATTGACACCCTGCGCGATCTGGCACAGCAGGAGCTGGAAAAAGCGGCGATTCATCTCGGCGATATGCGCCGTGGCCAGAAGCAGGCGGACGAACAGCTCACCATGCTGATGGATTATCAGGATGAGTATCGCAACAAACTGAATACCGATATGTCCGGCGGCATCGCCAACAACCGCTGGAGCAACTACCACCAGTTTATTCAGACGCTGGAAAAAGCGATCGATCAGCATCGCAGCCAGCTCCTGCAGTGGAATCAGAAGCTGGAAAAAGCGCTGAGCCACTGGCGCGAAAAACAGCAGCGGCTGCATGCCTACGAAACGCTGATCTCGCGCGCAGAAGTACAACACCTACAACAAGAAAACCGTCTCGATCAGAAACGGATGGATGAATTTGCCCAACGGGCCGCACTGAGGAAAGGCGAATGATTACGTTGCCCCTGCTTGCCACCGGTGTCAAAGCTGGCGCTCATGCCGGCAAAGCCGATGCCAGCGGATTGACCGATGCCCTGACCGGCGACGGTACCGGCGCACTGCCGGAAGGATTTGTCACGCTGCTGGGCAATCGCCTGCTGGCGCTGGCGCAGAGCGGTGCCGAAAACGGCAAAGCGGCGATTAAAGCTGCGCCCGCCGATGAGAAAGCGACGCCGGTTGGCGAGCTGAGCGCCCTGCTCTCCTCGCTGGAGCAGCCGGGCAGCTTAAGCACATTGTTGCAGCCGGAAAATGCTAAAGGCGCGGTGAAATCCGCCGATGATAAAGAGAAGCAGCCGCTGGAAGCGCTGTCCGACAGCGACAAGCAGACCTTGCAGGCGCTGTTCGCCATGCTGCCGCAGGCGGCACCGATCGTGCCCGCTGCGCAGCAGGTCACGCAGGCCACCAGCAGCGATCTGTCTGTGCTTTCTGGCGGCGGTAAAAGCGGCGGCAATAATGCGCTGCTGAGCGCGCTGCTGGGCAAGGCTTCCGCTAGCGGTGAAACCGATGACGATGGCGTCACCACGCCTGGCAGCCTGCTGACCAGCGCGGGCGCCAGCACGTCCGGCACCACGACGGCGTCGAGCGCTGCCGCTGGCGCGATGGGTTTGCAGGCAGGTAGCAGTAACAGCAACGCGCAGCAGCTGGACGCCAGCTTCCAGCAGATGCTGGGCGGCGCGTTAAAAGAGAGCATCAAAGATCAGAATGACAACAGCGCTGCGGTGACGCTGACCAGCGCCAGCAGTGTGGCGATGGCACCCACCGCGTCGGCCACCACCAGCACACCGATGACGCCGCAGCTCAATTCACAGCTCGGCAGCCCGGAATGGCAGCAGGCGCTGAGCCAACAGGTGTTGATGTTCAGCCGCAACGGTCAGCAACACGCTGAGCTGCGTCTGCATCCGGAAGATCTGGGTTCAATTCAGATCAGCCTGAAAATCGACAACGATCAGGCGCAAATGAGCATGGTGTCGGGTCACAGCCAGGTGCGTGCCGCGCTGGAAGCGGCAATGCCGCAGCTGAGAACCGCCCTGGCGGACAGCGGAATCAACCTGGGCCAGAGCGACGTCAGCGGTGAAACACTGCCACAGAATCAAGGCTTTACTGGCCAGCAGGAGAACCGCCGTGATGCACAAAGCGGGATGTTCAGCCTCGGCCAGGATGATGAACACGAGATAACGCCTATTGCCGTCCCGGCAGCCCTCCAGGCGCGCGCGAACGGCAGCGGCTCTGTCGATATTTTTGCCTGACAGCGACAAACGCTGAAGGTAAGCGCAAAACCCGCGTCTTTTCTTGCCATTGGTTTGGCTTAAGACGCGGGATAATCTCTTCTACCGGGCCACTCCGCCCGTCGATAAATTCACAGGAAGTACAGCAAAAATGGCTGACAACGCAAAAGCTAAAAGTGGCAAACGTAAAATCTTAATCCCGGTGTTGCTGGTATTGACGCTGGCCGCTTGTAGTGTGGCAGGCTATGCAGTCTGGCGAATGATGAATAAAACCGACGGTCATGACAAAGCGGCAGCCGCGAAAGTGGAACCGCCAGCGGCACCGGTATTTTTTGCACTTGATACATTTACGGTTAACCTGGTCAATCCCGATAACGATCCCGATCGCGTGCTGTATGTGGGTTTCACCCTGCGTCTGCCCGATGAAGCGACCCGTGTTCGGATGAATGATTATTTGCCTGAGGTGCGTAGCCGTCTGCTGCTGCTGCTCTCTCGTCAGAACGCACAAGGTCTGGCGGTTGAGCAAGGTAAGCAAGAACTGGTCAAACAGATCGTTCAGGTGCTGGCGCCTCCGCTGGTGAAAGGTCAACCTCCGCAGGTAGTAAGCGATGTGCTGTTTACTGCCTTCATTTTGAGGTGAATCAATGGGCGATAGCATTCTTTCCCAGGCTGAAATCGATGCGCTGCTAAATGGCGACAGCGACAGCGCGGAAGATGAGAGTAAAAGTACGGTTGGTGAGAGCAACATTCGCCCTTACGACCCGAATACCCAGCGTCGCGTGGTGCGCGAGCGTTTACAGGCGCTGGAAATCATTAATGAACGTTTTGCCCGTCAGTTTCGTATGGGCCTGTTTAACCTGCTGCGCCGCAGTCCGGATATCAGCGTCGGGGCGATCAAGATTCAGCCGTACCATGAGTTTGCCCGCAATCTGCCGGTGCCGACCAACCTGAACCTGATCCACCTGAAACCGCTGCGCGGCACCGCTCTGTTTGTGTTTTCACCAAGCCTGGTGTTCATTGCGGTGGACAACCTGTTTGGCGGTGACGGTCGTTTCCCGACCAAAGTGGAAGGCCGTGAGTTTACTCATACTGAGCAGCGTGTGATCCGCCGCATGCTTAAGCTGGCGCTGGAAGGCTACAGTGATGCATGGAAAGCGATTTACCCGCTCGACGTAGAGTATGTGCGTTCCGAGATGCAGGTGAAGTTCACCAACATCACCACTTCACCGAACGACATCGTGGTCACCACGCCGTTCCAGGTGGAGATTGGTAACCTGGTCGGTGAGTTCAACATCTGTATTCCGTTTTCGATGATTGAACCGCTGCGTGAACTGCTGGTTAACCCGCCGCTGGAGAACTCACGGCAGGAAGACCGTCACTGGCGTGACACGCTGGTGAAGCAGGTTCAGCATTCAGAGCTGGAGTTGATCGCTAACTTCGCCGACGTCTCGCTGCGCCTGTCACGGATTTTGCAGCTGAAGCCTGGCGATGTATTACCGATAGACAAACCAGACAGAATTATTGCGCACGTCGACGGTGTGCCGGTGCTGACCAGCCAGTATGGCACCATCAATGGCCAGTACGCCTTGCGTGTCGAGCATTTGATTAACCCAATTTTGAATTCGCTTAATGAGGAACAGCCCGATGAGTGACAGTAATAAGCCGTCCGATGATGTCTCTGCGGACGATCTGTGGGCTGAGGCAATGAACGAGCAGATCAGCACGCCAGCTGCGTCGACTGACAACGTATTTAAGTCGCTGGAAGCGGGTGAGCTTGGCGGCTCGCTGCAGGATATCGACCTGATCATGGACATTCCCGTTAAGCTCACCGTTGAGCTGGGTCGTACCAAGATGACCATCAAAGAGCTGCTGCGCCTGACGCAGGGTTCGGTGGTGTCGCTGGATGGCCTGGCGGGTGAGCCGCTGGATATCCTGATCAATGGTTACCTTATCGCCCAGGGCGAAGTGGTGGTCGTGGCGGATAAATACGGTGTTCGTATCACCGATATCATTACGCCTTCTGAACGCATGCGTCGTCTGAGCCGCTAAGTATGAAAAGCCAAACCCAGCAGGTAGAGAGTATCGGCGCGCCGGCGATGTCGCCTGGCTCGGTACTGACCCAGGTCAGCGGCGTACTGGCGCTGATTGTGATGTTGATTCTCGTCTGCGCGTGGCTGGCTCGTCGTACCGGTTTTGCGCCGAAACGCGGCAACCTGCGCGGACTGAACGTCAGCGCCAGCGTGACCGTCGGCCAGCGCGAACGCGTGGTGATTGTTGATATAGAGGACGCGCGGCTGGTGCTGGGCGTCACTGCTCAGCAGATTACCCATCTGCATACCCTGCCACCGCGTGAACCCCAGGCTGATGCGCCTGATGCGCCCGCCCCGGCAGATTTCCGTCAGATTCTTCACACGTTAATTAAACGTCCCGGTAAACCGCAATGATTCGACGCCTGTTGATACTGCTGCCACTGCTGATGCTGGCGGCCCCGGTTGCTCACGCTCAGCTGCCGGGTTTGGTCAGTCAGCCACTGGCCAACGGTGGCCAGAGCTGGTCGCTGCCGGTGCAGACGCTGGTATTTATTACCTCGTTAACGTTTCTGCCCGCTATTTTGCTGATGATGACCAGCTTTACGCGCATCATCATCGTGTTCGGCTTGCTGCGTAACGCACTGGGCACGCCATCCGCACCGCCAAACCAGGTGATGATGGGCCTCGCGCTGTTTTTAACCTTCTTTATTATGGCGCCGGTGTTCGACAAAATTTATCAGGATGCCTATCTGCCGTTTAGCCAGGATAAGATCAGCATGGAAGTGGCGATCGATAAAGGCATCCAGCCGCTGCGCGCCTTTATGCTGCGTCAGACCCGTGAAGCGGATCTCGCCCTGTTTGCACGCCTGGCCAACACCGCGCCGATTGCCGGACCGGAAGAGGTGCCAATGCGCATCCTGCTGCCTTCTTATGTCACCAGCGAACTGAAAACGGCGTTCCAGATTGGCTTTACCGTGTTTATTCCGTTTTTGATTATCGACCTGGTGGTCGCCAGCGTGCTGATGGCGCTGGGTATGATGATGGTGCCACCGGCGACCATTTCACTGCCGTTCAAACTGATGCTGTTTGTACTTGTTGATGGCTGGCAGCTGCTGATTGGCTCACTGGCGCAAAGCTTCTACTCCTGATCACCCTCTGCAACGGCGGCGTAACGCGGCCATAACCGGGACTCTTACCATGTCACCAGAATCAATTATGGCTATGGGCCATGAGGCGATGAAAGTCGCGCTCATTATGGCTGCCCCGCTGCTGCTGGCGGCGCTGGTCAGCGGTTTGTTCATCAGTTTGCTGCAGGCAGCGACCCAGATTAACGAACAGACACTGTCATTCATTCCGAAAATTCTCGCCGTTGCGGCGACCGCAGTTATCGCTGGTCCGTGGATGTTGAACCTGATCCTCGATTATATGCGCACGTTATTTACTAATATCCCGAACATGATCGGCTGATGATTAATTTCGAGAGCGGCCAGCTAATGCTTTTGGTCAGCCAGTTCTTCTGGCCACTGGCCCGCGTACTGGCATTAATTACTACCGCTCCCATCCTGAGTGAGCGCAGCATCAGTAAAAAGGTGAAAATCGGCCTCGCGGTGATGATCACCTGGCTACTGGTGCCTTCGCTGCCGCCGGTGAACGTCACCATCTTCTCGGCTAACGGCTTGGGCCTGCTGCTGCAACAGATGCTGATCGGCGTGGCTATTGGCTTTACCATGCAGTTCGCCTTTGCCGCGGTGCGTCTGGCGGGAGAGATTATTGGCCTGCAAATGGGCATTTCCTTCGCAACTTTTTTCGATCCTGGGAGCCGGCTCAACATGCCGGTACTTGCTCGTTTCCTTGATATGCTCGCCATGCTACTGTTTCTGTCATTCAACGGGCATTTATGGTTGATCTCGCTGTTAGCCGACAGTTTTCACACCTTACCGATAGGCGGCAGCCTGATAAACTCCAATGCTTTCATGGCACTGGCCAAAGCAGCCGGGCTAATTTTCCTTAATGGCATGATGTTAGCGTTACCCTTAATAGTTTTGCTCCTCACCTTAAATATGGCCCTGGGTTTGTTAAACCGTGTTTCACCTCAGCTGTCGGTGTTCGCGATCGGTTTTCCCATTACCCTGTCCATCGGTATTCTGACCATGGGTCTGCTAATGCCCTTGGTTGCGCCGTTCTGCGAACATCTCTTTAGTGAAGTATTTGATTTACTTTCTGAGATCCTTTCTGAATTACCCCGAATCAATAGTTAAGGTTTCGCACCTTATTACTTATCGATAGTTAAGCGTTTAAAATCAATCAGCCTGTTTTTCGCACCATTTTTTTTAGAATTTCACTAAGGAAATTCTGATAAAGCGACTTTTTATCTGAAAATCATTCTTATTAGGTCCGGCTTCAAGTATTTTACCGCTGTGATTTTAGGATTACGTCCAGTACTGATTTTGCAGGTAAAAAAATCAACTGGCTGTTTTTAAAGGAAAAATACTCAAGTACAATTTTTCTTGTCTAAACTCATTTTTTACGGCATTGTCAACACGCTCAAAAACGTCACACATTCGGGATTTAAATGTTTTTAAGAATTGTCCTATCAGAAAGTTCCTGCTTCTGCGCGATAGTGACAACGCTCGCAAAACGTTTAACCAATATGTGCATTGTCACACTTTTCCGGCAAGCTATTTGCTGGCGTGTGGCCGGCGGCATACGAGCATTTTGACATCGCAATAACCCAACTATGCAGCAATATCATGGAAGAAGAGATGACTTCTGAAAGGGGCAACACCAGGCCTTTCGAAGAGGCACGTTATTTGTGTCGATCGAAATCTCTCTCAAATACTACCTATTCATCGTTGATTTAAACGGATAACAAATTGGTGAGGGTCGCTAACATGCCAACGATTATTATGGATTCATGCAACTACACACGACTGGGTTTAATGGACTACATGTCAGTGAAGGGAGTCAAAAAGAAAAATATTTATTCCGTTGCAGATATTGAACAACTACACACAAAATGCCAACAACTTCAGCCAGGCGTTGTATTTATCAACGAAGACTGCTTCATTCATGAAACAGACGCCAGCGAACGCATTAGAAATATAATTAATCAGCACCCTGAAACACTCTTTTTTATTTTTATGGCGATTTCAAACATCCATTTTGAGGAATATCTCTACGTTCGTAAGAACCTGATTATTACGTCAAAATCGGTCAAGACGTCGACACTTGATTCGCTGCTGAGTACCTATTTGCAAAAGAAAATTAACGCATCGCCACGGATTTCTGCCGGGCTCGACATTCATCCACTGACCCTGAGTCAGACTGAATCAAATATGTTGAAAATGTGGATGTCCGGGCACGATACCATTCAGATTTCCGACAAGATGCAAATAAAGGCTAAGACGGTTTCCTCTCATAAAGGAAATATTAAGCGTAAAATTAAAACCCATAATAAGCAGGTTATTTATCATGTGGTGCGCTTAACTGACAACGTCACCTCCGGGATTTACGTCAACATCCGTTGATAGCCGCCCGCAGCGTGAACACAAAAAGCCGACGCTCGTCGGCTTTTTTTATGCCCAAAGTGCGATGCCGATCGCACTTTTTACGCTCATCCTTTCTCCGGCCTTGCCGATCTTATTAGCAGACAAACGGCAGCCCCTTCCCCTGAATGAGAGCAAAGGATATGAACAACACTTCGTCTACTGCCGCGCCCGGCAGCGTGGGTTTCTGGCAAAATGTGCGGCTGATGCCGCTGTTCGCCACGATTTTCACCGGCATTTTATTATTGTTCGCGCTATCGATTGGCCTGGCGAGCTGGTTCCTGAATAAAAGCAACGACTATCTGGCACAGTCCAATCAGGAAATTCAGATTCGCATGGCTATTTCCAATAGCTCAAACCACCTGCGTACCGCGCGCCTGAATGTTATTCACGCCGGTGCCGCCGCACGGATTGGCGAAATGGATGAGTTTCGCGCCAACTTAGCAAAAACAGAAAAACGCATTCAGCAGGCGCAGGAAGGGTTCACGACCTATTACAACCGCCCCAATAAAACGCCGGAAGGCATAGCGCTGGATAAACCGTTAAAAGAACACTTTGACGCCTACGTTAATCAGGGCCTGCTGCCGATGGTGAAGTCAGCCAAAGATGGCAGCTTTGAAGGGGTTATTGCTCAGGAAACTGATGTGACCCGCAAGCTGGATGACGCTTATAACGACGTGCTGTTGCAGGCCATTAAGCTGCGTAATAAACGTGCAGACGGTATTAAAACCAACGCCGCGCAGCAGAGCGCGCTGGGTTACAGCTTTATGGCCGGTGCCTTTATTCTGGCGCTGGTATTGGTGCTGATGACCTTTGTGGCCCTGCGCCGCATTGTTATTTCGCCGTTACGCCTGTCAGTGGATCGCATTGAACGTATTGCGCAGGGCGACTTAACCCAGCCGGAACAGCAGTGGGGACGCAACGAAATTGGTTCGCTGGGCCACAATCTGCAATTAATGCAGCAGTCGTTGGTGAAAACCGTGGGCACGGTGCGCGAAGGCGCAATGGCCATCTTCCAGGGTTCCGGTGAAATCTCAGCGGGCAACACCGATCTCTCTTCCCGTACCGAGCAGCAGGCCGCCGCGCTGGAGCAGACCGCTGCCAGCATGGAGCAGCTGACCGCCACGGTGAAACAGAATGCTGAAAACGCCCATCACGCCAGCCAGCTGGCCGCCGATGCTTCCGGCAAGGCACGTAACGGTGGTGATATCGTCAGCGGCGTGGTTAACACCATGAACAATATCTCCAGCAGCTCGAAGAAAATTGCTGAAATTACTACCGTGATCAACAGCATCGCTTTCCAGACCAATATTCTGGCGCTGAACGCCGCCGTGGAAGCAGCGCGTGCCGGTGAGCAGGGGCGTGGATTTGCCGTGGTCGCCAGCGAAGTACGTAATCTGGCGCAGCGCAGCGCCCAGGCAGCGAAAGAGATTGAAGGACTGATTGCGGAATCGGTAGATTTGATCGGCAAAGGCTCTAACCAGGCGAGCCACGCCGGTAACACCATGACCGATATCGTTGATGCGGTGCGTCGCGTTACCGACATCATGGCCGAGATTGCCGCCGCCTCCGACGAACAGAGTCGCGGCATTCAGCAGGTCAGCCAGGCGGTGACCGAGATGGACAACGTCACGCAGCAAAACGCCGCGCTGGTGGAAGAAGCCTCAGCCGCCGCCTCTTCGCTGGAAGATCAGGCAGGCAAACTGACCCAGGCGGTTGCCACCTTCCGCGTCACCGCGCAGGAAGCGCCGCAGTCGCTCGCTGGCAGCGCCCCACTGAAGAAGCCGCAGCTGTCGCCGCGTCCGGCGCTGGCAGCTGATGGCGGCAACTGGGAAACCTTCTGATAAAAAAGGGGCCTGCAATGCAGGCCCCTGTTGTCAGGCGGGCTGATCGAGCGGCTCAACAAAGATGCCGTCAGCGTGCCCCACCTCGTTGAAGAACCAAATCCCCAACGGATAATCCTCAAGCGCCACCAGATACATGGTGCCTTCGTTAAAATCTTCTACCGCTAACACGGTGCCTTTGCGGCGCGGGCCGCCATCGGTTTTAACAGAAACGCGATCGTTTACCTTCATGAACAGTCTCTCTCTGTGGCATAAGGCTCATCCGGCGCGCCGTGCGGTTAGCGACGGGCAATAATCCAGATGGCATGAATAATGCCCGGAATATACCCTAACAGGGTCAGCAAAATATTGAGCCAGAACGCCCCGGCGAAACCCACCTGCATAAAAACACCCAGCGGCGGCAGAATAATCGCAATAATAATGCGTAACAGATCCATAAACAGGTCCTCATCATGGTTATTAGTCTTGACTACAGGCAATAAACATAGCATTTCCAGCAGGATATGCTGAGGTCTGAAGGTAAAACAAGGTAAGTATCAGCGGGATGCGGGCGGAAAATAAAAAAAGCCCGCGCTGCGCGGGCAAAATCCTTGTTACTTTTTAGCTTACTGCGCCTTTTGGGGGTGGCGCTGTGAAAAAATTCTACCCTGCCCGCCTGTCAGAAATCTTTCTGTGAAGCGTAAAGCAAACGAAAAGAAGATGAGCAACTATAGTGTGGGTGTTATCAGGTGGAGGAATCGATCATGACAACAGAGCAGGAACGGAATGAAACGGCGCAGCGTGAAGTCGATGTTGACGCGCTGCTGCAGGCTATTCAGCGACACACCTCGGGCGATATACAGGAATTTATGCAGGCCAGCGCGCCGCGTGAGAGCAGCTGTCGCCAACTTGCCGATGCGTTTGAACTCGATATTCACGACTGCCGCTGCACCGAGAGCGATCGCTGAATAAAAAAAACCCGGCGCCAGGCCGGGTAAACTATTTAGCAAATTCGTTACGCAGGAGAAATTCTCTTACTGCGCTATTTTACGCCAGCCATTTCACTAACAAAAGCCGGATAATTCGCGTTTTATGCGGTGGCCTCCTCTGGGCAGGTTTTGCCGCCCTGTTTCACCGCCTCTCACCTTTTTTTCAGAGATTTCCTGGTCGTTTACGGCACATAAATCGCCAACTATCCGCCCTGCCGCCTGTCAATTTAGCGTTAACCATTATACTTAACCGACCTGTCAGCCCTTATGCCAGCAGAGTGGTGAGGAGGATTTCATATGTTGTCATTACAGGATTCACTGTTGGTCATCACCGATCTCGACGGTTCGCTACTCGATCATCACACCTACAGCTGGCAGGCGGCCGAAGCCTGGCTGGCACGGCTAGAGGAACATGAGGTGCCGCTGGTGATCTGCTCAAGCAAAACCGCAGCGGAGATCGTGCCCCTGCAAAAACAGCTGGGCATTGAGGGCACGCCTTTTATTGCCGAAAACGGCGCGCGCATTCATTTAACCGACCCGGCGGGCGAACCGGTGGTCAATGGCGATGCCCGTGACTACAGCGATATCGTTGAGTCGCTGCGCCGTCTGGAGCACCAGTTTCGCTTCACCGGCTTTGCCGATTTCAGCGACAAAGAGGTCTCAGACATCACTGGCCTGACGCTGCGCGACGCACAGCTGGCGCGTATCCGCGAAGCCTCTGAGGCGCTGGTGTGGCGCGACAGCGAAGAGCAGTTTGATCGTTTCCGCGAGGCGCTGGCCGCCGATGGACTGTCGCTAACCCAGGGCGGCCGCTTCTGGCACGTGATGGCGACCGGTAGCGGCAAAGGCGCGGCGGTAAACTGGCTGCTCGATCAGCTGCCGCAGCGGCCGGTCACGCTGGGCTTGGGCGATGGTCCCAACGACGCGCCGATGCTCGACGTGGTCGATTATGCCGTGGTGATCAAAGGCTACAGTAAAAACCCGGTTGTGCTGCAGCGCACCGATGAACAACGCGTTTACCACACCGCTCATCATGGCCCACAGGGCTGGAGTGAAGGTCTGGACTACTTTATTACTCAGCCGTAAGGCTGCGTTATTCTCTGTCGGAGCGTAAGAATGAGTGATTTTTTCCAGAATGGCGTTATCACTAACTTCCATAATTTAACCGGTCGCCCCGTTGAGGATTTGGAACAAGATCTGGTCAGTTTCTCCAGCAAACGCACCATGGGATTGATGTTGCCTTCGCTGTTCTCCGAGCTGGAAGGCCCGGCGCTGAATCATATCGTTGATGAACTGGCGAAAGTGCCCTACCTGGAAGAGATCGTGATCGGCCTCGATCGTGCCGATCGCGATCAGTTTCTGTTTGCCCGCGACTTTTTTTCCCGCCTGCCGCAGCGCCACCGTATTTTATGGAACGATGGTCCGCGCCTGAAGGCGATTGACGCTGAGCTGGATAAAGAAGGCCTGTCGCCCACCCAACCGGGCAAAGGCCGCAACGTCTGGTTCTGCACCGGCTATACGCTGGCGTCCGATCGTTCCGACTGCGTGGCGCTGCACGATTGCGACATCGTCACCTATGAACGCGGTATGCTGGCGCGCCTGCTCTATCCACTGGCCAATCCGTCCTTTCAGTATGAGTTCTGCAAAGGCTTTTACGCACGCGTGTCCGATAACAAGCTGAATGGCCGCGTTGGTCGTCTGCTGGTTGGTCCGCTGCTGCGCTCACTGCAACAGGTCTACGGTCATTCGGAATATCTCGATTACCTCACCAGCTTCCGTTATCCACTGTCAGGAGAATTTGCCATGCGCAGCCACGTGCTGAACGGCATTAAGATTCCGGGCGACTGGGGGCTGGAGATTGGCGTGCTGTCGGAGATTTACCGTAATTACACCACCCGCCAGAGCTGTCAGGTTGAGATCGCCCACAATTACGACCATAAGCATCAGCCGCTGTCGGAAGAGGATGGCACCGGCGGCCTGCGCCGTATGAGCGGCGATATCGTGCAGTCGCTGCTGCGCAAAATGGCGACCATGGGCGTGCATCTCTCCAGCGATTCCTTCCGCGTACTGAAAGCAACCTACTACCGTAACGCGCTGGATATGATGGAAATCTATAATCATGAAGCGACGATGAACGGACTGAAGTTCGATCAGCACAGCGAAGAAGCCGCGGTGGAGATGTTTACCCAGGCGATTCTCGAAGCGGGCCAGGCGTTTATGGAACGGCCCAACGACAAGCCGTTTATTCCCAGCTGGAGTCGCGTGCAGTCGGCATTCCCGGATATTTTGCAGCGGATTTATCAGGCGGTGGAAGAAGATAACGAAGGCAACGTATAAACGGCGCCGCCGCGTAAGGCATGGCATTCCTTTGCCAGTGCGGGCCTACTTGCCCGCATTATCCTTACGTGGCGGCAGCGTACGTGCTTTTGGGTTGGGGTGAAAAAGCGTGGGTCGGACGGAACATGAATAGCGTTGCAATAGCGCTGTGCGTTTACGCTGTTCGGCACGGTTGTCTCGCCAGATCATCAAGGCGCGAAGCGCGGCGCAAAATGCACCAATCAGACAGCTCCACTCCTGCACGGTCAGATGAACCAGACAGCCTTTTGCCACGCCAAACAGCACCACCAGCGCATTTGTTATAAACTCCATTATTATCCTCCTGCTCAGTGACAACAGGTTAATAATGTACTTTTAGTTCACACATAACAAGGACTATTAGTTCATTATGTGACGCGTGCGACTAACCTAAATTCTCCCATTTCGCTTCCACCACCACGCCGATAATGCGGCAATCGTCATGAATCTCCTGCATTTTATAGTCGGGATTTAACGGCTTGAGGTATTTGTGGCCGCCATCTTCGACATAGCGTTTGAAGGTCGCTTCGTTGGCATCGGTGAGTTTGGCGATCACCAGCTTGCCGGAGGTGGCTGCGACTTCAGGATCGACCAGAATCATCATGCCTTCAGGAATGCTCAGGCCCACCTGAGCGGTCATTGAATCCCCTTTGACCTCCAGCCAGAAGCTATTCTCGCTGACGTGACGCGTGGTGGAGGGCCAGCGATCAACTTCCGTGTGTGGCCAGGGCTCAAAGGCTTCGCTCCATAAACCGGCACTAACCCAGCTAATGAGCGGATAGCTGTTATACCCCTGCGGCTGCGAAGTGGGCTGCACGTTGTTGTCCCAGACGTAGCCGAGCTGCAGCCATTCACGGGGTACGTCCAAAAACTGCGCCAGCTGTTCCATTTTAGCGCCACGCGGCACCGACTCGGCGTTCAGCCATTTTCCGACCGCGCGGGGCGTCACCGACAGCGCGCGCGCAATGGCGACGCCGCGGCCATGACTTTCCAGCCCTTTCTTATCGCAGGCTTGTTGTAAACGTTGGGCAAAAGCATCTGGTGAGGCGAGATCGTAAGTCATCAAAATTACCCGCTGGTTCAAAATGAACTAAAAGTCTATCTTATCGCGGATAAAATGAAAAGCCCGCTCAGAGGCGGGCGGATTGGTACGGTCAGGCAAGCCTTAACTGGCCAGCGATGTTGGCATGGCCGCAGCCAGAACCAGCTCATCCTTGCGAAACGCTTCGCGTTGCAGCGCATAGCCGTCATGCCAGCAGCACTCTACCATGCCGCTGGCGTAGCCGGTCACGATCATGAGCGGGCCATTTTCCGCTTTACGCACTTCATCGCCAATTGCCAGATACATGCTGTTGCCTCCAGAAAAAAACAGGTTTTTTTAGGTATAGCAGCTTATGGCGATTTGCCCAGCAACGGGCGAGGTGAAAAGCAAATGGCGGGAAATTTTGAGAATAAGCCGAAAAAAAAGCGGATAATGATTATCCGCTTTTCAGATCGCTGCGTGCCGTCAGATTTTGCAGCCTTCGCAATCCGCGTCGTCGCTGAGATCGGCAGGCACTTCGCTGGCTTTTTTCTCGGCGTTGGCTTGCGCCTCTTCCAGCTGTGCATCGATATCAAATTCAAAAATGTCGTCGTTCATGTTTGCTCCTTTGCTTCAGGTACCTGAACCTGCCTTTATACTGATTTACCCCGTAGCTTCGCAATCAGATTTACCACCAACAGCACGATGGAACCAATAATAAAGCCGATCACCAGGTTAGCGCCGTTGCTGATCAGCATGGCAACCAGCCCGCCGTAGCCGTGGCTCATCGCCTCAATCCAGTGGTGCAATTTTGCGATGCCGTGTACCACAATGCCGCCGCCGACCAAAAACATCGCCAGCGTACCGACCACGGTGAGAATTTTCATCAGCCAGGGCGCAGCAAACAGCAGTGCGCTACCGATGCCCTGTGCCACCGACGATGACTTCTTACGCAGCCACAGGCCGAGATCATCAAGCTTCACGATACCGGCTACGATGCCGTAGACGCCGATAGTGACCAGAATCGCGATGCCAGCCAGCACAATCACCTGATTCAGCAGCGGTGCTTCCGAGACGATGCCCAGTGTAATGGCGACAATCTCCGCCGAAAGAATAAAATCGGTGCGGACCGCGCCTTTGATCTTTTTCTTTTCGTAGGCGGCAGGATCTTTTTCAATCTCCTTTTGCAGGCGCTGCTGGCGCGCATCGGCGCTCTCCTGCGACTTGTCCTTGTGGAAGCTGTGCATCACCTTCTCAACCCCCTCATAACAGAGGTAGGCGCCGCCAATCATCAGCAAGGGCGTAATCGCCCACGGCGCAAATGCGCTGATCACCAGCGCCAGCGGCACCAGAATCAGCTTGTTGAGAAAAGACCCTTTTGCGACGCCCCAGACCACGGGCAATTCACGGTTGGCTTTAAAGCCGGTGACCTGCTGCGCATTAAGCGATAAGTCGTCCCCCAATACCCCTGCGGTTTTCTTCGCCGCTATCTTTCCCATCACGGAAATATCATCCAGCAGGGTGGCAATATCATCTAATAACGTCAGTAAGCTGCTCGCGGCCAAAATCTGTTCCTTATCTTATTCGTGCCCGTCATGCTGGCAGCATGGACAGAGGGCAATATCGGTCACTGTCATATCGGCAATGCCATTACAATCCCACTCGACACGCACCGGCAGCGTCGCCGACAGTTGATGATGCAGATATTTGCTGACCGGGCTTTCCGTCATGCCACCAATCTCTTCGCTGGCAATCAGCGTGTCGCCAACGTAGATGCGCGCCGTTGCCTGCGCGTTGACCATGCGCTCATCCTGAAGCCGGTAAAGCCTGCGTACCGTCAATTTCACTGTGGCCATCACGCCCGCCTGTGTTTGTCGATGGGAAACCATCGATCTAAGCAATTATGTATCAATATGGCAATCGTCGCCGTGGAAATTACGCCGGGTTAGCTGGCTTAAGCAGATGAATGCCCTGGTAATCTATCTCCGCAGCGCCGTCGATGGTAAACAGCCACTCTTCCAGCCGATCGCCGATCGCCTGATCGTCCAGCTTGAGCTTGCCGCGCAGCGCGCACTCCCACACCACCAGCACCTTCCAGCCCTGCTCGCGTAACGCCTGGCGGTCACGCGCGTCACGGGTCACGTTGCCATCGATCTTATCCAGCCAGAACTGCGTGCGCGTGGCTGGCGTCTTAAACAGATAGCAGTGATGGTGATGCCAAAAACAGCCGTGCACCAACAGGATCGCCTGATGTTCCGGCACCACAAAGTCGGGCTTGCCGGGCAGGGTTTTATCCTGCGTGTGAAAGGTGAAACCACGTTGCTCCAGCAGCGCCGCCACCCGCAGTTCGATGGCGGTATCCTGCGTACGGATTGCACGCATGTTTTTGCTGCGTGTGGCAGCAGAATGTACGTCGGCCATACCTTCTCCTTGTTTTCCTGCCTTGATCTTAGCCTGGATGCAGCGGTGGATAAGCGTGGATAATCATTCCCTCCTTCCTCTGCGCCTGCTGTACCTGGCTTTTCAGGTCCACTCACTGACAGATCAAGCCTAAGGAAAATCTGTAAAGCATCATTAAAACTTGCCGTCGCGCTCTCCGTGGCATTGATAAAAATAGCGTTATTTCAGCCAGTTAATATCACTGGCTTTCAAGACTGCTATCTCACTGGCCCTGCCTCCCGCTGCGTCTGTAAATCGATATACTCACTAAGCTGTCTCTTTTTTCATCAATCCTCAAGGAACCTTTAATGGCGAACGAAAACCCAAATACCTCTGCCGCTTCGGCCAACGGCCTGCGCGTGGTGGATAAGCAAGGCAATCCGCTCGACTTTGGTAAGGTATTGATTGAACTGGCCAGCCTGACCACCGGCGCCAACGTAAACGTTACGCAGATTGCCGATATCGACACGCTGCTTAAAACGGAACCAAGCCATCCCGGCGATATGGCGGTGGTGCTGGAGTATGCCAACAACACCCGCATGGGTGGCGGGCTGTTTATTTATCATCCCGATGACACCAGCAAAGACGATTCTGGCGTGGTGATCGTTACCGCGGGCGGCAAGCGCTGGAAACGTCACATCACCGATTATAACGCGCTGACCGTGCTTGATTTTGGTGCCATTGAAGGCGGTGAAGTCGACTGTGCCGTGGCCGTGAAACGCATGCATGACTGGTCGCAAAGTACGGCACGTTTCAATGCCGTCGGCATCCGTTTTCCGGCCGGGAAGTTTATGCTCTCAACGCTTAACTTCGTTGATAAAGCGGCCTCCCGCTTCAAGGTTTCCGGTGCGCCGGTGGATTTTGGCTATTTTGCCGCCACCCATCTGATTTCCGATCGTAAAAACGGCGAGTATGTGTTTGACGTACAGGCCAAGCGGGTTGAGATTGTCGGCATCAACTTCAATGGCGAATACAACCTGCAGGCTAATACCAAAGGCTTCTATCGCAACCATATCATCGAAGGCCAGTATCTGCGGATCAGCTGTGTCAATTTTGACCAGGTCGGCGGCCGCTGCGTCAGCGTGCTCGATACGCTCGACTGTAAAATCGACCAGTGGTACGCCAGCGATTGTCAGGATACGGTGATCTACGGCTCCTGGACCGACGGCGAACACGGCTGGAATCATCTCACCGCCATCGAGCTCTCTAATTTCAACGCGCAGAACTGCAAAAATAAGCCGGTCATTGATTTACAGCGTGCAACCCAATCACTGATACGCAACGGCTGGATCGAACATTGCGAATATCCGGGTGATATCTCCAACGGCCAGTGGATTATCGATGCACTGAGTATCGAAAGCACCAGGGAACCGATGAAATGCCACTACACCCGTGCCATTACTCTGCAACGCAATATGCAGTCAGGCGCCTCAATGGATTTCTCCCCGGTTGGCGACCGCTATTTATCGGAATATGAATTGGGTGACGTGGATATCGCCAACCACGGCGTCAATATTAATGGCTCACTGAACTATCTCTATGAAACCGGTCAGGTACACGTTTCGAATCTTGTTGAAAAGGAGAACTGGTTCAAACTGGGCATGATCGACATGCCAGGCGTGGGTTGTCAGGCGCACCTTCGTATCATCGGTTCCGGTAGCTACAATGCCATCAAAGAGACGCCAACGGCATGGACAACCCGTACCGCCGAAGGCGTTGCCGATATCTTTTTTCAACGCATCCAGGCCTACGGCGATATTCAGCTGGACCTTGGCGTTACCTGGTCCAGCAAGGGGTCCTCGCCCGTCACTAACGTCTGGCTCGATCGCTTAAACAACGGCAAGGCTGATGTTTACGTCAAGCTGTCCGCCTACTCCTCGCATAATATTGTTCTTATCACCACCAACGTGGACGACCAGTTTCAGAATGGGGTGCATTTTCGTTTTATCCCGGCGCTGTCGCCTGATAATAAACACAGCTACCTGGCCTGTGACGAAGCGCAAAATGCCGTACTTAACGGGAAAACCGACTACGCCTTTCACCAGCACTGGGAAGGCAACAGCAAAGTCGGCTACGGCTATAACAACAACAACGAGCTGTTGATTCAGGGCACGCTGGCGAATGAGAGCAATTTTAACGTCTCCACTGCCTGCCTGAAGGTCATTATCAACGGCAAGCAATATGGGCTGCCCCTGCGCGAACTCAAAAGCTGATCGCGGGCCGATTCTTTCTGGGTCAAATGAGTGATAGCATGGCACGCATTTGACCCTAAGGAATCACCATGCACGCTACGGACGCCCTTGCACAACGGTTGCAGCAGGAACATCTGCTGCAACAGCAAACCAAGCTCGCACAGGATCAACACCTGTTGCAGCACACCATCGATATTTATGGCCAGAAGGCGATCGCTGAAGCGCTGCGCAAAGTGGGTGCCAACGACTGGACGCGCGAAAGCCTCAACCGCTACATCAACGGCAAAGCGCGCGCCCGTGCGCTGCTGGACGTCGAAGTAAAAATGTTGCAGGCGCTGCTGCCTGAACGCCCCGCCCATTACGATCGTCCGCTGTTTCGGTTTATCGATCTGTTCGCCGGCATCGGTGGCATTCGCACCGGCTTTGATGCTATTGGCGGCAAATGCGTGTTCACCAGCGAGTGGAACAGCGCCTCGATCAAAACCTATCGCGCCAATCATTACAGCTGCCCCGACGAGCACCGCTTCAACAGCGATATTCGCGACGTTACGCTCTCCGCCACGCCAGCCAGCGATGAAGAGGCCGCAGCGCACATTGATGCGCAGATCCCCGATCATCAGGTGCTGCTGGCCGGCTTTCCGTGCCAGCCCTTCTCGCTCGCTGGCGTCAGCAAAAAGAATGCGCTGGGCCGTGCGCACGGCTTCGCCTGTGAAGCGCAGGGCACGCTGTTTTTCGACGTGGCGCGTATCATCGCCGCCAAAAAACCGGCTATTTTTGTGCTGGAGAACGTGAAAAACCTCAAAAGCCACGATCAGGGCCGCACGTTCCGCGTGATCATGGATACCCTCGATCAGCTTGGCTACGACGTCGCTAACGCAGCCGACAACGCGCCGGACCGCAAGATCATCGACGCGCGTCACTTTCTGCCGCAGCATCGCGAGCGCATAGTGCTGGTGGGCATTCGCCGCGACTACCCGTTCAGCGCCGATTTCTCACTGAATGGCGTGCTGCAGGCGCTGCCGCAGCCCCGTCCCGCTTTCCGCGATCTGCTGGATGAAGAGCAGGAGAAATACATTCTGTCGCCCAAGCTGTGGGGCTATCTGTGGCATTACGCGAAAAAGCACAAGGCCAAAGGCAACGGTTTTGGGTTTGGCCTGCTTGATACCCATAATCCGCTGGCCTGCGCACGCACCCTCTCCGCGCGCTACTACAAAGATGGTTCGGAAATCCTCATCGATCGCGGCTGGGACAGCGCGCTGGCGGAGGAAGATTTTAGCCACGCGGAGAATATGCAGCGTCGCCCTCGCCGTCTGACGCCGCGCGAGTGCGCACGTCTGATGGGCTTCGAGCAGCCCGGCGAAACCCGCTTTCGTATCCCGGTTTCCGATACGCAGGCGTACAAACAGTTTGGCAACTCGGTGGTGGTGCCGGTGTTCGCCGCGGTGGCGCATCAGCTGTTGCCATTTATCAAACAGGTCGTGGCGCAGCCTGAAGCCCGCTAACGTTATCCTCCCTGAAAATAAAAAAAGGACGTGCAGTGATGAATTTGATGGAAAAGTATCCCGATGCCCTGCAATGGGGCTTTGGCGATTTACCGGCGCTGACCGATGCGCTGGCAGCGCTGGTGGTTGCCGGTAAGAAGACCGCCTCCTGCGGCTCGCTGGCGGCGTATCAGCAGGAAGCGCACAAGATCACCCCCGGCAGCTTTCACATCATTCTCGACGGACAGGCGCAGCCGGTGTGCGTGATTCAAACCGTGGCCATGCGACTGGTGCGCTTCTGTGACGTCACGGCTGAAATGGCGCAAAAAGAGGGTGAAGGCGACTTGAGCCTGGCGTACTGGCGGCAGGCACATCAGGAATTTTTTCAACGGGAAGGGTTGTTTGCGACCGATATGGAACTCATATATGAGGAGTTCCGGCTGGTTGAGGTGCTGTAACAACAGGGCCGCATCACGGCCCTGCGTCAGATTAGACCTTACGTTTTTTGCTTTTTTTCAGCAGGCTACGAATCTGTTTCAGTTCGCCGTCGGTGAGCTGCGGGGTTTCCTGCTCTTCGGTATGTGAACTGTCGATCTCAGGGCGCTGCTGACTGAGGCTTAACTGTAAACGCTGGCAAATCTCCTGGCTCATGGAAACCTGATTCTCAAGCGCGAGGTTCTTAATGGTCTCTTTGAGTTCAGGGTCAATTTTAATGGTCAGATTAACGGTGTCGTTCATGCAATCACTCCTGTTTATTGTTTGCGACACCCTGCCATGCGCAACGGCTAATTCATAGATTGTCACAAAAATTTAATATTTGGTTTTATCAGAAGTGAAATCGCGTAACACCGACGCATCCTTGCCGATCAGGTCGCCCTGCAGTTCTGAGCAGAGCTTTGCCATGAAATCTACAACAAAATCAGCGTTGTGTTGCGCCAGCTTTTTGCCGGTTTCTGTCTGCATGGTTTCTGGCAGACGCAGCATTTTTATCTGGAAATGGTCGAGCGTCCAGAGCTTGTCATCCAGCGGCCGCGCCTTGCCCAGCGGGTCGTTGCTGTCGAACAGCGAGCGACCGAGCGCGCCGGAGGTGTAGAAAACGCGAGCCAGGCCGATAGCACCTAATGATTCCAGACGATCGGCGTCCTGCACGATTTTGGCTTCCAGCGTGCGCGGCATGATTCCGGCGCTGAAGCTGTGCGCCTGCACGGCATGCGCAATGTCATCGTGCAGCTCATGGGGAAAGTCAGGGAAAGATTCCAGCAGGATGCGGCGCGTCGCGGCGGCGGCCTGGCTGGAGGCGAGATGACGCTCGGGATGATCTTTTGGCAGATTCACCACGTCGTGAAAATAGCAGGCCGCCAGCACCACCAGCGGCGTGGCATCGGTGCCCTGCATAATCTGCTGCGCGGTTTGCCAGACACGACGCAGGTGCGCGACGTCATGGGCCTGGTCACCGTGCTGCCAGTGTTGGTTCATCCAGTTTTCAAAGCGCGATTGCCAGTGATGTAGCGACATAAACTTCTCCCTTTGTGCGATGAAGTGGTGCAGGTGTTTAACGGGCGAAGCCAAACATGCATGAGAGTAGCGTGATGAGAATGACAGTTTGATGATTGCTATCGCAATCAGGATGTAAGTACTGCAACGGTTTGATTGAAAAAGTGATCTTCTTCAATTTATAGCAGATCCTGCGCATCACCTGGACCCTAAGCAGTAAATAAGGCAGGAACAGAGAGGCGAGCTGATGCTTTTTCAAACCAAAACCATTAGCCAAAGTAATATAATTTAGGGATTATTCCTGGCCGCAAAAATGCGTTTACGCCAGATAATCGCCAATTTTTATGTTAGCTTTACGGCTTACCTTTGACGCGCTAATCAGGTATTTCGGCGGCTTAGCGAAATTTTAGCGCTGAAATCGATGAAAAACGCGTTGATCGTAAACCCTGATACCATACAGCGCATGATTATAACCGGTCCACGATTAAACAGAAAAATTGGTTGTTGTGCTTGTTTTTCGCGCAGGCGAAAATTCGGAAAAATTGCACAACTCCGATAAGCAAACCAGGGTAAACGTGGTATCTTGAGCAAGGTTAAGATTAATCTGATTGTATTTTACACGATTGGATAGCGCATAAACACAATAAGAGGTATGCAATGAAAGAACGGCCGATTCTTTTTTCTGAGCAACGGGTACGCGCCCTGTTAATTGGCCAGCAAACGCAAACCCGGCGCATCATGAAATCCCAGGCTTTTGGCCCTGGTCAGGATAATCATGAAGGCTGTTACGCTTTTGACGTCAGCAGTAACCATCTCCAGGGTTATAAGATGGTGAACATGAACGACCTGAGCTACCGCTGTCCTTACGGTCAGCCCGGCGACCGGCTCTGGGTGCGTGAAACCTGGCGTGGTCCGGTGGTGCCCACCGACGCGCTACCTGATTATGAACGTTCGCCGGCCAAATTCCGCCGGCCGGAATATTGCCAGTACCGCGCGGCGAACAACGAGCTGGGTCATCCTTATGACAAGGATAAAAACAGCGAAGAGTTTGGCTGGCAGACGGCGATTCACATGCCGCGCTGGGCAAGCCGTATCGATCTGCTGATTACCGCCGTACGGGCGGAAAAGATCCAGGATATCAGCGATGAAGATGTGATGGCAGAAGGCGTGCAGACCGATTCGCACTTTCTCAACAACTTCTTCACCATGAACAACAACACCGTTTCGCCAAAAGAGGCCTATAAAAAGGCCTGGCAAAAACAGTATGGCGGCACCAGCTGGGAGGTAAATCCCTGGGTGTGGGTGATTGAGTTCGAAAAGATCGGATAACCTAAAAAGGCGGGCTCTCCCGCCTTTTTCATTTGTGCGTTAGCTCACAGACAACGCGCCCGCTTGCTGCATTTTTACCCGCCATTGATTAGCATCTGCCGGATCCTTCGCCTTTCATCTGCAGGAACAGCCCAACCATCATGATCAAGTGGCCATGGAAATCCCAGGCTGAAGAAGCCCTCGCTGCCCTGCCCTGGCAACAGGCGCTGTCGGCCCCGCTGTTTAGCGTGCTCTCCAGTCAGGAACAGCAGCAGCTTATCGCCCTTGCCAGCCAATTTCTGCGGCAAAAGCGGCTGGTGGCGCTGCAGGATCTGCAACTGGATGCCGAGAGCCATGCACGTATCGCGCTGCTGTTCTGCCTGCCGGTGATGCAGCTGGGCCTCGCCTGGCTGGATGGCTTTCATGAAGTGCTGATCTATCCGGCGCCGTTTATCGTTAACGACAGCTGGCAGGATGAGGATGGTCTGGTGCACGCTGAGCGCACCACGCAGTCGGGACAGAGCTGGCTGCAGGGTCCGGTGGTGCTCAACTGGCAGGATATTCTCGATTCGTTTGATTTCTCCGGTTTTAACCTGGTGATCCATGAAGTGGCACACAAGCTGGAGGCGCGCGGCAGTGGCTATAACAACGGTGTACCGCCGGTGGCACTGCGTGACGTGGCGCGCTGGGAACGGGAAATCCAGTTAGCGATGGCCGATATTGAACAGGAAATTATGCTGGTGGGCGAATACGCTACCCGTATCGATGCCTATGCCGCCAGCGATGCCGCCGAGTGCTTCGCGGTGTTATCAGAATACTTCTTTACCGCGCCCGAACTCTTAATGGAGCGCTTCCCCACGCTTTATGGGCTTTACCGTGGATTTTATCAACAGGATCCGCTGCTGCGGCTGACAAATCAGGCCACAACTGGCGATTGAATCAGCCGATTGCTGCAAAGCTAGCCACTTGAAAGCAAAACGCTTTCTGGCTGTTGACAGCGTTCACCGACGCCGATAATATTCGCCTCGTTCACACGATTCCTCTGTAGTTCAGTCGGTAGAACGGCGGACTGTTAATCCGTATGTCACTGGTTCGAGTCCAGTCAGAGGAGCCAAATTTAGAGAAGCCCGCTCAGGGAAACCCGAGCGGGCTTTTTGTTTTGATTAAACCTGAATGAGTCTTTGTAAGATTTAAATTCAACGAGAACGGGTTAATGTGAAACGTCTTCCCGGTGCATTTTCATTTCCCCTTCCGCATCGGGCAAGAGTGGTGGTCTGATTTGCGGTCATTTCAGTTCGATTATGACGTGACCACCCTATGTCTCTGAACCACACTAAAAACCGCAGCTTAAAACCATCTGCTTAACCTTTCAACGTTTCCGATTCTCATGGCCTGTACCTTTTAGTCAATCCAGGCGGTTCACGTCTCTGGTATCTGAAATATCGTATCAATGGTAAAGACTCACGCCTCGGCTCAGGTGCCTGTTCCGATGTTTCTTTGGCTTACGCCCGCCAGCGACGTATCGCAGAGAAAGCGGCACCTGTATTTCAGACCCAGACCGATGTCAGGGCAGACAAAATGGATTAACAGTTCGCCAATGCAGGTGATGCTGTGGCCGCCTATTAACGGTGTCCCTCCGCCATCACTCCGGGAGCGGGTGTTGCTCTGAAGGCATTCAGAGTTTTATCTATCACAACCTGGCCGTCAGTGCCTGAGTCCAGGATGGTATTTTGCTGCGAGTCTGCTTCTATCTGGACGGTGGTCACCGTCAGCGTTTCAAGGCCCTGGGTAGACAGCAACGCACTGACTTGGGTAGAGAAACATGCACTGGCGTTAGCGACTGCCTGTACGTCGGCAGTTTCGGTAGTGGCAACAATATGGTTATTAGAAATAGTATTTCCTTTGCCAGAGACAACCCGAATAATAACCGGGGTTGCGCCAGCTGGCATAATATATTGCGTATCAATGGTTTCAGAAATATGGTTGGCAATGATCGAGTTATTATCGCCACTGATATACAGCAGTCCATATAAATCATCTAACCCATTATTGTAAGCCTGCATCGGCGCCCATGGTTCACGCTCCCGGAATAAATGGTTGGACGAAACCAGGTTTTCAGCGCAGCCATTTTCCATAACCAGCATGCCTGGATAAAATGAATGGAAGCGATTACTACTAATGGATGAACGAACCACATTGGAAAAATGAACGCTGCTTTTTCCACGCGGGAAGATATTGTTGGCGGTAATTAACAGACCACCGAAGTTTTCTGCGTAAACAGAATATCCTCTGTAGCCAGCGCCTATCAAGTTATCGGTTATTTTCGAGGCCTGGCCGGACCCGCGTAACTCGATGCAGTTGCCGCATTCAGCGATGAAGTTGTTATGGATAGCCAGCGCATCAGCATTATAAATCGTCACCCCGTGTTCAAGGTAAACCAGCCCCATGCCGTTAATACGGAATGAGTCTTGTGCGCTGGCAATGTAAATACCCGTCTTGCCGTTGAGATAGCTGTTCTCTGGATCATTGCTTACTGAACCGTCTTCGACAAAGTGTAAGCCGTCAATACAGAAGTCGGCAAACTCGACGGAGCTTATACGTGGGTCGCCACTGCGTGCGATATAGAATGCGGCACCGGCGGATTCCGCCGCGCCATCTTCCGGTAACATATCCACAAGGATACGGCTGCCACCCGGCCATAATTCGTGCCAGTTTGCCCAATTACTTTCGGGGGTATTAAAGCGGATGCTGGAGGATGTAAAACCATGCCCGGAACCCATGATTTTTAGATAACTAATATCTATCACGATTTGGGTGAGAAGATGATAATCTCCAGGTGGAATATAAATCACCGCGCCAGGTTTGCCGCCTTCATTCACATCGGCATGTGTTTGTCGGTTCTTAATATCGGCAATGATGCTGTTAATTACTTCACCAATATCTTTATACGGATTACCGCTATTCCAATCAGTGACATCGTAATAATTATGACTCGGCATGTGTTAAATCCTTCTGAGAAAGTAAAGTTAAACCATGTTATTGCTGGCCTTGTTTGACATCAAACGACCGGAGCACCTTTATACTCCTGAGTCTGGGTAGAGCTGTTTTGCAGTTCTCGTTTAGCAAGGTCAACTTTTATTTTTTCGAGGAACGTATCGTTCAGTTTGAAATAGCGCACTATCCAGGCGCTAAAGAAGTAGCTCACCATAGGCAATAACGAGAACATCATAATAATGCCATCGAGGGTCTGCGTATTTTGTTGGGGTTTATTGGCAATATAACCGGTGTAAGACAATATCCACGCAACAATTGCTCCGGCAACAGCCAGCCCCATTTTTAGCATAAACAGATTACCGGCAAACGAAATACCGGTCAGGCGTTTGCCTAATTTCCAGTCACCGTAATCGTCAACGTCGGACATCATTGCCCACAAAATAGGGCCCGACTGAATCAGGTGCAGAACATTAATCACAATAAACAGTGCCAGCAGTGGCGTCAGTGAATGTGGATCGACAAACCACAGAGCAAAAGAGAGGATGCCGAGAATAACATTAATAATGCGGAATAATTTAATTTTATCAAAACGATCGGTCAGCGGTTTAGCAATGACGCTACCAAGCATATTGCAGGCCACACCGAGCGCCATGAAGAAGGTAATAAAGCCTACCGAAGCCTGCATTACATAGGTGGCATAATAAATAGTCACTGCCCCGCGAATAAATGCCGGGAAAACGTTCAGGAAGGTAATCGAGATCATCAGAATCCATTGATCATTTTTAATAATGTCTTTGAGATCTTTTCTTAAGGTCTCATTGGCTCTCATTGAGACCACCCGCTCTTTAATACTGGCGAAGCAGAACAGGAACATTAAGGTGGCTGCGCCGCCCATGATGATCATTGTTAACTGGAAACCGGATGCACGGTTGCCGTCACCCAGCCACTCGGTTAACGGTAAAATCGAGGAAGAGACAATCAGCGTGGCTAAACCGTTGAGGAAGAAGCGCCATGACAGGCACCCCATGCGTTCTTTCTGGTTGAGGGTAATGACCCCTGCGACCGAGCAATAAGGGATATTTATCGCTGTATAAATCAATGACATGATTAAATAGGTTACCCAGGCATAAATGATTTTCCCATTCATGCTCAACTCAGGTGTGGTGAACATCAAGACAGCGCCGAGGCCAAATGGAACAGCCATCCATAATATCCACGGTCGGAACTTACCCCAGCGGGTGCGGGTCCGGTCACAAATAGCGCCCATAACCGGATCGCTGAAGGCATCAAAAACGCGGATCACCAGAAAGAGAGTGCCGACAATCGCCGGATCAAGGCCATAGACGTCGGTATAAAACCAGGTCAGATAAAGCGCCAGTACGCTCCAAATCATACAGGAACCGGCATCACCCATACCGTAGCCAATCTTTTCTTTCAGGCTCAATCTTTCATAAGCGCTGTTTATTTCGGTGGCTGTATTTGACATACCTATCCCTCAATATGGAACTGTCATAATTACAAAGCATGGTATACGACGACCCATGCCGTAGTAAAAAATAGGGGGGGCTTTCTAAGCTACATTATATTTAATTGGTAAATACAATGATTACAGAGCAGTAATATTAATATTGATACTGCTCTCACGGATAATTAATCGAGAGGTGATTTCATACATTTCGATACTTTCCCGCTTATTTTTATTACTGACCATCTGAAATGCCAGATGCGCAATTTCACTTATTGGTTGAGCGATACTTGTTATTTTTTTAGTTTGTGCCAATAACGTGTTGTCAAAACTGACGATGGCAATGTCCTGTGGGACAGAAATGCCCTTACTGTTTAACCCATCGATAATATAACTGGCGGCGACATCGTTATATACCATTAAGCAGGTGCATATCGTTTCCCGGCTAGCTAACCTTTCAATAATATCGTCCATAGTATTGATATGTCCTGATATTTTTTCACCCTCGCCTTTCGCAATCCAAAATTGATTCTGTGGGTTAAGAGTTAGTCCATAACCAGTAATTTTTTTACTCCAGGCTGACACTTTGCGATTGTCGACCCCCTCCTGTGCAATGAAACCTAATGCGGTATGTCCGGTCTGGATAAAATGCTCGGCAATGCTTTCTGCCCCTTTGCTCTGATTAATCGATACCGAATTAAAAAAACGGGATACCTGTGTCACCACCGCAACCGGAATGTGGGTGGCCGTGAGCCACTCTGCCAGTTCGGCTTCCGCTTCCGTGGGTACCCACAGCAAACTGTCAATTCCCATCCCAATCAAGGTATGAACTATCTGTTTATCCTGTAGCGGTTGGTTCTGGTGTGTTTTAACGAGCACCGTCTTGCCAATGTATCGCGCTTCTTCTTCGAAGGTCGCCAGCAGTTCACAAAAGTGCGGATTGACCAGGTTAGGCAGTACGACGGCTACAAGGCCAGAGCATTTTCCGCTCAGTTGAATCGCGCTTTTACTGGGCACATAACACAAATAATCCATTGCTTCACGTACTGCCTGACGTGTTTCGGCCACCACGCTGGGATGATTGTTCAGCACCCGCGATACAGTAGCGGTTGATACGCCTGCTTTTTTTGCAACATCTTTAATGGAAGCCATGATGATGAACGGTACCCTCTAAAACATGATGTCACTATAAAGTGTGATAGAGGTCAAAATTGTAAGCCAGTTCACATGTTGTTGCGTTACATGAAACCCGGTTCGCGATCTCACTTCAATTGGCGTTAACGTTGCGAAACATTCAATCCCCGCGCGTTTGCTTATTTGCCTGGTATTGTAGGATTAAGGTGCGACAGGTGGCTGCGTGGCCTGTCTCCCGACGGGTAAATGTCTTTTCCTGGTGTTTAAAACGTCCGCTGTTGACGCTCAGGCCCGGCATGGTGAGGAAAGAACCGGTACCAATCAGGCGGTAACGCCAGTTCTGACAAGCTCGATGGAGCCACGGCGCAATAATTCGTTATGATGAAAATGAGCCGATTATCGAAGATGAAAACAGCCTAATTTTTGCTGTACACCCTAAAACCAGCTACTGACCAAGGCGATCCCAGTCAGTGAGCCACATTCGAGAAGCCCGTTCAGGGAAACCTGAGCGGGCTTTTTCTGTTCTGCGCTATGGTGTTTCCAGATCAATCACCACTTTACCTTTGGCCCTTCCCTGCGCCAGCCAGGCGAGCCCCTGCGCACTTTGCGTAAACGGCAGCACCCGGTCAATCACCGGCCTGAGCTGCCCGGCTTCCACCCGCTGTGCAATGTGCTTCAGTTGCTCACCATCGGGCTGCAAAAACAGAAAGCGATAATCGATGCCCTGTCTGCGTGCGAGGCGTTTAATTTTACGGCTCATCAGCCAGAACAGCGCCGTCAGCACGCGATTCAGCCGCCGTTTTCGGGCGAACGCCACATCCAGCGGCCCGACCAGCGAAATGATCTTCCCGCCAGGCCTCAGAATAGCGAGCGATTTTTCAAGCGCGTCGCCGCGCAGGGTTCCCAGCACCAAGTCGTAATGACGCAGCACCTCATCGAATGACTGCTTTTTATAATCGATAACCTGATCGGCGCCGAGCTGGCGCACCCAGTCAACATTCTCCGTGCTGGTGGTGGTCGCCACGGTTGCGCCGAGCGCTTTCGCCAGCTGAATCGCGATGCTGCCGATGCCGCCCGATCCGGCGGGAATAAACACCTTCTCACCCGCTTGCAGCCTGGCGTGCTCGTGCAGCGCTTGCCAGCTGGTCAGGCTGACCATCGGTAGCGCTGCCGCCTCGACAAAACTCAGGTTTGTTGGTTTCAAGGCGGCCAGACGTTCAGGAACCACGGCGAAATCGGCCAGCGCACCCTGGCCAGTATCAAAGATGCTGGCAAATACCGCATCACCCGGCGTAAAGCGCGTCACGCCGCTGCCCACCGCGGTAACAATGCCGGCCAGATCGCTGCCCAGGGTGGCCGGTAGCGTCATGCGTAACACCGGCTTAAAGGTGCCGCTAATGATCATGTTATCAATGGGATTGAGGCTCGCCGCACAGACTTTCACCAGCAGCTCGTCCGGTTTCAGCGTCGGGATCGCAACGTGTTCAATGCCCAGCGCCGGTTTCTTGCCGTAGCGTTTAAAGGTAAAGGCCTGCATGGTGTTGGTTCTCATCGGTTGCTCTGCGCAGTGGGTAAGAATGACTATAATGATGATAATCGTCATCTAAAAAGTCAATAGTTTTGATTATGTTCATCATCATTGTATAATCAGACCCCAGGTCGTACCGGAAGGAGTCATGAATGAAAGTGTCAAAAGAGCAAGTGCAGGAGAACCGCAGGCGTATCGTGCAAACCGCGTCGACGCTGTTTCGTGAACGGGGATTTGATGGCGTTGGCGTTGCCGATCTGATGTCAGCGGCTGGCCTGACTCACGGCGGATTTTATAAGCATTTTGCCTCCAAGGCCGATCTGATGGCGGAGGCGATGCGCTGCGGCTTTATGCAGTCTGCCGAAGATGCACAGGGCGTCACGCGAGATCAATTTGTTGCGCACTATCTCTCGCGCCAGCATCGTGATGGGATGGGCCAGGGCTGCGTGATGGCGTCACTGGGCAGCGATGCCGCGCGACAATCCGACGCCATTAAAAGCGAGTTTGCCGCGGGCATCGAAAACCTGTTGGCCATCGCCAAGGCTGACGGCGGCGAGACGCGTGCCGATCTGATCGCCACGCTGTCGCAGATGGTGGGCGCGCTGGTGCTGTCACGCGGCTGCCCGGATGACTCCGCGCTGGCCGATGAAATTTTGCAGGTCTGTCGTGCTCGACTGCTGCCGGAAAACGGTGAAGCACGTTAACTAAGTGGCGCGCAGCATTAGCGGTTAGCCGCCTCTGCCATCAGGCTCGCTCAAGCGGCGTTTTTTTCACCGGCTGCTCTCCGCGCGACGGATTTTTACCGGCATGACAGGGCTGTTGCGTACCGGGCAGATAAAACTTACCGTCCTGCGACGGAGCGGTGCCGCCAGGACAGCCAGGCAGTCCCGGGCGCCCCGCTTTGCCCGGCAAGCCATCGCCGCCGTTCGCTGTCACCGCGAATGCGGCGCAGGGCAACATCATGATAGCCAGCGCAACGCAGCCACTTTTCAGCATCATCATCACTCTCCTCTCTGCACAATAGCCTGCTTACGTTACGCCGTGGCGCGCACGGAATCCAGGTGAGGCTTCACACTATGCGGTGAAGATTTTATGACAGCGATCGACGGAGAGCAGGCAAAAAAATCCCCGGCGTACCGGGGAGAATGGATGACTGAGTTAACGCCAGCCGAGTTCCGGCGCGACGTACTTGAGGATCGCCTCAATCACGTGGGCGTTGTAATCGACGCCGAGCTGATTCGGCACGGTCAGTAACAGGGTATCCGCTTCGGCAATCGCCTCATCGTCGGCCAGCAGCTTGATCAGCTTTTCCGGTTCAGCGGCGTAGCTACGGCCAAAAATGGCACGGGTTTTCTCATCCAGATAGCCCACGCTGTCGCGCTCCTGACCGCTGCGGCCAAAGTAGGCGCGGTCGCGATCGTCCACCAGCGCAAAAATACTGCGACTGACCGACACCCGCGGCTGACGCGTATGACCGGCAGCCTGCCAGGCGGCGCGGTAAGCGCGAATCTGCTTCGCCTGCTGAATATGGAACGGCTCGCCGGTTTCATCATCTTTCAGCGTCGAGCTTTGCAGGTTCATGCCCAGCTTTGCCGCCCATTCGGCGGTGGCATTGGAGCCAGCGCCCCACCAGATACGCTCGCGCAGCCCTTCAGAATAAGGTTCCAGGCGCAGCAGCCCCGGCGGATTAGGAAACATCGGCTGCGGATTCGGTTTGGCAAAGCCCTCGCCGCGCAGCACGTCAAGCAGCACTTCGGTATGCTTACGCGCCATATCCGATTCGGTTTCGCCCGCTTCCGGCTGATAGCCAAAGTAGTTCCAGCCGTCGATCACCTGCTCCGGCGAGCCACGGCTGATGCCGAGCTGCAACCGCCCACCGGCAATCAGATCGGCCACGCCCGCATCTTCCGCCATGTAGAGCGGATTTTCATAGCGCATGTCGATCACGCCGGTGCCGATCTCAATGCGGCTGGTTTTCGCGCCCACCGCCGCCAGCAGCGGAAACGGTGCGCTCAGCTGACGGGCAAAGTGATGCACGCGGAAATAGGCGCCGTCTGCGCCTAACTCTTCAGCCGCCACGGCAAGATCGATCGACTGCAGCAGCGCATCGGCCGCCGAGCGGGTGCCGGACTGCGGCGACGGCGACCAGTGGCCAAATGACAAAAACCCAATCTTCTTCATGATAACTCTCCATCCTGAAACGGTGGCCTGAACGGTCAGGCGCCTTAACAACCATGATACGCCGCCGCCGGACAAAGGGTTATCGAAGGATATTGATGAAGAGATTCAACCTGGCTGAATATGCGGATACCACCATCTGTCAGGTTTCGGTCCAGCCACGCAGCAGGTTGTGATAAAGATTCAGCAGCGACAGCTGCTCGTCGCTCTCACCATGGCGCGCTTTCAGCGTCTGAATCGTGCGATCCAGCTCGAACAACATGGCGCGCTGTTTGTCATCGCGCACCATCGACTGAATCCACAAAAAAGAGGCGATGCGCTCGCCCGCCGTTACCGGCGTGACACAGTGCAGGCTGCTTGAGGGGTAGAGCACCAGATCGCCCGCTGGCAGTTTGACCTTGTGCTGACCGTAGGTGTCATTCACCACCAGTTCGCCGCCCTGATACTCATCCGGCTCGCTGAGAAACAGCGTGGCGGAGAGATCGGTACGCATCCAGCCCTGGCTGCCGTTGTGCCGCACCGCGCCATCAACGTGAAAGCCGTAGGTTTCATTCTGCTGATAGCGGTTAAACAGCGGCGTGGAGATGTGCAGCGGCAGCGCAGCGGCAAAAAACAGTGGGCTGTTATTCAGCGCCTGCAGCACCTGCGCCTGGAGCCGATCGTACAGCGGCGTATGGATATCGATCTGCTGATTATTTTTGACCTGTGCGCCCTGGCTGCCGGTGGTGGCGCGGCCGTCAATCCAGCTGGCCTGCTGCAACGCGTCGCGAAAGCTGCTCAGCGCATCAGGCGTCAGCACGGCGGGAATGTGATACATCATTCGCAGTTACTCATGAAGTAAAGGGGCGTGACGCCCCTTGCAGATTAGAAATGCACGTTTGCTGATAACAGGAAGGTGCGTGGCTCGACGGGATGGTAGCGATAGCCGCTCTTGTTGATCGAGGAAACAGCGTGCGTATCGAAAACGTTATAGACGTTGAGTTGCAGATCGAGGTTGGCGTTGACCTTGTAGCCCGCTTTCGCATCGGCCACCCAGTAGCCTTCCGTGGAAGAGGGTGTGCCGACCGCGCCGTCGGTGCCGCGGTGCATGCCGCCAACATAGCGCGCGCCGCCGCCCAGAGCGATGCTGTCGCTGGCCTGATACTGCGTCCAGAGCGTGAATGCATGCTCCGGGGTGTAAGGTACGGTCGATCCGCCATCCTGTGCGGTCTTCGCCCCTTCGCGTACGCTGGCGTGCTGCAAGGTATAACCTGCCAGCAGCTGCCACTCCGGCGTGATATTGCCGGCGGCGGTCAGCTCATAGCCCTCTACCCGCTTGCGGCCATACTGCGACGAAGTACCGTCGTCGTTCTGCTCAACTTCATTTTCGATGTCGGTGCGGAACAGCGCGGCGCTCAGCTGCAGACGCTTATCCAGCACTTCCCACTTCGTGCCCAGCTCACTGGTTTTGGCTTTTTGCGGCTTGAAATCAGTGCGGTTAGCGTTACTGCCGGTGCCGCTCTGCGCCAGGGTAAAGCTGCTGCCGCCCGGCGGCTGCTGGGAAATGGCGTAGTTAACGTACAGATTGCCGTTGTCGGTCAGGTGATAGAGCGCGCCCGCCTTCCAGTTCACCAGGTTACCCGACTTTGCGGTATCGATGGTGGTGATCGGCGTGTTGCGCGGCGTGCCCGCCGGACAGGCCAGCGCGCCACGACCGGTGCCGCCGCAGGCGGTGGCGCTGTCATATTCGGTGCGGTAATTGTCAAGGCGCACGCCGCCGTTCAGCTCAATGTCGCGGGTAATTTGCAGCGTGTCAAAGGCGTAAACACCAAAAGTATCGGTTTGCCCGTTAGCGTTGGCACCGTTGCGATCGAGTCCGCCCACGGAAATTGAACTGACCGGATGATAGATATTCACCGGCGGCGGCGTAATCGCCCGGACGCCGTAGTTGGTCTGCGTTTCGCGCGTAAACTCCACGCCCGCGCTGACATCGTGACCCACCGATCCGGTCTGGAAACGTGAGCTGATATTGGTCTGGTTAGTCAGAATTTTATTGCTGACATCTTTGGTATTCGCCAGCCGTGACCAGCTCCAGCTCTGCACATCGTTGCGGTTGGGCTGCACGATATTCGTGGCGCCGCCCATTACCGCGGTCAGCAGGTAATCCTGCTTCACCCGCGCCCAGCGCGTGGTGTTGCGCACGGTGGTGCTGTCGCTGAGATCGTGCTCAAGGCGCAGCGTCGCGCTGTCGGTGGTGGAGTCGTCGTAGTCAGAATCGGTGCCGTAAAAGTTCTCGCTGTTCACCCGGCCCGCACCGTTTAGCGCTGCGGTGCCGGCCGATGGCGCACGATAGCCACGCAGACCAATGGTCGGCACGCCGCCATCCGGCGTGTTGTTCTGCTCGACGTGCAGCACGTTGAGATAGAGACGCGTCGGCGTATCCAGGCCGAACGCCAGCGACGGCGCCACGCCCCAGCGACGGTTTTTCACATTGTCGCGACCGGCATCGTGCGTCTCCTCGCCCATCAGATTGAGGCGGAAAGCGCTGTTGTCGTTGATCGCCTGATCGAGATCGAGCGTGCCACGGCGGAACCAGGCGCTGCCGACGCTCACCGAGGCATCCAGGCCGGAGTCAAGACGCGGCTGTTTGCTAATGGTATTGATCGAACCGGTCGGCGCGCTGCGGCCATAATCACTGCCCGAAGGCCCTTTGATCACCTCAACCTGCTGGGTGTTAAAGGTGTCGCGCGAGACGCTGCCGATATCGCGAATGCCGTCCGAATAGATGCTGTTTGAGGTATCGGCACCGCGCATATAGATCGCATCGCCGGTGGTGGAGTTGCCGTTTTCACCGGCAAAAAACGCGCCGACGCCGGGTACGTTTTTCAGCGCGTCGGATAAATTAGTGACGCCCTGATCCTGCATCACCTTTTCCGGGATCACCGTGATGGTGCGGGTGGTATCAACCAGCGGTCGGCTGAATTTCGGGTCTGCCGAGGCGTTTGGCGCATAGAGCGACGGCGCACTGGCCTCAACGAGCATCTCATCCTGGTCAACGGCAAGCGCAGCAGCAGGCGTGACGCCAATGCACAAACCGGTAAATAAGGTCAAAGAACTAAAATTACCAAAAGGCAGGTTGCGATTTTTATCCATTTTTTAAATTGTTCAGCGGCTTTTTATTGTTATCTCTGTTCCGTCACCCGCAGCCAGTTACGACGTAATCAACCGATTCTCCGCTAACGGGTCGGCGCGGTGACACCTTAAATGATAAGTTGAAAGATAATGATTATCATTTATGTTCACATTATTATCACGCAGCTCAATTTAAATAAATACATTTGTTTACATAAACCCGACGCTATTCATACAGTTGGCGAAAGAAGCAGCATCACGCTGAAATAACAGGCACAAAAAAGCCCGCACGGTTGGCGGGCTGTCGCGTTCACATCAGGCAGTACTCAGTGAAAAGCGGGATTATTTCCCATAATAGCGATGAAGCGAGGGGTGCGGTTCGATGCCGTAAAGCTGGCTCATCGGGATCACCAGCTCAAAATAGTGTCGCGCATCGCTGTCGTCCTGTTCTGACTGTCGGGCATTCTGGCCGAGGTTCTTCCATAACTGCAGTAATCTGCGCATCGGTGACTCCTGACGGTAACAAGGTGAAGCCCTGAGTTAACGCCGATTGCGCACAAAACGGAAGCCACTAATTCTCACCTGCTTAGCAGGAAAAGTACTAAAGCCCGGCGTTAAAACTCAGCCGGTTCGCCCGGCAGCGGCTCCGACAGCGCCTGCCCTTCCACGCCTGCATAGGCGATCAGCAGCTCTGCCGCCACGCCGGTGGTATAACCCCGGTGCGCGCTGTTTACCGATTCGTTAATCGCCTGACCGGCGCGAAAAGTGTGGGTTTCACCGCTCTCTTTATCTTCCACCGTCAGCTCACCGGAGAGCAGATAGGCCACGTTGGGCATCGGGTGCGTGTGCCACGGCAGCGAGGTGTGTGGCGGAATAGAGAGCCGCATCAGCGACAGCTGCGGCGTGCCCTGCGGATAAGCGCCATAGAGCTGGCCATTCCACGCGCAGTTGCACTCCAGCAGCAGTTCACTCGCAATTTTTGCCTCATCCTGCTTCTCTTTCGTCATCCCTTTACTCCCATTAATCACCCTGCTGACGCGCGCGCAGCGGATTGTCTGCGCAGGTCGCTCTTTCATCAGGGAACTATAAAGGTGTAGTTAATATCCTGAATAATTTCAATTATTCCTCCGGCCTTTGCCTGACTGCGGACATAAAAAAGCCTGCCACGTTGGGCAGGCTGAGAGACGACACCGCGCTTAGCGCGTGACGGTGACTACCCAGTTGGCACCGGTGCCGCAGGCCGCTTCGCCGACGCGCGCCAGCGTGCCGTCCTTGTCGTTGATCGCGTAGCTGCCGACCACCGCGCTCTTCTCGCCGCTGACCAGCAACCACTTGCCGCTGCCGTCTATCGCCATGCCGCGCGGCTGCTTTTCTACCGGCCAGCTGCCGATCAGCGTTAAGGCCCCGCTTTGCGCATCGACGCGATAGCCGGAGACGGTGCTGGAGGTGCGTTCAGACATGTAAAGAAAACGGCCATCCGGGGTGATTTTGAGATCGGCCGCCCAGATGCGCGGCGTGGGATCGCTGTAATCGGCCGGTCGCTGACGACCGTGCGCCAGCTGATAACGTGCCGCCACCGCATTCGGCCAGCTCTGGAGTTTTTCCAGCGCGCCGTCGGGCTGACGGCGATATTGCGTAATGGTGCCGCCCATCTCGGTGAGGTTATAGAGAAAACGGTTATCCGGCGACATCACCGAATGACGCGGCCCGCTCTCTTTCTCGTCGCTGACGTAGCCTTTGCCAATCTCACTGATGGCGCCGTCTGCGCCCAGCGCCAGTTGCAGCACGCGGTCGTTGCCGAGGTTAGCGACATACAGCGAACGGTTGCTGTTATCCACCACCACCGAATGGGCGTGCGGCCCGGTTTTGTAACGTCCGCTTACCCGACCGGTTACCAGGCCGTGCTCAATGCGCTGGCTGGCCACCACGTCGCTGTCATAGGAGGCAGCGAGCAGATAGCGTCCGCTTTTATCGGTGGTGATCCACGGATAGCTCGCGTCCACCGCGGCGCTGGCGCGCTGCTGTAAATCGCCGTTTTTACCCTTTATTGACCAGCTGATAATCGACCACGGCTTGCTGCGGACCGCACCGTAGAGAAAGTGCTTATCGGGACTGACCGCCAGCGGCATGATTTTGCCGCCGACCACCGTGGTGCCGGTTGGCGTCAGCGCGCCGCTGGTGCTGTCGAGCTGATAGCGGGAAATTGAGCCGGACGTGGCGTTGGAGACATAGACAAAGGTGGTGGCCCACAACGACGGGCTGGCCAGCAGACACACCATTAACAGCGTTTTTTTCAAAGCCATAACGACCCCACAAAGCGAATAAAAGCGGCGGCAGGCGCCTCCAGGCTTTTAAACTAGCCGGACGGTGGGCGGCGCGCTTCAGGCGTCCGCCCTAATTTCTCCGGCAATATCGCGCTTTGTGCGCTGCGTCATGATTTATTGCGGCGGCGTCGGCACCGTTTGCGCGGCTTCGCTGGCGCTGAGCCTGGCCATCATTTTGCGGTAGTTATTCAGCCAGCTGCCGCTTTTCAGGCGCCACCAGAAGAAGGCACCGCGTACCGCCCAGTCCATGACCATGCCAAGCCAGACGCCGATGACGCCCATGCCAAGCACAATGCCGAGCAGATAACCAAACACGATGCGCGCGCCCCACATACCCGCCATGGAAACGTACATAGTAAAGCGGGCGTCGCGGGCACCTTTCAGTCCGGCAGGCAGCACCCAGCTGGCGGCCCAAATCGGCATAAACAGCGCGTTGAGCCAGATCAGGTGTTTCACCACGGTGATCACCTCTTCATCACGGGTATAAAACCGCGCGATGGTGCCCGCCAGCGGCACCGAGAGCAGCGCCAGCGCGCACAGGCCGATGGTGGAGAGCCAGAACACATGCTTGATCTGCCGCTCCGCCTGCATCACCTGATTTTTCCCGAGGCGCGTGCCGACGATAATGGTGGAAGCGGAACCGAGCGCATTGCCCGGCAGGTTGATCAGCGATGCGATGGAAAAAGCGATGAAGTTACCGGCAATTTCGTTGGTACCCATACCCGCAACAAACACTTGCGTCAGTAGCTTACCGCCGTTGAACAGCACCGATTCGATGCTGGCGGGAATGCCGATACTCAGCACCTCACGCAAAATATCGCCGTTCCAGCGCCGAAAGTAGCTGGGAATGCTGATACGCAGCTTGGGGTTGAAGCCGATGACCAGCACATAAATCACCCCAATCGCGCCGATATAACGGGAAATAGTCAACCCCAGCGCCGCGCCGTCGAAGCCCATTCCCTGCCACGAGAAACAGCCATAAATCAGCACGCTGCTGATAATGATATTGAGGATGTTCATGCCGCCGTTGATCAGCATCGGGATTTTGGTATTGCCCGCGCCACGCAGCGCGCCGCTGCCGATCAGGGTAATCGCCGCCGCCGGATAGCTCCATGCTGACATCTGCAAATAGCTCAGCGCCAGCTGCTTCACCTGCGGCTCCGCCTGACCGGCGATCAGGTCAATGATCTGCGGACCGATAAACTCAATGCCTATCGCCAGCAGCAGCGCCAGCACGGTCATCGCCGCCAGCGACTGTCGCGTTGCCGCCCGTGCGCGCTTGCCGTTGCGTTTCGCCAGGCTAAAGGCCACCACCACGGTAGTGCCGAGGTCGATGGCGGCGAAAAAGGAGATCACCACCATGTTAAAGCTATCCGCCAGACCGACGCCCGCCATCGCCTCTTTACCAATCCAGCTCACCAAAAAGGTGCTGAGCACGCCCATCAGCATGACGCAGAGGTTTTCGATAAAGATAGGAATGGCTAAAGGGGTAATTTCGCGCCAGAACAGCACATTATAAGAACGACGTTTGGGATACCACGCCGTGCGTTTAACTGCCTGCACCAGTAATACGCCAGGATTTTGCAATTTAATACCAGCTTGAAGAGTCGATCGCCAGAGGAGTAATAATCATGATCAATGGCCTGGAAAAACGCAAAGTCTTTCCGGCGTTTAGTTATTTTTTATTACAACTCTGCCCAGGGGAAACCGTCTCATTCTCACCGCTCATCAACCCCAAACCGCGAGTTCTGATGCATACTGTTGACAGTAGCGTAACCGGGGATGACCTGCGGTTTTTATGATGCGACGCGATCCCGATGTCAGTCGCGCGACAACAAGGAGATTTTATGCCTGAGAAGCACTTTTCCGGTCTCACCAGCGTGCAGGCGCTGGATAAGCTCGAAGAGCAGTATCAAAACGCCGTCGAGGCGCTGCGTGAGGCGATCAAAACCTACATTGCCGACGGCAGCCTGCCCGATGCCGCCGTCCGTGCTGCCGGGCTGTTTGTCTACCCGGAACTGCGTATCAGCTGGGATGGCGAGAATGCGCCGCTGAATCGCACCCGCGCCTGGGGACGCTTTACCCGTCCGGGCAGCTACAGCACCACCATCGCCCGTCCGGCGCTGCTGCGACACTATCTGCGCGAGCAGCTGGCGATGATTGAGAAAGATTACGATATCACCATCGAAGTCCGGCCATCGCAGCAGGAGATTCCGTTTCCCTACGTGATCGACGGCTCCGATCTGGTGCTGGATCGCTCGATGAGTGCGGGTATCGCCAAACATTTCCCCACCACCGAGCTGGCGAATATCGGTGATGAAACCGCCGATGGCCTGTTCAATGCTGAAACCATTTTTCCGCTTTCGCATTTTGACGCCCTGCGCACCGATTTTTCGCTGGCCCGCCTGCGCCACTACACCGGCACCGCCGTGGAGCATTTCCAGCCGTTTGTGCTGTTTACCAACTACACACGTTATGTCGATGAGTTTGTCCGCTGGTCGATAGAACAGATTCGCGATGAAAACTCACCTTATGACAGCCTCGCCTGCGCTGGTGGTGCGGTGATTACCGCCGAAAGCGAAAACGCTGATGCGCTGATCTCCAGCCTGGCGTGGAAGAATCATCAGATGCCCGCCTGGCATTTGACCTCGCCCAACGGCCGCGGCATTACCCTGGTGAACATCGGCGTCGGTCCATCCAATGCCAAGACCATCTGCGATCATCTGGCGGTGCTGCGTCCGCACGCCTGGCTGATGATTGGCCACTGCGGCGGCCTGCGCGAGAGCCAGAACATCGGCGATTACGTACTGGCGCACGCCTATCTGCGTGACGATCACGTGCTGGACAGCGTGCTGCCGCCGGATATCCCGATTCCCAGCATTGCTGAAGTACAGCGCGCGCTGTATGACGCCACCAAAGCGGTCAGCGGCATGCCGGGCGAAGAGGTCAAACAGCGCCTGCGCACCGGCACGGTGGTCACCACCGACGATCGCAACTGGGAACTGCGTTACTCCGCCTCCGCGCTGCGCTTCAACCTCAGCCGCGCCGTGGCCGTAGACATGGAGAGCGCCACCATCGCCGCCCAGGGTTACCGCTTCCGCGTGCCTTACGGCACCCTGCTCTGCGTCTCTGACAAGCCACTGCACGGCGAGATCAAGCTGCCGGGTCAGGCCAACCGCTTTTACGAAGGCGCGATTTCCGAGCACCTGCAGATCGGTATTTACGCGGTGGAGCAGCTGCGCGCCGAGGGCGATAAGTTGCATTCCAGGAAGCTGAGGACGTTTAACGAGCCGCCATTCCGCTGAGGGGCCGGGGAACGCCGGGGGATCGTTTTCCTCTGGCCGGAAAGGCCATTTCGTTCTGCCTTGCAGGCGGGCTTTTAGGGTCAACGTCAACGGCCATTTCGTTCTGCCTTGCAGGCGGGCTTTTAGGGTCAACGTCAACGGCCATTTCGTTCTGCCTGAAGGCAGGCTTTTAGGGTCAACGTCAACGGCCATTTCGTTCTGCCTTGCAGGCGGGCTTTTAGGGTCAACGTCAACGGCCATTTCGTTCTGCCTTGCAGGCGGGCTTTTAGGGTCAACGTCAACGGCCATTTCGTTCTGCCTGAAGGCAGCCCGAGCAGGGGCGGCAGTCGCCCCGCCCCTGCACCCCGGCTATCCGGCAAACACAACCGCCCGCCGCAGGCGGGTACCTTCGTCGGCTCACATTTCTTCACGGACCGCTCGCGATTCGCTCCTGCTCAGCGCTCCCTTGTCCCGCCATCCATGGCGGGCCATCCTAAAATGTTCACCTCCTCAGCGGTGGTGATGCCTCCTCAAGGTCAACACCCAAGTCAAAACCTAGTTCAAAACCCAGGTCAAAACCCAGGTCAAAACCCAGGTCAAAACCCAGGTCAAAACCCACGTCAAAACCCACGTCAAAACCCACGTCAAGACCCAAACATCTAAGCCAAAACCAACAAAGGTAAAGGCAAAGGCAAAGGCAAAGGCACTTCAATTTTTAGTTTCAGATATCAGATTAAGGAGCATGGGTTCTGGATTCTGGATTCTGGATTCTGGGTTCTGGGTTCTGGGTTCTGGGTTCTGGGTTCTGAATTTCGAGCTTTGAGCTTTGAGCTTTGAGCTTTGAGCTTTGAATTGTAGGGTTGGAGTTTTAGGTTTTATTTAGAATTTCATCTTTGATCTTTTCGATTTTGACCTGGGTTTTGACCTTGAGGAGGCATCACAAACGCCGAGGGAAAAGTGTTTTCCAGGACGAGCCGCAGGGATGCGGCGAGAAGGTGCGTTGAGCTTGGAGCGAATCGCGCCTGGTCCGTCAGGAAAACGCTTTTGCTGAGGGTACCCGCGCAGCGGGCGGTTGTGTTTGCCGGATAGCGCGGGTGCAGGGCCGGGGCGACTGCCGGCCCTGCTCGGGCAGGCTTTAGCCTGTACGAAATCGCTTTTGACCTGGCCCTGCCCGGGCTGCCTTCAGGCAGAACGAAATCGCCTTTGACCTGGCCCTTAAAAGGCGGCCTGCCAGGCAGAACGACATGGCCCTTGACCTTAAAGACGTTGACCTTAAAGCCGCCTGCAAGGCAAAGCTCCCCTGGCCTTTCCGGCCAGAGGAAAACGCCCACGCGCCGTTATGCGCTCAACCACCCAAGTTTAATCACGAACAGCAGCGACAACACGATCAGCGCCAGATTCACCTCTTTCAGTCGGCCGCTCAGCAGCTTGACCACTGTCCAGGTAATAAAACCAAAGGCGATGCCGTTGGCTATCGAATAGGTCAGCGGCATGGTCAGGGCGGTGACC
>Ga0265797_10000607_pt1 | contig 65155 bp, 38 predicted proteins | sample P2T30metagenome_FD_192433 | JGI IMG/M metagenome (GOLD analysis project Ga0265797, IMG submission 192433) | Plant litter microbial communities from East Loma Ridge, Irvine, California - P2 T30 | ecosystem: Environmental > Terrestrial > Plant litter > Unclassified | place: USA: California... | reverse complement strand
CGCTTGCGAATATCCATACGCATCTTTGGCCGTCAAAATCCTCACCGCGACGGTGCTCGGACAAGAAAAAGAAAAAGGAAAGGCCGCCGCTATCCAGTCGTTGCGCCATTCATGCTAGGCGTTGGACTCATCTTCGCCGACTTCCGTAAACGTTCCAACCACACGTCTCAGGGATGAGCGAGTTGGGGTGAAATCCACAGCTCGGAAGACGGAGGATGTGGCGTTGCTAGTGGAGGCAAGGTGTCGTGTAGGCGAGGTTGCCTTATTTGAAAACGCCGTCATCCCATTTGACGTATGGGAGAATCTGCTCCTATCCCTCGCTAATCCCTCCCTCTTGATCGTCGTCGACCTTGCCCTCGCCATCGATCACCTCGCTTTGCTTCATCTCGCCGGAAACACCGAACAAGGTGCGATTGATTGGTGGTACGGCCTGATTCAGACTGACGATTCCTTTTTGGCATCACCAGCGTGGCCAGCACCGTCGGCTATTTCTTTCGCTAAGACACCTCGCAGCTCCTTGATTGTGGTGTCCAGCTCGACTAGAGCTTCTTCGGCAGCGGGCACGTGGCCATTTTCCTTCTGAGCAATAATATACTGCGCTTCAGCTCTTCTCAAGAAGGCAGACGCTTCGTCGACATCGTCTATTATTCTCTTTACTTAGCAAAAGAAGTACAATAAGAAAATAGAGGGTAAAATAACATACCTACCATACCCGCGAGCAGGAGTAAGGTTTTAATGCGATGGTAAAGAGGTATCGTAGGCTCATCTAACATTGAGCGTGCTCGCACATAGCAGCGACCCCGCGTGATCTCATCTTTCCCATCGACATCCGTACATGCCTTATAAATGGAGTTGTACTCGTCCGTGTAGCTTTTGTCAATTTGGTCGGAGTTCATCTTATACGGGCGCGGGAGGGGGCGGGGTTGTTGCTCTTGTTGTTCTTGCTGCTGTTGAGGGAGAGGAAGAGGAGCAGCTGGCGGTGTTGTGTTGTTGGTAGTGGAGAGAAGGAGTGAGAGCGAAAAGCAGAGTGCGAAGTAGGTATTTAAGCTCGAGCAAACACAACAATAGGTTGCTCGTGACAGTGGTTGGTCTTCATTTAAAATTTGACCTCACCACCGTGCAATTAGAAACACTCACTTCAGCAGCTCGCCCAAGTCCGCTCTATCACCGCCGACATGTACTTCTTTTGCATGCACACTGACCACCTTGCAAATGGAATCAATTACTCACTTGAAACTCCGACCCTCCTCTTTCCCGCGCGAACACCCCTCTGATTTCGCGCCGCAGTATCGCTCGCAGGCAGCTAATTAACTTTTTCTGGTGGTGTTTGATGTCAGAATCCTCGCCAGTAGTCATAGCGCAGGAAGGAACTGAAGGCGACAAAGTGAAGAGAAGGACAATTTGACAAATAGAAAGCCATCTGAAAGTCTCCACCAAGCGCGACTGCCTGGCCCTCTTGCACCTCACTTCCACTCTCATCGAACATGCATTATCAGGAATTTCGAATCAGAACAGCATACAAGAACAAATGGTGTGCTGAGGACGGGATGCTCGAAGAATTAAATGATCGTACCTAAGTACAACCCACGTCAATAGAAAAGCACGAGGGTCTAAAGTGCAAGGCTGAGATCAGGTAACGACCGACAAGATGCACTGGCTTAAACACTGCCGCCAACCGCAACTATTTAATTCGCGATAGTGTTACTACCATCGGCAGGCTGGTCGGTGCGCAAACCGAAATTGAAGACGTATCAGGTCATTGCAAAGAGTTAAAATCGTCATATTCATCATGGTAAACATGTTGCATTTCCGTTATCAAACAAACCCAACACTTCCTGAAACAAACCCAGTACTTGATGTTCTTGATCAGCTCTCTTTTCCCTTGTTCCACTCTGAACAATTCGATTTTCCACTCAAGATCCTTCTCCGCATACCACATCTCTCAAAGATCGTCCTTGTGAGCTACGTAGCTTACTTGGTGAGCGGGATTGGGCAGCCAAGATTGGAGAAACCTATTCGAACGCTCTGTTAGCATGCTGATAGTGGTAACATGTGTTTGGAAATAACATACCACTTGCGCCAAGCTTCTTAGCAGCGAAAGCGAGGGCGTCAACGGTGGGAGTGACCAGACCATTAAGGTAAGACGGGACGGGACCGGTAGCCAACTGGTACAGGAGGCAAGAGGTGTCCCTGGCGTCAAGCCCGGCATCGAGCTTACCGTCCTTGATAGCGCCAAAGTTGACAGCGAGGAACTTGCCATCGTCGGTGTTGCCGCCGAAGAGGACGGGGTTCTCGAGGTACATGGCGAGAATCTCCCTGGTGACATCGTTGTTGGTGTAGGGGGTGACGCGGTTGGTCCAGTTGTCGGGAATCTTCTCGTCGATGAAGAAAGAGGAGATGGTGGCGTAGTCGGGAGCATACCCGTGGGTGCCGGACGGCATCAGCTCGTACAAGAAGCTGGCGGCTCCGAAGAGGAGGAGGGACAGGGGACCGAAGAAGAAGTTCGGGTTCTCGGCACGAGACTGGTTGTAGCGCTGCAGGCGGTACTTGGACAGATTCTCGCGGTTGTAGTTACCGCCAGTGGTCTCAGTCATCATGTTGAACAGGGTCCTGTTGAAGCTGAAGTTGTCACCGCCGTGGGTGAAGAAGTCGTTGCGGGTGAGCGACGTGTCGGCCTCGAACTTGTTGTGGCCGTCGAGACCAGGCTCGCTGCCAGTCAGCGCCGGGCTGAAGGAGGTGCGAGTGGTGGCATCACAACCAATGCTGAGCTTCTCAGTCACGAGGTCGCCGTCGGTCAAGGTAAGACCGAGGATGGCAAGCAAGTTGGCAAGATCGTATCCGACGTTGTAGATGTTCTGCTGCGCATCGACGAGTTCGGTGAAGGTAGTGATACCGTCACGAGCCAAGAAGCCGTAGTTTGCGGCGACGTTCAATCCCGGGCAGCTGATATCAACGTCAGAGCGGCGAGGATTGAAGGGGTTCATGTGTAATAACTTACGGTCCACGGATGTCGTTCTTGGTGGGGGCAATGTATTTGTGAGCTTCGTCACCGGGTGCAGGCACCTGGTAACCGCCCTTGCCCTTGCCCTGAATGCCACCCTTTGCGCCGTTGTAAGGGAACTCGTCGGTCACCGGAGCGGCAGGCTGGTGGTTGGCGTTGAAGGGGCAGTTGGCAGCACCTCCAGCGTTAGTGCCGCCAGGCTGCTGGCGACGGTCAAGTGCGCGAGCACCAAGCATGGAAGAGTCAACGCCCGGTGCGTTGACCACCCATGGGAAGGCAGAGGCGGAAGAGATGAGGGTTGCGACGAGAGCGTACTTCATGATTGCGGTTGGAGTAGTGTGTTGGGGTGTTGAGGGAGAGAGGCCATTGTCGAGTAAGGCGACAAGGTCTTTATATATCTATTGGCCTCGATGTTTCCTCTTGACCTTCGATATCCGATTTAGCTTGCACTCTGATCGTGCAGAGGGAAAGTCGAGCCCATACCTGCAAACCGCGGCAAACGGGCAAGCCCCACATCATCGTTCCCAGCGTCGCCGTTGTGATCAACAACACTTGTGTGCATACAGACATCGCACTTGTGATGGCGACTTTTTGCGACGGTCAGCAGGATGGAAGTGATTGGTCCGATCTGAATTACGAGCAAAGTAGATTGCAACCTGCAGACAGCCCGGTGGCCTCTCCCGGTTGCCGTGGGTGGGCCTGAACGCCACAATCCCACACAAGGGAACATGATCTGCAAGCTAAGCACGGGGTGAACTGCCTCGGCGAAAACATCTCCAGGTTTAGGATGAAAGCTTGTCTTGTTCTGAAGGCGGGGTCCCGACGGGGATCGTCAGGTTAATATCCCGAGATTTCGATAAAACTAGAATCCGAGCACGAATTAGGCTATCGTTTACTTGAGTGGTGTGGGGCTTGTATCGGACTGGCTGTGTCCGAGGTTAGTCTGCCGACGGAATGGGCGCTGTGAGGTTCTCTATCAGCATCTCGATTGAGTGTGCAAAACTGCCAAATATGTCATGCGCAGGAACAAAGTCAAGTCAACAATAGACTATGCAGCCTCATGCTCCTCCCGCTCGAGGGTAACTTTTGCAATTCCGCCACAGACGCAACGTTGGCGTCCGGCCAATCACCTTGATAAAGTCAAACCTGATACCGAGGCAGGCCTATGCTTTTGACTTCTCTAGATTAACAGACGGCGCGATGGGTGCGTGGCGCGATCCAACGGCCCCTGACTCACATTGACAAATGGAACAGCATCTACTGGCCGACTTGCGCGGAGAAGTTGATCACCACGATGAGCCCACGAGTTGAAGAAGTATCGACTGCGCAAGTGACAACTTAATGCGAGTAGAAGGCAGTAGTCGAACTGCGGCTTGAGCCTATGGTGTCGTGTTGTGCGTTTCTGAGGTCATCAATCCTTGTTCTATCGTCACTGTCACCGAGTGACTTTCACCCAGCTAGAAACTGCTACCGACGAGGGAGGACCGTTGGCCGACAGCGTTGCAACCAATACCAATAGCGTGGGTATTCGGAGTATCGCACCGACGCCTGATGGAAATCTAACACCGCTCGAAGACTCGGTACAACCCTTTCAGGTTTGCTACCTCCACGGTGCCTTTCAACAGGTCTTTAGTCGCGACCAACCTCGCCTTGAAAGCGGGGAACAGGGTATTCTCGATCGCACGATGTAGCTCGTCGCGCCTCGGTGAAGTACTGGGAGATACCTCATCGAGGCTCACGTGGGGCGGAGGAAGTGCCTCGGGCACGTGGAAGCTCGCGAGCTCGCGCAAGAAACTTTGGAAACATCCTTCCTCACTCTGCCAGTCCACGTGCGGGCCCAGACGTAGGAGAAAGTTGGGTAGTTTTGCCATCGACGGCATGTAACCCTTGACAAGTAGTGGCATGCTGAGGAGCTCGCCGTCCGTCGATATCTCCAGCGTAAAGTACTCAGTCAGCATGTCACGGCGTGAGATCAGTTGGTCGGCCACGGCGGACGCCACATCTCCCCAGTCGAAGTCTGCTACATCTTGTTCTTGCCTTTGCAGTCGCTGGACGCCGACCTTGAGAAGCTCATGCAAGTTCAGCGGAGGGTTGAACCGAATCGCCCCAAAGTTACCGAAATCGGTGAGGCCGAGTTGGTAAAAGTATTCCGCGGAAACCATACCATAATCGACGAGGAATAGCTTCACGCCTGCCTGGATGGCCGCAATCCGTTTGAGATCGTCGACAATGCCGACGAAGGTGTGATTCGAGAAAACGTCAGTAAGTTCGCTATGCATGGAATCGCGAACCGAGGCTCGCAGCATTTTGATCGTTGAGAGGCGGCATATCGTAGCTTCCTTGTCAGTATGCTCGTAGTCGACGCCACCTGAGCCTAGATCACCGGAAGGTGACGAGGCTCGTTGAAGCATCGTGGTGATTTTCCGGCTCTTTGCGTCTGTCCTGACCATGCTGTTCTCGTTTTGCTTTTGAGCGGTCGAGCGAGGGTTTGCAGAACGGTTCGAATCCGCAGTAGTCGAGGCACTGATCTCTGGTATCGTGATGTTCCGACTGAGTGTTTTGCCGCCACTCAGCAAACTTTGTGTCATGAACGTGCGACTCGTGTCTACCTTGCCGAGCTTCGTTCTGATCTCGTCGCAGACCATCTCGACAATCTCCTCCTCGTTCAAGAAATTGACCTCACGCTTGGTAGGGTGGACATTGACGTCCACTCGCGCCGGATCGATTTCGAGGTTGAGATAAATGAATGGCTTCCCGCCTTTTGGCAGAAACGCAGAGTACGTGTGCTCCACAGCCTTTTTGATCACCGAGGAGTCGACAGACCGATGGTTGATGAAGAGGAGGAGAGTCGTTCTCTTGCCGCTGTAGTTTGCATTGCTTGCCAGACCTTTGGCTTGAAAGCCGTACTGCTCGTTAGCCAGCTCGAATTCGATCAGCTCGTTAGCTACGGCACTGTTGTGGACAATGCGGATTCTGTCTTTGGTGCTCGCTGCCATTGGCACTGCGATGCCTGCGCCAGATTCACCATGTTTCTTGCAAGTGAAAGCCACACCTTGGCAGTGCACGGCGTACTTGCCGACTTGCTCTGCAATCTTCGCATACTCTTCGCTGGCAGATCTGAATGCCCGTCGACGAGTAGGCACGTTGTAGAAAAGGTCTTCGACTTGTATCTGCGTTCCTTGTCGGCCTGCGCAGGCTTTGGGGTCTGCACTTTGACCTGGTTTGATCGGGGCGAGCTTACCAGCAGCGTAGTGGGCTTTCCAAGCACAGCTCGATTCTGCGGTTTTGGTGGTGATGTTGAGGTGTGCGATGTGGGATATGCTCGCTAATGCCTCACCCCGGAATCCGTACGTTCCGATTGACTGCAAATCCTCGAAGGCCTTGAGTTTTGATGTGGTGAATCGTTCACAGAGGATTGGCATGTCATCTTTGTTGATACCACACCCATTGTCGGAGATTTGGAGTAGCTTCAATCCACCATCTTTCACGAGAATCTCTAAGCTTGTCGAGCCCGCATCCACGGCGTTCTCGATCAGTTCCTTCAGAGCATGTACGGGCGCGACGATGATCTCACCAGCTGCGATCTTGTTGACGACATCCTGGTGGAGAGCACGAATGCGGCGTGGGCCGTCTATCTCGTCTGCCTTTCGCTTGGTTCCGCGAGGTGGCGAGGACGGCCTGGGACTTTGTGATGTTGAAACCATGTCGTGAGAGCGATCACGTGCTGGGGAGAGAGGCCGATAAATGCATTCGTCTCGCTTGCCTGGCAGTGATGTGCCGGATAAGTTGGCGACACGTGATGATGGTTGATGGACGGTGTCTCGTTGGACGTGAGGTCAAAACACGCGCGGAATGCCTAAGGCATCTTGTCGATCAGCGCATCTGACAACCCAATCACAGCACGTGGAAGAGCCAGCCAACGAATTCTGTGAAGGCAGCGCAACGCAACACCGGCACTACGGCAGTCCAATAACTAAATAAACGACTCAAACTCGCAGCGCGCAATACAATCGACCTCTTCACACCCAACAAATCATCACCGCGATCATGTCCGACGCAACGCTCTACGAAGAAACCTTCAACATCAACTCCACCATCGCCGACAAATACGACCGCGTCACCCGCGTCCTAGGCGCAACACACGATGCCTCGACCGCGCTCACCCTTGACGTGAACCACGAGCTGTACCCCCTTACCAGCGGCGAAACCGTAACAATGGTCCTTGCGACGACCCTGAACCTCGACGGAACCAAGGACGAGCGCGGCTGGAGGGAGAAGAAGGGCGAGTCGACGCTCGCGGACATGTACGACTACGTGTGCTACGGCAAGGTGTACCGATTCGAGGAGGGCGAGGAGGGCAGGAGCATGTGAGTTACTTTGGAAGACCTCCGCAATCGTGCGATCAGGCGGGAAGTGGTATACTGACAATCCGGCAACAGCAAATGCTACGTCTCCTTCGGCGGACTGCTCATGTGCCTGGATGGCCCTCACAAGAAGCTGTCGCCGCTTCGCATCGACCACGTCTACATGCTGCTCAAGAAGTAGTGATCGTTGAGCGTCAGGTAGATCAGTCAAGCATATTGCGGAAAACAATTAGAGGAAGGAAAAAGTCAATTTAGCGCGGCGTTGGGTGGCATTTTGAAATGAGACGCTTGTTTTGAACTCGCCTGAGATTCGGGTATCATGACTACAGAAAGTTACACACTCGGGGGCGCCTTTCTCCCTCGCTCTCAAAGCGTAGGGAACTCCAGTCTCCTGTGCAGCCTGGCGACGATCTCCAGGTAACCCTCGTCATCCGAAGTGAGGATACCGTGTCGGACGAAGAAATCGAGCAGGACGACAGCGCAGTTGGGCTTGAACTCGCCAGCTCGCAGAGCTTCCTTGGCTTCCTCGACGGTCATCAACTCGAACGCTTCAACCTCGTCGTCGCTCGGTTTGGGTTCGACGTCCTCCGCCAGCTCGAGATCGTAGATATACTGGACTTCGGGCTGGAGCAGTTTAGTCTCCCCACCGGCGCGATAGTCTCGAATGTGGAAATATGTCACTGTGCCCACAGCTTTCACGTCATTTCGAACGAGATCCTCAGGCAAGGATGCTTCCTCCCCTGCTTCTCTCACTATACATTCGAACGGGCTTTCGCCTGTTGCAATTCCTCCCGCAACAGTGTTGTCCAGCATGCCTCCATACGTCTGCTTTGTTGCCGCTCTACGCGGCACCCACAATTTGAGCTCTCCTTCCTTCCTCGTGTATGCCATCATGTGGCAGCCGTACGTGACCACACCAAACAGCGCACTTGCAGCCCTCTCTATGCTGAAGAGAAGGTCGCGCTGTGGTCCGTATACTGGGTATAACTCGTTCCTCCACCCTCTGAGGATCTTGAAGTGGTCTGTCGCACGCATAGCTTCCGTGGTAGCAGCGACAACCCTTGATCTCTCCTCCTCCGTCGAACCAGTCGTGAGTGTGAGCGTCCGCTCATCGTCGTTCACCAGCCAATCCGGCAATCCACGGAAAGCCTCAGCGACTGAGGGTAAAATGTACCCAAGGTCTGCGTCGGGATACTGGGGCACCTTAAGCGCATAGTATGTGTTGATGTGAGCGAGGAAGAGTTTCGGGCTGGTGTGATAGTAAGGAAAGCTGTCGCATTCGCCGATGAGGTCGAGGTTGCTCTTGGGCCCGTGGCTGCTCGGGTTGGGTTCCGGGAGAGTGGTGCTGGACTTGTCATCGTCGTTTGCGGCTGACGAGTCCGGGTTGTTATCTGAGCTTTGGGTGGCAGGCCAGGATGGCATCCTGGGGAGCTGTTTTGGGAGGAGCTCACGCACTCGTGTGAGGTTGAAGGAGTCCATATCTGGAAGGTCGGGTATGAGTACTTGCTGTTTTGGTTTATGGTAACAAGTCGATTAGGTTAGGTTGGTGGTCGGCGATTCACGGTAGGCTCGAGAACGTTCGAGTCTGACGAAGCGCAAGCTCGATGGTGGGGTGTCGATCCTTGCAGAAGTCTCCAAAACACGCAACCCCCGGCAGATATATCTTCTACGGTAGATATCCGACTGTCTGATCGCGAAAGTATATCTAGGAAAGGGACAAGTTGATTCGTTTCTACGGAGAAATCTACTACGACGAACATGTTCGGCCTCATCATCTCTGGCAGGCCCGTAGACGCCGCACCACAAGCCATCACCGAGTCACAATTCGCCTTCAGGATCCCACCCGTCCCATCTTTCAGCCACATTGTTGTGTTCCTTCTGCCGGGCACGCAACTACCCGAAGGCACCGCAGCATCAGTCTACGTGCAGATTCCACCATCTCAAGACTTCAAATTCCTCGGAGGAATCGGGCCAGGCAAAGAAAGCGCGATTTTCAAAGTCAGCGGTCTGAAGAATGGAGATCCAGCTGCAGGTCCAAGCGAACTGGATGGCGATGCCATGACCGACGACGCCGGACAGGCGTCTGCAAACAACGCCATCCCAGCTGGAGACATCGTTGTTGGAGTCTCTGTCGAACCCGCTGCGCAAGTCGAGTCACAGATGGCCTCTCTCAAAGCACCTTCGAACAACCCGACGACCGCTCTTGTGCGAAAGACTTCTGCGACAGGTGGCAGGGTTACGACGAAAGTCCTCGCGCAAAGGATCATCGGCAACGCTTTCAATTTCCTCGCTTCGTTTGGCTCTGAGTCTGTTCCGCTCAAGGCCTTCCAGGACTGGTGGATGAAGTTCGAAAAGAAGGTCGAGCTCGATCCGAGCTTCCTCGAGAGAGAAGACCAAGGCTGAAGAGTCCCCTTGACGTAGACTTCAGAGTCACGAAATTGCATTACCAAGAAATCTTGCCTTGAGAACGGACTTCACCGCCAGAAGGTTCCCGGGAGCAGATACCCAGAACCAAAGGACAGAGACGTGCATCGAGATTGCGATACGTCTGCCTGGGAAATTTGAAGTGTTCGAAAGCTGCAAGGCCCACCAGGGCCATCACCCAGTCCGATTGGAGGCATGTTGGGAGGAAGGAAGGCGTCCACGATCTATGGAGCCCTCACGTGGCGATGGCAGTCAAAGCGGATTTGGCTCACTACTATCGAACGGGGAACTTGGTGACGGTCGTCACGTTGGCGGTGTGATGGGTTCATACTACGAAGCTTTAATACCTGATGATCGTTCCAGAGCTCAATCGCTAGCATCCCAAACCCACGTCACCGATAAAGAAAATAAAAAAAGGATTGATCATTACGGGAACTTGAGCATATTGGAAGAAAGATCTGGATCAGTAGCGATGAATTGAAATTTTTTTCGTATACGTAAGAAACCTGTTGATGCTAGTCCATAGGTCTGATCAACAATACGGCTCCAATCTCATCTTCCTACCCGTGGAAGGTCTTCGAAAGCCCAACTATCTTTCCACGTCACATGGTCACCATGTTCTCGAATTCGATGTACCTTCGATATCCTTCTTACTGAGCCTTGCCCTGGCCCTTGTAGTCCTTGTAACTTCGTAAAAGTCAACATCAACCTTTCGAAATCATTGCGAGAAGTGGACAAATAACTTACGAGTTAGTATATCCAGGGTACTTGTTGAACTGGTTCTTGTCGATGTTGTTCAACTTCGGGCATCCGAGAGAGTTGGTGAGCTTGTTCAACTCCGTTCCGAGCGCGTCCTGAGACGGGTCGACGTCGGTGAAGAGGCCTGAGATGATGTCCGGGGCCTGCATGACGAGCAGCTGCGTTGCGTAGCACATGAGGTTGTTTCTGAATCATTTGTCAGTGAGAATATTATGTCTATAGTCGATGAACCGATAACATACCCCTCAAGAAGAGTCGCGCCGTTGAAAACGCCGCCGGTGAGATCTTCGGGTGCGATACCAGTAAAGGTGTCAACCTATCAATGTTAGCGCAGGTTCTGACCTCTGTATAGCTTCGCAGGATCGTCGTCGAAGTGCTGTCATGTCGCAGATGTATATGCTTACCTTTCCGGTGTTGCCACCAACGCTGAGGAACTCGGGGTGTTGCGAGGCCATCTCGAGGTTGTCAAGAGAGAAGTAGGGGATGGTGTACTCGTCGACGACGTTACGCTTGTACCAGTTGTCGGGGATACGCTCCCAGCCCTCGGTGTCTGATGATGTCAGTTCATGCGTTGCCGCATTACTCATGAGATGAATGCTCACATTTGAAGTTGCCATCATCGCCTGTGATGGCAAAGAACGACTTGAGGACTTCGCCGTTCAGCTTGCCCTGCGGGTACTCGGCAGACTTGTTGGCCATGAAGCGGTAGATGAAGGTGTACGCAGCAGGTTGCACTAAAACAAGTCAGCTTTGGGTCTATCTCGTTCCAAGAAAAATGGCTTACCCAAAACACCGGTGAAGGGTCCGTTGAAAAAGTAGGGGTTAGTGTCGATGCTTTCCTGGAATCCGACGGCACGGACATCGGTGAGCGTCTGCAGGTTGTAATCATCCTTGGCTTTGCCGGCATCGTAAAGCCTCTGGAATCTCTTCAGGACCAGCTTATAGTCGTTACCCTCCACAAAGAGATCACCACGTGTGGGGCTGTTGTCGCCTTCGTACTTGTTGTGGGATCCAGAGATACCCATCGGTTGACCGAGCAAATTAAGTGGGATCGAAACACGAGGATCAGGACCGCCAATCGACCAGCTGGCGACGTTGCCGTCGACAGCAGCGCCGAAAACAGCGAGGAACCCGCCAAGGTCCCTTCCCATGCCAAACACTGCAGTCTACTGTTAGTCATGATTTGTGTGATGGAGCGTGTTTTTTCACGTACCCTTTTCAGTGCCATCAATGAACTGCTGAATGGTGGCAATGCCGTTGTGAGGCATGTAGTTGTGATTTGCCATGGCCTGTTGTGACGTGGATGGGATTAGAACTGACGTGAATGATGATTTGGCGTAGGAAACTCACGTTGAGGCCAGGACAAGGTCCTCGCTGGTCTGTCGGGCCGGGTGGCACGAAAGCGTGTTGTCCTTGGTTGCTCACGTACTGAGACGCAGCATCGAAGGGCGGAATGCTCACAGGTGTCTGCCTCTTCTCGTTGGGAGCGGCAGCCATTGCCTGATCGCTCAGGTGCGCCATGATGCTAGGGTAGGCATTGGCGAGGCCTGCCATGGCCAGAGTAGCGAAAGAAGTGGCCTTCATGTTGGACGGATGAGGTTTGTGGTGATTGTGTCGTGATGGGCTCACCTGAATGAACGAGGAGAAACCATCAACTTATACTGATGGTGAATCCAGCGTTAACTTACCACGCCCTCCCACGCTTCATCACGAACCTTCGCTTGTGCTGGAATCTGAGATGCTCCTCGGTTCGACCGCCAGTAACGTCGCTGGCAGCAGTCCTAACCGTGTTCTCCACACCATTTCAAATAGAGTCCAGCTCATTGGCGTTCACGATGTGACCTCCCGGAGAGTGACAAGGTTGGGCGTTGCCTGAACAGGAAGGGATGTCTACCAGTGATGGTACTCCACGCTAGTGGTCCGATAGTTTATCGATCTGCGGTCGGCTGAGTTCCTTCTGGGTAACACACTTCTCTTCATGCTGCACTCTCAAACTCTCCCGTACCAGCAGGACGTTCAAGCTTCTCCGCCTACGCCACCTTTGCGCCTGCTCAAGAGTCAGGACGCAGGTGTCGCAAGAAAGGTAAACTTGGAGATGACGGAACTGCGAATGGCGTTGTACCTTGCGCATCCTTGCAACGCTAGCAATGTTGTCTGCAAGCCTCGGTGCAATCGTGCATCGGAGTGTGGCCATGTATGCATGCAGAAGATATCCTAGATTATTCCCACGGAGAAGGTCGGCGCCAGTGCCTCATGGTTCATCGGCCGGTCGGCCCTTCGGACGGGGAGGACGGTTGTGGTCTGGGGAAGACCCATTTGTTCGCGCGGTCCACCGCGTACTGTAAGTTAATCACAAGAATAACGAAATGACAACAATAACAATAATCAGCCCAGAGGATCGCAACGGTCGGGTCGATTGAGCTACTACTGCACGACGATCCTTCTTACTCCGCATCGAGACGAACGGAGCCTCGGTCTGCTTGCTGTGGCTTGTAGATTTCGAGTTTAAGCAGCGCTAAATGGCCCGAGTCGTTGAGTTGAAAAGCGTCGATCATCTGCAGGTGTCGCAGCCAAAGCGGAGGGGTTTGGAGTCTATCAGCAGGCGTGGCGCAGGCCAGGGACGGTATCCATGTATCTTGTACTTGGAAGGCTGCAAGTGCTAGGAACAAACAAGCGCCTGCTAGCAACTACCGCGGTCATCGGACTCATCTCGACGAGCAGTGGTTGCCAGTGGTTGCTCGACACGGCAACACGTTACTGAGACACGGGAAACTCCAGCAGAAGTTACCAAAAGGACGACCGGAGGGGACGGAAGAGCGCGAACATGAATCCAGATCTTTTTCGTATGTACCTCGAACCTGAAGATGAAGGTGGACGCCTGATGACCCGACCCAGCGCTCCCAGATTTCCCAAGTCCCAGTGGGCGGGTTCTGGCGCTCGGGTCTCGTACCGTTCCCTGCCGCTAGTATGAAAGATACTCCAGACCCGTGATGATGTTTACGCGAGGTGAAATTTACAGGCCGAGACCCCATAGCAAATATCGTAAAGGCTATTCTAGACAACATCAGCCTATCACACGGCACAAAACTTCACCCATCATGTCGAAACGTGTGCACGAGGCAGAAGACACAAGTCGTCCTCCCAAGCGCGCGAGGCCTGAACAGGTCCAGCCCGCCAAACCAGCCGAAGAAATCTGGTCTTCGAGGCAACTCCAGGATTTGCTCGCATTCAGACAGGATGGCCTCCAAGAACTCCGCCACGGAATCGCATCACTCAAGGCTTTCCTCGAAAACATTCTTTACCACCGCGACGACGACAATAGAGGTCGCCATCTGAGCATTCTGCGCGACTTTCTGGACTCTCAAAAAGCCAAGGACCCGCAGGACACGGAAAAGCCATTCTTGACACAGCTATGGCAAGCCTGGTCGTTCGCCAACCAGAACAACAATGACCATCTTGCATCCTCACTTTGCGCGATTTTCGCACTCATTCTGAAGACGCTCTCTTCGCTTATCGACTTTCGGGAACTTGGCAACATTCTTTGCCGGACGATCTTGCAGCACCAACATCTCCGCCTCATCAAGCGCAGTCTGGACGCACCTAAACACAAAGATTTTCTGGTCTCGCCTAGTTTGAGGCTGCTTACCGAGCTTACCAGTTTCGATGGTGGTGTCTTCGCAAGGGAGGTGTACAAGCGCAGAGAGCAGACCTTTGATACGTCTGCGCTCAGGAAGCACTTGGGCCACTTCAAGACTGAGTATGTTCTATCTTTCCCGTTTAAACGCATGCAGGAAATCTCTGCGCTGCTTTTTTTCTTTCAACATTGACGCTGACTCTACATCACAGTGTTTCGGAAGAGGATGCTAAGCGCAAGCCCGCGATGCGGACGCTCACAGTCCGCTACATCTTGACCCATCTTAAGTACCAGCCTGAAGGTGGCAAGATAGACATTCTGAAGCAGCGCCCACTTTGCGGCTCTCTGTTCCAGTACGTGCGCGAGGATCCCGCTGATCTCGTTGTGGAGCTTTTACGCACCACCGAGCAGAACGTGTTCAAAGACAAGACTCTGCCAAGGTCGTCCAAAGCTGCTCTTCTTACTCAACAGCACCTCGAGCGCGTCACAGAGATTGCCACACGATTGGAGACAGACGAAGGAGTGGCAAAGGTTGCGCTCGAATGGCTCAAGGCTGTCTCCACCAACTCTTTCTACGGCGTGCTGAGAGCAAGTGGATGGTACCCGCCAGGTACAACAAAAGCCGAGCACAATCTCAGCAAAAGCGATGGCATGATTGATCTTGGTATTGACAGCCTTGAATTTTACGAAGATGCCGGCAGTTCACAAGTTCGCAACACGACGCTACTGTCCTGGATCCTCACTCTGCGCCCTCAGTCAGATGCACGCGAGCGAGAAATCGTTCTGACCTGTTTCAGGTCGGCGCCAGAGCTCGTTCATGCGTACTTCCGCGAAAAGGGCTTCCAGCTGGATCCCAAACTTACCAACACATGGATCGGCTATGCATCTTTCGTTTTCGAGGTCATTGGACTGCCTGTTCCAGCCAAATTGGGCCACATTGAGGAGGGAGGGTTTGCTGATGTGCCGCCTCAAACCTCGATCGTGATGGACAGCATCATCCCTAAGCCGCTCAGCCAGAAAGTCTTAACGCGCTGCTTGAACCAGAGCAACGGGCTGATCACATTCTTCGCCCTTCGATTGATGGTCGTTGCTTTCCAGAAACTTGCAAAGGTCCAGGTGCAGTTCGAGCAAGCTGCCAGCACCTCCACTCATGGCAAACTATGGAAGGAAGCTTCCGCCAGGCTGCAAAATCGCTTCATCGAGCAATGTCCTAAGATGAAGGATGTCATCAACACGTTCAGGCAGACACCCGACGACCAAGAGCACATTTTGCAGCGTGAGGCTGTCACCAGACTGCTTAGTCTATATTACGAAATTGTTCCTGCACAAGCACTTGAAGAGCAGTTCGACATCTCCGGAGCTCTCACCGCTTCACTCGTCCGAGAGGAGTCGCCGGTCTCGGACGCACCTGAACTCAATGCCATGCGCTCTCTCGAGCTGGAACATCTGCTCAGTGTTGCAAGACACAGTGCCGGTATGCGTTGGTTCCACACACAAGGTGGACTGAAGTTCTCGCCGTTCGTCACGCTTCTCCGCCTGCACGCTAAGCGCTCTCACAACACGCACATCCGAACCCTTCTGAGTGATGTGCTCTGCGAGCAGGGGTTGCTCAACACATCAAGTCCCGAGGCTCTCACTTCGACGGTTGACGCCCTGGTCGCAAGTGTCGTCTTGATTGAAGACCAAAGCGATAGTGTCTACACCTTCCTCGACGACTGCCTGTCCAGAGGTAGTCGCCAGCCTGTCAAATACCTTGACAGCCTCGAAGAGCAAAAGGTCAAGATTTCGTCTGACATCGCAACCCCTAGCTTATTGATCGAGGTCGTCCGCGAGCAGGCACATTTCGCAGCTGAAAAACTGACTGGTGCTGATCGTACAACAGCCATGGCCTGGATCAGTGATCTTCTTGCCCTCTTCTCTCTTACAAGTGACTCCGGTCCTCTGCTTGATGCAATCACTGCAGAGCTCGTGAAACTTGGAGCTGGTCGTGGCAGCAGACAAGTCGGTGACTACTCAAAGGTTCTTGCTGAGATCCGTGCGCCTTCCTCACTAGATGTTGAGTTGGTCGCTGAAGGATCCGGTCTCAATGAGAAGAAGTCGGACAGCCTTCCTTTCTCTGCAGTGCCGATCGAATCACCCAACCACCCTGAGATTTTCAGGTGGCAACAGAAAGACCTTGACCTTGCAATCGAAGACGGAGACCTCGATGCATTGATACTTTGCCTCTGCTCAGAGCACACCGACATCCGTCACCAGGCTCGTGTCCAATTGAGCAACATGATTGCCAAGCTTCAAACCTCTGATCTCGACATCAAGGACCAACTCCACATTCTCCTCGGCGAACTCCTCGAGACATATGAGCAACACCTGTCAGAACGTCCAGGCAAGCCGCTGCCTTACCTCGTTGGGACATTCGCAAGCCGCACCCTACACGTTCTCGCCGATCCCACCCACTTTATGTACCCCAAGATCAACCGCTACCTGATGAGAAGCCCACAATGGCGCACAGGCCGTCTGCCCGGCTACTGGATGGAGAACACGATTCTCAGCCAGCCGGAACAAGACGATGCGTACTGGAGTGAGGTGCAATGGGTAGCCGACTGGCTGGTGGACGGCCTACGTACGGCTAGTGACTTGGACATGCTCCGTCGCTCGAGTGCTTTCGAGCGCGTGATGGGACTGTACAGCTCTTCGGCCGCTTCAGACAAACTGGTGCGTAACAAGGTGCTTGAATTGGTTTTCAGAGCAGCACATGTGGATGCAAACACTCTAGTCACGAGAACAGGATGCCTCAAATGGCTGGAGACGATTGGCGGCAGCGGTGTGCAGAAGCAGCTGAAGGAGTTTGTTTTGGAGAAGGCTGATAAGACACGGCTGAAGGATTGGGCGGCTGTTGATGTCGACGGTGTGGCTGTGTAATTGGATTGTATAATTAAGACAGCATATGCAGAAGATGCCTCGACTCGGCATTCAAAGCTAGATAAGAGTCGAGCCAGCTGCACAAACGCATGAGTGTTTTATTTTTGTCGAAAGTGTTCAGAATTTCAAGAAGCGAACGAAACCATTTGAGACAAGTTTAGGTATTGATCGTCTCAATCATCAATTGATGAATTAATAGCGTGGTCGCGTGCCCCAGATGTTCCTCCGCAGCAGCGCCTTCTGAAGTTGAGCCCGCCCGTGGGAATCATGATCCCGCCAAGACCAGGAGCAACAGCGGCGTCAGTTGCATGGCCGAACAACACTCCGCCGCCTCGCATACACACACCCACACCACCACCAACCCCATTGCCTTCATCTACCCACAATCCCACCGCCGCGCGCTCGTACGTGATCACTTGCCGCCACTCATATCACCGCGACTCCTTTTGCACAGCGCCCTCCGACACCGCCCTGTAGCCCAACACAGAACAAAGCCTCACCGAACCCCCACCACCGGTTTCGTCACCCCTCTCACAACCAACACCGCGCGAGCCACTCGCTCGACCACACACTGCCCTAGACAAGATGGCGGAGGCTGCCGCGCTGAGGCAGCCGGTCGGGGATACCAACATGGAGGACGTGGGCAAAGTCGAGCACACCCTGGGCGACCCCGTGGACCCCCCCAACATCGGCACCCTCGATAGCTGGGTCGAGGGTCTGATGGCATGCAAGCAGCTGTCCGAGGACGAGGTGCGAAGATTGTGCGAGAAGGCGCGGGAGGTGCTGCAGGAGGAGAGCAATGTCCAGCCGGTAAAGTGCCCGGTGACGGTATGCGGCGACATCCACGGTCAGTTCCACGACCTGATGGAGCTGTTCAAGATCGGAGGCCCCAACCCGGACACCAACTACCTCTTCATGGGCGACTACGTTGACCGCGGCTACTTCTCCGTCGAGACCGTGACTCTGCTGGTCGCGCTCAAGATCCGCTACCCCAGCCGCATCACCATCCTGCGCGGCAACCACGAGTCCCGCCAGATCACCCAGGTGTACGGCTTCTACGACGAGTGCCTGCGCAAGTACGGCAATGCCAATGTGTGGAAGTACTTTACAGACCTCTTTGACTTCCTGCCGTTGACGGCGCTCATCGACAACCAGATCTTCTGTCTGCACGGAGGTCTCTCGCCTAGCATCGACACGCTGGATAACATCCGCGCGCTCGACAGGATACAGGAAGTGCCCCACGAAGGTCCCATGTGCGACTTGCTCTGGTCCGACCCGGACGACCGATGCGGATGGGGAATCAGCCCCCGAGGAGCTGGGTACACATTCGGCCAGGACATCAGCGAGGCGTTCAACCATAACAATGGTCTCACGCTCGTCGCTCGTGCCCATCAGCTTGTCATGGAAGGTTACAACTGGAGCCAAGACCGCAATGTGGTCACCATCTTCTCAGGTATGGAACGAAGGACTGTGTGTGCATTGAAAACACGCACTAACCCGTCTCAACAGCACCCAACTACTGCTACCGTTGCGGCAACCAAGCAGCGATCATGGAGATCGACGAACATCTCAAGTACACCTTGTATGTTTTCCACCTACCACTTGCACTCAATCTATTCCCCACTGACACCAATTCTTTCACAGCTTGCAATTCGACCCCTGCCCCAGGGCCGGCGAGCCAATGGTCTCGCGCAGAACACCCGACTACTTCTTGTAATCTCCGCAAAAGAAAGCGAAAACAAAAAGGTCGCGACGTTGCTGGAGAGCACCACGTAATGAAAAAGGGGAATAGAAAGACATTGCATGCAAATCTGGGCAACCCTAAATGCATTTCCAGGCAGAGCAAAAAAACGACAAATGGGGAGGAAACCGAAACGAATCTTTATCGAAACCCCCGTCTTGTTCTTTCTCCCTCTTTGGTCTTCGTCGCTGTCGCCGTTTGCTATTGCTGCGTCTGCTAAGACTGCCAGAGAAAGTTGTATCGCTATTAGGAGTCATGCTATCATAACAGGCAAGGCAAGGTAAGGTAAGGTATGTTTTTAAACCTGTCACAACACAACTCCGGCAAGTAATAAAGTGTCAATCGTATTCGTTTCTTCTCTACCTAGGAAACCCCTATAGCACGCACTCCACATCCACTCTCCCTGGAAAAAGGAAAAAAACGCCTCGTAAAGGGAAAATCCTTACCTACATGTAGCGTTGAATACTTTGTTTGAAAAGGGAGGTTTACATGTAGTGAAACAGTAAGCTTACCAGTCTGCCAGATACATGCCCGCCCACTCCTCATTCTCAATAACGAAGATTGCAGAGGGGAAAAAAGGGGAGAAAAATGATAACAAATAAATAAATAAATAATCGTGGGTATCATTTTATTTCAGAAAAAACGAAAGCAATGCCCTTCTCTTCTCTCGAAACAAAGCAGACCGCAGGGGAAGGGAAAAAACGCCAAATCCTGGAAAAGCGGCCCCCTTTTCACACTGGACAGGAGTTTATTGAACATCCGACCGAATGTCCCTGCGGCCTCGATTTGAGTCGACGCCTTACCAGTTCCTGGAGAAAAGGAGAGAAAATGTTAGCAAGACCGCAAGCTAAAACCGGACGAACGAGGAAGGGGTGAAAACAAGACATGGAATACTCACCAAGTCCTAGCCGCGGCGCTGAAAACAGGCGGTTTCCACTGCAGCTTGGTCGGCTCAATGAAGCGCTTCCCTTTGACCTTTTCCTTCTCGCGCTGCTTCTCGCGCTGCTGCACCACCGCCTCCGTCAGCACAATCACGTGGTTCTTGTTGCTGTACCGCAGCATGTTCAGGTTCTGCAGGGTGTGCAGCACGTCGTTTGTCGTCATCGCCAGCGCGGACCCGATGTCTTCGACGCTCAGCTGCCCGCCGGCGTCGACCAGCAAGTCGACTATCACTTCTTGCCAGTACGCGCGGTAGCCCAGCAGGCCTAAGTCGGAGAGGGGTTTCTCGGGCGAGCCGAGCTTGCCTTCGATCTTGCTTAGCTCGTAGGAGAACTGGATGAGCAGGCGGCCGTAGCCTTTGCGCTGAAATTGCGGGAGGGTTAGGATACAGGCGACGTTGTAGCCTTCTGCGCTTTCTTTTTCTTTGCTGAAGTAGCCGACGAGGTGGTGGCCGTGGGCGGTGCGCGTGGTCATGCAGTAGAAGAGGAAGGGGTCGACGTCGTAGTAGAGGGTCTTGTGGTCGAGGAAGAGCTTGCTGAGCAGGCACAGGTTGCGGCACCAAGTGCGCTGGCGGCGGCCGTCGATTTCGAAAAAGGAGACGTTGTCGTCGCGGTAGATTTCGTTTCCTGGTGGGTGCAGCAAGGTGCACTTGCTGCGGTGGCGCGAGAACTGGTGCAGGTTGCCGTAGTAGCCCAGGCAGAACTCGCAGATGTAGACCATGTCGACGTCGGTGAACTCGGCCGGGTAGGGGGAGAAGTACCAGGGCTCGATCTCCGAGTCGCCCATCTGGACGGTCTCGAGGTTGCGGACGCGGGAGATTTCGGTTTGGTTCTGGGTCATGCTGCCGCCGACTCGCAGCTTTTCGATCTCCTCCTCGCGGCTGACGGGGACGTGGTCGGGGACTGCTTTTGCTTTGGCCGCGGCTTCTTGCATGTCGACGAGGTCGATGTTGGAGTCATCTTCGGGCTGCGGCGTGCCGTTGAGGTCTTCAGTCGTTACTACGGTCAGGCTTGGGTCGCGGTTCTCTTTGCCTCCAGACTGAGAGGGCCGCCGTGAGCTTTTCGCAGAGCCATCGAAGGGAGTACCTGACGGTTCGCGGGTATGTGTGCTAGTTCGAGGACGCTTCTGGCCGGTCTTTGTCTGTTTCGAGTCTGTTTTTGAAGTCTGCTTTTGCTTTGACTTGGGCTCGGGTTTCTCTGGAACAGGCCACTCGACGGGGTGCGACAAGTCGATGCGTTCGGGAGCGACCCATTCGTCGAGACGTTTGTTGAATTCCTCATAATGCACATAGAAAGTTGGCCGGCCTTTTCGAGTGGCTATGGATAGAATCTCTGCTTTGCGATTTTCGCCGTCCTGGGTTCAGTCAGCGGGCTGTTTGTGAATTGGAAGCGGAGTCTCTCTCGAAGTGAAGCCCACCTTCTCGATCATGGCCTTGACACCGATTCTGCACTCGCCATCAGCAATAAATCCGGTGATATCGCATGCGTTAATTCGCATTAAATACACGCAATACATACCTTAATGTAGACAGAGTGGCGATGCTCTTTTCTGGCTTCGGCTCATCGCCGCCATTTCCAGCGGTATCTCGCGGCGCCATGATGCGCGGTCAGTCCGATCAAGTGATTGCGATGAATTGTTGCAGTGGTTGGAATGCCGTGTCGTTCAACAATTCACTTCAATGTTGAGCGCGTCTTGATTATTGCGCCCGTACAGAATGCAATCGGGCCGTGCACCTGCCGAGGGCCGCGCCTGCTGAGGTTTGCCCTTGCCAAAAAAGTTCACTTCCATGCTGTTTGACAGCCAGATCTTATAGTTCTTGACATTCCCACTCTACAACCCCAACGATGCACTCATAGTCCCAGTCATGCCGGGAATCACCACCACCGACCTGTCGAGCAACTGGAAAAAGCTCCAAGCCAAGCTACAGGCCGACAAGAAACCAGCAGACTCCACCACCGACAAGACCAGCAATGGCATCAAGCGCAAACGACCTGTAGAAAAGACTTCCACCACCAACAAATCCACAACCCCCCGCCGCGTCTACAACAAAGCAAAGCTGACCGGCGACAACACCTCCGCCCTCGGCAAAAAGCGCCAAAAGATGGGCTCCTACATCTCCTCCAACGCAGCAGGAGATGCCTCCCACAAAACCCTCATAACAGACCACGACATCCCAGCCTCCGACCTAACCGCCGCCTACGGAACTTCTCACCACCGCTCAACCTCCTCAACAAACGCAAATGCAAACTTCACAGACACCCTCAACGGCGGCCTCCACCCCACCCATCGCGCCGGCAAATACCTCGCCCTCGACTGCGAAATGGTCGGAACCGGCCCACCGCCCCACTCAGACGACCTCCTCGCCCGAGTCTCTCTGGTGAACTTCCACGGCGAGCAAATCTACGACTCTTTCGTTCTCCCGCCAGGTAAAGCGCGCGTGCAAGACTACCGCACGCACGTCTCGGGCGTGACGCCCTGGCACCTGCGACCGGACTACGCGCGGCCTTTTGCAGAGGTACAAAAACTCGTCGCCGAACTCCTGCGCGATAAGATCCTGGTCGGACACGCGCTGAAGAAGGATTTGGAAGCGCTGCAGCTCACGCACCCAAAAAGGGACATTCGGGATACGTCGCGGTATGCGCCTTTCAGGGTTGAGAGTAAAGGCAAGCCGCCTGCGTTGCGGAATCTGGCGCGCAGCGAGTTGGGACTGGTGATTCAGACGGGGGAGCATAGTTCGGTCGAGGATGCGAGGGCTACGATGGCGCTTTTTAGGAAGGAGAAGCAAGGGTTTGAGGAGGATAATCGGAGGACTTTCGGAACCAAGAGGAGGGTACCGCTCGGGAAGGGCAAGGGGAGGGAGGATAGTGTGGAGGGTGATGATAGCGATGGATCTGGAGAGGACGACGATGAGGATGACGAGGATCTGGACGATGAGGATCTGGATTTGCTAGAAGGCGAGGAGGATGCTTTCGGGCAGTTGGCGGATGGGTCTGTGAAGAAGAAGAAGGCGGCGCCGGATAAGAAGAAGAAGCGTAAGAAGAAGTCGAGGACGAAGAGGAAGTGAAGGTGTTGTGCAAAGGCAGATAACCGACAGTCATATGAAAGCATTACCGGAACGTTGCCAATCACCCTGTTTATTGTCCTTTCTTATGGACCAAAGTCGAGAATGCACGTCGTGCGGTTGGTCGAAAGTGATTTTGGATACCTACCGAGTCCAACGAGGCGACCACATGCAATGTGCTGAACTGCAGTAACATGGTAATGGAACCCTCTCTCAAAACCCGACAGACTGAATGAAGGTTCCATCGCGTCTAGATCTTACTGTAGAACGCGTTTCAAATGCATCGATCAACATGACGTATCTGATCTGACCCCCAGCCGTCCATTTGAATTAGAACAAAGAACGGGCGGGCATCCAACGATGACAACGCTGGACCTTTTCACAAAAATATCCCGTCAACTCAAAATGTCATGAGAGTACGACACTAGTTGAAGAACGACTCACGGAAACCATCAAGAAATCAAAGAAGAAGGGACGAAGAAGCGAAAAACAGCTAGAACAGCAACACCTGCCTCTACCATTCTCTGACATCGACTACTGTATACTACGCCACAAAAGAATAATCGATCCTCACATCACACAGCAACACACACGGAAAAAAAAGACTATAGCATCAACCAAAAATAACAAGACGTCAAAAAGATGCCACCCCGCAAGAAACCCACCACCACCACCCCCAAAGAAACCCCCCTCATAACACCCCCCTCCCCACCCCTCCCCACCCCCGCCCTGCACTCCACCCGCCTCCGCATGTCCTACCGCATCGCCCGCGGCGAACAAGGCGTCCTGACCTTCGAGCCCTACAAATCGCTCCTCCTGCCCTACTGGCGCTTCAAAACAGTCCCCGTGGCGCGCGCCTCGCTCGCGGCCCTGACTTCCGCTTTCGACTCGTACGTCTCCCGGGGAGATTTCGTTGGCGCGGATATGGCGAGGAAGTTTGTGCAGATGGGGATGACGAGGGCGAGGCGGTATGCTAACCACAAGGGGGGGAGGAAGTATGAGAGGAGCGAGAGGGAGGGGGGCGGGAGGGGGAGGAGTAGGGAGTTGGAGAGGAGTCGGGGGCATGAGGGGATGGAGGAGAAGGCTGAGGCTAGTGAGGTTTTCAAGAGGGGGTGGGAGGCGTGTAGGGCGGATGAGGGGTATGGGGAGTTGAAGAGGGGGTTTCAGAGGGAGCAGAGGGAGTGGGATAGGGCGGTTAGGGAGGGGAGGGTTAAGGTGGAGGAGATGGATGGGGGTAGCGATGATGGGGATGTCGAGGGAGAGAGTATTGCTGTCAAAGATGAAAAGGATGGAGTGGAGGTCAAGCAAGAGTCTGATCAAGGGTGAAGAAGGTCTTTTGAGATTTCCTTGATGGATTATGTATTCGTAAGTCGTGGGCAGCGGTTCGCTACTGGATGCACGTATGCGGACTTCGGCCTGGTTTGACAGGCTTCGGTGGCAAGATGCGAAGCCGCTTGGAGGTAGAGAGCAGACGTCTCTGCCTGCTCACGAGTCGTTGGCAGTGGAGCACTGCGGATGGGAACGACCTTTGCCAGTTGACATCAGATCCAAGCTACGGCCACGCTTTTAAGCGGCATTGAGCCCAGGTGTGGGACGCGGATCTTGCTATTGAGTGAAAGCGTCTGCTCAAGGACCTTTCAATTCCGAATCCTCATAGGAGTGCATCTGTTAGGAATCAGTAACCGGACACGCTAGCACACGCCACAAGAGGACTAACTGCTTCAGCAAAATCAATCCACTCCTGCATGCCCTTCACATACACATCATCACCGCCCGGAACAGCCTCATGATCCCAGACCATGACATCTGTAAAAGTGGCGTGCTGCTCCATGATCATCGTGTCGACCTCTTTCGGGGCGTTGTTGGAGTCCTCGGCTTCAAGACCAGGTACAGGCATGCTTGGTTTTGCAACGACTTTCTTATCCGTCTTCTGGAGCACTACGCCTTGGTATGCTTCAGGGAGTGCGAGTTTCTTGCCACGCAGTTTGCGGCCTCGAAAGAAAGCAGTGCTGGAGCCATCCTGTTCCGTCGAAGGGTTCCAGTATCGCGGATCTGAGCTGACGGGACCGCTGTGCTTGATTGTGCAAGGTAGTATGTTGGGTGTGACTGATTTGTTTGTGGAGGTGGACTGAATGGCAAGCATATTTGGCGATTGATGTGAAGTGGTGATTGAAGGCGATTGAATGCAGCAATTGGCCCTGAACAAGCCTCACTTCTCGTGTCAAGCTTGACGCGATGAGACGCGTCTCGATCGGAAGTGGCCCTGCCAAGCACGTGGCCAGATCTGAGAGCTCGATCTGCCCCACTCGGGGCGGGGCTTGAGATGATGCATTTGTGTTTGGCGAAGACACATAGAATTGCTTGCAGCTACATGTATCTTTGCTATGTTGATCTGTACATGTACCTGGAAACATGGCTAGATGTCTTTACTCGGCTAATGAATGTCGGTAGATGGTTGTAATACCGACTAGCCAACAACACAGACGCACATGGCAACACGAGGATTCGCATGCGGAAAGGAAGCGAGTCCGACGAAAGCGACTAGCTCTCAATGCCATGCCGAAAAGAGCGATTCGATGACGCAGATCAATCAACAAATCCAATGGAAGGAATACGCAGTGCATGGCCCGAATAATCGATAATGATATCGCGCTATCGCTGTTGATACTACTCCATCCTACGGATCACGGCTCTTACCTCCTTCCGGTCCTGTGGATTGTCTTAGATCCTCTTCCACAATCTGTCTCATTCCTCTTGTTCTTCCTATACATTCTACACTACGCCCACCGCACAGAAAAAAAGGTAGACTCGAAAACCCATTGGATCTCACCTCAGCACGAGACACGTCGCACAACCACTGCACAGCCATGGGTGTCCTCTCACCTCTCACAGACAGCGCGAATGCGTTGGCAAGTTACGCCGGATCATACGCGCTCCCACCCCTCCTCTCCGTCTCAAGAAGCGCAATCACTTCCCTCCTCAAGAACATCCAAATCGGTTCCCTTTCAATCCAAGATACAGACGGCAGCGTGACAATATGTGGCAGCCCGCGCAAACTAGACCTCCAAGACGAGAAGAGCGTCTACAGCATACCTCACGCCGAGCTGCGCGTGCTGAACGACATGTTCTGGGTGCGCCTCTTGCTGTTCGCCGACATGGGCTTCGCAGAGAGCTATATGCTGGGAGAAGTCGCATGCCCAGACATCACGGCCTTCTTCAAGCTGTTCATCCAGAACCGCGCATACCTCTCCAATGGCTCCACCTTCACCTCTGACCTCGCCGGCAAAGTCGCCGGCCTGATCCGCAGCACAAACACCCTCACCAACGCGAGACTGAACATCTCCGCCCACTACGACATCTCCAACGAAATGTTCGCCGCCTTCCTCTCCCCCGACATGACCTACTCGAGCCCCATCTGGCTGCCCAAAAGCGACCCCGCCAGCGCCTCTGAAACCCTCGAACAAGCCCAATACCGCAAACTCCAACGCTTCATCGACAACGCCAACATCAAATCCACCGACAACGTGCTCGAAATCGGCACCGGCTGGGGCAGTTTCGCCATCCTGGCCTCGCAGCAAACCGGCTGCCGCGTAACCAGCCTGACCCTCAGCGTCGAGCAAAAAGAGCTAGCTGAAGAGCGCATCCGCGCCGCGGGCCTGCAAGACAAAATCACAGTCCTGCTCTGCGACTACCGCAGCCTGCCCGTCCCGCCCGAAGCCGAGAAATACGACAAGGCGGTCAGCATCGAGATGCTGGAAGCCGTGGGCGCCGAGTTCCTCGAGACCTACTTCCGCTGCATCGACCGCCTGCTGAAGAGCGAGGGCGGCGTCGCCGTCTTCCAGTGCATCACCATGCCCGAGAGCAGGTACGAGGCCTACAGCAAATCCGACGACTTCATCCGCCGCTACATCTTCCCCGGCGGCCACCTGCCGACCGTGACCCAGCTCCTCGACGCCGTCCGGGCAGGATCAACAAACAAATCCACCGGCTCGCAACCGCGCCTGATCCCCGAGAGCGTGGAGAACATCGGCCCGCACTACACCAAGTGCCTGCGCCTGTGGCGGCAGAACTTCATGCAGTCGTTCAACGCCAAAATCCGGCCCGCGCTGCTGGCGGAGCACAAGGGCGACCGCAAGGGCAAGGGCATGAGCGACGAGGACGTGGACCTCTTCAGGCGCAAGTGGGAGTACTACTTCAGCTACTGCGAGGCCGGGTTCGCGACCAAGACGCTGGGCGATGTCATCCTGACTGTGGGGAGGGAGGGCGCGGTGGGCATGATGGAGGATGTGCCGTTGTAAGGAAGGTTGCTAATCCTTTGACTTTTTCGAAGCGATGAGTTTTGATATGATGGGGGTCAACATATACAGCGATAGAGGATTTTTTTTTCCAGATCGATCTGGATAAATGGATAATATACCCTTCTTTGCGTGTCAATTGTTTGGAAAGCTGCTGTGACACCTCTGGGTGAACCTGTTGTACCTGGGAAAGCTCCGCGGATTGATGTTGTACAATACAACAAGAATTTAGACAGGGTATCTTCTAAAAAGGCACAAAAAAAAAAGATGTGTCCCACAGAGTGGGAGATTCGAAGAGAAAGCAGCGAGTGCGCCATGTCCTTCAAGAATCCCAATCCTCTATTCACAACCAAGAACACACCCCGCTCACACATGCGAAGGGTAAGGATCGCTAGCCTTCGCAATCGCAATCGCGACCTCCTCGTCCTCGTTCTCATCCTCGTACTCCGGCTCCTCCAGCCCAGGCAAGCAGAACAAGTCGTCCGTCCCCAGCCCGTGCGGGATTCGCTTGCGCTGCGCCTCTTTCTTCTCACAGCCGCCGAAATTCTCTCGGAAGAAGGCAAGATACGCTTTCCGGGCCTCGTCGGTTTCGGTGAAACTCGATGGCTCGCCGCGGTGGTTGAGGAGAGGGAGGCGCGGCAGTTCCGGAAGGTCTCCTTTGAAGGGGATCGACGAGTGTAAAGGTTGGGTGCCGGGCAGGCGTTGCTTTTCGGCGTGGGGAACGATGGCGGGGGGTTCGTCTGCTGTGAGGAAGGCTTCTTCTTCTGGGTGGGTGGGTGGCTTGGAGGATGGGTCTTGTTCTGCTTTTTGGCCTTTTGCCGCTGCTGCTGCTGCTGCTGGCCGGGCGAATTCTTCGGGGAGCTGGGCGAGCTCGTTGTGGATTGTTACGAAGGCCTTGGCGGGGTGCAGCATGTGCCAGCTTCGGGCTCGCATTAGTTCGAGGAGGTATTCCATCCAGGCTGGTTCGGTTTCTGATATTAGCTTTTTCGACTTCTTGGCCTTGCCGGTGTGGCTTGCTGCCAGTCGATTTGTTACGAAGTCGTGGAAGCTGGCCCACTTTTCACTGAAGATGAGGCTTGCTGTCGATGAGGGTGCCTGGTAGATGAAGGGCGAGTGCCCGGCCTTGTTCAGCTTTGCATCGTCGAGGTACATCTTTGCTTTCATGTCGGCTACGGTTGGTAGTGTCATTGCGTGGCTTCCATTCAGAAGTTTCGATGGCACATCCAGAGACACGCCGAAGAGTTCCCCTGAGTACGGCGACCCGTAAGACGAGTAGCGATACTCTAGGATGACATAGTGCAGGTACTGAAGATACTGAGGGCTGACTTCCGCTTGGGGTGAGAGCAGCAAAACATGCGTGTCTGGTGTTGTCGGGAAGAAAGATTCCAAGAATCGCAGAGACGATTGTTCTGAGCTGGCGTGCTCCGACGGTATACGGTGGCGCACTGAGAGGGTGTTTACGCCCATGGGAGACGATTCATGCCCAGGTGGCCATTTCAACTCGCTGAGATATGCACCGGCGAACTTATCGATCGTGTTAGGCAGCTCGACTATAAGGCGCGGTGGTCGTAGACCAGCGTAATCTGCCATCTCCAGACTCTTGAGCAGTTTAACCAATCCACCTGAGCTTTCTTTGGGAGCATGGATGAGAATGTCGATCTGCGGTTTGAACCAGTTGCTCAAACTGCCAGAGTCAAGCCTCGTCATCCAGAGGAAGTCTTCGTAGGCCCCTTCTGGAATTTCAATAACCGGGTGGTTGTAAATCTTGCCCTTTAATCGCACAGCACGCGTGAAAGGCGCATCCTCAATTGAACTGTCATCCGTGATGATCGCCTGGGGGTGCATGAACTCGTTGATGTGTCTCATTGCGCCTGCCACCGAAGCCTCAAGTCGTAAGTCAGTGCTATACTCGCTGTAGTCTCCGCGACCATCATGGAACGTGACCGAGCAGTCTTCATACGACACTCCATTTATCTCCATTATCTCTTCCAGCGGCAACGCATCGCGGCCGAGCAAGGCCAAGTGGACGTAATTCTTATCCCACTTTGCCATATCGCATGCCATTGGCATCAAGTTGGCAACGCTCTGCAATGAGGACGCTGCGAACAGGACGTTGCGATTCGCATTACGCTGCCCCATAGTCCGTGTGATAGCATGTAGGGACGATGCGAGCCGATAAAACTTGATCGGACCATCGTAGTATTGCTTCTCGCTCTCTTCATCCTCCTCATCATCGGTCGTAGTTCGAGGCGGCGCTCCAGTCGGCTCGGTACGAGAGTTGACTGGTATATTCGCAGTCGCATACGGATTCAAGGCTGCAGGACGGCCGAACCGTTGTCCATCAACACGTCGTAGATCGGCCGGTGGGTTTGTGACGAAGAGGTAAACTAGTATCAGTCCCGCGATCAGGCCGAAGAGTCGGCGTTTGCGCCAGCGCAGGATGTTGAAGGCATGGTAGGCCGAGGGCGCCCGTTTGGGGCGGAAGTCATCGTCGCGCTTCCCGAGCTCCTCGTCTTTGCTCAAGACGCGAGAGTGGTAGGGCATGCTGCGTTGTGAAGTAGAAGGGCGAGGAGGCGGACGAGGGTGGCCTCCTAGCATCGGTGTTGGAGCATGTTTCGGAGAAGCTGGGTCCAATGCGCCACGTGTCGACGGAAGATTATCTGTGCAGGGTGTTGACCTTGCGACAAGATGGAGGATGCGGGAAGATCAGGAGTGAGGTCGATTTGTGGAGCATACAAGACTGTATACAGTAGGTAGGTGAAGTAGACGAGAGTCAAGTATGCTTGTGGTATTGCGTAGGTAGCTCTTATCGATCTGGTCGCGCCGCTAGCTTAACCCAACACTAACCCTACATGAATGCAGCTTCCATATTTCAAACACATTACATTAATGTATATTCACCTAAACAATCCCCCTACCTGCTACAAAAGACACAGTATCAACCTCTAACTAGCTCCATCTTCACCCACAGCGATCCAATCATCCTGGACGTGATTCCATGCTCCAGCTGCAGCTCCTGCTGTTTTCCGTCCTCACCCGTACCGGCCCAGGTGAATTTGAAGTTACTCACCAGACCGGCAAGCAAATGCTTCAACTCAGCACGAGCAAATCGCTCGCCGATACAGACACGAGCGCCAGCCGAGAACGTCAGGTTTATCTTCCTGTCTTCAGCGCCACCAAGTGAAGGATCCTGCATCCATCGTTCCGGATCGAAGGTAAGTGGGTCTGACTTCCAGAGCTTGGGAGAGCGATTGATCACGCCGATCGGCATGATGAAAGAAGTGCCCTTGGGAAAGGCCTGACCGGCGACCACGACATCTTCGATGCTTCGGCGGTACATGGTTGGGATGGAATGGTGGAGGCGAAGCACTTCGTTGCAGACAGCCTGAAGGTAGGGAAGGCTGTCGATGCCTGTGTGCTCTCCGTCAGAAACTGCTGATGGCGAATTGAGGGACTGGCGAATTTCCCGGCGAAGGCGATCCTGGATTGCTGGATGTCTGCTCATTTCCCAGATGGCACTCTCAATGACAAAGTGAATGGTGTCGTGTCCTGCGCCAGTCACAGTCATTGCCTGGTTGACAAGCGTCTCTTCGTCCCTCACGTTCGCCTCCTTCATCAATACTCCAATGATGTCGTTTCCGGCCTGTTTCTCAGGCCCGTCCAGGGAAATAGCTTTTTGCTCGATGACTTTGCTTGCAGCTTCCCGAACAGCAGCAACGGCCGTCCTCATCTCTTGGTTGCGCTTCAAAGGGAGACGGTCCAGCAGCCACGGGGGCATGAACAGTGCAAGCATACGGTACTTTTGCGCGGCTTTACTAGGCGTGAACCCACGGGCATAGTCGGTAGCTAATTTGCCACTCGGATTTTCGAGACACTTGAAGTCCAAGCCAAATCCAGCGATGCCGATAACGTCGAGAATGGTGCGATGGAGATAGGTCCCCAGGTCCACGCTTCCAAAAACAGCAACCTCAGCCACCTTGTCGACAAGCTCCTTTGCCTTGCGTTCGAAGACGGGGTACAGGTCCTTGATCTGACGAGCCTTGAATGCTAATTGCATTGCTTTCTTCTGTGTTTTGTGAGCATCGCCCTCTGCCACAATCAGTCCATCGCCCACTAGAGATCGAACGATCTTGGTTATGGGAGGTGGCTTGATGTAAGAGTAGGGTTTTGCCGCCAGGATGTCATGGATGGCGTTGTGGTCTGTCACCAGCACTTTTTGGATGTTGAGAACTCCGTGGTACCTGATGAAGCCTTGGTTCGGTATTTTCTGCGCCCATTCCGCGAGTTGATCCGGGCCTGGTTCAACAAAGAGTCTTTTGCGTGCTGGGCCTTGGTCGGGTGCAGGTAAGTGCTTGAGAGGGCTGGACGATGGTTTGATCAAGACTCTGTGAGCGAGCAGTGCAACGAAAACGCCGGCAATGACCAGCTGTAGATTCGACATTGTTCAGCTACCGCTACAAGTACAGCATATTGTAGCTTGTTGAGAAAAGGGAGTTCTGTAGTGCGAACAAGTCAACATTATCTTGTAGGGGTTGCACGGTCCAGCATGTCCCCGGCGGCCGTGCATACAGAATGGATTCGGGCTTTAGATAGCAGTTCAACAGTCTATCAGCTCTCAGGAATTAGATATTTACTGTCATCCATTACCTTAATGCCCTCGCATCACGACATTGCCGCCCTTGCCCATAGTTTAGGATCGGTCTCCGTAGAGATCGCAGCCTCCCAGCAATTTGATGGCTTCCGAGATGGTAAAGATTTTAGGAACGCAGTCGACCAGCGACGAAGTGGTATGTAGTCGCCCGGATAACCTACTCGATTGTATGTAGCGCGGTCGGGCACTGCCGGTAGCGCTCAGTCGGCATTTCACAACTCCACACGTGGTGGTTGCTCCCATGCCCGAACAACAATCTTGGTGGATGTTAAAGTCCGTTGACGCAGTCGCATGGACAACATCCATACTCTTCACGGTGGTTCCAGCGACTTTCGTATATTGAAATCATCCTTATACCACCGAGATACTGGAAAGCTTACGAGCCAAATCTCACATCTATCCCATTGGACTTCCGCATGCGGTAGTATCAGCACATTTGGCACATCCAAAATCATGCTGGACCACTGAGATTTTGACAAAATCTATGAGATAGATCTCGGTATCTCACTGGTTCCGACTTGCTCAAGTGGTAGTATCATCGGATCTGGTATGCCAAGAAACATGACGGGCCAGTGGGAGACTCACAAATACCTATGAGATGGATCTCAAGACCTCACTGGTTCGCACGCTGTAGTATCAGCGGATTTTGAATGTCAAAAACACGTTGAGCCAGTGAGACTGTCTTTCTAACAGACATCAGCAGGTGAAGAATGATGCTAGCAAGTCCACCTTTCCCTAAGCTCCTCAATCAATTGCCAGTGTCCTCATCAAGTCGAAGATCATCGCCTCGATGCCGTCAACCAAAGAAGTCACATCAAGTCAACGACAGTCTTCTGTCGGCTCTCGATTGGAGGAAGTATCATCTTTTGTATGCGCAGACGCGTTGTATTTACTATCGGAAAAATCGATGGTGGAAGAACATAAGCATAATTCGATCTTGCTACGGGGCGGCGTCTTTGATATTTAGGATGTCTCTATGATGACACCTACGACCATTCAGAGTGGCAGGAACTTCTTATAGGCAGTTCTCGGTGTCCCGAATCATCTGGCATAGTCTGACGTGTATGATTTATCTTTTTGTCAGGAAGTTTCCTACAGGTCTGCGGAAACGCCATTGATTTTGTGCAATTGTAGAACATAGCAGGACCGGCCGAGCACAACCGGGAGTCAACCGGTCGATTTCGGTATTCCAAGACAATACCTTCAAAACATCACTATACTACCAAACTACCTCCAAAGCACTCCAAATTAAGATGGTGGGCTCGGAATGAACAAAGGAATGGAGCTAGCATTGGCAAGATTCGAATCTGCCTGATCGTGTTACTGGAAATCTAAAATTACCAAAAAAATCCCAAACATAACAACACGATTGCAAATCATACTATAGAAGCAAAAGATCAAAAGAAGAATCGTCGACGTTGGCAGGACTCGAACCTACGCCCCCGAAGGGAATTGATTTCTAGTCAATCGCATTAACCACTTTGCTACAACGCCTTGATGCAGATGGATACTGAATTGTTGAATATAATAGAACAATAGATTGCACCCAAACAGCTGGTCGATGGCATGCTCAGTAGAACCAGGTCACGGTCGTGCCAACACAACACCCAGTTGTGCATTGGCGGTGTCAATCGGAGCTGAGAACAGGCTGTTGACAATTTGGACGATTTGTACGACTCGGTGGAGATCTTCGTTGGCTGGACTGAAAATATATTCGATCGCCAGTGCGTACGAGTCGTTGGTAGACTATGTTGTGTGATGATTGAGTGGGGGTTTCCAGTTCCAATTTGTGAAACCAACACAATCCGGTCGAGTGTATAATAAGGAGCACCCATGAGGGCACACTGATGTCGCGCGAGTAGGAGCAGTTGGTTCAGTTGATGCGGACACAATCTGCAGAAACCGACATTGTAGCGCATGACTGCTCGAGAACCGAACAACCAAAGCAAATGCGACTGCGACCGCGACCGCGACAGACCCCGTGAAGCATACCTGAAGATCTTTACTAGGAGCTGACCTGGCCATCTCTCGAAGGCTGACCGCGTGAAGTCAAAATCGAAAAAGACTTGACAATGGAATAGTAGTGAAACCCGCTGCTTCAGAGTAGGCCTTGCGGCATTGACCAGATCTGGCAGGGAAATGGCCCGTCCTGATCGGATTGATAGTGCAAATGTGAAAGAAGGCCTGACCTGACTGTATCTCTAAATATCGAGAACTGATCGCGCAAAGCAAACCTGATCGGGTTCTCGCCTGATCATGCGAAGTATGTAAAACCGAGCGTGTGTTCCAGGAGCTACCGGGTCGTCTTAAAGCTGACTGCGGCTTTTTGAGAAATATTTGACAACTGCATGCACTGGCTAGATCCACCCTTTTGGAAGCGGCGTGCCTGGTCTTCAGCTGTTTTCAGAAAGTCTAAAGTGCAATGAGGGAAAAGATGAGGCCACGTGCTGTGCTCAACGGTCATAATGGGCGGGGAAATTGATTGTGTTTGCCTGCCGACCGAAGACGAACGACCGACAAAATCATGTCCGCTCTTTGCGTTGTGGTTCGAGGGGTCAACAATGTATCAAGTCCACTTGCATTGTTTTCGTTGTAACAAGTGGTGACATAGGAGCATCCAAGCACAGTCTTGTACAGGTAGATGATGGCCAGCGAGGTCGAGACTTCGATGATCCGAGTGAAGTCCAGATAGACATGCAGGAGCCATGGAACTCGACGATACCTGTAACGCAGCACAGGTTGAAAGACGGTACTAGGGTGCTCCAGACAATACTTCTCTCAGCTGGGTTGAGGCAATCATGAAGACCAGCTGTTGTTCAGCTGCACACCACATTAAGAATCCGGATAAGTGTGCTCTCAGTCAGCAACCTGCAGAAATAACTTGAGTCAGTGAAACAATGTTTGTGATCATGTTAGAGATTATTGAAAGTAAAAAGCAACAATGCGACTGAGGTCTCGACTGCGGACCACCCTTGCGCTTCGCCGACAATAGAACTGCACACCGTACCTAATGATAATCTGTTATAACGAGGAAAACGACATGCCCCAAGTTCAGGGTTTCTATACTGGCGCCAATCGGTGGAGATGTCTGAGTCCAACGTTCCAACGGTTTGTCGCGTGAGCGGACAAGTGCGGAATTGGAGAAAGTCCCAGCGAAGATGGCATTTGGCGCCCCAAGTTCACATGCAGAGCCGTATCGTGTGACCAGGCGGACCGGTGTTCGGTCTGGAATCGCCACGCTACAGCCACGACGCAAGCTGTGGTATTAAGGCGTGAAGCAGCTGTGTTATATGTTGTTCCATGGGTGGCGGGCAACGGCGGAGCATGAAGGCCGTGGAGATAGCATTCGCAATCGCTGCGCACAAATTCGATCCATGGGTAGTGTAGGCTGTGAGGATGTCTTAGTGGCTGTCGTTCTGGCTATGCTTGCGTAGGTGTCAGACGTTCCAAACAATGGTGCGGATCAAAGTAGTGCACAGTGGGCCAGTACATGTAAGCTGCGAGCCTGCGATGGCTCGAAGAGTCCAGACTCTTATCACGGGACGTCGGGACCTAGGGTACGTCCCGCACGCCTCAGCCTTGCTCCAATGGATAAAAGTGGGGATTATCGGAGAGGCGTTTTGCGCCGGATTCCCGACGATTGTGAGGAGGCGTTTTGGCAAACTCAGACCTGGTTCTGCCGGTCTTGTGATTGCGAAGGAACGGACAAACCGCGGGCCGGGTATCAATGTGATGCATTTGGCGGAGAGCTCTCAAGAGGGGCGAGCTGCAAAAACACAAAGCACGCCAGGCGCCAGGCTCGGAAAGAGGACTCCTGGACTAGTGATTCCTGGACTGGGCGATGTTCGATGGAGAGAGCGATGCCGATGGTGATGTCGACGGCAGTGGGAGATTGTTATAATTGGCATGCAGCATACTGGAGGGGCAGATGGCATGCCTGGCACGGGCGAGCAGAGCTACGGGAGGCGTACATGTACGATGGCCGCGATGAGAGGCGTTACGGGACCGAGCAGATTCACCCACTGTGCGACTTCGGCGAGGTGATGGATAGGTAGTGACAGGTGATGGGCGGCGCACGAGGGAGAGCGACCCGCGGGCCTGGGTTGGAGGAGCAGAAGAGTAGAGCTGTGGAGTGGGCACAGATCATGCATCGATGCCACACCCGTCGGACTGAACTGACTGCGCGGCACAAACTCCGTTTACACAAATTGTGGCTCAGCTCGGGCTCAGGAGAAAGTTGCTAGAGAGGGCCAACACTAGCAGTCAAACTGTCACCCGCTAGTAGAAAGCAGGTGGCAGATCGTGTGGCAGAGGGACATCGTGCTGTGGTGGGACCGCCTGAGCCTCTTTGTTGCAAGTGTGGGCAAGCTCGCTCTCTCGCTCGCCAAGATCAAGCTGTCCTCCCGCGCCAGAGCCAGACTCCAACGGCCGGCCAGAGTTGAGGCTACCATCGAAGATTCCACTGAACGCGATCCTCGATGCCCTCTCGTCTGCTACATACATAGTGCGCCATGCGCGCCTCTGCCTTTGGCTTTAGTCCTCTTTACACGCATCTCTCACAACAACCTCAATCACAACAAAACAATCTCAGTCGACCCTGAAGTGAATCACCTCTCTATCTTGGACTGCCATTATCATTGCCGCCATCGTCGGTATATCGATCATCACACCTATCAACAACTCAACCGACCAACACCAACGCAACACAGCACACGCATCATGTCTACTTGCCAACAATCTCTGGCCAGGCCGCAACCTCAACCACAACAAAACAGGACGGAAATCAACAGCGACGGTTCCATTTCATCCACTCCCTCGTCCAACTCGGGCCGTGGCAGCATGCACAACATCTTCTCATCACCAGAAATCGCTCGGTGCTCAAGATGCCACCGAACGCCTAGCATTGACATCACAACGGGCAAATCCAACATGGTTCAGTACGGACTCAACCAGTACTACTGCTCCCGATGCGCTGGCATGGTCGGATACTACAGCCGCTGAACGCCACCCGCGATGACAATTCAAATTATCCTCACCACATCGAACCAGCCTGATGTACTCAACCAAACATCGCCTAATCATGAACCACTTCCACTGGTCATGATACTGGACAATTCTACATACACGCGCCACAGATAACACCGTCCACCATCGGGCCGCGTTTATCGAAGCGCACTCTCCCAATCAACATTGGAAGACTTGCAGGCAACACTCGAGCAAATCTTGTGTGATGACGCTCGCAACCTCTTCGCCCTGGTCTATCAATTGCAACAATGCATAGATCCAGTACGAGATTTTTCTGCAACGTACAGACGACACGATCTTGACGACTGGGCAAGCATCACTGCAGGACAGTGCTCTGCTCGGAGTACGATTTTCCTTGTTTTCATGACGAAGATACCCTAGCATAGATCTTTTTCCTTCTTGTACATAATAGATAGCAATGTCACAACCGAGTTTTTTTTAACCAACAATTATTACCATGTCCACGTTTACCCTCCATGTGTTCGCCTCCCCGTGTTGGTGGCTTTTTGGATCTCTGCGGATCAGAGGGTCGAATCGGCGATGGCTCCGATGTCCCGCGTGCATCGCATTCGCGGATGCAGTTTGCCCCTCTCCTGCTTTTTTTTCTCTTACTTTTCCCACTCGTCCCGCCGCTACGTCTCGCACCCTAGCACATAGCACGCGGCCACTGACTCTGCCGCTCTCTGCGCTGGCGGACGGGATCACCATACCCGGCCTCTTGCGCGATGTGGCGGCTGTGTCCGATCTTGGAGCACAACGCTCTACTGGGCGTTTCTTGTCAACGTGACGCGATTGACAGGCGCGTGTTCGCGTTGTTTCCGTGGTAGGTATCGTAAATCGTGGCGTAGATCTCTTCCACGCGCGCCTATCGAGATGCGAGGAAATGTGTGAGCATACTGTACAAGCGCGTAGTGTGACTACGATTTGCTGCGGTGATCACGCCACGACGAGGCGCAAGAGAAGTGACTTCCTGTTTCTTGGTTACGCGCCTCAGTCGCGACTCGCTTTGCTTTCGCGTGACTAGTCATCTGAGAGATTTGGTGATGCTACTTCTTCTTCGACTTGGACGATCGCAGATTTACATGCTAAACGGCCGACTCGATGATCGCATCGCGTCGTCTTTCCATTGACTCCTATTCTGCCGTGTCATCGCATCGTTCTTCGAATCTTCGATGGACTGTGTACCCGGAGAGCGTTGAGATCCAACATATACGGCGGTCAACGGTGCATCGTGTCGATGTAGCTAGGTTTTGAGATGGAGCATTGCACCGCATTTCGGACTCGCAAAGCAAAACTCCGGGAATAGATGTCCGATCAAGGAGGCACAGCAAACATGCGCTGCATGCGGACATACTGTTGCCTTCGCAACAACAATCATGCTTCCACGGCCGTCATCGAGGGCTGAACAAGCTGCAGATGGAGCATCTGTTACTTCGACATGATTTGGCATCTCACATTCGAAAGTGTGGTTGTGACATTCGTGATGTATCATGACGATAAGAGGTAGCACTGACCTTCGAGTTGTACACACTGACCATTTGCATGTTTCGGAATACACAACATGATCCCAGGTGGTAACTGTCTCGAAACACGCGCTCACACCAGCGACTGCAGGGATGCCGGCACTTCCATAGATCCGGGTCAAGCCACTCCGTGCGACAAACGTCGGAGTCCCTACATTCAGCCCATCGACAGATGCATCGTGGCATCGACAAATCCAGGAAGCGGCAAAAGCAACGCGACATCTTCGATTTTCTCCATCCGCGACCGCAACCTTCGCATCTATAGATTTGCAATAACGTCGCGCTCCACCCGACGGAAGCTGGGTTAGTCTTGCGAGAGGAGAGCTATCGTCTTGCGTTATCGGCCTCATTGAGAATGATCAACATTCGATACCGAAGACCGCGTCACAATATACAACCCGATTGCGCAAGATGAGCAAGCAAAGACTTACACCTGTTAAGGGCACGGCGCGGATCTCGTGGGAAAGAAGGGCAAGTTTCACGTGTTTTCGAAGCCGTTTTGGCGGCCATGATCAGTGATGCTCAAAGCTGGTGCCTGTCGAAGATCAGACCGATCGTTCGCCTGTGGCTCAACGCTTGCGCATGTGTGGCTTGCACCCGCCCGAGGAGAGAGCTCTGGGGTATCCGACGGTAGATCTCCGGCAACAACACGCAAATTTGACTTCAGTCACACAGACTGTCACGCAAAAAAGACAGAACGGCAGATCGTCCTGACTAGAATCAAGCGAAAAAAGCGAACAAGCGAAATCATGGACCAATACAAGGCTTCGGTTCAGGGTGTCGACGATGCCCTGGCAAGGCTCAATGCTACTCTCGCCTCCTACAAGATCTCTGGCAATTTGCCTAAGAAACATGGGGCAGAACCTGTGGCAGAAAGTCCAATTGCGTCTGAGCATTCTTCGACAAGCACGGCACAAGTTCCAGACGAAGTCCGTGGGACCCTAAAGCACCATGTCTATCAGGTGGTCTCTAAAGTTATTGATGAGCCTGTGGATTGGCACACATGGAACGACATGAGCGATGGAGAGGCTGACCAAAAGTACCCCGAGGTTAGTACTGTCGTATGAGATCAATTCATATGTCAACTTTGCCAGCTCACATATGACCTATAGATTGAGAACGAAGATCTCCGACAACTTTTGCTCGCACTTACGGAGTTTTTCTACCTGTTGGACGATGAGCCATACTGCCTGCTCGTCTACCTGGAGCTGGCCTCTACTTACCTTCTCCTGGGGTACCCCGACCTTGCCGCTGGATCTGCCTACAAGGCTCTACTTCTCACTGATGCCGTCCGTGATGACAGCGATGAGTACCACGATCAGGCATATCAGGCCTTCGCCCAGGTTATCTCGCGTGTACCGGCTGAGACAAGGCTTCTCGCTATGGAGAGAGCTCTTGAGAGGGATCCCGAACGCTACCTTACCGACGCAGATGTATGCTCTCCGGGCGAACCTCTGATGGAGGACGACTTCGAGACCCTCATGGCTTGGTGCGAGAACTTCTACCAGAGAGCCACGTAAGCATTGAAAATCATTTCCATAGATTTGAAATAGAGCTGACCTCGTAACAGATACAAAGTTCTGATCCGTTCGCTCATGCTCTGTGGTGATCTTTCCGCTGCTGGCATCTATATGGAGAAAGGACTTGCTTTGTACAAATACGATGACTCTTTTGTGGAGCTCGACCAGAGCCTCAGGAGCCTTGTTGAGGCGCACTACGGAAAGCCGATCGAAGAATTACACGACGATGAGAAGCCGCCTTCTAGCTGGCCATCTGCCTGCCTTGTCAGACGCGAGGTGTATCCCTGGAGCGAGAACGAACCTGATCGCTTCGCCGAGATCGATGAAATCAACGAGATGATGAACGAGGTTGCTCCGAAGTTTGAAGTTAAGGCCGTCGAGCTACCTGCGCTGACGGGCGCTTCTGCAACTGGAGTCTCGAAGCAGCTCGGTGTCTTTGCCAAGGAGGATGTCGAACCCGGTCAAGTGGTACTTGACGAGACATCCCTGCTTACCGTCAACAACCGTCTACAAGACATGCTCTGCGATGCGTGCAGTTCTGATATCCCAGACTTGAAGAGCGCAAACAGAGACTCTGTAGCTGCCTGCTCAGCTTGCGAGGTTGTGTTCTGCAGCCAGGAGTGCCACGATGCCGCTATGGAGAACTACCACCCTGCAGTTTGCGAGACGGATGCAGAGTCAATTCTGAAGGACCCCGAGCCCAGCGAAGCCGTGGACTCGCTATACTCCCTTTTGCTTCTTCGCTGCTTTGCCCTGGCAGAGACTCGTGGCTGCCACCCGCTTGATCTCCAAGAAATCAAGTACATCTGGGGCGACTTCAACTTCACCGACATTGACCGGGACTTCCGTCGCACCGACCCTGCCGACCTAAAGACGGACGCCTTCGCTGGGTTCCCGCGCTCGTTGCCCTTCCAATTCAAGTACAACATCACTCTACCTTTCCACATGCTTGAAAAGATGGATATCGACATCTTTGCCAACCCCCAGTATGATGTGTGGGTGTTCAACACGCTGTTCTCGAAGTTCAGAGGCACAGCTTCCGCTCGACTGTCTGGTACCGGCGGATCTATTGCAAGAGGTCCTGACGTTTGTGCCGTACACCCAATGTGGTGTCTGGCAAACCACTCCTGCGACCCGACTGTCACGTGGGAATGGGGTGGAAGCATCAAGATGTCCACCAGGGAGAAGCGTGCCGAGTGGCAGGGTAAGGATGGCAAGAAGGCAGTCAACAAACCTGGTCTCAAGCAAGGTGAGGAGATCTTGAACCACTACTGTGATCTGGACTTGCCGGTACAGGAGCGTAGAGAATGGGCTCGTGGAGCGCTGGGCGGCGACTGCCAGTGTGAGAGGTGCGTCTGGGAAGCTCAACAACAACAGGCATAGGGTGGATGCCTGAGTTGTTTGCTTGATGTACCCGGGGTGTGAAAGGCCTTTCACACTGCAAGACATCTACTGGCACGACTTTCAACTAGGATACACCGACTTGAAAACATACATTTACATTCATACACATGCTTCGAACGGCAACTCGTGGAATATTCTATTAGAAGTCATATCTGTATGGCTAGCCACGAGATTGCCACACGCCATATCTGACATCGTCCTTCCTTTCAGGTGAATGACAAGCCAGATCAGATGAACTCAAAAGTCATATCAACATCTCGCAGGCGTGTGATGTTACGATGCACAAGCTCACTTGGCATGAGTTGCTGTCGGCTCCACATATCGTATATCACATCTTCATCCTTTCGAGCATGGGATGATCACAAGCAGCTGAATAGTAATGTTTGCGCGGCTCTCAAGCATGTGTCGACATTGGCTTGCATGGGATCTCGTTTGCTACGACTCCGGCCAAGGGTTAAGTATCGTTCAACCCATTCCTCTCTCCAATACCTTTTCATTCCACTACCACCACCGACCCATACCACTCTCTCCTTTGTTCTTACTGACATCCAACCTCTCCTTGACAACACATATACACCAAGAGTTCAATATCTCGCCTCTCACCAACATGAGGGTGATCCACTTTCTCCTGGCTGCCGCGCAGCTTGCCCTGTAAGTTGGAGACCAGGCCAATGGCCGCATTTGTTCAAGGACACCATGTACTGACAGGCACAGCTCCGTCCTCGCCGTCTTCCCGGGTGGCGCTCATAACCTCCCGGCCCATCGCAGCGGTTCTCTGCGTAGCATGATTGCCGGCTATTTCAACGCGACCTCCAGCGTCACTGGGTTCACAGCTCCCGTCACTGGTGTTTCTGTGGCAATCTTGCCCACTCGACCGTTTCCAGCAATATCCACGACACCTCGTTCTCGATCAGCTCCACCTCCATCCAGAACAAGTCATTCCCCGTGTCCGTCGTCACCGTCACCGACAGGACGACTGTCACAGAGACGAGCTGCTCCGCTTCTTCGATCTCGACCAAGCCCTTGGAAACCATTTTGCCGACTTCTTTGGTCGCGGATGACATCGTCAAGAGCACAGTTCCGGCGATTACCAGCATCACTAGCTTGATTCCCGCGGTCAACAGTCCTGGTACCACATCGTTGTCGTCAGCTTTTGAAAACGAGCAGACATCGCAGTCAAACGTGGTAATCATCACGAAGACCGCTTGGTCCACGACCTGGACTTCCATCACGGCCCAATCATCCGCTCCAGTCTCGACTTCGGCGGAGGAACGCCACTCTTCGGTAGACAAAGATCTCAACGATCAGAAGTATCAGCAGCCGATCGATCAGGTCCACGCGGGGCCTACTTCGTCGCCAATGATCACATCGATCAAATCTGTAGCTCCTGTCCTGGCAGCGCCGACAACTTCTTGCACTTCAAACGACACCGCTTCCGTTGGAGTCGTAGGGAAGACGTCAACAAGCCTCGAAGTCTCAAGCTTGATCCCAACCGTCCACACTGGCCTGCCAGTCTTCGGAAACACAGGCACCCGAATCCCCAAAGTGACCCAGTTCCCCCACCCGACTCCTAAGATCCCAATCATCCCGAAACTTCCCTTCGGCCACCAACCGCTCTTCTCGAACGGGACTCTCATCCGCAACCACACGACGCTGAGCTTCTACCACGAGAAGCCGACCGTTCACCCGGGAACCGCCTCCATTTCAAAACACCATATCCCAGTTTCCAGCACGAGTATCCAAGCCGCAAAGTGCACAACGGCCTTCCCACACTCCCCGACCCATGCCTGCACCAGCACTTCCTACGCCCACACGAAGACCATAGCAGTCAACTGCTATGGCTGTGTCGGGGAGCAGGCTAAGGTGACCAAGCAGACATACCACGAGGAAAAGGTAAATTTCCCATTTGCGAGTCCACATTTCCTAGAATGTATACTAACAAATTTCATTAGGTCTGCCTCAACTCCGTCACGGCCACAGTTACGCTTCCCACCAGCAGGAAGACCGTGTGCTCTGGTCCGTTGGTGGCGACTGGCGGCAGTGTGCATTCGAAGGGCAAGCCTTCGTCGACACACGTGGCCAGCAGCGGTTTCGTGACGAGCACTTCTGCGAGTGGCTTCCATGGATCCGGATACGGCCATGGCAACTGGACTGGTCGTGGTTGAAGGATTGGCGAACAGTGAGAGGGGTTTTCCCCTTGGAGATGTTGGGGAAATAGTGATGCTAAGGAGAGCATCTGGCGAAATACTCGAGCGACACTGGCTCGCCGCAGGGCTTTGTTGCTGTGCGGGGAGCTACATCTACAGTGATTAGAATCGAGTGTAAGCCATAAAAGTCAACTGCATATATTATGATTGAAAAGGATATCGTTGAGAATATTAAAACCACAGTGGAACAGAAGACATGATAGATGTACGTCGGAACTTCTTCAGATTCATAACAGGAGCCTTTTTGGCCCCATAGAGTGGCTACGTAAAGAGTACAGGTGCAAAATTAAAAGCCACCAATGTTTTTTTGTCAAAAAAAAGAACGCCCATTGCCTCTAACCATTATGCATGAAAATTAGTCAACACAGACTCGCTTTGCGCAAAAATCTAGTCAACCTCCTCCATGGCGCTCTCGCCGGAGGCGGCCTCTGCAGGGGCCTCGGTGGAGGCCTCGTCAGCGGTGGTGGCCTCCTCGTCGACGTTCAGGCCGAGGGAGACGAGCTTGTGAATGCGCTCGGCGTAGGCGGCGGGCTCGTCGATGGTGAAGCCGGAAACGAGGAGGGAAGTCTCGTAGAGGAGGGTGGTGATGCTCTTGACGGTGCGGTCGTTCTCGCCGTCAGTCTCGACCTTGGCCTTAAGCTCCTTGATGATGGCGCTCGTGGGCGAGATCTCGAAGGTCTTCTTGGAAGACATGTACGAGGACATGGAGGTGTCACGGAGGGCCTGAGCCTTCATGATACGCTCCATGTTGGCGGACCAACCGAACTGGCCAGTACGGATGGCGCAGGGGGAGTTGACGAGCTTGTGGGAGACAACAACCTTCTCGACCTTGTCGCCGAGAACGTTCTTGAGGGACTTGGTCAGACCCTCGAAGGCCTTCTCCTCCTCCTCGCGCTTCTTCTTCTCCTCGTCGGTCTCCTCGAGCTCGAAGTCCTTGGTGATGTCGACAAGCTTCTTGCCGTCGAACTCCTTGAGCTGAGTGAAGGCGTACTCGTCAATGGGGTCGGTAAGGTAGAGAACCTCGAAGTTCTTGGCCTTGAGGGCGTCAAGGAAGGGAGACTTCTCCACGGCCTTGATGTTCTCGCCGGTGATGTAGTACATGTTCTTCTGGTGCTCAGGCATGCGGGTGACGTAGTCCTGGAGGGAGGTGAGGTCCTCGCCAGACTTGGTGGTGTTGTAGCGGAGGAGCTTGGCAAGGACGTTGCGGTTCTGGGCGTCCTCGTGAACACCGAGCTTGATGTTCTTGGAGAAGGCAGCGTAGAACTTGTCGAACTGCTCCTTGTCCTCGGCGATCTCGGTGAAGAGCTCAAGGGTCTTCTTGACGATGTTCTTCTTGATGACCTTCATGATCTTGTTCTGCTGGAGAGTCTCACGGGACAGGTTGAGGGGAAGGTCCTCAGAGTCGACGACGCCCTTGACGAAGGACAACCACTCAGGAACGAGGTCGGTGGCATCGTCAGTGATGAAGACGCGACGGACGTAGAGCTTGATGTTGTTCTTGGTCTTCTTGGCCTCGAAGAGGTCGAAGGGAGCGCGCTTGGGAACGAAGAGGACAGCGCGGAACTCGAGCTGACCCTCAACGGAGAAGTGCTTGACGGCGAGGTGGTCCTCCCAGTCGTTGGAGAGCGACTTGTAGAACGCACCGTACTCCTCCTGAGAGATCTCGCTGGGGTTGCGAGTCCAGATGGGCTTGGTCTTGTTGAGCTCCTCCTCCTCGATCTTGCTCTCCTTGACCTTCTTGGTCTTCTTCTTCTCCTCCTTCTCCTCATCCTCGTCGACCTCCTCGACCTTGGGCTTGTTGTCGTTCTCCTCGTCCTTGGACTCCTCGGCCTCCTCATCGGGGACCTCGGTCTCGGTCTCCTTCAGGACGTGAAGGTAGATGGGGTAGGAGATGAACTCGGAGTGCTTCTTGACGATCTCCTTGATCTTGGCCTCCTTCAGGTAGTCCGTCTGCTCGTCCTTGAGGTGGAGGATGATCTTGGTACCGCGGCCGATTTGCTCGCCCTCGGTGTCGGTCTTGATGGAGAAAGTGCCACCGGCGCTGGACTCCCAGATGTACTGCTCGTCATCGTTGTGCTTGGAGACGACAGTGACTCTGTCGGCAACGAGGTATGCGGAGTAGAAACCAACACCGAACTGACCGATCATGGAGATGTCGGCACCAGCGGTGAGGGCCTCCATGAACTGCTTGGTACCGGAACGAGCGATCGTACCGAGGTTGTTGACAAGGTCGGCCTTGGTCATACCGATACCAGTGTCCTTGATGGTGAGGGTCTTGTTGGCCTCATCGGGGATGATGTCGAGACGGAGGTCCTTGTTGGAGTCGAGCTTGCTAGGGTCCGAGAGGGCCTCGTAGCGGATCTTGTCGAGCGCATCGGAACCGTTGGAGATCAATTCTCTGAGGAAGATCTCCTTGTTGGAGTAGACGGTGTTGATGATGAGGGAGAGAAGCTGAGAGATCTCGGCCTGGAACTCGAATGTCTCGGCCATGATGACGGATGTGTGTGGGGGATTAAATGGAGAGTTGTGTGTCTGGAGAATGTGTGAGTGAGTGATTCTCGGGACGAGTGCGCAACGGTATATGAATAGACCGATGCTGCTGCAGAGACTGGCGGATTGCCCTGGGCAACGGCGGCGACAGCGGCTGCTGCTGCAATGGCAATGGCTGGGGAGCTTCGGTGGAGTGACTTACGGTTTGCTAAGGTCACGGGAGGGTATGCGTGACTGCGTAAAGGTGAGTGTGGTTTGTGGTATGGGTTGGCAAAGGCCGGGTATAACTTGTGAATGTGGTGTAGTGGAGAGGGAGGGAGTGATGAGGCTGAAGAGCTGCCTTCTTATGAGCGCCTGCAAAATATTCCAGCCCGTTCTAGCAATCGACCGCCAGCAGCTTCCACTTCGTTCGACGCTCTTCCAAACTTCTGGGGAACATCCCTGAGGCATCCACGCTTGGGCCTAGACTGGACTGATCCAACATCAACTCGAGTATATGTAGATGTTATATATCTACTGTTATTTATTGCATGTGCGACTAATGGAGCGTGAGATTAACATAGCCTTCATCTCGACGACCTCCACGCGGCCTAATGGTGTGCACCCAATTCCACACGGTTCCCGCCACTGTCATCTTCAAGGCCATCAAGGTTACCAAAGCTCACCGAGCACGGGCTTGAATCCTCAATACTAACATGGAAGCAACAGCGTTCTAGATTTCTATCGTGATATATAACATCCATGTCTTACTAATCACGTCCTCATGCTCGCATCAACCTAGCAAGTCACCCAGCTTGTCACAGTACGCACTCGGCACAACTCCAGCGCCCTCGGCCAAGAACTCCTCCTTCTTGCTGACGCCAGTCAACACACACAGCGTGCCTCCCAGCCCGCCCTCAATACCAAACTGAATGTCCGTGTTCAGCCTATCTCCAACCATACAAGCCCTCTTGCGATCAAACTTGAACTTGCCCTCGATCGCGTCCATCATAGCCTGACTGGGCTTTCCCAAAGCCAACGGCTCTTGTCCGGAGGCCTTTACAAGAGGCGCACTCATAGCGCCAGCGCCAGGGAACAACGATCCAGCGCTCGGAAGGGTCGAGTCGATGTTCGTAGCCAAGAACTTTGCGCCGCGGCGGAGGTACGCCTGGCCATACGCAACTTTGAGATAGTTCATGTGGTAGTCAAGGCCGGTGAGCACGATCGCAACATTCTCGTCGAGAGCCTCGCCGCTGGCAATGCGTTCAAAGTCTTCGGGCTGGACGTCGCGGCGCAGAGCAGGGTCGGTGCCACCGCAGTGCGGGACGCCTTCAGAGTCGAGCTCCTGCTCCATGCCACTCTCACCAAGCACGTAGACCTTGTTCTTGGGCCCTTCGAGCTTGAGGATGCGCGCGATGTAGATGGCGGCGCTGTAGGATGAGCCAAAAACTTCGTCCTGTGACGATTGTCAGTCCCGCTATTTTCAGCGATGGGCCGCGCGATCCACTAAACGTACCTCCGATGCAGAGATGCCCATGCTATCGAACTTCTTCTTGTAGTCCGCGCGGGACTTGGTGCTGTTGTTCGTCACAAATACGAGTTGTTTGCCTGATGTTCTTGTGAGCGTCGTATTCTACGCAATCTCCCGACGTTCTTGACACATACCTTTCTTGCGCAACATATCAAGTGTCTCTGCCGTGCCAGGGAACTTGTGCTCGCCGGACCATAGCACACCTATCCTTCTCTTATAGTCAGCCTACTGGCTCTTTTTCTTTCACAGCTCTCCAGTCGCATAATCCGATATCGTCGTGAATGGGCGGGTCTTGCGTACCATCGCAGTCGAAGAGGAACACCTAAACGAAGTCAGCAATCTCATCATGAGACGGAAGCACTTCAATTGTAAGAAGCTCACATCGAACTGGTCAACAAAAGCATCGATGCCGGCCTTGTCGCCAGTCAAGTATTTGGGCTGTGCCATCTTGCTCGTTGCTACTGGAAAGAAGTGCCTTTGCTGAGCGAACTGTGAGGAGCGATTGGTTCTGAGCACGGTAGTCTTTGTCGGGAGAGATGACTTGACAGGTACACGCAGAGCACGGGTCAAGATCATGAACAACCAGATGATGTGTAGGTTGGGACTTTTTGGCACGTCTGTTTGGAGGGGTCCTGCCCTGCCGAAGGTCGGACTTTAATCTTGCCGGCGTCGGCTGACTCAGATCGGGACGACTCCACCTCTTGGTTAACGACACAGCTCGTGCTTTCGTACCCCACTGCCGGCGGTATAACGGACTAAGAGGTGTTGTGAAGGCGATGTCTTTGCACCTCCACGAGATATCATGAACGCTCCTGTTCATTGGCCACCACCAACTGAGCTGCTCTATCGCCAAGCGGATGGCACGGCTGTGAAGGCGGCCGACGCCGACAAGGTGCTTGCCGATGAGATAGTGAATGAGGTCGACGCCATTCTCGAAGAAGCATATGATGAGGCGCTCCAGGGGGCTTACGAGGCGGCGTATGAGGCGGCTTACGAGGACGCATACATGAAAGTTATAAAGATATTTGAACGTGGAGAAGAGCAATGTGAAGAGGAAGCTGGTGAAGAAATTGGAGAGGAAGATGGAGTTCTAGCTGAAGAGGAAATCAGAGAGGGGGGGCAGGGAGGAAGCCAACGACGAAGGCGGAGAGCAACTCGAACAGGGAGCTAACGATGAAGAAGCCGAAGCGCATGCCAGCATTGAGCAGCCGCAGGAAGATACTCCTCCACCGGTAGCCGACGGCGTGCATCGCATTCTACAGGCAGGAAACTGCCCTCTCGAGATCGGCCTGTGGCGGGAGATCTTGTTCAAACTCGAGACACCCATCGAGATGACCGTACAGCAATTCGATCTGGTCTGGCCCTACATGACCAACTGCTGGACTTTCAACAGCAACAGCCACTCGTACGGCGATTATTTCCTGTACCGCTGCGTCTTTGGTGCAAAGGACAGGGGAGCAAGCGGCCACGGTGTGCGAGCGAAGAAAAGAAGGGCAATCACCGGATGTCCTGCATTCCTGAAGATGATCCCGCAGTACGTTGGCGAGCCCGGAAGCGTTGTCGGGTATATCCTACAGAGGCCCAAGAACCCTCACAATGATGACCACAGCCTCGAAACCGCCGATATGGTGAAGATGAACTCGGCTCTCGTCGACATGGTAGCCTACCAGCTCTCTCTTGGGAAATCCGTTGGCGAAGTGCGAGACACTATGCGTGCAAAGCATGACAAGGTCGCGGAGAAGCATTTCCTTGACGCTGGCGGTAGAAAGATGGACTACCAGGTCGTTGCTAACATTCTGAGGCACCCCAAGCGCTGAGTCCCAGCGAAGCCACATCCCACGGGGACATGAACAGGGTCGTCAATACGAAGTCGACGATCGAGCTGAATGGACACTGCCATTGCGGCAAAAGTCAAGGACCCCGCCAACAGCTCTTTAGCGAACACCAGAATGCTCTCAGGCTCAGGAAAACTGTCGATTGATATGCGACCAAACTAGAAAACAAAAACATATCCCTCGAGACCGAAACCCAAATTCTCATTCTGACCATCTACCGAGAACCGCCAAGTCGTCTACGCTGAAACTCTCAGGCATCTCAGGGAAAAACCAGTTCCACTACCTTTGCGCTCTACCCGCGCCGCCCAAGTCCTCCTGCATCCTGGCTCTCCTCAATCTCCTCTCCACTTCCGCCGCTTCTCGCAGGACCCTATGCACCTCGACGGCGCTTTTCGGCTGCTCGTTACTGGTGCGATTCGCTGGTGACAACGACAGAACCTGCTGCTGCTGCTGCTGTTTTTGTTGTTGCCGATGCTGCTGCGGAGGCCATCGGTCTGAAACGCGCACGCGACTGAGCGGTTTGGGGCTTTGGACTGACCATGGCGATGGCGATGGCGATGCTGGAGAGAGGTTGGAAGCATGGAAGGACTGTTTGCGCGCAAGGGATAGTTTTACGACTCGGCTGATGGGTCGCAGTGCCGCTGGTGTTGATCTTGGATTTGAGGGACCGAAGTCGGCGGCGCGTAGGATGGTAGACGGAAGCTCGGCCGGGGTTGCTTGCACAGAGTTGTTTCGAGTTGAAGATGGGGTGAAATAGGTAAAGGTAGGCGAAGGTGTTGCGTTGTTGTTAGGTGTATCTTTGTGTTGGGTTGCCGATATCGTTGGCGTCGGAGGTCTAGTAGTGGCCATCTCGCTCAACTGCCCGGGTGTCGGTCGGGGCGTAGTGTCATGTTGTGTTTTGTTCGAGATGTCGATGTCCATCTCAGCAGCTATCGCATGCAAGTCTTCCAACAACTCGCTCATGGAACACGACTTGACTTTCGACGATCGCTGGGGCTTCGGGTCATGTCCACCGGTCTCAGGTTGATCGATAATTCGGTCCGTTGGCGGTGAACGTTCGTCAACAGAGCCAAGTTGAGACACGGCTTTCGAGACCCTGACCAAATTCTCTGAAAGCCTCTGGGTAGACTCGCGTGTGAGAGATCCTCTGCGGGTGTCGTAAGCCAGACGATCGAGAATGCCTTCATGCTGAACCACAATAAACCGACCACAGTCTTTGACTAGCTCGGTCGCGTTCGACGGTTTAGCATCACTCGGCAGTGCATTCATCAGTGTCGGGCTTGACACAGTCACACCCGCACCATAAAGGTGTGCAGCAGCTTCCAGTACACGATCATTGTCCTTTACGCTCTCGCGCCGCTTGCAGCCTTGCTCGGCAGCGCAGTCGGGACAAACGTCTTCTGCATGCAAACGCTTAGCTCTCTCCTCAAAACCCCACGGGCTCGTCGCCTCCAACTGCAACAGCTGGGTCATGCCAACGGGAATGTACGCACCACTTCGGCTTTGCTCCACCATATCTTTAGTCGGACTGAATTTACGAGTGGCGGTTGGTGGGCGGCGGCTATGACGGGGACAATTGTTGATCGTTCCAGTCTGCGGCGAGCCCGAAGCATTGCCAATTTCCTAAGGCTGACTTCTGCGACGGGTCAAGGAGTTCTCGCTTGTACGGCGATCGTTTCCGGAGGTGGTAGCTAAGCTCTCTTTATTACTCTGTGATGCTCCTGGGTTGCCGGTCTCAGGTCGAGATTGAGGCTCGGGAGGATCCCTGAGCATGGGCATAGAGCGAGCAGGTTGAGGAGCGTGTATGTATGACTCTTCTTGAGGCACCGAACGTTGGATAGGAGACTCGGGTCTAATGGGAGAGCCGGTGCTTGTCCTTCGTGGAAAACGGCGGATGTGCAGTGGGAATATCAACTCGACAGAAGGCTCATCGTCTACATGACAATGTGGTTTATGGATTCTTGCGTGTCGTGTTTGTCCTGCTGGTTGGAAGTGCAGGGGCGCAGGCACTGCATTCATTAGCTCCAGGCTTCTTATCCTAGCCGCCACTTGACCCGAAGGTATTTGCGACACTCTTCTATCTACGATTGATGTTCGTTGTGCTTTGTCTTCGGCTTCCGAAAGCCCATCAAACGACGCCAGTGGAAGCGAGGCTTCGGTTTGAGCGGAGCAAGGCTCTGCGTGTCCTCTGCAGGTTTTACAGTCGTAGGTGTCGCCTCGGTCTCGCTCGACATTATCTCGCGGAAGCGTGATGGCTGGTCGGGATGGTGAGGCGACCTCGTCGGAAGTGCTGGCATACTCTGAGCGGACTTTGCACCGCTGTTGTAGCCGATGGTTGCCTGTTTCGTGGTCGGCCGATCGAGTGGTGCATTGCTCACGACTGCATCTGTCGGAGGAACTGCCTTCGGGACATTTGGCTCTGCATCCTTCATGTGAATTGTTGAAGCAACTCTGGTAAGACTGTGAGTGTGGGCTGGCTCCTCTACTTCTGGCTCCTGGACAGAAGACGCTAGAGACACTGACGATCGGGCGGATAGCGGTGTTGGGACTTGACCTGGTTTCTCTTTCTCTTGCGCAGAAGCTGTTCCCTCCTTCGCAGGTTGCGTCGGCGTTCTGAATACGGGCTCGGTCTTGTTGTGCACAGTATCCGCGCAAGTCTTTTCCGGTAGAAATGAGCGGCAGGTCGGAGGTCGATCCATCGACCGAGAAGCTCCTACTTCTGCCGCCATCTTCTCCGCCTGTAGTCTCGCGATAGTCTCACTGATTTCCCGAGATGCAGACGGCGTCAGCGGAACGCCGATCTCCTGCTTGCAACTCTCGCAAACTGAAGAGTGGTGGTGCAGTTGTTTGTCGTGATCCAACTGCTCTACAGGAGGCTCTTCTTTCCGCGCCCCTCGCGGCTTCAGGATACCGTGCAAGGCCTTCGACGACGTAGGTTTTCGGGCATTGGCTGGCGGCGGCGCTGGATCTGTCTCCCAAGACATGCCCTCGATCTCCACTCTTGGTGTCATCACTGGTGTTATCAAGGGTGTCCGCGACGGGGTACCGTTCACAAATGGCGTGTGTCCCGCGCTTGAGCCCTCGAAACTTTCTTGAGACCTGCGTCCTGTGAAATGGAAGAACGACCGGGTTGACGACCCCATTCGCTCCGCCGACCTGCTGCCGTAAAAGCCGGCCGTGTCGTTTGTGAAACTCGAGTGTCCAGATATCGAGGAACGGGACGACCGACGCGTCAGATCCTCCACGCTGTCGCCTGTTGCAGATCTTGGATGCGTGCGTGAGCCAGCGGTAGTGGTGTTGATCAAAGATGGCTGACTCTTGTGCACCAGTCTTGAGAGCTTCTTGCGCTATCCCAACGATGTTAGCACTCATTGCTGACGGCTGGCTTGGGTGTTGCAACGTACAAGCTTCCGCGCAAATGAGTCGTTCATCGCTTTGCCAGGTGGTGGCGCGCGTAGTGCCAACTCCGACTGTATAGAGCTCGAGGTCATGTACACGCAACACGGGAGAGTGGCACTCGCCAGACATGAAGCTAGTGTCAGTGGCAGTGCATTGGGTGAGAAGATTTGGGGAAGCCGGATTAGTGAGGGAATGAAGTGACAAGGAAACGATGCAGCGTAGTGAATGATGGGTCCGAGGAGGTTTCAAAGAAGAGGAGTTACCACTGGATGATGTGTGCCAACAGCTAGGTAGGTACCCAAGTGCTGAAGATGAAACGATCGCACGACCGGAAGCTGCGACATGTCGTTGAACGGCAACTGCGTTTGACGGAAAGAGGAAGCCGCAAATTACGGACAAGAGACCAGCGTTGGTAGACAAATTCAATCAGGCGATATAATACACAGCAAATCTACGCTGTATTTACAGAAGTAAAATCTTACTTAAGGACGGCCTGCAGGCTCTCGAGGACCTATTTACGAATTAGTCACCAGTTCCGAATAGTTGCAGCAGGACGTCGAAGAACAAACCTCAAGCTCGATCTTGGCCTCAGCAATGTCCTGCTCGCTACCGCTGCCGCCGGCGATCTTCTGAGCCTCCGCAATCTGGTTCTTGACGGCCTCTGCGCTGAAGTCCTCAAGAGCGTAACCCTCAACAGCGTTGATGCTGAGCTTGGAACCGGGCTGGACAGTAGCGAAACCGCCAGAAACTGTTCATGTACCGGATTAGTCCCTTGTCCGTAAAGTTGTCCGAGGATCCTTGGATGATTCCACTTCTAAAACAGGTGTGACGTACGGAAGAACTGCTTGCTGGCGCCAGCCTCCTCAATGATCTCGACAAGACCAGGCTTGAGCTGCTCAATGGCAGGGACGTGGTTGGCGAGGATACCCATCTCACCGGACTCGGCGGGGATGTTCACCTGAACGCTGTTCTCGGGGTATCAGTTCCGCAATTCGCTCAGGGTTCGATTCTTTTCCGCTCGTATTGCGTTTTCCCCGTGGTCAGACGTACACATCGTGGGACTTGTAGATAGCCTGTGCGCAAGGATATCATCAGCTCAGTTCACATGTGCGCATTTCCACAAGCTCTCAGCATCCCTCCCTCAATCCGATCCTTTCCACCTGCACCTCTTCCTCGACCATTTCCCTCCCGTTTCTCCTCGCTCTCTCCCCCCCATCTCTTCTTAAACTCCTCGAAGCTCCTTCAATGTCTCCCCTAACGTACCTGGTGAGGCAGGGCCAAGCTCAGCTGGATCTTGTCGGGGGCAACATCAGCGTATCCGCGGCGCTGGACGGTGCGGAAAGCGTTGAAAGCCGGGCGGGCGGCGCGAGCGACACGGAAGGCGTTCATTATGGCGGTTCGGTGGGTTGGAGAGGAGGATGAGTGCTGTAGCGATGGAGGTATCCCCGTGTAGTCGGGTCGCAAACTGTTGCTGTTGCTGGGAAGGAGCGTTGCGGGAAGGGCCGAGCTTCCCGTTGGCCGGCTCAAATCGGAATGGAAGCTCGACTTGAGCTTCACGTCCGACGATACCTATGTACTTCCTGCCATGGTTTTCCTGATGAATGAACGACTGAGGCGTTTCTCAACTCATGGGGAAGTTGCCACTGTTCATTTGCCACGAGAAGCATTACAAAAAGGCCAAAAGAGCGGATGTCAATCCAACCCTAACCCTCTTAACACCAACTAGACAAGCTGCCCATGGAACATTTCGAGGTAAACCACTCTCTGTATATGTCCTGTGGATCATTATGGTACAGAATTGGATGCAGTGGCTTTGGGTTGTATCGCTAGCTGATTTGTCGTCAAGAAATGATTGCAGGTCAATTGTTACATAGTGTCTGTTTCGAAGTCGAAGGCATCGGTTGCTACGTGTTTACGAATGTGTTAATTGTAAGAAAACATTGGTCACATTCATTTGATGTACTAGAAAACGGCTCCGGATTATTTCGGTCGTGTGGCCTTCGAGAGGGTAATAGATTCGTCGAATGGCTCTCTGTTACATATGTCTCTGTGACATAGATTGACTCGTTTAGAACATCCGAAAATCGTCTCTATCGTTGCCATTGTGAAGGAAATACAAATTAAACACAGCAAATGAAAAGACCAGGAATGACATTCCCGCTACTCACATCACCATCCGTCCAAAAAGACTCACTCCCTCTTCTTATTGTTCCTCGGCAAGCCCAACCAGAGCAACAAAATAAACACCAAAAGCGCCAAGATAATCGGCTGCAACACCTGCACGCCCTTGGCCTGCGCCAAAGCACCCACCGCAAAAGGAAAGATCGCACCACCACTGCCTCCGAACGCCGCGGCGAAACCAATGGCCGACACGTGCAAGTGCTTGGGCAGCAGCCTGGTCATGACGACGACGGCAGCAGGGAACAGCGGACCCAGGAAGAAGCCCTGCAGCGAGACGGCAACGGCAGAAACGTAAAACTGCGGCACGAGCCAGAAGAGCAGTTGCAAGCCCGCCGAAATGGGGAGGTAGATGATGATAGACAGCCGCTCGCCGACGCGCGGCGTCACGAAGCCCAGTATCACTCGTCCGACTGTGATCCCCAGCCAGAAGCCCGTGGCGACCATCCCAGAGGCGAACGGCGCGCCGTTGCGGACGTCCATCATGAACACTACGATCCAGCCGCCGAGCGCCACTTCGGCTCCCACGTAGCCCAGCAGGAACAGAGCCGCGAGCCAAGTCGTGCGGGCGGCTGGCATACGGGCAATGGCTTCTCGCAAGCGCGAGCCCGCCGCGTCGGAAGTGCGAGGGTTCGCGAGACGGAAAGAGGCTGCGTCGGCTTTGTAGAAGGCTGCGAACGAGGTCCCGAGTTCGAGTGCGGCGGCGCCGATCATCACATAGTACCAGTAGTACCAGGGCAAGCCGGCCGAGGCGATCATGGAAGTGGCGATGAGGGGAGCAACGACTGCTCCGGCGCCGTAGACTCCGTGGAGGATGCCTAGGAGTTCGTTGGCGTTGGCCATGGCGCCGACCCACGCGTTCCAGCCCGAGTCTTCTATGCCGTTGCCCAGGCCGGCGAGCATGTAGGCGATGATCAGGACGGGGTAGGGAGGGTGGACGGCGATGATAATGTAGGCGACGAGATGGCAGAGAGGGCCCATGACGGCGACGCCGCGTTGGCCGAATTTCATGTGGACGGCATTGTTGACGAACGCCGCTATGGTGTAGCCGACGAAGGGCGAGAGGAAGATGAGTGAGATGATGGTGTAGGAGAGTTCATAGTATTCCTCGAGATATGGGATGATAGCTCCATAGGCGGCATCGTTCATGCCTTCTGATGGTCAGTTGGGCTGGCCACTAAGGAGTGTAGAGGTTCATACCCATTACGGCAAACGCCCAGAGGACGGCTGGAAAGCGGTAGAGGTTGATGCGTGGGTTATTCCAGGTCTCCGGCTGCTCTGCAGACGCGGTTGTTGGTGACGGTAAACTTTCGTTCCTGTCTTGCGTGTTTTCGCCATCGTTCAGACTGCGCCCTCCATCAGTTGTCATGAGTTTGGGAGACACTATGGGCCTGTCCTGCTTGAGCATGGCTGGTTGCAATTCTATTGGTTCTTCCATGACGACGGTAGAAGAACCGCCATTGCGGTGCTGGACACTCATGCTGTGCGGATCGATCTTGGGGAGTGATGGATCTTCCCAGCCTTTAGCTGTTTCGATAAAAGATGAAGATGAAGAGGAAAGAAGAGCGGACTTAGAAAACCGCAGAGCTCACAGACATTAACATGAACATGTAGGCAGGCGTGAACAATTCGTGTCTTTAAACAACTCATAGCACCGGTCTGGTGTGGAAGAAAGGCGCGGAAGTCCGCCAACGCAGCGGGAGGATCCCATCCTCGCTGCTTCTGTACAAACAAGAGCATACCGCGTCCTTGGCGATGATGTGTTTTAGGTACGTCTTTCTTTTCTACGCGGCGGGTTGCCCCAAAGCGGAAGATATTGCCGCCAGTCCGCCAGTAGTGCGGAGAAATAGATGTGGGCCTTGTGTTTTCCCCGTCCCTTGGTCCTCTCAAATCTGTGGGGATAATGAATGTGAGAGAATCCACGTTTGTTAGGTAGCATTTGCAGTGAAGGTATGGTAGGCAGCTTCCAAGGTGAGGTAAAGGAGACAACGTTGTTTACTTGGCTGGGTGAAAAGAGACTACATGTATGCTCATCCGAGTCCTTAAGAGCCATATAGAACGAAATCCACAAGAGTCTGAGGATGAAGAAGTTAGGATTTTTGTCAAAACTAGAATTTGGTATATATCATTTCATGCGTAAGGTATCAAACAAGCCGCACAGAGAATCAGAAGAAGGGGAGACTAGTCAAAATGACAATCGTAAAAAGAAAAGGAAAGCAGAGCTCTCCGGGACCAAACACCTAGCCCAACCAACGTCTCCCCATGCAGTGCATGGTATTTTCTATCATTCGCTGTCCACCTGTAGCCAGTGTAGACACTCGGCATGCCCTGCCCTGCCGTGCCCTGCCAAACCCAACCTAGCCCATTATCTAGTCCGTTACAAAGAATTAAAACAGATTCTTTTTTTTTCTCACTTTCACTCTCTCGCATCCATGGTCGTGGTGCACGTGAAGTCGTCGCAATCTTGTTGAATTTCGGTTGCTTTGAGGTGTCTTGTTCCCAAATTTGTCGAAAGCACGGACGGCGGCAGTTTTGGAAGATTCACATGGCGTGAATTGGATCGTACTTCGCGTGCCGTGCTTACTTGTCGCCACCACCACCCGGCTGCAGTGCGTGACTGTGACCGGGAGCTCTGAATACGGTTCCGTTTTCTTCCTGTCGACACACAAGGGCATTCTGCACCCAAGGGTCGGCCAGGACGTCATCCATAGTGGCGCGCTTGCGAGGATCCAGTTCCAACATGCGGCCAATAATATGTCTTGTTTCACGCGGCAGCAGACGGAGAAGACGCATAGGACCCTTGATAGTAGCTTGCTCGCCAGAGGTAGTCGATTGGCGAGGAGGTGGCTGTTCGTTGTGGTGCTTGTGGTGGCTCTCCTCGGCGTGAGCACCAGTCGGGTTGCGAGATGCAGGTTCGGATTGTGTACCACGGTGAGTATGAGGAGTCATGGAACGACGGTTTGCCTCCAGTTGACGCTCTTGCTCCGGATCAGGCGGGGAGACGAAGAGACGGTACGAGTTGTCGGAGATGCGAGGTGCTTTCCAGGGGAAGCGGCGGAGAGTCATGCAACAGAATATTATAGCTATTGACCAAACATCCGCCGGTCGAGGATCGTACTTCTGGTTGTCGTAAACTTCGGGCGCAAGGTAGGGATCACTGCCGACGACACCTATTTGTTGTCAGTATTGAATTCTCAATCATTGTTGAATTTTTGCTTACCTGTCGCCAGTACAACCTCATTTTCAAATGGATAGCGGAAGACAACCGCACTTCCGAAATCAATCAGTTTCATGATACCGTGCTCGTTGATGACGACGTTGTCGAGCTTGAGATCACGATGTGCCAATCCCATCTGATGCAAGTAACACACACCACTGATGATTTGCAATGTAGCGCAAGTGATCTCATCCCTTGTCATCTTGCCAGTCATGACCGTAGCGAACAGATCGAACGGTGCGTACTCCATGACTTCGTACCACTTGCCCTTCTCGTGGATGATGTCGATGGTTTCGATAACGTTGCCGTGGTGCAATGTCGAGCCAATGCAGAATTCGGCAGTAACCTTCTTGTTGTACTCCCTCTCGGACTCGTAGGCGTGGCGGTCACGGAACTGCTTCACAGCGAACGTAGTACCATCGCCTGTACGCTTCATAAGGCGCACTGATCCTCCAGCACCCGAGCCGAGTATTTTGCCAAACTTGCCGTATTTGGACACCAGACCGTGATCGTCCGCAAAAGGCATGTTAGGCGTTTGCGAGCCACTAGCAGGCGGCGTCCTCGTACCATCTCCCGACTCTGACCTGCGCTTTGCCTCCTTTTCCTTCTCTTTCTCCTTGCTGTGCTTGAATTCGCCAATCTTGAAGAAGCGTTTGAGGTTGGATTTTGAGCTCGCGGGCTTTTCGTCGTCGTCGTGTTTTTTGCTGCCGCCGAAGAAGCTCGAACGCTTGCTCTCAGACTTTGACTCGTTCAAGGTCGTTGCACTACCCATTGTGCCGATCGATCTTGGAAGTCCAGAAACCGTAGGTGGCATTGTGCCTGGGACTGTACCTGAGCTCGTAAAGCCCTGGGCGGGATCCCGGTTGCCGAATCTGAAACGCTGCTCTGTGGTGGATTGCTGCCTCAAGTGGTGCGATGGTTGCATTGCAGGGGTGCCAGGAGCAGTGGTCGAAGGGCTAACATCAGAGGACGGCGGCTCGGAGTCTCCACTGGGCCCAATGGAGAATTGAGGGCCATGTTTCGGGTGCGCAGGAATGCCTCCGGGCTGCTCGGAGACGGGTACGGATGTGGGTGCTCTTTGTGGAGAGGCCGACCTCTGCGGTGTCATGACATCTGGCACTGACCGTGGAGGTTGCTGCTGATTGAAGAATGGTTTGCTATCGCGGCTCTTGGTGGCGGCCGGAGTAAGTGGAGGCGAGTGGACGGCAGTGGTGGGAGGAGACGGTCTGGGAGATGCTTCGGTCGAGCCAGCGTGCATATGTCTCCTGCTCGGTGTTGCAATGCCTGAAGGAGTCGCAGCGCCCGAAGGAACCTGAATAGAAAATTAGCACACGCGGAGTGAAGTGTGGTGTTGGAAATGCGCACTCTTGAAGCTGGCATTGAGCCAGGAAGCGAGACAGGCTCAAAAGCATGATGCTGCATGCGGGAGTTTTGAATGTTATTCTGAAGAGTGGTTTTCAATTGAGCGATTTCCTGCTCAGTATTGGGATTGCTGTCATCCCCGTCTCTTTCGTTGGACATTTGGATGTCTTCCAGGCTGTGGTCCGGCGCGATCTCTTGATTTTGTGAGGCAAAGCGCACGCCAGCAGGCTGAGCGGAGGCCATTGTGACGGAGTGTGTATGGCAATTTTTGAGGTAGAGAAGACAGTATATCGAAGATGCAGGCTGTCGAAGTACGGCAGCACTGGTCTTAGCGAGTGGTGAGTAGTTCTCTGAGCAGAACTAGCCCACCGTCCGTTCCCGTGGAGCTCCCGAAGGTTAGGCGTAATAAGAACGTCACGCCGAGTGCGTGCGTCTGGACCAGGGAGTTTGTTGTGCAGAGAATGATAGTGATAGCAGACAGATGGGCGGCGACCGAGTGTATTGAAGAGGCAGCGGGCGGTGTCGGTGTAGTGAAAGAAGTGAAGCAGGTCGAGTGCCGCCGGGGTTCGGAGACAAGACAGAGCAGGTTCACAGCGAAAAGCTAAGCTGACTGATGACTGTGAGGGCGGCGGGGTGATCGGCGAGGGTTATGCTCGTGAGGCGGAAGGGATGATGGAAGGGTGAGTTGGAATGTCAGCAAACGAGTATGCTCGTGAGCGAGGGTAGAGCTAGGTAATAGCGGATTTGTCTGTAAGGCAAGGTATCCCAAGATACATGTATTGCAGGACAAAACTATGTAATGAAAGAGAGAGAGGAAACAGCTGCCTACCAACTCTTAGCCGGGGCGTGGGGGTGGGCTCTTCCTAAGTTATCCACACAAGCGCAAACACAACATGGGCAGACACCGATCTCTCTCGAGGTCAAGCACCCTCTCATAGGGCCGAGCTACACGGCCGAGCTACAGAGGTAGTCCTCTTGACTACCACTAGGTACGAGTCTGCAACACAAGAAAGCTGCATCTCTGCTCTCATCGACCATCCAGCGATCGACTCTTTTCCCATCAAAGCCATACCCGACCGCCGGTTTCAAAAGGGAAAATTCACTTTCAAAAAATTCTCTTCGGTCGTAGGCACCTGCATACACAAGTCGATGAAGCACATGCCTCAGATTGACATGTTACCACGCCCTGGTGCGGCACACTTGCCGGGCTGGGCAGAGCGAGTTGGGAATGGGCAGATTGGAACAGAAAGGCTTGCTCAAGCCCTTCCGTCTTCCCTGCCGCCGATCTGACCGCATCATTATTCGTGTGTCGTGACCCGTTGGCCGCGCTAACGTACCACAAAGTCTAGACCAGCACGTGCAAAAGCAACCCTTTTGCCAGTCCTGTCATGGGCACTAAGGCGGTATCCCCCCAATTGGTTTTGATAATCACGACTATCATCTGCGTCTAGCTACTTTTACCCTATGTCATCATTGTTGCACACCATCGTTGCGCTGTGAGGCCATCTTCATCATTCCATGAAAAAGACTTGAAGTGATGATTGATCTGTTGTCGCAAATACTGTAACAATCAGATCAACCTTCCTTCCTTCCGTCCCACTCCTTCCAGGCGTTCCTGCATTAAATCATAGCCCCGTGGCTGCAGGGATCCGTCCGCGTGTCGTCTCCTGCCTGCTGTGCCTGCCTCCTGGTAATCTTGCGACTCTGTCCAACCATCAAGTCCTCAACGCCAGGCATGACGACAGTCGAGTCCCCAACAAGTGATGACAGCCACACTGTTGACTGCAATCACCGCCTTGTTTGGTGGAATCAGACACATAACATTTCATCGTGGTTGCACACATAATCCGATCGATTCCCAACGCGCATACAGATTCGCACCCTCCCTCCACACTCGTCTTCTCCACAAGCATCGCGGTCTGAATTGGTCTCTTGATCCATGGATCCTCGGATGTCTTCAACCAACCCTCCAAATAACGGCAATGACGTCTTGTCTTCTCTGTCTTGTGTCATCTATCTAGACGTCAAGTATCTCCTGCCATAGCAGAGAATCAGATAAATTATACAACTCTCTAGATTCACGTGTAACTTAATTCAACTCCGATGCTGTAGCTTTCTCGGTACCTAGCTAAAACACGTTCGTGCCTACCTACCCACTCCCAGTCCCAAATCATCTAATCAGACCAAGTCAAGTCAACGCGAAAACAATCTTTAACTCGTCTCCAAACGAAACACACCGTCTTGAGAATTAGTCAATTATTTTTCAGAACATCCTGCTCATGGGCTTGATCCGCGACGTACACTCCAGGCGACAAAGTTAACGTTTGACGACGAAGTAGGTACTGATTTCACCTTCGATTATCACGACACAGTCACAACAGCCATAAATCAACCATGAAGTATACTATGTTACATGTAAATATATCTTCGATGATCATAAGTAGGTGCAAGAATTGAGAGCCCGTATTTTTCTACCGTCGATTACAAACCACTTAGACGCAAGCAATCTCTCTAATAAATGCTTGACTGATCTCACTCAGTCACTCGACCAGACTCTATCTTGGGAAAACGAATCGAGGGGTATAGGCGCAGTGCACGTATATCAAAAACACCAAAACAAGAAGGCCACCGTTGATGTGAAATTACCAAGCACAAAAAAAATCCCTTGAAAAACGCCGTCCCAATGCAGAACTAGAAAGATTCGCCCAACCAACCAACATGAAAACCGATAAAGAAAAAGAAAAAACAGAAACGGTCACACTCCACCACCCAAATCAATCAGTTGACCTCCTCCACCTCAGCCATAACACTCTCCCCCTCATCCAACACATCCATAACCTTCTTCATCCCCTTCAACATCTCCTCCGCATGCGCCACAAGCAACAACTTCTCCGCATTAGCCGGCAGACCCAAGTAAGTAGGCGGCTCGCGCTCCGGCAACTCCCTGTTGACCCAAGCCAAAAAGTCCGCCTTGCTGGTCCCGCTAGGAAGCGCGACCCCGACGCTCTTGTCCCCCGCAACCTCGCCAATAACATTGAAGCCTTCCTCGAAAGCATCGGGCGTCAGAGTCTTGCAGACCAGGCCCGTGAGAGCCGCGAAATCGCCAGAGTCGTCCACCTTGCCGCCGTACAGCTCCGTGACGAGCACGCGCAGCAGTTCCCAGGGGATGCTGCGCGGCGCGACGTTGGAGCGGCCGCGCGCGGCGCCGTCGATCCACCACTGGATCACAAACGCCGAGCACTCGTAGTCGGCGTCGTTGAACTCCCAGAAACTGCTCCAGCCCAGGCGCGGGGCGTAGCGCAGGCGCTCCTGCACCACGGCGTGCAAGTACGAGAGCAGGAAGTGCACACGCGCCTTCTCCACCGGCTGCTGGACGGCCTTGTCCGGGAGGGACGAGAGCGAGTCGCGCATGTTGGCGCGGATCCCCGCGGGCTGCTCGTACATGAGGACGCGGGAGGCGCGCAGCAGGGACGAGGGGATTTTCGGGCTCGTTTCCATGGATAGGAAGAGGCGGAAGTCGGCGTGCGGCTTGAGCGAGTCGATGCGCTTGACGAGATTCTGCAGCCACTCGGCGGCGAGGTGTACGTTCTTGATTTGCACCCAGGAGCCGTTGGCAGCGGCGCTGGCGAGGGCAGCGTCCGCGCTGGCAACGCTCTCGTTGGAACCCATGGCGACGTTGGCACACGACGCGGAAGTGCGCTCGACGAGCTGATCGACCTTGTAGGACGCGTCGAAGCCAGGGCTGGCACAGAGGGCGACCGGAGCACCTGATGGGTTCTCTCTGACGATGCGGGCGAGATCTTCCGTGACATCCAGGAAATTTTCACCAAAGACAGTGCCAACGAAGCGCTCAGTCGCAGGCACCAGACGGTCGATCCTCATCAGCTTGATCATCAGCAGCTCCTTGAGAGCCCTGGTGCTGGCATTGCTCTCGTTCTGCAAGCCCGGCACGCAAGTTTCGGCGTTCTCCTCGCCGAAGAAGCGCTCGAAGCCTTCTTCATCGGCATTCGCAAGAGCATCCTTCAAAGCGCCAATGTTTGAAGCGGATGTCATCGCTTGCGATTTGGCCTCGGGGTCAGAGTTGACGTCGGCGCCCACGACACGCTTGTCCAGGAGAATGTCAATGATAGACTTGTCCATAGGGAACGGTGCCGCCTGAGCAAGTAGCACAGCGAAAGTCAGCCTGTCCTTTTGCAAGAGCGAAACTGAAGTCTCGCGGTAGGTAGTGCTGAACAGATCTCTCAGAATAGCTTCAACACGTGTCTTGGGATCACGCTCCGCCGAGGCACGAGCGGCAGCAAGGACCTTCTCGAAGATATCGACAAAGTACTGCAGCGAGAACTGATAGAAGTGGTGGATGTGGTACAGCTGTTCGAGCACCGCGAAGATAGCCGAGCAAGAGCGGGCGATAATGTCGTAGGTGTTCATGATCGTGTTGACCTCGCCCATGACGCCCTCGGTCTCGGCCGCCTTTGTCGTAATCTCGGCCGCCTCGTTCTTGAGCGTCTCAAGCGTCTGGATGACATTCTCATCGTCGAGAATGTTGCCGCGCGAGTCGTTGAGAGCCTGCAGCAACATGCGCTCGAGCCTACGCAGGCGGTGTGTGAATTCACCTTGCATCTTGACCAAGTTGGACCGACGCTCGTCGACGTCTGGGCGTTCGGACTTGAGGACGTCGTTCAACGTCTGGGTCTTCAAGCTGCTCTGCGTGACAGTGAAGTTGACGAATGTTGTCCTGCTGCACACATCGGGTGCGAACATGGCAGAAGGGTCGCGGGTGGACAGGTACAGCTTGAATGCCGGCGAGAAATCGATGTCCTGTCTGCCAAGCTGGATGAGAACACGACCACCAGTCTTCTGGTACTCCTTGTTGAGCACCTGATTAAGGATCGGGTCGATGTGCTCAGCGTCCTGGATGAGAATTGGGTTGCCGAAACGCAGGGCACTTTCAAGCTGCTTGACAAAGGAGCTGTCCAAGAAGCTTGTCACCGTGAGGCGGCGTTCCTTGCTCTCGTTCTGCAGGAAGTCGGTGATGCGACCAGAGGGATCAATGATCAGCGGGTACCTGTTGTATCTCTTGAGCATGATTGCGTTCTCAGTGCACAACTCATCGACAGGCAGCGCGTGATCGTGCCACTGCTGTCTCTCATCCGCAGTAGACAAGTACTCCGACATAGGGTTGTCGGTCTTGAAGTCAACACCGGATGCAGCCAAGTGCTGGGACCAGTCCTCCAGCATTGCGCGACGGTACTGCTGATCGTAAAGACCGCCGTACGCGAGGAAGGCAGCAGCCAGGAACACATCACCAATAAGAGTACGCATCTGCGCCTCGAAAGTGGTGCTGCTCTCCTCCCAGCGGACGCGCTCGGATGACAGGCTATCAAGAAGACGCATGCTGCGGTTGACCTTGGACTGCACTCGGGACATCTCTCCCTTGATGGCTTCAGTCTGGCTGATGAGAGACGCGTACTCGGTCTTGTACGTCTTGATCGATTGCTCGAGTTCAGTCAGGGTGTTCATGATCATCTTGGCCTCCGCCTTTGTTTGCAAGGCCTGGTCTTCCAGGCGATCGACTTCTTCTCTGAGTGGGCCAACACGGTCGAGGATCTCAGAGTACATGACCTGAGCTTCGACCCATTGCACGAGCGGGCCGCAAGCCTTGCTTGCACGGTTAACGCGCTCGTATGTGAAGTCGTC